>JADMIO011189587.1_pt1 | contig 81202 bp, 83 predicted proteins | sample 8958161 | NCBI WGS metagenome assembly JADMIO01 (sample SAMN16585339, study PRJNA669376) | soil metagenome | isolation source: Crop rotation soil | place: USA: Cullars Rotation, Alabama | collected 2011
CCGCGACTTCAAGTCACGTGAATTCCAAGCTTCGGATCCCACTGTGCTGGAAAGTCGTCGTCGCGTCGTATTACGTGTTGTTCGCGGTCATGGCCGATCGGCCGAATACGATCCTCGTCGAGTTGGCGATCGCGATCACCTTCATCGCCGCAGCGTCGATCGGCCATCGCGGTGCGATGGGGATCGTGGCCGCTGCACTCATCGCGCACGGCCTGCAAGACATCGTGCACGCGCGCTTCGTGGACAATCCCGGCGTGCCTGCATGGTGGCCCGCGTGGTGCCTCGGCTACGACGTGACCGCGGGCGCGTGGCTCGCATGGCTGCTCGCGCGCAGGCCTCGTACGGCGGTCGTCTCATGACCGCGATCGATACCATCGCGCCGCGCGCCTCGCGCAACGCACGCGTCGAGCGCGTCGACACGCTCGTCATCGGCGGCGGGCAGGCCGGGCTTGCGGTAGGGCAGCAGCTGGCCGAGCGCGATCAGGACTTCGTCATCCTCGACGCGACTCGCTTCGTCGGCGACACGTGGCGCCAGCGCTGGGACTCGCTGCGTCTGTTCACGCCGGCGATCTACGACGGGCTGCCGGGGATGCCGTTTCCCGCGCCGCCCTCACACCTCCCGGACAAGGACGAGACCGCGGACTACCTCGAGCGCTACGCCGAGCGGTTCGAGCTGCCGGTGCGGAACGAGACGCGCGTGCACGCGCTCACGCGCAGCGACGAGCGCTACGAGGCGTACACCGACCGCGGCGCGTTCGAGGCGAACGACGTCGTCGTCGCGACCGGTCCTCATCATCGCGCCCACGTGCCCGACGTCGCCAAGCAGCTCGCCCCCGAGATCGTGCAACTGCATTCGAGCGAATATCGCAGCCCGTTCGATCTGCCCGACGGTCCGGTGCTCGTCGTCGGCGCGGGGAACTCCGGTGCGCAGATCGCGCTCGAGCTCGCGCGCTTCCGCAAGGTGTGGCTGTCGGGCCGCGCGACCGGGCATCTGCCGCGCCGCGTGCTCGGCCGCGATCTGTTCGCGTGGATCTGGCCGCTCATGCAGCGCGCGACGCTGGACACGAGACGCGGCCGCGCGCTGCGCGAGCGCGCGGCCCGCGGCGGCGATGCGCTCATCGGCATCGTGGAGCGCACGATCCGCGACGCGGGGATCACGCGCGTGGGTCGCGTGACCGGCGAACGCGGCGGCCTGCCGGTGTGCGACGGCGAGCCGTTGCAGCCGCGCGTGATCGTGTGGTGCACGGGCTTCGCGCCCGACTACTCGTGGATCGATCTCCCAGCGTTCGACGCGCGCGGGCTCCCGCGTCACCGGCGCGGCGTCTCGACCGATCTCGCGGGGCTGTTCTTCGTCGGGCTGCGGTTCCAGTATCGCATGACGTCGTCGCTCCTCGGTGGCGTCGGCGCGGATGCGACGTACATCGCCGAACGCGTCGCCAGCCGGAGGTCGATCGCCGCAGTCGCGTGAGCGTCCTCGCGTTGTTCGCGCGCCGCACGCGTCGTACAATGCGTCGACACGAGCGGAGCGCGCGGACGCGATGGCGAGTTCGGAGCGAATGGCGACGTACGTCGGACATTTCGTGCCCTGGGACGGCGGCTGCCTCCTCATCGGGCGTGGCGGCGGCGTCGTTCCGCCACACGCGCACTACGCGATCCAGATCGCGTTCGGCAGCACGCCCGGCATTCGCTTTCGCACGAGCGAGCGCGATCCGTGGACCGAGTATGGCGGCGCGATCATCCCTTCGCGCCAGCCGCATTCGATGGACGCGTCGCACGTCCAACCGAACGCCGTGCTGTTCGTCGAGCCCGAGACGCGCGAGGGGCGGGCGCTCTCCGAGCGCTTCCTCGGCGACGGCATCGCCGCGGTGCCCGATGCGATCCTCGCCGAGCTTAAGGCGCCGCTCTTCACGGCGTGGGAGGAGGCCTGGCACGGGCGACGCACGGAGCAGGATGTCGCCGACGCGGCACGGCGCATCGTGCAGGCGCTCACCGGCGGCGTGCCACCGACCGTCACCTCCGACGAGCGCATCCTGCGCGCGATCGCGTACATGAAGGCGAACCTCGATCGCCCGATCACGCTCGAGGATGCGGCGAACGAGGCGTGTCTCTCGCCGAGCCGGTTCCGTCACCTGTTCGTCGAGCAGACGGGGATGGGACTGCGGCCCTACTTGCTGTGGCGACGCTTCCTCCGCGTGTGGGAGCTGCTGATGGCCGGCGAGACGCTGTCGACGGCGGCGCATGCGGCGGGCTTCGCGGATGCCGCGCATCTCACGCGCACGTCGCGCAGCACGTTCGGCTTTCCGCCGTCGTCGATGCAGATGCTCGGACCGCTGCCGCGGACGATCAGCCCCTTCGTTCAATCGAGTGTGCACCGCGAGGCGTAACGTGCGGCACACGATGACGCGTGGATCCGCCCGCGTCGCGGTGACCAACACGAAGCCAACGAGGTGTGTGATGACTCGCTCCGCCGAACTCTCCTGCGCGTGCGCCTCCTGCGGCGCGACCACGTGGGCCTGCAACTGCGAGCCGTGCACGTGCGCGACATATGCGTCCGCGACGTGTGCGTGCGCGACGTGCGCCTGCTCGGCGTGCGCCTGCTCGTCGTGCAACTGCGAATCGACCTGCATGTCCGCGTAGCCGTTTCATTCAAGAGCACGACCGCTCCGTTCAATTGCTCGAGTCTCGCGATCGGTAGCCTAGAGCCACGTCCACTCGGACGTGGCTCTTCGCATCTCGGACCCCTCTTGCTGCGAGACTCGTATGCGCTCTCACACTCCTTCGTTCATCCGAGCGATTCCCGCGACCGCCGCGGTGGTCGTCGCCGGCTTCATGAGCGGCTGCATGCTCTTCGCGCGCGCGCCGCAGAACCTCGACTACTCGCGTTCGCGTGCGAGCGAACACGGCGTCTATCGCGCGACGATCCGGCCGCAGGGCGACTCGATTCCAAAGGGCCGGCTCCAGCGATGGACGCTGCACCTCGAGACCGCGAGCGGCGCCGCCGTCGACAGCGCGAGCATCTCAGTGGACGGCGGTATGCCGCAGCACGGACACGGCCTGCCGACGACGCCGCGCGTCACGCGCGCGCTCGGCGACGGCGACCACCTCGTCGAAGGGATCAAGTTCAACATGGGCGGGTGGTGGGTCGTGAAGTTCCGCGTCGCGGCGCCGGCGGGACGCGATTCGATCGTCTTCAACGTGAAGCTCTGACGATGACGACGTTGCGAACTCGCCGCGCGCTCGGCCTCGCGTCGTTCACGAGCGTGCTCGCGCTGCTGGCGTGCGCCGCCGTCCGTCCGTCGACACCGAGGTGGAGCGCCGAGGAGCGCGCGATGCTGCGCTCGCTCTCGCTGTCGAGTCTCGAGCCGCTCGCCGCGGATCCGTCGAACCGATTCGCCGACGATGCGCGCGCCGCCGCGCTCGGCGAGCGGCTCTTCTTCGACGCGCGACTCAGCGGCAACGGGAAGGTGTCGTGCGCGACGTGTCACGTGCCCGAGAAGGACTTCCAGGACGGCACGCCGCTCGGCGCGGGCATGGGCACGACGGCGCGTCGCACGATGCCGATCGCAGGCACGGGGCACGGCGCGTGGTTCTTCTGGGATGGGCGAGCGGACAGTCAGTGGGCGCAGGCGCTCGGTCCGCTCGAGAGCGCGGTGGAGCATGGCGGCAGCCGCGCGCAGTACGCGCACGTGATCGCCGCGCACTACCGCGAGTCGTACGAAGCCGCGTTCGGCGCGCTCCCGCGCATGAACGACGTACCGGCGCACGCGGGTCCGGTCGCAGACTCGGCGTGGCGTGCCGCGTGGACGCGCCTGCCGGCGTCGCGGCAGACCGACATCAGCCGCGTGTACGCGAACATCGGCAAGGCGATCGCCGCGTTCGAGCGTCGCGTCGCCTTCGCGCCCACACGCTTCGATCGCTTCGCGGATGTCGAGCTCGCGGGCGGCGCGCACACGAGCGCCTCGACGTTGAGCGACGATGAGATCGCGGGACTCAGGATCTTCATCGGGAAGGGCAGCTGCGCGAACTGCCACAACGGTCCGCGCTTCACCGACGATCACTTCCACAACACTGGCGTGTCGAGCGCCGGTGCGTCGACGGTTGCCGACAGCGGCCGTGCCGTCGGCGTGCGTCAGGCGCTCGCCGCGGAGTTCAACTGCATCAGCCGCTACAGCGACGCGAAGCCCGAGGACTGCGACGAGTTGCGCTTCGCGACGACGACTGGCGACGCGCTGGTCCGCGCGTACAAGACGCCCTCGCTGCGCGGCGTGTCGGAGCGTGCGCCATACATGCACGCCGGCCAGCTCGCGACGCTCGCTGACGTGATCGCGCACTACGATCGCGCGCCGCGCGCGCCGGCAGGACACAGCGAGTTGAAAGCGCTGCGCCTCTCGACGACCGAGCGCAGGCAACTCGAATCATTTCTCCGAACGCTCTCCTCCTCCTCCATTCCACGCTGACCCGGAACCGACCGATGACGACACACACGGACGAACTGCCTGCGTTCCTTTCGCCAGAGATCGGCGCCGCTCGCATCCTGCGCTGGGTCGCGGTGATCGCGCTGACCTTCGTCGCGCTCGCACTCTCGCTGTTGTCGACGGCGCGCGAGACGCCCGCCGTCGGCGACGAGCGCGCCACGTTCGCGAGTCTCGGCGTTCGCCTCGGACATGAGCACCGCTACGAAGCGGCGATCGTGTCGACGTCACCGCTCGTCGTCGGCGCGCCGCAGACGTGGATTTTGCAGCTGACGCGCGCGGGCGGTGAGCTCGAGGCGCGCGCGCGCGTGACGGCGACCACGTGGGCGCCGGAGACCGGAGAGGGATCCACGATGGCGCCGCGCGTGCTCGATATCGGCGGCGGCCGCTACCAGATCGACGACGTCCATTTCCCGCGCGCCGGCTGGTGGAACGTCGCGCTCGTGATCGCGGGCAGCGCGGGCTCCGACAGCGTCGCCTTCAACGTGATCATGGCGAGCGACTCGACGCGCGTCGCATCTCGGCGGTAGCGGACGAGGGCGCCCGAAACGCGAAACGCCGCCCTTCTGGGCGGCGTTTCGTGCGGACGGAGAGAGCGGGATTCGAACCCGCGATACAGGTTGACCCCGTATGCCGGTTTAGCAAACCGGTGCCTTCAGCCTCTCGGCCATCTCTCCCCGATCGGCGGCGCTTCGCGGCCCGCCGACGTCGAATCATGAACGTACAAGGCGCCCAGAGGAGGGTCAACCGCAGGATCGCCAATGGTGACGCACGCGACGCGATCCGAGGTTGTGTCACGTACACTTCGGATCGACAGTCATGGGCGCTCGTCGCTCGATCATCGTGCTCGCGTTGTCGATCGCGGCCCTCAGCGCGTCGCGCGCCGACGCGCAGCCAGTCGGCGCCGCTGGACTGCTGCGCGTCTTCGTCGATTGCCAGGCCTTCTTCTGCGACGAGGACTTCCTCCGGACCGAAATCGCGTTCGTCGATTTCGTGCGCGTACGCGAGGGCGCCGACGTCCACGTGCTCGGCACCGCGCAGCAAACCGGCGGTGGAGGGGCGGAGCACACGCTCACGTTCATCGGACGCGGACGGTTCGCACCTGCGAGCGACACGCTGCACTTCGTGCTCGGCGCGTCCGCGACACCCGACGAGCGGCGCCGCGCCATCGCGCGCGCGATGCAGCTCGGGCTCGTGCGCTTCGCGGCGCAGACGAGCGTACGCGATCGATTGACCGTCAGCTACGACACCACGAGCACAAAGCGCGCGGACGAACGGGGCGCGCACGATCCGTGGAAGCTCTGGGTGTTCTCGGTGAGCGGCAACGGCAACTTCAACGCCGAGGAGGCGCAGCGCTTCGAGAACCTCGGCGGCGACTTTCGCGCGGGGCGCACCACGGAGCGATGGAAGGCGGCCATCGCAGCGAACGGCAGCTATGCCGAGAGCCGGTTCGAGCTGAGCGATGGCGTGTTCAACAGCTACTCGCACACGTACGGCGCGCGTGCGTTCGTCGCGCGAAGCGTCGGCGCGCACTGGGCGATCGGTCCCACGAGCAGCGTGTCGACGTCGACGTATCTCAACCAGAGAGCGGCGTACCGGATCGCGCCCGCGCTCGAGTACGACATCTTCCCGTACGCCGACGCGACGCGACGGCAACTGACGATTCTCTACTCGATCGGCGCGGACCACTACCGCTACGTGGACACGACGATCTTCGGCAAGGTGAGCGAATCGAAGGTCGATCACGTGCTCCGCATCGCGAGCGAGGCCCGGCAGCCGTGGGGATCGATCAGCGCGTCGCTCGAGGGTGCGCAGTTCCTCGACGACCGATCGAAGAACCGCGTCGTGCTCGGCGGCGGCGTGAGCGTGCGACTGTTCAAGGGGATGAGCCTCGACCTGTTCGGCAATGCGTCGCGCGTGCACGACCAGATCTCGCTCGCCAAGTCCGGCGCCACGGACGAAGAGATCCTCGTCCGGCAACGTCAGCTCGCGACGTCCTTCCAGTACTTCGCGTTCGTCGGGCTGCGCTACACGTTCGGATCCATCTTCAACAACATCGTGAACCCGCGCTTCAACTCGATCGACAACGGCAACGGCGGATTCACGATCATGTTCTGACGCGCGCGCTCACTGGATCGGCGCGTTCTTCTCGAAATCGTAGAGCGTCGTGCGGCGCAGCTGATAGTACGCGACCCAGTAGCCACGCAGCGCGCCGACGTAGGCGAGCACCGCGGCGTCTTTCTCGTTCTGCGCGGTATAGAGGAAGTTGATGTCGATCTTGCCGATCACGTAGCGATTCTTCGCGACGTCGAAGCGCTTCTGCGCGACCGTGTCGGCCTTGGCGGCGATCTCGAGCTGACGCCGCGCGAGCGAGAGCTGGAGCGCAGCGAAGTGCGCGTTCTGCGTCAGCTGCAACGTCGCGAGCCGCGCGTTGCTCGCGATCTGATCCTGCGAGGCGCGCGCGGCCTGCACATCGGCCGTGTGCGCGCCCCACTGGAGGAACGGCATGTTCACCGTGACGGAGAACTGCTGTGAGCTGAACGGCGCATGGTAGGCGTCGTTGAATGCGAGACCGGACTGGTCGAGTCCTACTTGAGCCGAGACGGATGCGCCGACGCCGGTGTTGAGGCGCGCTTCGTTTACCCGGCGACGTGCCTGCACCGATGCCAGCTCGATGTCTTTCATCTGCTTGCGATTCTTCAGTGCCTCCGCGACGGCGCGCGCCGTGTCGGCGTCGAACGTCGGCACGATCACCGGCGCCACGATCTCGAGCGGCGCCTCGGTCACGAGGCCGAGCGTGAGGCGCAGGGAGGCGAGCGCGCGCTCATGGTTGAGGCGCGCTTCGTCGGCCGAGTTGCGCACGCGCAGCAGCGCGAGCTCGCTCTGGAGGAGATCGTTCTCGCCGATCTTGCCGACTTCGTAGCGCCCCTTGTTGAGCGTGTAGAGGGTGTCGTTGACGGCGACGTTCGTCGTCGCGTTCTCGAGCGTCTTCCGCGCGGAGAAGACGTCGAAGAACGCGTTGACCGTCGAGAGGGCGATGTCCTCGCGCGCCTCGATGTACTGGCGCTCGGCGACGTCGCTCTGCAGCGACTGCTCGCGACGATTCCATTTGAGATCGTTCGGCCGGAAGATGTCCTGCGTGAGGCCGACGCGGATCGGCGATGACTGGTAGAGGCGCGACGTGAAGTCGCCGCTGTTGTCGAGGCGCGAGAGGTTCGACGCGACCGTGAACGAGCCGCCGGTCCACGGTAGTTGCTGCGCCAGAGTCAGATCGAGCTCGGACTGCATGTTGCTCGTCCGGAGGAGACTGATCGATCCGTCGGGCTGCGTGATCTGCGAGATCGCTCGGCGATAGAACGGCACGCCCGCAGAGAGCCCGACCTGCGGCAGCAAGCGTGAATTGAACGCACGCGCACGCCACCGCGACGCATCGAGTCCGCGCGACGCCGACTGCGCCGCGAGGCCACGCGACTCCGCGAGCGAGATCGCAGCCGTGAGCGTGAGCGACTGCGCGCTGGGCGCGCCCTGCGCCTGTGCGATGCCGCCGCACACCGCAAGCATCGCGACGATGGAGAATTTCATTCGTACCTCAGACAGACGACGGGATCCTGCTTCGCCGCTCTCCACGCCGGCACGATGCCGAACGCGAGTCCCACGCTCAGCGACACGCCGAACGCCAGCGCCACCGAAGCGAACGTGACGATCGTGCGGATGCCTGCGACGCGCTCGATCCCCAGGCTCAAGCCGCCGCCGATCAGGATGCCGGCGATGCCACCGGCGAGCGAGATCATCACCGCCTCGCTCAGGAACTGCGCGAGGATGTCGCGCTGGCTCGCGCCGACCGCGCGTCGCACGCCGATCTCCTTGATGCGCTCGAGCACCGACGCGAGCATGATGTTCATGATCCCGATCCCGCCGACGAGGAGCGAGATCGCCGCGATGGCCGCAAGCACGAAATTGAAGATCGTGCGCGTGCGCTGCTCCTGACGCAGCAGCGCCTCGGGCACCGCGATCTCGAAGTCGACGACCTGATTGTGTCGCCGCTTGAGCATGCGCTGGAGCACTTCGGCGACCGGCGCCACGCGACCCGCGTCGTTCACGCGCACGATCAGGCGGTCGAGCTGGTGGTAGTTCCGTTTCTCGGCGAGGACGTCCGGGTCCTGATTCGCGTTGGTGTTGTCGTCGTTGAAGTCGCGCGATGCGCGCTCCACGTCGCGTGCGCTCACGAGTGAGCGATTGCGATAGCGCGTGAGCATCGTGGACAGCGGCACGTAGACGTCCATGTTCGCGTCACGAATGCCGAGCTTCTGCGCGATCTGACCGCTGACCTTTCGGTCCTGGAGCACCCCGACGACGGTGACCCACACCTCGCCGACCTTGAGCGGCCGGCCGACCGGATCCTCCGAGGTGAAGAAGCGCGACTTCACGCCCTGGCCGATGATCGCCACCGGTGCGCCGAGCTGCACCTGCCGCGGCGAGAAGCCCGGTCCGTGCGCGATCTCGAGGTTGAGCAGGCGGAAATACGCGGTGTCCACGCCGACGACCTTCCCGCTGCGGCGCCGCCCCTCGCGCGTGATGAGCGTCTGGAGCACGATCTCGCCGCTCGTCGCCTCGACGTTCGGCAGCACGTGTCGGATGCCCGCGCCATCGAACACGGTGAGACCGGGCGTGTAGCGCTTCGGCTCTTTCGTCCCCTCGTCCTTCTTGACCTGCTCTTCCTTCTGCTCGACGAGCGGCGTGATGACGATGTTGTTCGAGCCGAGGAGACGCATCTGCTCGAGGATCTCCTGCTCGGCGCCGCGTCCGATGGCGAGCATCGCGATCACCGACGCTACGCCGAAGAGGATGCCGAGCGACGTGAGCGCTGCGCGCAGCGTGTTGTGCCCGACCGCTTCGAGCGCGACGCGAGAGCTGAACGCGCCGTGCACGAGGAACTCGCGCACGGCGGCCATCGACAGGCGATTCGCCACGATGCGGCTCAGCGAGCCTTCTTCTTGTCGGGCGCGCGTTCGGGCATCGCGGGCACCGGCTTCGCCGCAGGCGTATCGCCTACCGTCGGCGGCGGCACCGCGTCGAGCTTCATGAACGGCAGCTCGCGCGCATCGGCCGGCGCGGAGAGGAGCACCTCGTCGCCCTCGGCGAGTCCCTTCGCGACGACGATCTCGTTGTCGTTCATCGCGCCGGTGTAGACCTGCTGCTTCACGACGCGGCCGCCGTGACGCTTGAACACGAACGGCGTCGCGCCCTCGCTCATCACCGCTTCGATCGGCACGAAGAGCGCGCTCGGGATCTTCTGCGTCTCGACGGCGTTGGAGGTCGTCATGCCGGGGCGGAGCGTCGTGTCGGGCTTCTCGATCGTGATCTTGACCTCGAACACCTTCGCGTCCGCGTTCGGGCGCTGCTCGCCGACGTTCGCGACGGCGGTGACGGTCCCGGTCAGCTTCTTCGTCGGATCGGAGTCGAGGCCGATCGTGACTGGCTGGCCGACGGAGAGCTTCCGCACGTCGATCTCGTTCACGTACGTGAGCGACTCCATCTGCGTGAGATCGGGGAGCGTCGCGACGGTCGGTTCCCACGCGTTGATCTGGGACCCGACGGTGCGCTTCCGCCCATTCCACTCCTTCGTGTAGATGACCATGCCGGGTCCCGGCGCCTTGATCGTGAAGCCCGACATCACGTTCTGCACGAGCGTCAGCTGATTCTTCTGGCGCTGCACGTCCGCGTTCACCTCGGCCATCTTCGCCTTCGACTGATTGGTCTTGGTGACGTAGGTGACCTTGCCCTGCGCGAGCGCGCGCTGCGCCTTCTCGTAGTCGATCTCCGCCTGCCGCTTCACGGAGGGCGCCTCGAACTGCGACTGCTCCTTCGCGATCCGCTTCTCCTCGAGCGCGTACTCCTGATTGCGGATGTCCTCGCGCGCCTGCGCGAGCGCGAGCGCCGAGTCGAGCTGCGCGGAGGTGTACTGCGCATCGGCCTTCGCGAGCGCGAGGCTGACCTCCTGGAATTTCTGCGCGACCTGCGCGCGATCGAGCTCCGCGACCACGTCCCCCTCCTTCACGACCGTGCCCTCGGCGACGATCGATGCGATCTTCGTCTGGAAGGCGCCCGCCTGTTGCATGCCCTGCGGCCCCTGGATCTGCACGAACTTCCGCGCGCGCAGCTCGCCGGCGGTGCTGACGGTGACGGCGAATGGGCCGCGCTTCACGTGCGCGACGAGTGCGTCGTCGCCGCGTGCGGTCGACGGGGCGAAGAGCCAGGCGGCGGGCGCGCCGATCAGCAGGACGGCGCCAATGGCGATGAGCCAGCGTCGAGCGGGCAGACGCATCGGAGAGGACGGGGAGACGAGGGGGGAGCGAAGCCGACGTCGGCGGCGCGGAGCGGAGGCTCCGTCCACTTGCCTGGACAGTCCGAGCGGGCAAAGCGTTGCTCCCGGCGACGCCTTCCGCCGAACCGCCCGCATTGTCGCGGCATGCACGACCCAGGGCAAGGTTTTTCGTCGGCGGATCCTAGGGAGGGCGACCTATCCGGCGCCTCGCGCTCTGATTTTGGCGGGCACGCTCCCGATCACGCGACCGGCCAACGGCAGCACCACCTCATCCTCGAGACGCGCGACGGGTCGGTGCCCGATGTCGCACGCGCCGCGCACGAGCAGCACGATCGCCTTCACGCCGAGCGCCCAGGAGGCAACTCCGAGTACGATCGTCTGCGCCACGGTCATGACGGCCGGGCGCGCATTTCGCGGACCTCGGCCGCCGCGCCGCGCGAAGAGCGGGGTAACGGCCGAGCGGTCCGTCACTCCGCGAGGCCAGCCCGCAGCGGGCGCGTGACGGGCGACGGACGACCGGCGCGTCGCCGTGCGATCTCCGGAAGCAGCCATGCGCGGGCGCGCTCGATGTCGGCGAAGACGCCGACCTGCACGCGAGCCGGCAGCACGCGCGCGCCGAAGAGCTGCACGTCGCGCATGCGGCGTTCGGGGCCGAGGACGATGGCCCATCGCCGATCGGCGATGCGGTCGGCGTGACGGCGGACGGCGCGCGACGTCAGGAACTGCGCCAAGGCGCCGGAGGCGCTCGACCGGCGGCGGTCCTCGAGGACGGCGGCGATGTGGTCGGGGGCGAGACCGCCGACGGCCTGGTCGAACGCGGCGATCCACGAGCGGGCGCGAGTGCGCGGACCGACGTCGATCGACAGCAGATCGAGCTCGGGGAGGATCGAGATGCGAACGGTCACGGCAGCGGTGCTACGGCGGGAGGTGCGGTGCCACGCGGCGCCACGCGGCAAGAAACGGACGGGAAAGGGCGCTGTCGGAGGAAAGCGCGGTTTCGATCTGGCCACGGTTCGTGCGTGAGTTCCAGGCGCCGGCACCTCGCTTGCAGCCCGCGCCGGTGCCGCCGCCGTCGTGGGGTACGCGACACACGCGCGCGGCGAGCCCTGACTGAGCGCGTGACCGGAGATGCACCGAACGTTCTGGGATACGGACGGCCGAGCGTGGACGGTGTGGGACGTCCATCCGGCGCTGGACGATCGGCGGAGCGGTCGAGAGCGCCGGCGCCGCATCGCGACGGCGGACGCGAGACACTCCGAGCGTCGTGGTCGCGACCGGCGCCTGGTGGACGTGCGCCAGCACCTGGTGCGCAACGGCTTCGAGCGCGGCTGGCTCTGCTTCATCTCCGGGCTCGAGCGGCACCGGCTCGCGCCGATCCCCGATGCGTGGGACCGCGCGAACGCTGAGGGTCTGCTCGGATTCCTCGCCGTGGCGAGGCATCGCAACGGCGCCTGAGATCATCATCGTCGGCGCAACCGATTCGCCACGTCGCCGTAGTGCGTGCAACCCCGCCACGCCGAGGTGACGCATGTGGAGCCGATCGATCGCCGTTCTGACGCTGTCCGTGATCGTGGGACTCTCCGTGAGCGCGCGATCCGATGATGTGGCGGTGGCGGTGGCTCCCGCGCCGGTGCTGATCGAACATGGCGAGGCGCGGCGCTTCGTGAACTGCGACTTCACGATCACGAACCACTCACGCGACACGCTGACGCTCGTCGAGATCCTGCTCACCGTGCGCGATGCGCGTGGCACGACGGTGATGCAGAAGCTCGTGAACGAGAATGGCATGATCCCGAGCATCGAAACGGTGCCGAATCGGGCGATCGCGCCGGGTGGGACGACGACGGTCTTCAATCCGATGCACGATTTCCCCGAGGCGCTGCCGCTCGACACGCTCGTCTTCGCGTTCCGGCTGCGCGGTCCATCGCGTGGGAAGGCGTCGGGCGCGGAGCGGGTGACGGAGGTGCGCGTCGCGCCGCGCGAGTATCGCGCGAAGACGGTGCTGCGACTTCCGCTCGATGGGCCGCTGCTCAACTACGACGATCACGATTTCTACAGCCACCACCGCCGCCTCAACCTCGGCAATCCCTTGATCAAGCAGCTCGGCGTCGCCGGCAACTCGGGGCGCTATGCGTTCGACCTCTCGATCGTGGATGAGCGCGGGCGGATGTTCCGCGGCGACGGCACGCGCAACGAAGACTGGTACAGCTGGAACCAGCCCGTGCACGCCGTCGGCGATGGCCGCGTCGTGTCGGCAGCGAACGACCGTCCGGACTACGAGATCGGCAAGACCCGCTTCGAGCCGCCGTCGATGCCGTTCGACCCGATGCTCTTCTCGGGCAACCATGTGGTGATCGACCACGGCAACGGCGAGTACAGCCTGCTCGCGCACATGCGGCGCGGAAGCGTGACCGTGAGGAAGGGCGACACGGTTCGCCGAGGACAGGTGGTGGGGCGCGTGGGCTTCTCGGGATCGGTGATCACGGTCCACACGCACTACCAGCTCCAACGCGGCGCGGACTTCGGCTCGGAAGGACTGCCGGCGGAGTTCGTGGACTTCGAGCGAGTGCGCGGCGCGGCGACGACGCGTGTCGCGCGCGGGACGGTCGATACGGGGGAGATCGTGCGTCAGCTGACGACGTCGCGGTGACCGGAGAACGCGCCCGCCGGCGGACTGCCCATGGGAGACCCTTGTGGCAATTCACCATCTCGTCCACCGTGCAGCCACCGTCACGCGCATTCGATTCATTCGCCTCGACGTCGCCGGCTCGCGCCGTCGGCGTCTCGAGCCACGGGTTCCATGTACCAGTTCGTACTGATCGTGCTCACGGCGCTCACGCTTGCGGCCTCACGAGCAGTCGAAGCGCAGCGCTCGTTGCCGCCAGGCCTCTCCGCCGCGCTGCCCCTGGCCGGGACCCGCGTCCGGGTCAGTGCGGCGCAACGCGATCAAGCCGTCGGGACCGTCGTCGGCTACCGGAGCGACACACTCGTGCTCCGCCCCGAGGGTGCGACGTACGAGTTGACGTTCGCGCTCGGCTCCATTCTCGGGATCGACGAGAGCGTCGAACGACACACCAACGTTCGCAAGGGCGCGCTGATCGGCTTTGCAAGCGGGGCGGCGTTCGGCGCATTGCTGAATGCCACGCTACCTGACACGGGATCCTCCTTTCCCTTCACTCCTCACGAAGCAAGCATGATCGTCGCTGGCGCCTGCGCAGTCGTCGGCCTCGTCGTGGGTGCGCTCGTCGGCGGCCACGAATTCGAGCACTGGGAGCCGATGGCGCTCCCGCGATCGACGCACCTGCGCCTCAGGGCGCTCCCGGATCGATCAGGGGTCAGCGTGGCCCTGGTGCTCTCGCGTTGACGGCAGCGGCGCCATGTAGTCCCAGGCGAGTCGACAGCGGCCAAAGGCTGAAGCGGGAGGGCACAGGTTCGAACCTGTAAGTCGCTCTCGCGACGGCGGATTTCAATAGCGCCTCTCGAGCCTCTCACCCAACTCTGGCGGCGAGCGTAGGGAAGTCGCGAGCTTCACGCGCATGCGCATCGAGTTTCGTCGCGTCTGCCCCTTCTGCGGCAAGGCGATCGAGGATGGTGACGAAACCCTTCTCGTCTCGGTTCATGACACGGCGGGCAAGGGAGTGCAGATGACGGCACACGCGACATGCGTCGTGAACGCCGTGGATCCGTTGGCTCGATCGGCACTCGCCGACCTTCGCGATCGGAAGCGTGGCATATGACAACGACGTCACCACGCCGCTCGCCCTGCAACGCATGCGGCGACGGTGCTGGTCGCGCGCGAGACGGTCGACAAGGGCGAGATCGTGGCGTTCGGCGCAACCGTCAGGGCGACGTCATGTCGCGCGAGCGCGACCTACTCGCGCGTGAACGTCACTTCCTTCGATCCGGCGCCGGTGGGGAACAACAGGCCTGACGCTCGGTTGCCAGAGATCGAGCCGAGAAAGCTCCATTCGATATCGGCGCCCGCATCAGGCCGGATATAGAACTCGAGCACCGCCTTTCCGTATCTACCCGTGACCGTTCGCCATGATGCGACCGGCGTGTCCCAGTGCCGGTTCCTCGCGGTGAGCGCAGACCCCCCGAGGTCGAGTCCATTCTCGGCGAGCGTGACGCGCATGAAGAGCGTGTCCGCGCCCTGCGCCTCGAGCGGGGTGGTCCACACACCCACGGCGTCCGGCAGGTGGCTGCTACCAGTCAAGCGGTCGCTCCCGCAACCGAGCAGCGCGACAACGAGCAGCACTCGACCGGTGCGCATCGTCACATCGTCTCCGATCTGGTGACGTTCCGAGATACGCGTCCTCGACCACTCCGGCCAGAGGCGATACAGCCTAGTGCTGAGCGCACTCTCGAACGGCGCCAAGTCTTTGCAGCTGAACACGGAGGGCACAGGATTCGAACCTGTAAGTCGCTCTCGCACGGCGGTTTTCAAGACAGTAGAGCTCCTTCTGCTCGAGTCACGCGCATTCGCATCTCCTATGAAGGACGCGGAAACGAGGCGGTCGCGATTCGCGCGCTCTGACGCTGAATCGCGACCGTTCGCGCGAGAAGTTGTTCACGAGTTGTCCACGCGCGCGCGCGGAGCGCGACCGCCGCGCGTGCTCTGGTTGGCCTATTCGGTGGCGACACGAGATCTGCTAGCTTCGCCCGCCACATGGTGACGGCTCGCCAGACCTGGCTCGCGCTCGCTCAACGCTCGACGATCTCGACGTCGTCGTCACGTTCGTCGTTATCACCCGCTTCGTCGTTGGAGTGGTTCTCCTCGAGGTCGACCGGATCCGGCGGCGGCGGACGGCCGGCGGCCGCGCGTCGCAGCTGCTCCTCGCGCATCGGGTGGTCGTGAGCGAGCGGCACGAGCACGTACCAACTGTGCCCGTCGCGGTCGGTTCTGAAATCATCCCAGAGGTGCCACCGCTTCGCGCGTTCAAGCGTGATCTGCCGCGGAGGGAGCGCCGCCGCGCGTCGGGATCGTGGCCGCGGATCCTCGATGAGCTGCGTCCGATAGTAGAGCGCCCACGTGAGCGCGTCCGGCAGCGGATAGCGTGGCCGCGCTTCAGTGCCTTCGACGGGCATGCCCATGCTCCGCCAGTTTCGAAGCGTCTGATCGGAGACCTTCATCATCTCGCAGAACGACTCCTGTGAGACGGTCGCGCGGGTGAGTGAGCGGCGCACGCGCGCGCTGAGCTCAAGCGCGACAAACGGGTCGCGTGGCGTGCGCTGCTTCTTCGTTTTCGCGCTGCTCTTCCCCTTGGTGCTGCGCTTCGTGGCCATGGTGGAAACCCCAAACCCAAAACGACCTGGAAAAACCTGGTGTATAGCCAGAGGCAGCAGCGTGCGGCTCCCCGCAGAGACCTCGGCGTCACAGTACCTTGGCGCCCGTGGGGGGCCGATGCCTCGTTATCGCGCGGTCCTGAGCGCGTACGCGAGTGATTCGGCGTACGCGTCCGACCAGCGGAGCTCCCACACCTCGCGCAGCGTGCGGAAGTAGTTCAGCCGCGGTTTGATCGTGATCTTCTGCTTCGCGAGCCAGATCATGCGGAGGTCTCGGCGTCCGGCTCCGGTTCGCTGGAAGATGCCGATCGGCCGTCCGTCGGGACCATTGATCGTGAACGTGCCGCCGACGCCCTCGAGGCCGAGCTTCCGCCTCGCACGATTGGAGATCTTCGCGCCCGCGAGCGTGACGACCTTCCCTCGCCGAAGCGCAGGGAGCGTCGTGTTGTCCGGCAGCCGGCGCGGCACGAGGCGTAGGTTCGTTGGGTACAGCTGACGCGGCACGAGCGACGAGAACGTCGGCCGAATCGCCGTCGTCGGTATGAAGAGTGGGAACTGCGCGTCACGCGCCTGACGGATCTCCCCTCCTTCGTGCGGACGGAAGATCCGTTCGCGACGCGGACCGATCCAACCTTCGCCGCCGTCGGTGTCGCCGATCGCGAGCTTGAGAGCGAGACGCGTCTTCGTCGCGCGCCAGACGCGCGGCAAGGGAACGGGCGGGAGATCGAAGCGCGGGACGCGCAGCGTGAACTCCTGACGCATCTCCACGCGCACCGCGGCCATCGCCAGCTCGCCGACCTGGTTCATGGCGAGGCTCATCGCGTACGGGAGCTGCCGCTCGAGGCCTCCGCGCGGCAGCCCGGTGCGCGTTGCGCGAAGCTCGAAGCCGTCCGTCACGGACTCGCGCGCCCCCCTGCGTCGAGTCCCCAGACGGCGAGATGCGAGCTCGCCGACGGCAACTGCACAGCGGCGACGTCGTAGATGTCTGTCGCCGGAACGATGTTGCGCACGCTCAGCCCCGGGACGCTGACCAGGTTGCCGAAGTGCGCCGTCTGTCCGGGCATGCGCATCGCATTGATCGTGGCCGTCGGCTGACCTGCGGCGCGGAGCTCCTGCGCGATCGCGTCGAAGCGGTCGTACTTCGTCTTCAGTGGATCGAGCACGTTTGTCCGGATCGACTGCGCGAGCGGCGGATACGTCGAATCGACGAGCACCGCGGCCTCGTCGCTGAGCGTCTGCGCTTCGACGACGAGCGCATCGTAGTAGGCTTGGTCGGGCATTGCAGCTCCTCCGCGCGACGCGCGGGAAAAGGGTCAGCGCGAGACGTCAGCGCGAGCCTCGGTGTGACGCGGCCATGGGGCGCGTGTTGGATCCCGACACGCCGTTGCGCCCGTCGCGGGTGCGATTGTCCGCATCCGGACCCCAGAGCGAATCGGACCCCGACGGCGCCGGCAGCTGCACGTAGTGGCTATGCCGTCCGTCCGCGCGATGGAGATGACCGAAGTGTTCGGTGCGGCCTGGCTCGCGCACATCGTTCAAGCGTGCGCCGGCGCCGGCGGCGACGAGGTCTGCAACGATGTCCTCATAGCGTTCGGCCTTCGCGCGAAGCGGAAGAAGGATCTCGTCGACGATGCGCTGGGCGAGCACGGGATAGGCTTCGTCGACGAGCGTGGCCGCCTCCCGGCTGAGGAGTGCGGCTTCCTCGACGAGTGCGTCGAGATAGGCTTGGTCGGGCATCAGGATCTCCGATGGTGAGGACGTACGACGTTGAGCTCGTACGTCGCGGTAATGCGCGCAGCGAGCTCGCGCGCGGCGTCAGCTTCTCGGATCGGTGCGAGCCGCGCTTCCTCAGCAGCCGCGCGCGCAGTCTCGACGCGTCGATGCGCCGCGGCCACCGCGTCCGCCTTCAGCTGCGCATGACGTCGCGCGCGCGCGAGCGTTCCGGCGAGTGTATCGACGCGATCCGCGAGGCCGATGGCTCGCGCCTGCGCGCCCACATACACGCCCCCGGTGCCGTACGACGCGCGCACCGCCGCCTCGCTCGCGCCGCGGTATGACGTCACGCTGGCGAGGAACACGCGCCCAAGCGCATCGATCGCCGTCTGCATTTCGGCTCGGCCGGCGTCGTCACCCGGATGCAGGCCCTTCTTCGGCGTCTGCGACGAGACGATCGTGATGCGCCGAACGCCCGCGCGGGCGTCGCGCTCGCGCGTGTCGTGCATGGTGGCCATGATGCCGATTGAGCCGAGCACCGCGGTCTCGCTCGCGACGACTTCACTCGACGCGCTGGCGAGCCAGTACGCAGCGCTCAACGCCTCACCGCTCACGTGCGCGATGACCGGCTTCGATTCCGCGATCGCGCGAATCTGCGCGGCGACGTCGGTCAGTCCGGAGAGCTCGCCGCCGCCGCTATCGACGTCGAGGATGATGGCGTGCACCGCCGCATCGGCCGCCGCTCCGGCGAGCTGCGCACCAAGCGCCTCATACGTCGTCGCCCCGAGCCACTCGGCGAGCGGGCTCGGGGTGCGCAGGAGCGGACCCTGCACCGGGAGCACCGCCACGCCGGCGGGCGGTGCTGAGGCCCGTGCACTCGCCACGGATCCGGCGCCGGCGGTGAATGTCGCTGCCTGGTCGATGAGCCGCTCGAGCGCCAGCGGCGGCATCGCCCACGCGACATGGAAGTCGAGCGCGCCCGTGCTCATGTGTCGGCGATTCGCGGCCGTGGCCACGCGTAGCCGTCATCGTCGATGAGGTTGATACCAACCCCGCGCAGCTCGCCGGCGATCGCGCGACCGTCCACGCCCTCCGGCATCACGAGATCGGCGAGTCGCCACTCGCCGCGCACGACGACGAGGGCGAGCGCGCGCTCGCCAGCGGTGCGCGCGTCTTCGTACGCGATCGCGCACGCGCTGTGCGTCGGCGACCGTTCGGCCGAGAGCACGGCGAGCACCGGGCGTTCGCGCCACTGAACGCCATCGCGGTACGTGGCGATCGACGTGAGCACCGCGCCGCGTGTGACCTGCTGGTGTGGCGCGATCGACTCCTGCCGCGCCGTACACGAGCCGCCGCTCATCGGCCTCTCCAGAAGACGCCGTGCGGCTCGTCCGGATTCGGCAGCTCGAACTCCGTCCAGTAGGGAAAGGCCTTCCGCTGGCAGGATCCCGGCTCGCCGCAATCGCCGTAGAGCCGTGCACGCATCTCGCCGCGCGCGTTGTAGTCCGTCTGGCCCGCTGCATTGATCATCGCCTCGGGCACGCGATGCTCGAGGTCGCGCTCGATGCCGAGAAACTCGGTGCGCACGTCTCGCAGCGCGGTGAGCGTCGCGCCGAGCGCGCGCGCCTGCTCCGCATACGTGGCCATCAGCTGCGCGCCCTTGGTCTGCAGCTTCTCGCCGCGCGCGAAGAGCGACTCGACGACGTTCGATTCTTCGCGGGCCTCGGCTTCGGCGAGGCGGAGCTTCAGCTCCTCGAGCGCGACCTCGTAGCGCCGGATTTCGTGCTGCGCCTCGCGCACGGTCTTGTCGTGCGCCTCGGCGTCCGCCGGCGTCGCGTCGAGCAACGCGCGCGACCAGGCGCGCTCGAGCTCCGGGATCCGAGCGCGTGCGGCATCGAGCGCCGACTCCGCGGTCGCGATCGCGCCCCGGTACGCCCCGCTCGAGACGGGCGCTCCCTTCTTCGTCTTCAACAGCTCTCGAATCTCGTCGAGCATGAACGGTCTCCGGATCGTGGGATGGTGGGTGAGGTCTACCGGCTCGCCGGGCGGAAGCTGCCGAGGTTGAAGAACGCCTCGAGCTCGCGCTTGCCGACGGCATCGAGCAACGCGTCGAGGAACTTCCGCGTGAGCACGCTCGCGAGGTCCTCGAGGCTCTTCACCTCGATGCCGCCGGAGAAATCGGCAGAGAACGCGAGCACGGGCGATCCGCCACGCCGCGTATCGCCGGCGCTGGCGGCGAGCACGCGCGCGGCGGCGACGGCGGGCGCCGGCGGCAGCGCGGGCACCGGAATGGGTCCCGATGCCATCGCGCGGCGGAGCGGCGCGAGCACGCTGGTGATCGTGGGCGAGATCGCGGGCCCGCCGTGCGTGTTCGCTTCGATCTGGCGCTGCACCACGAGCATCGTCGAGAGCAGCCCGATCACTTGGTCGAACTGCTCGACGGTGCCGGTGGCGAGCACGCCGCGCGCTTCGGTGGATCCGGCGACGGATCCGCCGTCGGCGCCGCCGGCCGCGTCTGGCGTCGTCGCCGCGGAGGAGAGCTGCTGGAGCGCCTGGATCAGCGTCGCGATTTCATCGCGCAGCTTGTCGTCCGTCGGATTCGCCGTGGCCAGCGCGCGGAGCTCCGCGATCGCCTGCGCGCGTCCCGCCTCCGTCGCGGCGTCGCCATGCACGCCGATCGCGGCGAGCTTCTTGTTCAGGACCGACTCGGCCGACTCGCCGAAGATGCGCGCATCGAGATCGATGTCGCTGAACACGCCGGCGAGCGTGTCGGCGAGCGACGCCACGCCCTGCTGCGCGGCATCCGTGGCGCCGTCGAGGTCCAACAGCGCTTGGATGAACTCCGGCAGCGTCGCGCCACCCAGCTCCGCGGTGACGTCCTCGCCATTCGCGATCTTGGTGAACAGATCGGCGAGCGCATCGGCCGACTGGCTCGCGCCCTCGTCCGTGCCCTTCAGCGCGTCGCTCAGCGCGTTGAAGCGATCGGCGATGCCCGCGGCCTGCGCCGGATCGCCGATGTCACCACCGAGCAGCAGATCGTGCAGGCCCTTCTTCAGCTCGTCGGCGGTGGCCTGCGCGGTCTTGCTGCCCTCCTCCGAGGCGGTCGTCAGCGCGTCGAACACGCGACGGATCGAGGCCTTCAGCTTGGTGATCCCATCGGGATCATCGAGGTTCACCTCGCCGAGCAGCTCGCCGAGCTTCGGGAACGCCTTCTTGTACGCCTCGAGCAGGATCCGCGTCTGCTCCTTCGGATCCGTGATGTCGTCGATCTGAATCTTCTGCTTCGCCGTGTCGATGATCTTCTGGCGATGGTCGGCGGCATCCTGCTTCGCCTTCTCCGCGGCCGCGGTGGCGTCGGCGTCCGCCTGCTTCATCGCGCCGATGATCGCCTGGAAGCCCTCGAGGATCGCCTTCTCGGTGTCGTCGAGGACGCCGTCCGCGCCGGCCTGTTTCAGGAACGCGTTCGCGGCCGCGCGGACGTCGGCGAGCGAGGAGTCTGTGGAGATCCCTTTGAAGGCGTCGCTGAACGCTGCGGTGTAGGTCTCGATCAGCGCCGCGACCTGATCCTTCGCCGGCGTGTCGTTGAGCGCGAACGACTCGTGCTGAATGTCGAGGGCGCGACTCAGGTGCTGGAGCGCGATCGCACTCGCATCGAGCGCCGCGTTCACGGCCAGCATCTGCTGCTTCCACTCCTCGAGCGACATCCCGCTCGCGTCGAGCTCCGCCTTGAACGCCTCCGGATCCGCGAGGAAGCGGTCCCACTGCTCGCGCAACCGCCGCTGCGCTTCGACCATGCCCTCGGCCGAGTGCAGATCGAGCCCGTCGAAGATCTTCGCGAAGATCGGCGACTTCGACGCGAGCAATGTCGCGCGCTCGATCAGCTTGTCGATCGGATCGGTGATGCCGTGGATCTGGTCATTCGCGTCGAGCCGTTCCAGGTCGCCGGCGAACGTGTCGAAGAACGCGTGCAGATCGGCGTTCCGGATCGCGTCCTGCACCGCCTGGATCTCCGCCACCGTCGGCATGTCGGACACCGTGAGCCCGAAGCTCGCCCCGATGTCCTTGAGCGCTTTGACGCCGACGCCCATGCGTTGCAGCTCGGCGACGACGTCCGCACTCGAGCGAAGGACGTCCTGGATGATCGGCTCGCCCGTGGTCTCATCCCGGCCGACTTCGGTCTGCGTCGTGAGCGGCACGTCGCGAATCGTCGCGAGCGTCTTCCCGCTCGCGGTCACGTTCAGCAGGTCGCCGATGTGCGTCCGCAGGTCCTCGAGCGCCTGCGTGTTCTTCGCGAGCTCCTCGCGCTGCGCCTGCTGCTCGGGCGACTCGCCGCCGCCGCCGAACAAGCCACTGACGGTCGACGCGATGCCGATCGCCCCGCCGAGCGCCTGGCCGAGGCCCGGCAGCGCCGCGAAGAAGCTCTTCGCGTTGGAGAAGAGGTCCGTGATGCCGGCGCCCGGCTTGAGCTGGCCGACGGCGTCGACCGCCTTCCGCAACCCGTCCGAGAGCTGCAGCGCGCCGCCGAGCATCTTCGTCAGCGTCGCATCGGAGCCGAGCAGCGCGGACGAGATGCCAAAGGCGGACGAGAGCGCCGCGTCGAGCTGCACGACGAAGCGGCTCGCGTTCTCGTTCATCGCCTTCAGGCGCGCATCATTCTCGTCCTGCACCTTCAGGATCCGCTCGTCGATCGCGGCGATGTCCCCCTCGATCACCGCGCGCGTCTTCGTCGCCTCGAGCGAGGTGCCCTGCACGTTGGCGAGGGCGGTCTCCTTCTCGGTGCGCAGCTGCGTGAGCTCGGCCGCGCGTTCGAGTGGCGTGAGGCGCAGCTGATCGATGACCGTGAGGCTCTTGCGAAGGTCGTCGCTCGCGAGCTTCGCCGCGTTGAACTGCGCGACGAGTCGCTTCGCCTCGTCGATGTCTTCGAAGCTGGCGCCGGCCTTGAACAGGTTATCGACGAGCGTGTCGACTTCGCGCGCCGCCAGCTGCGCGGCGGTGCCGACGATCTGCATCACCGCGCCCTGCGCCTCGAGCGCTTGCCGGAATTGCGCGCCGGCGACCACGAACTTCTGTTCGATCTCGAGCGCCTGCTGGAGGCCCGCGACGTCGGCATCCTGCTTCGCGAACGCGGCGCGCACCGGCGCGACCTTCGACGACGGGAGCTTCGCCGTGATCTCGTCGAGCGCGGTGCCCGTCGGGATCTTCGCGCGGATGTCCGTGAGCGTCTTCCCGAGCTTCGCGAACTTGTCGTTGAGCTGCGCGATCGGGTCGCCCTGGTCGGCGAAGCTCGTGAGCTCGAGGCGCGCAGCCTGGAGCGCGGACCCGATCTCCTGGAGCTTGCTCGACGCCTTCGTGAGCGCGGCCGCCTGCTCCTCGGCCGAGGGCGGCGTCGTGGTGTGGTGCGGCTTCTGGTCGTCGGCGGCCGCGTCGGCGCGCGCCTTCGCAAGCGCGCGCACCTTCGTGAGCGCCCCATCGAGCGACGCGAGCTCCTCCGGCGAGAAGACGGACTTCCCGAAGGTCTTGAGCTGCGTGCGCGCGATCGTGAGCGCGTCGAGGAGCCGCCGCAGCTCGCCGTCCGTGAGCTTGGCGAGGTCCGCGTCACCGGTCCGGATGGCGAAGCCGAGCTCATTGACCGCGGCCGCGAACTCGTACGTCTTCTGCGCGCCCTTCCCGATGTCGCTGTCGTGCGCGAAGAGCTTCGGGAACCGTTGGAACTGGTCCCCGAAGTTGCTGACGGTCGCGATCTGCGCCGGCGCCTGCTGCCGACGCGTCGTGCCGTCCAGGCGCTCGACGACGCCGAGGATGCCCTCGAGCTCCGCGCGCGCGAGCGGTGCGAACTTCTCGCCGATGTCGCGCAGCAGCGTGTTGATGTGCGAGCCGATGCGTGCGACGGTGTCGCCGAGGCCGGCCGCGCGCGTCTTCGCGCGCTCCTCGAGATCGGCGAGCGCGTTCGTCGCCGTCGGCACCGCGGCGGCGAGCTCGCGGATCTGCCGCGCGCCGTCCGCACCGCCCTCGGCGAGCTCCTTGAAGCGCTTGGCCGCCTGCTTCGCGTTGTCGCCGGACTGCTCGCCAATGGTGACGAGCGCTTTCGCCGCGACGTCGAACGAGACGCCCGCTTTCTGCAGCGCCGGCGCCGCCGCCTGGAGCGTCGAGAGGCTGTCCGTCAGCTGCGTGGCGCCGCGCGAATACGCGGCGAGCTTCGCGAGCGCGTCGCCCGCCTCCTTGCCGGAGAGGTTGAAGGCGTCCGCGAGGAGATCGAGCCCGCCGGCGAGCTGCGCGGGATCGCTGCCCGTCGCCTTCGCGGCGAGGAACACGGCGCGCGTGCGATTGGCGAGCTCGCCGGCGCTCTTGCTGTACGCCGCATTCGCTTCGGCGAATTTCGCGACGTCGGACGCCGCGTCGCCGAACTCCTCGCTCAGGTCGCGCACGACGTCGCGCACCGGCGTGAGATCCTCGCCCGGCTTCGGCAGCTGCGCGCGAATCGCGCGCATGCTCGTCTCGACCTTCTCGCTCGCGATCACGCCGGCGGTGCCGATGGCGAGCACCAAGCCCGCGCCCGCCGTCAGCCCGCCGGCGATGGCGCCGCCGACGCCGAACTCCGCGGCGACGGACGCCGCACTCTCCGCGAGGTTCGCGAGCCCGCCGGCGCCGGCGGTGCCCGCGGTCGCGATCTGCGACGTCAGCGTCGAGAACTGCCGCGCGATCGCGCCCGCGGCCGCGCCGAAGCCCTGCGCCGCGCGCTGCCCGCTCTTCGTCGCGTTGTCGAACGCGCGATCGACGGCGCGCGCTGCGTCGACGGCGCCGTCGGTTTTGCCCTGAATTTCGAGCACGAGGCGCTGCGCGGACGCGGTCATCGCGAGGCCTCAGTCCGCGATCGGCGGGGCGACGCGCGGCCGCACCCACCGGCGCGCCGGCAGCTGCGCGCACGCACGCGCGACGGCGTCGGCCGGTGCATAGAGCTCGAGCAGCGCCGCGGAAGCGAGCGCGAGATCGTTCTCGCGAAACACGGTGCCGATCACGCGCAGCACGACGTCGTCCTCGAGCGCCGCGATCCACCCGGGCAGCGGTGGCATCTCGTCGCCATCGAGATCGAAGGGCGGCGTCTGATCCGGCGTGACGGTGAGCCAGACGAGGAGGCGCAGCTCGTGCGCGATCGCGGCGCTCACGCGGTCGCGGAGCTCCGCACACTCGGCGTGGAACTGCACGGCGGATGCGTCGGCCGGATCCGCCGCCGGACGCACGCTCAGCAGGTTGACGAGCAGCGTGAGGCGCGAGCCGAGCTCCCCGAGCTCGCGATCCAGGCGGCGCGTGAGCGCGAGCGACGCCGGCGGCAACGGATGACACGTGATCGTGCGCGGGACGCCGTCAGCGCCCACGTGTGCGACGTCGACCGGCGCCGCGTTGCTCTGCGCGGCCGCGACGGCGAGCAGCAGGATCTGCGCGCCCACGGTTTCGAGCCCAGGCACGCCGGCGCCGATGCGCGCCGGATCCGGCGGCAACGGGCGCGATGACGCACGCGCGAAGGCCGCGGCCGCGTCGGTGATCCGATCGCGGTTTCGATCGAGCTCCGCGAGCAGCTGTGCGGCGATCATCGGCATCGTCAGCGCGCTCCGCTGAGCGGCGACGTCGCCGTGATGACGCTGTCGGCGAGCTGCTCGTGGATCGACGTCGGCGCCGGCGGCAGCTCCGCGCGATCGACGAACCATCGCCCGTCGTGCAGCGTCCCGCGAACGGCGCCGGACTGCACGAGGCGCCGCAACTTGTCACCGGTGGTCTTGCGGAGGAGCGCGGCTTCGCTGAGCGGGGCGAACTGCGCGAGATCGAACATACGAACCCTCGAGTCCGGAGATGCGAAACGCGGCGACCCCGCCCCTCGCGAGAGGAGCAGAGTCGCCGCGTCGTACTGAATGGCGAGCGGCGCCCGCCAACCGAATTGTCGACGGCTAGGGTAGGGGCGCGCGCGCGCGCGCGCAAGCGCGCGTCGCCACGAGGCGGTTACACGATTGCGCGCGCTTCACTCGTCAGCGTTGGCGCTCGCGCGTTCAGCTGCGACGTGGAACGTCGTTAGAAGCAGATGCAGCGGCATGCGTCGCGTGCGATCGGCGCCAGCCGGCTCGTGCGGCGGATCCACGCTCACCAAGACCGCGCCGAGCACGTTGATCATGCGATCGAGAATCGACGTCAGGTCCGGCGCCGCCTTCTGGTTGTCCTCAGCGAGCAGCACAAGCGCGTCGCCACGGATCGCGCGGAGCTCCGCGGCGTTCGTTGCCGAGATGAGCGTGCCATACGTGCGATCGTCGAGCTGCAGGTTCTCGTGCGATCGCGCCGCGGCCTCGACCGGTGGAACGAAGGCGAAGGCGCCGGCAATGCCGTCGCGGAGTTTCCGCGTGTACTCAGCGAATTGTTCGGTCGAGCGACGACGGAACTCTTCGCGCTCCTCTGGCGACCAATGCTCCACGTGTACCTACCCGTCGCGTCGTTGTGGATACAAGAAGCGGAGCGCTCGCCGTACCCGACGCATCTCCGCACGTAACTCCTCTTGCTCCGATGGTAGATCCAGGAACCGTGCGGCCGCCTCGAGGGAGCCGAAGTCGGTACCGGCTCGCAAGTGGAAGAGCAGCAGGCGATCGACGTAGCGCTTCAGCTGCCAGACCAATCGGTCCGGTGCGTCATTCGACTCCTGCTCATGCACGAATGCATTTCGCCGATCCCTCAGATGCTCGAGGACGGCTCGGGCCCACGTGCGCTCCGGCCAGACGAAGGCGGCACGACGAGCGATGTCGCCAAAATTCTTCCGCCGAACGTGAGTAATGAGCTCGAGCACGCCCCACAGTTTCAGCAGCGCCGACTCGAAGTCACGCGTGTCGAGCGCTCGCGCGTACCGCGAAAAGGCGCGCTCCAAGTCGCGGCGATACTGAGGTTCGAACCGGCGGAGCTTCTTTCGCACCCTCGTTACGAATGCTCGAACCTCCGGCAGCAGGTCGGCGCGATTGAAGAGCGTCTGCCCGACCGCACCCGGATCGTAGAAATAGCCCTCCGATGCGCGCGTCCCATCGTCGTGATGCATCGTGTGGACGCGCCCGAGTCGGATCCAGTTGATCGAGTCCGGCTCGTCTGAGCTATAGCTGAGCGAGACTCCGAGTCCGCGGTGCGCGAAGTTCCACATGCCGCGAAGGCAGGTGACCGCGTCGAGCGTTAGCTCCGCGGCCGCTTCCGGCGTGTGCGCGTGAACGGAGGCCAGGAGCGTCGAGTAGCCGGCAGGGGAGACGTCTTCCCTTGGGATGGCTCGATGCGCCTTGGCGCGCGCCCGGACGAATTCATCAGGCATCTCCGGCAGCACGCGAACGTGCACGCCACGAAAGCGCGTCGTGAACGAGGCTAACGGAGTACGAATCGAGATTGTCGTCGCAAGCGTGAACGCTCGCAGCGGCTGCGCGAGATATTGCTCTTCCTCGAGCGCTAGTCGAGCGAGGACGTTCTTCTCTGTCACCGGTGTGGTGCGCTCGAAGATCATCGCCCGCATCATGTTGGTGATGAGCACTCGCCGATCACCCTCCGCCACGACACGCTCAAAGCGATAGGCGGAGTCGAAGAGGAGGATCAGATCTTTCGAAGTCGAAGAGATCGAACCCTCCGAATCGAGTCGTCTGGACGCCGCTCTGGTCCACCGTGAGCTCGGCCAGCTTGGCGAGGCGCGCGACCAGGACGCTCGGCTGAATACGCGTATGCTGACGAGGCGCGACCATGCGTCCGCTTGATGGCTCCTAGCGGGCCCGCTTCAGCTTCGCCTCGCGATCGAGCAGCTCGCCGACCTCGAAGATCATGCTGAGCAGCTGCCCGTGCCGCGGATCCTCCGGCAACTCGAAGAGGATCTGGCCGGCGAGTTGGTAGGCCTCGCCGATGAGGTCCCCCGCGCGCTCGAGCGGCTCCGCATCCGGCGCCGGCCCATTGGGAACGATCTCGATCATCGGACGCGCTTTCTCTTCGCCTCGCGCTCGAGCAGCTCGCCGGGCCCGACGTCGAGAACGTCGCACAGCGACTCAAGCAGCTCGGCCGAGATCATTGCGACGCGGCCGCGGTTCCGCGTGAGCCTATAGAGCGTCGAGACATCGATCCGACCCTCGGACTGCTTCGCCAGCTGATAGGCCGTGAGGCCGCGCTCCTCGAGGAGCTCCGGAAGCCGAAGTCGCATGAGCATAACGCTCGCGAATGTACGGCACCGCTGACAATTCGCAACGGTGCCACGTGGTGCGCTTGCCACGTGTCACAGATGCCACTACAATGGGCGTGCGAAAGGCCAGTGCGCTCTCCCCGCTAAGAGTCGGCGCCCTGGCCCGAACGAGCCGTGAGGCCCGCGCGCATATCATAGCGCGGGGAGCTCGCGGCCGCCACCCGGAGACGGCCTATGCAAAGCGACCCAGCGCGCCCGCCCGATCACCCACCTCACTCGTTCTCGGCCGACGTCGGCGCCGATGACTCGACGCCGATCGCGTGCGCCGCCGGCGTCCGGCGTGGATGCACCACGCTCGTGATCGCGTTCGAGAGGCGCGACGTCGAGCGCGTCGAGCTCACGGACCGCGGCCGCGCCGCTGTGAGGGACGCGTGAGCGCCCGCGCGCGATCGCGCCGCGAGCGCGTCGAGGATCTCATCGAGATCGGATACTCGCAGCGGACTTCGCGAACCGCGAGCCACCGCGACAAAGGGACTGACGGCGCACTGATGCTCTCGGTGGAGCTGCGCGCCGATCTCGGCGTTCATGGGCTCCAGCCGGCGACGGTGGTGATCGCCGTCGCGTCGGACGAGGACGAGGAACAGTGCATCGACATCTACGCGAGCGATGTCGACCGTCTCCTCGAGACGATGCAGGCCGCGGTCTTCATTGCGCGCCGCGATGGCGTGCTCCCGCCGCGGGCGGTGCGCTCATGAGTCGCGACGTCGAGCAGCTCCCACCAATGGAGGACGACGTCCTCGTGATGCGCCGCGTCGAGGTTCGCCGCGGATACTGGACGATCAGCGCAGACGCGTCGGCTGACAGCGATGGCAAGTTCGTCGTGCTCGATGTGTCGAACTCGGGCCTCGGCGCGATCAGTGTGAAGCCGCGCGAGCAGAGTGTCACGCTTGATGTCCCCTTCGACGAGATCGCGCCGCTCCGCGAAGCGATCGACGCGATTTATCGTCGCCTCGAGTGGCTGAGTGGCGGTTCGAACAGGGCGACAGGGCTCGGCAGATGATTGGCTCCGACTTGACCGGAGCGCCGTTCCGTCGTAACATCGCGATGAGGGTCGCACCAACGCACTCGCGCACGATGACGCGAGCATGCGCGCGGAGCGACCCGACAACTCGGTTGGCGGGCGGCGCTCGCCATTCACTACGACGCGCCGACAGTGGGATCGCTTCCGCAAGCGATCTCGCTGTCGGCGCGTTTTTGCATCTCACCGACGGAGAGGTCGATGCCTGCTCGGCGACTGAACACCAAGGGTCCGATCCCGGAGTGGATCCGCGGTTGGACGGCGAACCGCTTCACAGGCATCCCGCGCGCCGCGTGGATGCGCGAAGCCGCGCTCGGAAGCGTGCGCTCGATGAAGGTCGGCAACGAGTTCTACCTCAACGGTGCCGATGTCGAGCGCCGCGCGAAGGAACTCAGAGAGGAGGAGCGTGCTGCTGCGTCTGCGACCGGGTAAACGCACGAGGCCCAGGGCGTCGGACCCTGGGCCTCGCGAAGATCTCCACCCTTCCATCACACAATCCGTGGGCTACTCAGTGCCTGAGAGGAACGAGTAGACGATGACGAACATCGCGAATGGCCGTGCGCTGCGCAAGACGCCGCCGGCTCACGCAACAGAGCGCGCGAAGCGCGCGCATCCGGAGCGTTCGACTGCGCCGGCGCCGGCGATCACGAAATCGCATCTCGTCGCCATGCGCTCCGCGACGGCCGCCTACGCGCGACAGTCGCGCAGAAACGGGCACTGCGATGCCTGGTCGATTCGCCGCACGCTTTCACTACTCGACGAGGTCGTCGAGGCTATCGCTCGAGGTCTCGCGTGAGCGATCGCGCGCCGCCCGCGTTCCAGTTCTATCCGAGCGAGTGGTTCGCACGCGCTCGACGACTCTCCATCGACGGCCAAGCGGCGCTCGTGAACCTGATGGCCGAGGCCTGGCGCGCCGCGGAGGACGGACACCCACCGTGCACGATTCCCGACGACGACGAATCGCTCGCGGAGTTGTCCGGACTTGGCGCGCGATGGGCAAAGGTCGCCCGCGCGCTGCGGCAGCAGTTCACGCCGGTCGATGGCCGACTCCGAGACGAGCGGTTGCACCGCTACTGGATGGACCTCATGGAGCATCGCGCTCGCCGCTCCGCGGCCGGGAAACGCGGGAACCTTGCACGTTGGGGCGACGAGGATACCGAAGCCTCGCCGCCGATGTCCTACGTGGATCGCAATGCGATCGCATCGCGATCCGATCGCGATCCCACTGCGATCGCAAACGATCGCTCTATGTCTTTGTCTTTGTCTTCTTCTCTTGCTGTTAGGGATAGATCATCTAGCGGAGCGGAGCGGGTAGTTAGGGCGTCGCCGTGCGCCGCTGCGCCCGCACCGCTGGCTGCGCTCCCAGATGCTGCCCGCGAGCTGCTCAGCCGCTTCTACGCGCACGACGACGCTCGTCGAGGCGACGTGGCGCAGCAGCTCCTCGCCACGCTCGAGAAGCGCGGCGCGAAGATCCGCGCTGGCGTACGGGTGCGAGCGCGCGACGCGGAGCACCTGGCAGATGTCTGTCGCGCCGTGGCTGAGGAGCCACCGGACGACGGCGACCTCGCGATCTACTTCGTGCTGCTCAAGCTCCAAGACCCCATCGGGATTCCTGCGGGCCGGACTGTCACGGAGCACGCGTCGGCGGAGGCGCGACGGCGCGAGCAGCTCGAACAGTCGTACCAACGCGCGCGCAACGATGCCGTTGACGCGTGGACGAGCGCCGCGGCCGCAGATGCGCTCGCAGCGCTCGATGCCGAGGTGAACGATGCGATCGCGCGCAGGGCGGAGCGCCGGGGAGAGACCGACCCGCTCAGCGACGTCGAGCGACGCATCACCGCGCGGCACGAGCGGATCCAAGCCGTCGCGCACCGCATCGATTTTCCGACGGCGGACGAATGGATCGCCGCGCGCGTGGAGGCTTCGTGCTGAACACGGGACAGGCTCCAAGGCCCCGCCGCCGTGTGCAGCCGCCGGTGATTCCCGGCCTTTTCGTCGCCGCACGCTACGTTCGCTTCACCGAGCGCCGCGATCGTCGCGTGCAGTGCGCGTGCGGCCACGTGTGGACCCCCGAGGTGCGGCCGGGTCCGGGTCACTCGCTCTTCGTCGTGAAGTGTCGCGGTGACGCTGGGCGACCCTGCGGCCGACGACTGCTGCAGCTGATCGCACGCGGCTCCCGTTGGCGACTCGTTGCCGAAACCGTGGATGGCGAGGTTGCACGCTGGGTAGATCACCATCACTTCGACTACGCAGCGATCGTCATCGAACTCCTCACGACGCCGCCGCGCGCGGCCGCGGAGTAGGGGGAGACTCGGCTAATGGCGCGGACGATCGCGGAATTCGTCGCGTGGCTCGAGCACGCACCCGAAGGCACGACGCTTTCGGCGGCCGCGGTGCTCGAGCAGCTGCGCGACGTCGAGATCCGCATAGAGTCGAGAGCCGAGAACCGAGAGCCGAGAAGCGAACCGACGTGGCGCGAACGCCTCTGGACCGCGCCGGCCGAGACGCGCCTCGGTGTGCGCGACGTCGTCGAAGCGACGGGTCGCTCCGCGCACTGGGTGTATCGCCATGCGCGCGGCGCCGACGGCTGGAGTCGCATCCCGCATCGGAAGCTCGACGGTGAGCTCGTGTTCCTCGCCGGCGAGCTGCGCACGTGGCTCACGAAAACGGAGCAGCGCGCCGATGCAGAGTCGACGTCAGCGCCACGACTCCGCGTACTCCCTGCGCAGGCGCGCCGATGACGCGCCCTAGCGAGGCCTCGCCCGTGCACGATAGCGTTGCGGCCATGTCACCGGGTGTGCGCCAGCCGATCACGATCGAGCAGCACGGAGAGGTCTTCCGCGTCCGGCTCTCGGTGCTAGGTGAAACGCATCGCTTCACGATGCGCGGCGCCGATCGCGCGGACGTCGAACGCACAGCCGCGGCGAAGCTCGAGGAGCTGCAGCGCCGCGCGCGTCGTCGGCGCGGCCTCGGCAGCATCGATCGCCGCGGCGACGGTTTCCGGATCCGGCTGCACGTCGGCGGGAAGAGCCACACGTTCAGCGTGAAGACAGCCGATCGCCAGGTCGCGGAGGATGCCGCCGCGGCGAGGCTGCGCGAGCTGAAGCTGGCGGCGCATCGTCGAGTGATCGGCCTGTCTGCGCGCGTCACGTTTTCCGAGTTACTCGCGCATTTCGACGCGAAGGAGATGCCGACGCTCTCGCGTGGCACGCGCGAGGCCTACGTCGATAGCTTCCGGCCGATTCGCGAGTACTTCCTCGACGTCGTGGGTGATCCGGTGCTCGAGGACGTGCAGGCCGCGCACGTGAAGGAGTTTCTCGCGTGGCGCCGGGTGCATCGTCGCGTCGACGCGCGGCCGACGAAGGACGGCAGTGCGCGCAAAGGTCGCGAGGCAGGCGTCGCCCTCTCCAACCGCACGCTGCAGAAAGACCGCGCTGTCCTGCACAGGCTCTTCGAATTCGCCGAGCAGCTCGAGCTCCGCGAGGGCAATCCGGTCGCGCGCGTCGACGCACCGAAGGCCGACACGCGAACGCCGGTGCTGCTCACCGTCGATGAGTATGAGCGCCTGCTGACGCATTGCGCGGGTCGGCCGATGCTCGCGCTCTACGTGCTCACGCTCGGCGAGTCCGGCGTGCGCTGCGAAAGCGAGGCGCTGCATCTGCGCTTCGAGGACGTGGATCTCGAGGGCGGCTATCTGCGGATCGTGTCCGGCCGCGATGGCCATCGCACGAAGAGTGGGAAGGGACGCTGGGTGCCGATGACGCCACGGTTGCGCGACGCGATGCGCGCGCACGCGGCCGCGTTCCGTCTCGTGACGTACGACGGCGCGCGATCGCCGTGGGTCTTTCACCACGAGCGCACGCACAAGCGCTACGTCGCCGGCGCGCGCATCGGATCGTTGCGGCATTCGTTCCGTGCGGCCGCGCAACGCGCGAAGCTCCCGGCCGAGCTCCATCAGCACGATCTCCGGCACCGGCGCGTGACCACGTGGCTCGCGGAGGGCAGGGACGTCGTCCTCGTGAAGGAGGCGCTCGGTCACAGCGATCTCCGGACGACGATGGGCTACACACACCTCGCGCGCGAGCATCTCAAGGCGCTCGTCGACGCGCCGACGTCGAAGCCTACGCGCTCGGGAAACCGAGCGCGGTAGCCGCCGCTTTCAGAAGTGTTCCCGCTTGTCCGGCTGAGCCGAGTGTCTGCACCAGGGTCGCCAGGCCGAAGAGGGTCGCCTTGAGTTTCGACGGATTCGGCGTCGGCTGCTTGCTCGACTCGATCGCCTCGAGCGCGATCTCGCGGACTGCGGCGACGGCTTCGGCATTCGTCTCGGTCGCCATGCTAAGTGCGTCGACGAGCGCCTGCAGACTCTCGCGAAATTGTGCGTAGTCCGGCGCCGGCGTCGAGATATGGGCGGTCGAGCCGGCGCCCGTTTGCAGACTCGTGACGGGTCCGAACACGTTCAGGTGCGTGTCACTCTGCACATTCGTCACCGTCGTCGGCGGCACGAGCACCGCGAGATCCAGTGCATTCTGCAACGCGCGCCGGCCAGCATCGAAGACCTCCGCGAGCGAACGCTCGCGATTGCTATCGAGGCCGCTCCGGTTCACGGCCGCCCGCACGTCGTCGGAGCCGGCGTCCACTGCACCGAAGATCGCCGCGTTCAGCTCCGACGCGAACGCGTCGCCGACCTCCATCGCCCGCGCCGCGAGCATCTGCTCGTAGACGCGCCATGCCGCGAGCGCGCGCGTCCGTAGCTCCTCTCGCGCCTTGGCTTGCACGTCCTGGGCGAACATGCTCGAGCTCAACGTGCCGCGGCGCGTGTGGTTGTTCTGAATGAGGCGCAGATCGCGGCTGAACGGCTCGTGGCGCTCCGCAATCACGCCCGCGACGGCGCGCTGCGCGCGTTCACGGTCGGCAGGTGGCAAATGCAGCTGCCGGGCACGCGAGGCGCCCGCTGCCGTCAGCTGCGCGTCGCGGCCGGCGTGCGGAAGCTTGATCCAGCCCAGGTGATAGTGTGCCGCATCGATGTGCGTGTTGAGCTCCACAGACGCATCGCCCTGAGCAACATCCTCGAACAACGCGTCGAGAGGCACCTCGTATCCAGGCGCGACCGGTCGGCCGGCGTGCTCGAGCTCGCGCACGACGAACAGCAACACATCCTCCGGCCGAGAGACGGGAATCGCCGCCATCGGGAGTCGAAGTTGTTCAGGAGTTGTCCACCGTGCCCCGTGCGCGACCGCGCGCGCGCGTCACCTTGCGTGCGTAACTCGTTGATCTAGCGAACGGAGGGCACAGGATTCGAACCTGTAAGTCGCTCTCGCGACGGCGGTTTTCAAGACCGCTGCAATAGCCATTCTGCCAGCCCTCCCCGCGCGAAGTATCACCGCGTCGACACACGCGCCGCAACGCCCTGCGTGCATCCGTCGCCTCGTTCGCTTTGACGAACTGCGCCGGTCGCGCCTACGTTCGGCGCATGACGCTCGATCAGGCCGTGCGCATCATCCAGGTGTCGTATCCGCAGGTCTATCTCGCCTGCCACACGCGACACCAGCGCAAGCGTTCCACCGAGCACCGGCTCTCCGCGCGCGACGCGTCGATCCTCGCGCATCTGCGCGAGGACGTGGCGACGACGCCGTCGCGGCTCGCCACGCACCTCGACATCGGCCGGCCCACGCTTTCCGAGGCACTCAAGCGCCTCGACGCACTCGGCTTCGTGCATCGCGATGGGGCGACGAAGCGCACGACGGGCGTGCGGCTCTCGACGAAGGGCGCGCGCGCGATCGCCGACACGTCGGTGCTCGAGACGCCGAGGCTGCGCGCGGTGCTCGAGACGGCGTCCACGCGCGAGCGCGCGCGCATCGCCTCGGGACTCGCCGCGCTCGCGGATGCGTGCCGTCGCGCGGGGGACGGGCGTGAGCGGCGCACGCGCGCGGGCGTGCGCGCATGAGGTGGGCGCTCATCATCGTCGCCGCGCTCGCGGGCGTCGCGCTCGTCGTCGTGATCATCGGCTGGTCGCTGCCCACGACGCATCGGGCGAGGCGCGAGGCGACCGTTCATCAGCCGATCTCGCTCGTGCACGAGACCATCACCGACGTCGCCGCCTTTCCGACGTGGCGCTCGTCAGTGAAGCGCATCGAACTGCTCCCATCCACCGACGGCGCTCGACGTTTTCGCGAGCATTCGAGCAACGGCGCGATCACGTACGAGATGCGCGAGCTCGTGGCCGGCTCGCGCATCCAGACGCGCATCCTCGACACGAACCTCGGATATGGAGGCACATGGACCTATGAGCTGGTGCCGACCTCCGGGGGCACGACGGTGCGCATCACCGAAGATGGAATCGTCACCAATCCGATCTTCCGCGCCGTCTCACGCTTCGTGATCGGGCATCACGCGACGATCGATCGCTATCTCGAGGATCTGAACGCGCGGCTTCCGGACCACTGATGTGAGGAGCGAAGACGAGAAGTGGTCACGCGCTTACGGGATCTCTCGACTGCGTCGCGCCAGCGCCACCACGAACACGAGTCCGGTCGCGATCAGGACTACGGTCGACGGTTCGGGCGTGGTCAGCGATGGAGCGTTGAACGTCGCGCCTCCATCGTTCGCGTTCAGCGTGAACGAACCGACCGACGCTCCGCTGACGCGGTCCACGACATCGATGCCGAGCACCCACGCCGCAAACGACAGATCGCCCGTGACGCCTGTAGGAAGATCTCCGACGATCTCCTGCTGAGCGCGGACCGTGAAGTCGTACGACGCGAATCCCGTCGTGAACGACGGCGCGTGGCACGTCACGTCCAATCCCGTCGGCGTCGCCGCTACGTCGGCATCGCCGGTCGCGGTCGACTGGCCGTTGGCGTAGACGGTGTGCGTGTAGCTCACCGTGGGTCCGCACGGCCCCTGGAAGAAGAACAGGCCGAGCGCGTACGACGCCGACGTGCCGACCGCGTTGGTGAAGCCGCCGCTGAAGTTCGTCGCGAAGTGAAAGACGAAATCGTCGTTCCCCGTGAATCCGACCACGTCGAGGCCGTTCTGCGACGACGCGCGCGCGAAGCTCTCCGCGTTGGACGCGACGCCGGATCCTTGGTTGAAATGCGCACTCGCGCTGACCAATCGCGCGGCATTGTCCGCCGCGCTGGACGCCGAGCCTGTGCCACCGGTGACGGTGGTCGCCGGGCAGCTCGCGGACGTCGGACCGTTCTGGACGCCGGTGACGACAGCGCACGCCTGGGACTGCGCCAGGTTGTCCCTGATGATGGCAGCGCTCTGCGTCGTTTGCGCCGCGGTACCACCGCTCGGCAGCAGCGCGCCGATGAGTAGTATCGCGATGGATGGGTCGATGAACAGCCGCACTGTACCTCGCCGTCGGCGGTCACGACCCGCAGCGGCCGATTACGTCCGACCGCGCGGTGTGGCCGCGCCCCCGCAAGCACAGTGCTACGATCGACGCGATCGTCGAATCGCCGGAGGCGTGATGCGAAAAACGGCGAACGAGGCTCGCTACTTCTTCTTCGGCGAATCGCTTGCCGGCGCGGGCGGCGCCACCGGCAATGGCACCGCGCGCTGCGTGTCGCCCGGTCCTGCCGCCGGCGGCTCCTGCGGGTTCGCGAACACGTCGCCGAGTCGCGTCGAGCGCGCGACCTGCTGCGCCGTCGCCAACACGGTGCTCGCGAGCTGCGCCTTGCCCTCGCGCTGCAGCAGGTCGGAGAGCAGGAAGCCCGTCGAGATGTAGAGCGCGGGAATGCCGATCGACGGCTTGTCGACCCACTTGTCCTTCGCGACGATCGACTTCGGCGCCTGATAGACCTGCGTCCACAGGTCGCTCGTGCGCTTCACGTCGACGAAGCCCTCGCCCTGCACGAGCACCGTGTCCTTCGTCTGTTGCGGGATGTTCGGGAGCAGTTTTCGCGCGAGTCCCTGCGTCAGCAGATAGGGCCCGAGGCCGAGCTCCTGGCCGTAGCCGCCCGACGTGCGGCTGAAGTACACCGGTCGTCCCGTGTCATCCTTGATCATCTGCAGCACGACGATGTCCGCCTTTGTGAGCGTGCGCGGCTCCATGCGCGCCTGGATGTTCCCGGCCTGGAACATCATCGGCTCACGCAGATCGTAGGCGAGCGGGATCTTGTCCGCCTCGTCGAGCGTCATCTTGAGCGGTGGACCCGACGGCTTCTTCCACGCGCCGTCGCGATAGACCGCGGGGCCCTTCGCCGCATCGTACGTGCGAATCGGTGCGCGGATGATCTGTCGCACGTACCAATCCGTGTTGAGCAGCGACGTGTTCGCGATGACGACGTCCTGCCGGATGTGCTCGACCTCCTGCGCGTACCAGAGCGGGAAGGTGTCGTTGTCGCCGACGGTCACGAGGATGCCGTACGGCTCCACCGAATTGAGCAGATCGTGCGCGAAGTCGCGCGTGTCCGTCTCCGCGTGGCGCGTGCTCGCTTCCCAGTTCGCCCCGAGCGGGACGCAGGCGACGAGCAGCACCGGCGCCGCGAGGATCCAGCTTCGCTTGGTCGGCAGCTGCAACATCGTGCGTCCGAGCCTCACGGCCTGCGAGCCGATCGCCGCCGCGATGGTCTCCCACACGAACACGAGGCCGAGCGCGGCCCACACGCTCCACGCCGAGAAGCTCCAGAGATAGAAGTAGTCTCGGTCGCGCACCTCACGCGGCACCGATTCTCCGAGCTCCGGCGCCTGCGAGTATCCGTACTTGAAGTTCAGGTAGTAGATGAGCAGCAACGTCATCGTGAACATCAACGGACCGAAGAAGAGGAAACTTCGTCGGTCTCGCTGCCAGTGCACCCATCCACCGAGCACGCCGAGCAACAGGAAGAACGAGGCGAGCACCGCCTGCATGCCCTGATGCTTGCCCTCCCAGTCGCGCAGCCACTGCCACTTGAAGTAGAGCCACCACATCCCGACCTGCGCGGTGATCGGCGCCTGCCGCTCGAGCACCGACGGCTTGCCGTACTGCTCGCGATTGAAGTTGTACTTGAACGCGTCCCACGTGCCCTTGCTGAACGTGCAGTCCCACGCGATGTGCGTGCGGCAGCCGGTCGTCTCGCCTTCGTTGATCGAGGGGAAGTACGCCGAGCGAATCGGTTGCGTGGCGAAGGGCGTCATGCCGAGGAACACGCCGCCGGCGCACGCGAGCAGGAGCTTCCAGCGCACGAGCGTGCGCGGACGGCGAATCAGCACCGCGAGTCCGACGGCGGGCGCCGCGAGGAAGCCGGCCATGTGGTTCGCGTAGCCGAGTCCCAGGAGATACGCGATGAGCACGAGCCAGCGATCGGCCTGCGGGCCATCCGGCTCGTCGCACCATTTTACCGTGAACCATGCGACGAGTGCGACGCCCACGAGGGCGACCGTGTACACCTTCTCGTTGACGACGCTCTGGCTCCAGACAGTGAACGCCGTCGCGCCGATGAGCGCCGCGAGCGCGCCGCCGGTGATGCGCTGCCACCGCTCCGCGAGCCAGCCGACGAGCACGCGCTCCGTGATGAGGAACCACATCGCCGCGCTCGTCGCGCTGCACACGGCCGCGAGGAGGTTGATGCGTGCGGCGACGGTCGTCGCGATCGGCAGGAGCGAGAAGAAGCGGCCGAGCACGACGAAGAACGGATTCCCCGGCGGATGCGGCAGCCCCATGATGTAGGCGGCGGCGATGTACTCGCTCGTGTCCCACATCGCGGTCGAGGGCGCGAGCGTGAACGCGTAGAGCACGAGCACGAGCACGCCGACGACGCCGGCGGCCATGTACGACGGCCGGTAGTCGAGGTCGGCCGAGCTGCTGTCGGATCGGTCTGCGCGCTCGCTGCGAGCGCTGGCGGTCGTGGCCATCGGAAGGGTCTTGGGTCGAGAATGGGGCAATCCGATCAATTTGCCCGGCGGCACTCGGCGCAGGCAACCGTAGGGTCAAACTCGGGCCGACGTTGCCGGGTCACAGCTTCCGCTATCGCCGGCCTTGAATGCTGTCGAGGGCGGCGGCGGTCCTCGCCGCCTCGGCGCGCTTTCCGAGCGCGGCGAGCGCTCGCGCGCGGATGCGCATCGCCTGCGTCCGCCCCGGCGCCATCTTCTCCGCCCGCGCCAGTTCGGCGAGCGCGTCGGCGGGCTCGTTCATCGCGAGCAGCAGCTCCGCGGCGCGCTCGCGCGGCGGCACGATGACGTAGGGCGGCCCGAACGCGAAGGGGAGCGACTCCCAGCGCGCGGCCGCGCGGCGCAGCTCCTCGACGGCGGCCGCGCGATCGCCGGATGACGCGCGCAGCTCGGCACGCAGCGTTCGCTCCATCACCTCGGACTCGCCGAGCGACGAGACCGAAGCGCCGCGCGCGCCGGCGGAGGCGTTGCGGCGCGCGATCGCGGCGAGCAGGGAATCGGCGAGGCGCCGATCGCCGCGGCGCGCAGCCGGATACGCGATCGCGAAATCCGCGAGCGTACGCAGCGCGACGTCCGCGAGGTGCGCGGTGTCGGCGCGGACGTTCGCGAGCGGCGAGTCCCACGACTCCGTGTCCATCACCCACGTCGCCGGCATTACGAGCGCATGTTCCGCGACGTCGTCCATGCCGCGCGGTGACGATCCGCGCGCGAGCGCCTCGCGCTGATACGCCAGCATCGAGTCGACCCACGCGCGTGCTTCCGCGATCCGCCCTTGCTGAATGAGCCCGTACTCGAGCCAGTGCGTCGAGTGGCCGAACGCGTGGCCGCTCAGCGCCGCGGCGCGACGGTTCGCGCGCACGAGGTCGTCCCATCGGCCGAGCGCGATGTGGATGTGCGAGGTCATGTGCTGCGCGTGTGCGGCGCTCGTCGCGACCTCGCCGTACGCGCGCGACGCGGCGAGCCCACGGCTCGCGCTCGAGGGATCGTCGACCGAGTGGATCTTGTAGTGGAGCGCGCCCGGATGCCGCGGCTGACTGCGCAGCACGGTGTCCGTGATCGCCTCGGCGTGCGCATAGGCTACTGGCTCGCGCTCGCCCTGATTCAATCCGAGCAGCGAGAGCGCGTAGAAGAGCGCGGCCTCCACGTCGCGGGGGTCGCTCGCGTGCAGCGCGGCCATCTTCGCGCTGAAGGCGGTGTCGCGTGTCGCCTTCGGCACGTCACCCGCGTAGAGCGTCTCGACTGCATCGAGCCATGCGCGCTCGCGCGGCGTTCGCGCGAGGGCGCGTCGCGCATCACGCGTCGGCGCGAACGAGCGGAGGGCGGCGCGCGCCCTTGCGGTATCCTGTTCGTTCCAGACGGGGTGCGTGTACGCGAACGCCTCGAAAGCGACGCTCATCGCATCCGTCGGATCGAGCGCGCGAGCGCGCTGGAAGGCGGCGACCGCCTGTGGATAGTGGAAGTTGTGGAGGAAGAGCACACCCCGCTCGAACGACGCGTGCGCGGCCGGCGAGGCGGAGGTCGGAAAACGCAACGCGCCGACGACGGCGCTGTCGCTCATCTCGTCGCCGCGCTTCGCGTGCGATGCGTGCGATGCGCTCTGCGCGATCGCCTGATGCGCGAGCAGCGCCAGCGACGCGAACGCGAACGACGTGCGCACGTACGGCTAGTGGCGGAAGAGGCGCTGACCGGTGAGCACCATCGCGATGCCACGCTCGTCCGCCGCGGCGATGACTTCATCGTCGCGCACCGAGCCGCCCGGTTGAATGATCGCGGTCACACCCGCCTCCGCCGCCTGATCCACGCCATCGCGGAAGGGGAAGAACGCATCGGAGCCGAGCACGGAGCCCGCGGTCTCGTGGCCCGCGGTGCGCGCCTTGTGCGCCGCGAGGAACGCGGCGTCGACGCGCGACATCTGGCCCGCGCCGATCCCGATCGTCGCTCCATCGCGCGCGAGCACGATCGCATTCGATTTGACGGATGCGACCGCGCGCCACGCGAAGAGCATGTTCGCGCGCTCCTCGCTCGTTGGCGCGCGCTTCGTCACGATCTTCCATCCGGTCTCGCCGGTGATGATCGGTGCGCGCTCCTGCGCGAGAAAGCCGCCGCGTACGCGCTTGAAGTCGAGCGCACGGTTCGACCAGCGTGCCGCGCCCTCGAGCACGCGCAGGTTCTTCTTGCGGCCGAGGATCTCGATGGCGTCGGGTGAGAACGACGGCGCGACGATGCACTCGACGAAGAGACTCGAGATCGCCTCGGCCGTCTCGACGTCGACGGGAACCGTGAGCGAGATGACCGAGCCGAAGGCGGAGACCGGGTCGCACGCGAGCGCCTTGCGATACGCTTCGATCGCGGTGTCGGCGACCGCGAGCCCGCACGGCGTCGTGTGCTTCACGATCGCGCACGCCGTCTCACCCGCGAACGAATCCGTCGCGAGGAGCGCGCCCTCGAGGTCGAGCAGATTGTTGAACGAGAGCTCCTTCCCGCCGCGCTGCACGAGCGACGCGAGTCCAGCGCCCGGCCGCTCGACGTAGAACGCGGCGAGCTGTCCGGGGTTCTCGCCATAGCGCAGCGACTGCGCGCGCTCGAGCGCGATGTTCACCTGCGCCGGGAATTCCTCGCCGCGCTGGTGCGCGAACCACGTGGCGATCGCGGCGTCGTACGACGCGGTGTGCGCGAACACTTTGCCGGCGAGTACGCGCCGGAGATCGACATCGTCATCGTTCGCCTGGAGCGCCGCGAGCACGCGCGGATAGTCGTCGGGATCGACGACCGCGTAGACCGACGCGTGATTCTTCGCGGCGCTGCGCAGCATCGACGGGCCACCGATGTCGATTTGCTCGATGACGTCCTCGGGCGCGACGTTCGGCTTCGCGGCCGTCTCGCGAAACGGATAGAGGTTCACCGCGATGAGATCGATCGGCTCGATGCCGTGCTCCTGGATCGTCGCCATGTGCTCGGGCAGATCGCGTCGCGCGAGCAGGCCGCCGTGGACCACGGGGTGCAGCGTCTTCACTCGGCCGTCGAGCATCTCCGGAAACTGCGTGACATCGCTGAGCTCGCGCGCATCGACGCCGGCGTCGCGCAGCGCGCGTCGTGTACCACCCGTCGAAACGATCTCCCATCCCATCGCCGCGAGTCCCTCGGCGAATGGAACGAGACCGGTCTTGTCGGAAACGGAAAAGAGTGCGCGAGGCATGTGGAGACGAATGGGTCAGGGCGCGAGCGCGATGGCTCGAATCAGCTGCGAGAGTGCGCGCACGTCCAGCAGGTCGGCCACCTCGACGGGCGAGTGGCTGTAGCGGCCGGGCCAGGAGATCGCGGTATTCGGGACGCCGAACGCGGTGAACGGCGTGCCGTCCGTGCCGCCGTTCGTCGTGCCGACCTGAATCGGGATGCGATTCGCGCGCGCGATGGCGACGACGCGATCGACTTCCTCAGGCGGCGAGACGCTCGCGTTGTCGAGCGCGCGTACGACGGCGCCCTTGCCGAGCGGCAGCGCGGCGAAGCGCGAGCTCTCGATCGGCGAATCGGACGAGACGAACGTGTCGACGGCGTGCACGCGACTCGGCGAGGTGCCGAGTCGCGCGGCGATGGCGGCGGCGCCCTGGAGACCGATCTCTTCGCGCGTGGCCCAGGCGAAGATGACCTTGCGCTTGAGTCGCGACGGATCGAGCGATTGCGCCGCGAGCAGCAGCGCGGTACTCCCAGCGCGATCGTCCATCGCGCGTCCGGTGAAGCGCGTCTCGCCGATGCGCGCCGCACGCTTGACCGCGGTCACCGACGTGCCCGCGCGAGCGCCGCACGCGGCGAGTGTCGCCGAGTCGACGCCGAACCATGCGGTGAGCTCGCCGCTCCAGCGCGTGGTGGTGGTCGAGCGCACTGCGAAGATGCCCGGGAGGTCGTTGCCGCGTCGTTCCTGCGTGCAGCCCGATGCGGAGCTCTCGAGGTGGAGCAGCGCGGGACGTCCTTCCCACATCGTCGGGAGCGCGCCGCCGCGGTTCGCGAGTCGCACGCTGCCATCGCGCTCGATGCGCGTGACCTCGAAGCCGACTTCGTCCATGTGCGCGACGACGACGACGGTGTCGCGGTCCGGCCCCACGGCGACGACGACATTTCCCGCGGTGTCGACGGTCGCGAGCGGACGTGCCCACGCCGGCAGCTTCGCGCGAACGATGTCGCGCACTGGCCCTTCATGTCCGGACACACCGTACGCGTCCGCGAGCTCGCCAAGCAGGGATGCGATCGATGCGAGCGAATCGGTGCGAGCCGCACGCATGGATGCCGAACGCGTGTCGGTGACGGCGCGCACGACGAGCGGCGCGTCGCCGAGTCGCGCCGCGATCGCGACGGCCGTGCGCAGCGTCGCCGCATCCGCCGACGTCACGCTCTCGACGAGCGAGCCGCGATCGCGCGCCGCGACGTTCAGCGAGACGATGGCGCCGACGTTCCGTGCATGCGGCACCGGGCGCGTCCTCTCCGCCATCCCATCTCGACGCACCACGCCGTGCGTCGATGAATCACTCGGTGCCAATGCTGGATCGAGCAGCACGAGCGTGTCCACGGCGCCGAGTCGCGCGATCACGCCGCCGAGTCCGAGCCATCCGAACGACGACTGCGCGGCGAGCACGTAGACGTTCTCGCCGCGGGCGGGAGCCTTCGAGGCAGCCGCGGCGACGCTCGCGCATCCGATACGTTGCGCCGCGAAGGGACCGGCGACGCGATCGGCGAAGCTCCATCCGCGCAGCTCGGGACCGACCGCGTCCAGATTCGCGATGCCGAGTCGCGCGACCTCCGCCGCCGAGCGTGCGCCGACATCGACCCAGAGCTCCGACACGTTCCGGATCGCATCGCCGAGCGCCGCGGCGCCGCGGATCAGGTGCGCGCTGCGCACCGCGACCGCGCCTGGCACGTCCCGCGTGCGTCCATGCACGACGATGCGCTGTCCCTCGAAGAACTGATCCCAGAGCGGATGCGACGGCGGAATCGCGTCGTACTGGAGTCGGAGATAGCCGTCGGGCCGGATCTCGCTCACGACGAAACCGGGCGCGTCGAGCGCGCACGCGATCACGCGTCGCGGCATGCCGCTGCCCGCGCGCTTCACGAGTGATCCGAGCGGGCCGAGCGTCCAGCCCGCGTCGGTCGCGCGGATGAAGTCCGTCGCCGGCCGCTCGCGCCCGGGCGCGACGTCGAGGTCGATCCACGACACGAGTGCCGCGCGGTCACTCGCCGTCGCCGTCTGCGCATGCGCGCTCGAGGTCGCGACGAACAACGCGAGCAGCGCGCCGAGCGCGCGGTCAGCCGAAGAGCAGCGCATCGATGGTGTCGGTGAGAGAGTCGCCGTTCCTCGCGGGAAGGAAGGTCGCGGTATCGCGTGCGGCGTCGAGCGCACCGCGGACGCGTCCGTCGTCGCCGAGCGCGATGCGTCCCTCGATGATTCCGCGCAGCACGCGCGGATACAACGCATGCTCGGCGCGCAGCACGCGGGTCGCGAGACTGTCGCTCGTGTCATCGAACGCGACCGGCACGGGCCACTGCGCGATGATCGGCCCCTTGTCGAACTCGTGATCGACGAAGTGCACCGTCGGCCCACTGATGCGTGCGCCCGCGCGCAGCACCGCGTCGTGCACGTGATGCCCGTACATCCCGTGCCCGCCGAACGCGGGCAGCAGGGCCGGGTGCACGTTCACCATCCGGCCGTGCCACGTGCGCGCGACGGCCGGCGGCACGAGGCGCAGATATCCCGCGAGCGCGATGAAATCGATCCGGCGCGCAGTCAGCAGTTCGGCCAGCGCATCGCCGCGCTGCTCGCGCGCGAGCGGCAGCGCTTCGATCTCCGCGCGACGCGCACGATCGAGCGCGCCCGACTGCGCGCGATCCGATGCGACGACTACGACGCGCCCGAGCGCGCGGACACCGCGCGAATCGAAGTAGTCGAGGATGGCCTGCAGGTTGGTGCCTCCGCCGGAGGCGAGGACGGCGATGCGTGCGCTCATGGGGCGGGAAGATATCCCGTGCCGAGCATTCCATCGACGACATCGCGCAACCTCGTGGCGACGTGTGCGTCGCGCCGCGCGCGCTCGATCTCATCGGGCGGAGTCGCGGGCGATTCCACCAGCACACCGCGACCGCCGAGTGTGAGCGCGGGCTCGACGTCGCGCCAGCGGTCGCCGATGTAGATCGACGATGCGAGGTCGATGTCGTGCTCGCGCGCCGCGCGCCGATGCAGCTCGACGCCGGGCTTGCGGCAGTCGCACGGTCCCGAGATCTCGGGCAGGTGCGGGCAGTGATACGTCGCGTCGATCCGCGCGACTTCGCGCGCGAGCAGCTCGTCGAGGCGGCGCGTGACGGCGGCGAACTGCGCCTCGCTCACGAGGCCGCGCGCGATGCCGGATTGGTTCGTGACGACGATCGCGAGCCACCCCGCCGCGTTGAGTCGCCGCACCGCATCCGCGGCGTCCGGCAGCAAGCGAACCCGATCCGGATCGGCGAGGTAGTGCGCGTCTTCGATGAGCGTGCCGTCGCGATCGAGGAAGGCGGCGCGCCGCGCCGGCGTCGCGCTCACGCGAGCGAGGCGGCCACGGCGTCGACCAGCCGATCGTCGAGCGATTCGGGGACGCTGCGCAGATCGAGCAGCACACGGCCGTCCGCGATGCGCGCGATCACCGGCGGATCGCCGCCGCGCAACCTCGCTTCGATGTCGTCGGCGCGCCCGTCGAGCGCGAGCGCGGCCGACGGAATGCGTGCCGTCGGAAACGCGCCGCCGCCGACCGTCGCTTCGGTATCGACGATGCTAGCTCGGACACCGCGCTGCTCCAACGCCTCACGCGCCCGCGCGGCACGTGCGCGTACGCGATCGATCGGCGCGGTCAGCATCGCGAGCGTTGGGATCGTCCGTGCCGCGCGCATCGGATCGCGGTACAGCGCGAGCGTCGCCTCGAGCGCCGCGAGCGTCAGCTTGTCCACGCGGAGCGCGCGCGCGAGCGGATTCTTGCGCAGCGCGGCGACGGCCGCGCGCTCGCCGACGATCACGCCCGCCTGGGGTCCGCCCATCAACTTGTCGCCGCTCATCAGCACGAGCGTCGCGCCCGCGGCCACCGCGTCGCGCGCCGTCGGCTCGCCACGCAGTCCGTGTTCATCGAGCGAGAGCAGCAAGCCGCTGCCGAAGTCGTGGAGCAGTGGCACGCCGCTTTTGCGCGCGAGTGGCGCGAGCTCGCGCACGCTCGCCTCCGCGACGAAGCCGCGCACCTCGAAGTTGCTGCGATGCACCTTCACGATCGCCCCGGTCTCCGGCCCGATCGCCGCCGCGTAGTCGTCGAGGTGCGTGCGATTCGTCGTCCCGACCTCGACGAGTGTCGCGCCGCTCTTCGCCATGATGTCTGGCACGCGGAAGCTCCCGCCGATCTCGATCAACTCTCCGCGCGAGACGATCACCTGCTTCCCCCGCGCGAGCGTGTCGAGGGCGATCACGAGCGCCGAGGCGCAGTTGTTGACGACGATCGCATCCTCTGCGCCGGTCAGCTCGCAGAGGAGCGAGACGCAGTGCACGTAACGCGAGCCGCGCTCGCCGCGCTCGAGATCGTACTCGAGGTTGCACGCGCCCGATGCGACGTCGGCGATCGCCGCGATCGCCGCATCCGCCAGCGGCGCGCGACCGAGGTTCGTGTGCAGGACGACGCCGGTCGCATTGAACAAGGCGCGCAGCGATCGCCGCTCCTTCTTCTCGAGCGCCGCTTCGACCGCGCGCGCCCACGCCGCGCCATCGCTCGGCGTCGCAGCCGGATCGCGACGCGCCGACTCGACCGCGTCGCGCGCCGCCTCCGTCACGAGCGTCCGCGGAGCGCGCGAGAGCAACGGCTCGAGCTCCGGGCTCTCGAGCAGACGGCCGATCGACGGGAGCGCGCGTCGCGTGTCGCTCATTCCTCGCGGCGAATGCCGAGCGTGTCGCGTCGGGTCGCCGACGTGTCGCGTCGCGTGCTGTCGCGGCGGACGCTCGTGTCTGGACGCACCGTGCTGTCGCGCCGTGCCGTGCTGTCGCGGCGCGTGCTGTCGCGGCGCGTGCTGTCGCGGCGCGTGCTGTCGCTGCGCACGGGAGTCGCCGGTGTCGTCGGTCGCACCGCCGGCCGACGTCCGCGCGTCGTGTCCGCGCGCGCGTTCGTCGGACGCTTCGCCTTCGTCGAGTCGCTCGGCGGCGCCGGCTTCGGCGTCGTGAACTGCCGTTCGCTCGTGCGTGCTCGGCCGAGCAGGTTGCGCACGCTGTCGGCGTGCAGCCGATAGCTCGTCCCCGGCTTGAGCGGCGTCGCGACCTTGATGACGTATTCCGTCCCCGGGCTCGGCTTGCTCGGCTTGGGCGGCGGCTCTTGTTTCTTCGCCGTGTCGGCGCGCGTCGGCGCCTGAGGGCGACGCGTCGGCACCTGCGGCGCGGGTCGCTTCGGCGCGGCCGCTGCCTTCGCGCTGTCCGCCTTCTGCACGGAGTCGCGTTTCGCCTGCTCGACCCGCCGCGCGGAGTCGGCGACGGCGGCGGCGCGAATCGAATCCTGCCGCGCCGATTCCACCGCGGTGAGGACCGACGTGATCGGCACGACGGTGGAGTCGTGCGCCTTCAGCGTGAACGATGCGACGGTGAGCCGCTGGTTCACGTCGACCGCACGATCGAACTGCACGCGCAGCGTGACCGAATCCTTCGGCTCGACCGTCGCGAGTCCCGCGCCGATCGTGTCGTGCGGGAACGCGAGCATCTCGCGCGAGACCGAGTCCTGCAACACGACGGTCGCCGAGTCGTACGCCTCACGCGGGTCGATCGCGCGGTTGTGATTCTGATCGATGATCGCGCGCAGCTTGTACGTGCCCGGCGGCACGTGCGGGATCGCGAACTTCCCGATCGAGTCGGCGACGCTGACGTAGGCGAGCGTCGTGTCGTTCGCCGGGCGCGCCTCGACCCACGCACCGTTCGCGGGCTTCGCGCTGAGCCAGTCGAACGCGATTCCCGCGATCTTGCCGAGCGCGATCTCCTTGCCGGTCGAGAAGACGAACGTTCGGCCGATGCTGTCGCGGTTGCTGCGCAGGTCGGCGATGCCCGGCAGCATGCGCACCACGTACGTCGTGTTCGCGCGCCATCCTTTTCGCGGACGCACCTCGATGCGCGAGCGATGCCAGCTCACGTCGATGTCGCCGGCGATCGGCGAGATGAGGAAGATGCCCGTCAGCGAGCTCGCGCTGCGACTGCTGCCGCCGCCGCCACCGCCCGCGGCGTAGTCGCCGCTCGCGCCGCCGAACCCGCCGCCCGTCGCAGCCGAACGTTCGTTGATGACTTCGTCGAACTGGAAGACGACGACCTTCGGCTTCACGCCCGTCGCGTTGCTGTCGGGCGAGATCTTGAGGAGCTTCGGCGACTCGTGATCCTCGGGACCACCCGGCGGCGCGCCGGGCGACGCGCAGCTCAGGATCACGAGCAGCGCGACCGTCGACGCACGCTGGAACGCGCGACCGATCACGATGCTCCGCACAACGACTGCACCTTCGCGCGCAGCTGATCGCGCCGCGTCGCCCACTCGATCGCCTTCTGTCGCTCGGCTTCGACGATCTCGGGCTTCGCGCGCGACGTGAAGTTCTCGTTCGCGAGCCGCGCTTCGAGCGCGGCGAGCTGCTTCTCGAGCGACGCGAGCTCGGTGCGCATCTTTGCGCACTCCTTCTCGACGTCGATCATGCCGGCGAGCGGCACGATGAGCGACGAGCCGTCGCCGAGCAGCTGGTGCGCGGCCGCACCCTCGGGCGCGGACGGGCTCACCGCGAGCGTGCTGCGAGTGAGCCGTCCGATGAGCGGCGCCTCAGCGGTGAACATGCCGTGCGAGGCCTCCGTCGCGACGATCGTCGCCGCGATCGGCTTGCCCGGCGGGATGTTGTAGTCGCCACGCACCTGTCGCAGCGCCACCACCGCTTCGCGCACGCGCTCGAACGCCGCGGCGTTGGCCTCGGCGCCAGAGTGCAGCACCGCATCCGCGGCGGGCCATGGTGCGCGCGCGAGGAACGATCCCTCCACGTGTCCCGGCAGCTTCTGCCAGAGCGCCTCGGTGATGAACGGCACGATCGGGTGCAGCAGGCGCAGCGCGCGATCGAACGTGTGCACGAGCACCGCGCGCGCCGCGTCGCGGTCGGCCGCATCGGCGTCAGCTGCAAGGCGCGACTTGCACGACTCGAGGTACCAGTCCGCGAGCTCGCTCCACACGAAGCGGCGCGCGGCTTCCGCGTACTCGTTGAGTCGCAGGCCGAGGCGACGCTCCACTTCGGGCCACCGATGATCGCTCGTGCGCGGGCGCGCGGGACCGAGCGCCGCATCGCAGTCGGCCACGGCTTGATCGAGCCGCGCGAGGATCCAGTGATCGGCGCGCGTCAGATGCGAATGCGGGATCTCGTCGAGCGTCTTCACCGCATCGCTGCCGACGTTCGTCAACAGAAAGCGACCGATGTTCCAAAGCTTCGTCGCGAAGTTTCGGCCGGTCGCAAACGACTTCTCGAGATCGTTGGGATCCAGAATGATGTCGACGCCGAGTCCCATGCCGCTCACCACGGTCCACCGCAGCGCGTCGGCGCCGAACTTCTCGATCACCTCCACCGGATCGATCCCGTTGCCGAGCGACTTGGACATCTTGCGATGTTGCTCGTCGCGCACGATGCCGTGCAGGTACACCGTGTGGTACGGCGTCTCGCCGGTGAACTCGTAGCCCGCCATGATCATCCGCGACACCCAGAAGAAGAGGATGTCCGGACCGCTCACGAGCACATCGGTCGGATAGAACGACTGGAGATCCGGCGTCGCGTCCGGCCAGCCGAGCGTGGAGAAGGGCCAGAGCCACGATGAGAACCACGTGTCGAGCACGTCCTCGTCCTGACGCACGGGCCCGGAGCACGACGGGCAGCGCGTGAGATCCTCGCGGCTCGCCGTCTCCTTGCCGCACGCATCGCAGTACCACACCGGGATGCGATGCCCCCACCAGAGCTGCCGCGAGATGTTCCAGTCGCGGATGTTCTCGAGCCAGTGCGTGTAGACGCCTTCCCACCGCTCGGGGATGATGCGGATCTCGCCGGTATCCACGGCGCGGCGCGCCGGTTCGGCGAGTGGCTTCATGCGCACGAACCACTGATCGCTCAAGCGCGGCTCGACCACCGTGTCGCAGCGATAGCAGCGGCGCACCGCGTGGTGGTGCGGCTCGACCTTCACGAGCAGCCCGAGCTCCTCGAGCTTCTTCACGATCGCCTCGCGCGCCGCGAAGCGGTCCACGCCCCGTAACCACTCGGGCACGCGCCCTTCCGCGTTCGCGCCCTCGGCCAGCTCGCCGGTCGGCGTCATGATCACCGGCATCGGCAGCTCGTGACGCTGGCCGATCTCGAAGTCGTTCGGATCGTGCGCGGGCGTCACCTTCACCGCGCCCGTGCCGAACGTCGGATCGGTGTACTCGTCGAGCACGATCGGGATCTCGACGTTCGCGATCGGCAGCAGGAGCGTGTGTCCGTGCAGCGACGCGTAGCGCTCGTCGGTCGGATGCACGGCCACCGCCACGTCGCCGAGCATCGTCTCGGGGCGCGTCGTCGCCACGATGAGACGCCGCGACGTGTCGTCGCTCACCGGATACGCGATGTGATAGAGCTTGCCCGCCGCGTCGTGATGCTCGGCTTCCTCGTCGCTCAGCGACGTGAGGCAGCGCGGGCACCAGTGGATCACGCGATGCCCGCGATAGACGAGCCCCTTGTCGTAGAGTCGCACGAACGCCTCGCGCACCGCGCGCGAGAGCTCGGGCGAGAGCGTGTACGCGAGCCGCGACCAGTCGCACGACGTGCCGAGCGCGCGGAGCTGCTGGAGGATCTCGCCGCCGGTCTCGTCGACGAAGCGAATCGTGCGGCGCACGAACGAGTCGCGCCCCACGTCGAAGCGCGTGAGCCCTTCCTTCGCGATCAGTCGCTCGACGACGTTCTGCGTCGCGATTCCCGCGTGGTCCGTCCCCGGCACCCAGAGCGCCTCGTCGCCCGCCATGCGGCGCCAGCGGATGAAGACGTCCTGCGTGATGTTGTCGAGCCCGTGACCCATGTGGAGCTTCGCCGTCACGTTCGGCGGCGGCATCACGATCGTGTATGGCTCGCGATCGCCGCCCGCACGCTTGGAGCGCGACGCCTCGGCGCCGAACACACCCGCGTCCTCCCACCGCCGGTACAGCTCGCGCTCGGTCGAGGCGGGATCGTACTGGCTGGGAAGCTCGGTCGACGGAGTGGAAAGAGGGGCGGTCATGGCAGAAAGGTAAGCGCGGCGCGCGCGCAGGAAATGAAATGAAAGAGGGGGAGACGGATCATCCGTCTCCCCCTGTGGCTTCGTGTGCGGCGCCGCGGTCAGTCGGCGCGCATCGAGTCCGGTGAACTCGCCGTGGGATCGGAGACGTGGTCGGCTTTCGGCACGCCGCGCGCCGTGCTCGCGCGTACGCTGCGACCCGTGCCGGCATCGACATCCTCGGCGGCCGCGCGCATTGCCTGGTCCTTGCTCTGCCAGCGATCCTTGAGATTGACGCTCGGATCGGAGTGGCGATCGGACTCGCCCGAATTGCCCTGGCGGCGACGACCAGTGCCCACGCCCTGACCCTCCCAGCGCGCCTCGCGCAGCGCGTCGTCGCCCTCGTCGAAGCGACGGCGATTCTCGTCGAGCGTCTCCGTCTCCGCGCGCACCTCGAGACGATTCACCACGCTCTCCACGCCGGGCACACCGCCGGCCACGGTCACCGCGTGCTCCGCCTCGTTGGCCTCGAATACCCAGCCGGTCAGCTCGATCGTCGACGCGCCGATCGAACCGATGTCGATCGGACGCTCGGCGAGGATCGGATCGTTGCGATAGGCCTCGAGCACGCGCTCCTCGAGCTCTTCATCCGAAGAGTCGTCGTAGTCGTCGTCGTACTCCTCGTACTCGTCCGCATCCGTTGGCGCCGTGGCGGCGGCACCCGCGCGCGCGCGACGGAAACGGCGGCCGAGCCGCTCACCCATGTCCTCCGGAATCGACTCGCGGATGCGCGACGTCACACCGGACAAGCCACCGAAGCGCTGCGCGACGAGCAGTCCAGCGGCCAATCCCACGACGGCGCCCGCGGCGATGAACAGCCAGCTGCCCGACGAGTCGTCGTCGTCGCGGTACCTGAAGGGAGCCATGCGCGTGGGTCCTTGGCGGAGGTTGTCGTGCCCGGGTACCTTACCCCGTATCCTATATCGACATGCGCCGGTGCAATAGATGCTCGGCGGCACGCCCGAATGCATCGTCGCGGCGTGCAAGAAGCAAACCAGCCACCGATCGCTGATGACCGCTCCGAGCGAGGCCGCACCGGCCACACTCCGTCTCACGCTGCCCGATGGATCCGTGCGCGAGGTGCCCGAAGGCACGCTCCCGCGCGAGGTCGTCGGGAGCATCGGCCAACGATTGTTGCGCGACGCGATCGCGGTCGCGGTCGACGGGAAGATCCAGGATCTCACGACGCCGCTCCGCGAGGGCGGCGCCTTCGTCGTGTTGACCGAGAAGGACCCGCGCTCGCTCGACGTGCTGCGCCACTCCACCGCGCACATCCTCGCGACGGCGGTGCGCCGGCTGCGCCCGGACGCGAAGATCGGCTTCGGCCCCGCGATCGACGACGGCTTCTACTACGACTTCGGCGTCGATCGTCCGTTCACGCCCGAGGATCTCGAGGCGTTCGAAGGGGAGATGCGGAAGGTCGTCGCCGAGAAGTATCCGTTCGTGCGCGAGGAGGTCTCACGCGCAGCGGCGCTCGAGAAGTTCAAGGACGATCCGCTCAAGCTGGAGCGCATCGCCGATCTCGGCGCGGACGAAGTCATCTCGACGTACACGGACGGCCCGTTCATCGACCTGTGCCGCGGGCCGCACGTGCAAGACACGTCGTACGCGAAGCACTTCAAGCTGATGAGCGTCGCGAGCGCGTATTGGCGCGGCGACTCGAATCGCGAGATGCTCCAGCGCATCTACGGCACCGCCTTCTGGAAGAAGGAGGAGCTGGACGCGCACCTGCATCAGCTCGAGGAGGCGAAGCGCCGCGACCACCGCGTGCTCGGGAAGCAGCTCGATCTCTTCATGCTGCATCCCGCATCGCCCGGCGCCACGTTCTGGACGGAACGGGGCACCACCGTCTACAACCTGCTGACCGAGTTCGTGCGCGAGCGGCAGCGCGAGCACTTCAAGGAGATCAAGACGCCGCTGCTCTACACCAAGCTGCTGTGGGAGCAGTCCGGGCACTGGGGCAAGTATCGGGAGAACATGTTTCTCGTGCTGGACAAGGAGACCGGCGAGCACGACACGTCGCTCAAGCCGATGAACTGTCCCTCGCACTATCTGCTCTATCTCTCGAAGAAGCACTCGTACCGCGAGCTGCCGCTTCGCTACGTCACCTTCGACGTGCTCCATCGCAACGAGGTGACCGGCGCGCTCTCCGGCCTCACGCGCGTGCGGCAGTTCGCGCAGGACGACTGCCACGTCTTCCTGCGGCAGGATCAGATCGCGAGCGAGGTGAAGTTCCTCATGGACTTCATCCTCGGCTACTACGCCGCGTTCGGGCTCGAGGCGCACGTGAAGTTCGCGACGCGCCCCGAGACGCGCATCGGTTCCGACGAGCTGTGGGACCAGGCGGAGACGGCGCTCAAGGCGGCGCTCGACGCGACCGGCAAGGCGTACGAGTTGAAGGAGGGCGACGGCGCGTTCTACGGTCCGAAGATCGACTTCGACGTGACCGACTCGATCGGGCGTCACTGGCAGCTGGGCACCATCCAGCTCGACTACAACGCGCCGGAGCGCTTCGATCTCCAGTACGTCGGCGAAGACAACGCCGAGCATCGGCCGGTGGTGATTCACCGCGCGGTGAGCGGCTCGTTCGAGCGCTTCATCGCGATCCTGATCGAGCACTTCGCGGGTGCGTTCCCCGTGTGGCTCGCGCCGGAGCAGGTGCGTGTGCTGCCGATCAGCGATGATCTCGCGCCGCAGGCGGACGCGGTGAGCGAGAAGCTGCGCGCGGCCGGGCTGCGCGCGCACACCGACGCGCGCAACGAGACGCTCAACTATCGCATTCGCGACGGCGAGTTGATGAAGGTCCCGTACATGGCCGTCATCGGAAAGCGCGAAGCCGAAGCCGGAACGATCGCGTTGCGCGTGCGCGGAGCGGGGAAGAAGCAGGAGATCATTTCCGTGGACGACTTCATCGCTCGCGTGCAGGGCGACGTCGCGAGTCGCGCGCTCGTTCCCTAGCCTCTCGTCATTCCGAGCGAAGCGAGGAGCCTCCGGCGCGTGTGGGTTTGGAGCCGACGCGCCACGAGCCGAGGCTTCCTCCCTTCGCTCGGAATGACAGCACCTATTTCGTTCTGAGATCGCGTGTCGGGATGGCGGAGGTTGCGGTGGGCGCTTTGGCGTCCGCCGGAACCTTCGCGACTTCCACCGGCACCTGACGCTCGCCCGTCGTGGGTCGCGCCGGCACCGCACGCTCCTGCGTCGTCTGCGCCTTGGGTTGCGGCTGCCACGGGAGTCCGCGCGGCAAGCCGTAATGCGCGCCGAGCGCGGCGACGACGAAGCTCGCGCCGAGTCCGAACGCGACGTCCGGTGCGATCTGGAGGATGTTGATCCCGACCGCCCACGCGACCGTCACCACGAGTCCCGACAGCGCGCCGACGCCGATCCGGTTGCGCAGGTGTTTGAGCTTCGTGTTTCCCTCCTCGAGCGGACGGAGCGCGCCGCCGACCAATCCGCCGAGCAGCACCGCGATGAGGAAGCCGAGCGGGAAGTTGTAGCTGACCGTCGCCATCGTGGGACGCAGCAGATCGGCTTCGACGATCACGGTGTCGACCCCGATGCCCCCCGATCGCAGGCTCACCTCGGCCATCCCCGTCGCGTCGACCTTGTGGCTCGTCGCGTCGGCGGAGCCGCGCAGCGTGCGGATGCTCACCGCCTTCACGCGATGGCGATACGCCTCGGGCACGTGCAGCCCGAGCTTCGTGCGCTCGAGACCGAGCGCGTAGATCGAGGGCGGCGATGCGTTCACGGCCACGCCCTCGCGCGTGACCGCGATGCGGAACGTCGTCGGTCGCTGATCGAGATCGGACACGATGCGCAGCGTGACCGAGTCCGTGTTCGCCGCGGTTTGCAGCAGCACGCTCGCATACGGCCATTTCGTGTGGTCGATGCTCAGCTCCTTCGGCGCCGTCTTGTCGGCATCGGAGTCGAGATAGATGCGCACCGGCGTCGCGAGCTTTCGGCTGACGGTCGACAGGCTGTCGTCGAGCCCCACGTCGATGAGTCCCGCGAACTGTCCCGTCTTCGAGTCGTAGCGGAGTCCGCGCTGCGCGAGGATCGCGATGCTGATGCGCGCCAGCGCGCCCGTCGTCGTCGGTGCGAGCGCGCGCGCCGAGAGGTCGAAGTGATGGATCGCGCTCGCGCTGTCGAGCGTCGGATGCGTGTCGTCGGCACGCTTCACGAGCACCTCGCCCGGCCGCACGACGAGCGGCTCGGTCCCGGTCGAGACCTCCTGGCGGTCGGCCGTCTTGGCCGCCGGCGTCGCGCGCACGCGCTCGACCCTTCGGTCGCCGCGCCCGCCGAGCGCGGATTCCACCGCGGCCCGCGGGATGCGCACGATCGGGAACGACTGTCCATCGGCGCTCGTCGCGGCGAGCGTGAGAAGCACGAGCGTGAGAAGAACGAGCGGGAACGTGGCGAGCCTGCGCATGATTTCCTCCTCGCGCTTCGACTACTCTGGCCGCGTCGCCAGCGTCCACCTTAGTACGTCGCGCACCAACGCGTTAGGGCCGCGTACCGTAGGCCGTTGTAGGCCATCCGACCCGCGGCTAACTTCACCGTGCTACACCCGGTAGCACTCTCGGCCTCGCTGACTCTCGGTTTTCGATGCCTGATACATCTCGCACGCCAGTCATCGTCGCCGCCGCGCGAACGCCCATCGGGCGCTTCCTCGGCGGTTTGTCGTCCCTCCAGGCGCCGGAGCTCGGCGCGATCGCGATCCGCGCCGCACTCGAGCGCAGCGGTGTCCCGGCCGCGGACGTCCAGGAAGCGATCATCGGCAACGTCATTCAGGGCGGCGTGGGACAGGCGCCCGCGCGCCAAGCGGCGGTGAAGTCGGGCCTCCCGACGAGCGTCTCCGCGCTGACCATCAACAAGGTCTGCGGCTCCGGCCTCAAGGCCGTGATGCTCGCGGCGCAGGGCGTGAAGGCGGGCGACCTCCGCGTCGCGGTCGCCGGCGGTCAGGAGTCGATGTCGAACGCGCCGTACTACGTCTACGGCATGCGCAACGGCGTGAAGCTCGGCGACCAGACGATGGTCGACGGCATGATCAAGGACGGGCTCTGGTGCTCGTTCTGCGACGTCCACATGGGCGGCCACGCGGAGTACACGGCGCGAAAGGCCGGCGTCACGCGCGGCGACCAGGATGAGTTCGCGGCCGCGTCGCACCGCAAGGCGATCGCCGCGCAGGAAGCGGGGAAGTTCAAGGCCGAGATCGTGCCGGTCGAGATCGCGGGCAAGAAGGGAAGCACGATCGTCGACACGGACGAAGGGCCGCGGAAGGACACGACTGCCGACTCGCTCGCGAAGCTGCGCCCTGCGTTCCCGTCCAAGAGCGGGAAGAACGACGATCTCACCGTGACGGCCGGCAACGCGTCGAGCCTGAACGATGGTGCGGCGGCGCTCGTCGTCACGAGCGAGGAGTACGCGACGGCGAACGGCCTCGACATCCTCGCGCGCATCACGGGCTACGCGACCGGCGCCGTCGATCCGCAGGAGCTCTTCTTCGCGCCGATCACCGCCGTCAACAATCTGATGAAGAAGTCGGGCACGACGATCGGCGACTACGACCTCATCGAAGCGAACGAAGCGTTCGCATCGCAGGCGCTCGCCGATGGACGTGGACTCGGCTGGGACTTCGATCGCGTGAACGTGAACGGCGGCGCGATCGCGCTCGGCCACCCGATCGGCGCGAGCGGCGCGCGCGTGCTCACGACGCTGCTCTACGCGCTCGCCGATCGCGGCAAGCGCACCGGTCTCGCGACGCTCTGCCTCGGCGGCGGCGACGCGGTGGCGCTGAGCGTGGAGCGCGTCTGATGCCGATCGCGACGACTCGCGCACTCACGGCAACGCGCACGACGGCCGTCGGCATCGTCGGCATCGTCGGCTTCGCGATCGCGCTGGCGCTCGCCTCGCAGGTCGCGATTCCGATTCCCGGCACGCCGGTGCCGATCACGCTCCAGCCGATGGTGGTCGCCCTCGCGGGTCTGTGGCTCGGCCCGATCGCCGGCGCGACGAGCATGGTGTTGTACATCGTGGCCGGCGCCGCCGGGCTGCCGGTGTTCTCGCCCTTCGGCGCGCCGGGGCTGCTGCGTCTCGTCGGACCGACGGCCGGCTACATCTACGCGTATCCGGTCGCGGCGTTCGTCGCAGGCACGCTCGCGCGTCGTGCGACGACGTTCACGGGCCGCGCCGGTGCGGCGATCGCGTCGAGCGTCGTGCTGCTCATCGGCGGACTGTCGTGGCTCGCGATCATCAATGGCAGCGTGGCGCGCGCGCTGGCACTCGGCATCACGCCGTTCGTGCCGCTCGATGCGCTGAAGGCGATCGTAGCGGCGCTCCTCGCGCCTCGTCGCAGCGGCGGACCGACGCGCGCATCGAACTGATCCCGGATTGCGCCCGCGCGAATTCGTCCACGACGCCACGGGCCGACTTCGCGCCGGGTGGCGGCTCGCCGCGTTCCTCGCGGCGTTCGTCGTCACGCAGCCGATCGCGATCTGGCTCGCGGTACTCGCGTCGAACGCGATGGGTCGACCGCTCAACACGCTCGAGATCGGACCCGCCACCAGTTGTCTCGGCCTGATCATCGCGCACTTCTTCGTGCTCCGCGTGCTCGAGAAGCGGAGCTGGAGCGACGTGCGACTCGGTCGCGAGGCGTGGAGTCTCGATGCGCTGGTGCGCGGCATCGTGTACGGCGCGCTCGCCGTCGCGCTCCCGGTCGCCGTGCTCCTCATCGTGGGATGGATGCGCGCGATCTCGTGGACGCCCGGGAGTTGGTGGGGTGCCGCGCTTCGCCTGACGTCGTTCTTCGCCGTCGCGGCACTCTGGGAGGAGCTCGCGTTCCGCGGCTACCTGTTCTCCGCGATCGAGGAGATGGGCGGCACGCGCGTCGCGGTCGCGGTCACGAGCGTGCTGTTCGGCGCGGCGCATCTCACGAACCCGGGCGCGACGCTGCTGCCGGTCGTTCTGGTCATGGTCGCCGGCGTCTTCCTCGCGGGCGTGATGCTCGGCACGCAGAGTCTCGTCGCGGCGTGGGTCGCGCATGCGGCGTTCAACTGGATGCAGTCGGTCGCGTTCCACGCGCCGGTCAGCGGGCTCGAAGACGCGACGCCGGACTATCGCCTCATCGACTCGGGACCGGACTGGATCACCGGCGGCGCGTGGGGCCCGGAAGGCGGCTTCGCCGTGCTGATCGGGATGGCGATCGCCTTGCTCGTACTCAGTCGACACACGACGCGGCCGGTGCGCCGCGAGGAGCCACGAACATGACGGACCGCATCGCGGTCGTGGGCGCGGGACAGATGGGCAACGGCATCGCGCACGTCGTCGCGCAGTCGGGACTCTCGGTGACGATGATCGACGTGAGCGCCGACGCGCTCGCGAAGGCGAAGAGCACGATCGAGAAGAATCTCGATCGGCAGGTGAAGAAGGGAACGATCGACGCGACTGCGAAGGATGCGACGCTCTCGCGCATCGCGTCGGAGACGTCGCTCGACGCGGCGGGTGCGGCGACCGTCGTCATCGAAGCGGCGACCGAGAATCCGGATCTCAAGTTCCGCATCTTCTCCGAGCTCGATCGCATCGCTCCCGCCGACGCGATCCTCGCGTCGAACACGAGCTCGATCTCGATCACCGACATCGCCGCGAAGACGAAGCGTCCCGCGCAGGTCATTGGGATGCACTTCATGAATCCCGTGCCGGTGATGCAGCTCGTCGAGATCATCCGCGGGCTCGCCACGAGCGATGCGACGACCGAGCGCGTGGTCGCGCTCTCGAGGCAGTTCGGCAAGACGCCGGTCGAGGTGAACGACTATCCGGGCTTCGTCTCGAACCGCGTGCTGCTCCCGATGATCAACGAGGCGGTCTTCGCGCTGATGGAAGGCGTGGGCTCCGTCGAGGCGATCGACACGGTGATGAAACTCGGCATGAACCACCCGATGGGCCCACTCGCGCTCGCGGACCTGATCGGCCTCGACACGTGCGTCTCGATTCTCGACGTGCTGCACACGGGACTCGGCGATCCGAAGTACCGCGCGTGTCCGCTGCTCAAGAAGTACGTCGCGGCCGGATGGTTGGGTCGGAAGTCCGGCAGAGGCTTTTACAACTACACCTGACCATGTCCTGGGCCTTACATCCGCTCACGGAAGAGCAGATCGCGATCCAGCAGACCGCGCGTGAGTTCGCGGCGCAGGAGATCACGCCATTCAGCGCGCAGTGGGATCGCGATTCGTTCTTCGAGCCGTCGATCGTCGCGAAGCTCGGTGAGCTCGGCTTCCTCGGCATGTTGATCCCCGAGAAGTACGACGGACTCGGGCTCGATACGATCTCGTATCTCGTCGCACTCGAGGAGATCGCCGCCGCGGACGCATCGGTCGCGGTCCTCATGAGCGTGCACAACTCGCTGCCGACGCAGATGCTGTTGCGCTTCGGCAGCTCCGCGCAGCGAGAGAAGTATCTCAAGCCGATGGCGCGTGGCGAGCTGCTCGGAGCGTTCGCGCTCTCGGAGCCCGAGGCCGGATCGGATGCCGCGTCGCTCAGTGCCCAGGCGGTGCGCGACGGCGACTCGTGGGTGATCAACGGCACGAAGGCGTGGGTGACGAGCGGCAACGAAGCGGGCGTCATCCTCGCGATGGCGCGCACCGACACGCCCGACAAGCGGCGCGGCGCGCGCGGCATCAGCGCTTTCATCGTCACGCCCGATCTGCCCGGCTTCGGCGTCGGCAAGAAGGAGAACAAGCTCGGCCTGCGCGCATCGCCGACGGTGCAGCTCGTCTTCGACAATTTGCGCGTCCCGGTGGCGAATCTGCTCGGCGAGGAAGGGCAGGGCTTCGTCTATGCGATGCAGTCGCTCGACAACGGCCGACTCGGCATCGCGGCGCAGGCCATCGGCATCGCGCGCTCGGCGCTCGAGCACGCGACGGCGTACGCGGCCGAGCGTCGGCAGTTCGGCAAGCCGATCAAGGAGTTCGAGGCGATCCAGTTCAAGCTCGCCGACATGGCGACGAAGGTCGCCGCGTCACGCGCGCTGCTCCACGCCGCCGCCGCCGCGAAGGATCGCGGCAGCCCGATCACGCAGTTCGGCTCGATGGCGAAGCTGATGGCGAGCGAGACGGCGATGTGGGTGACGACGCAGGCCGTCCAGATCTTCGGCGGCTACGGCTACGTGAAGGAATATCCCGTCGAGCGTTTGTTCCGCGACGCAAAGGTGACCGAGATTTACGAGGGGACATCGGAGATTCAGCGCATTGTGATTGCGAGAGAGTTGTACGCCAGCAGCTAACGGAGAGCAGCACACATCATGACGACCATCGTCGAACCGACTGTCGATAGAAAGCAGGTATTCTCGCTCATCTCCGAGATGGGCCACGAGCAGGTCGCCCTCTGCCACGACAAGGCGAGCGGCTATCGCGGCATCATCGCCATCCACGACACCACACTCGGCCCGGCGCTCGGCGGGACGCGCTTCTGGCAGTACGCGAGCGATGACGACGCGATCGTCGATGCGTTGCGCCTCTCGCGCGGCATGACGTACAAGAACGCGGTCGCGGGTCTCAACCTCGGCGGCGGCAAGGCGGTCATCATCGGAGACGGCCGCACGAAGACGCGCGAGCTGATCTTCCGTGCGCACGGCCGCTTCGTCGAGTCGCTCGGCGGGCGCTACATCACGGCGGAAGACGTGAACACGACGACCGCCGACATGGACTTCGTCCACATGGAGACCGACTACGTCGCGGGTCTCGCGGCGAAGTCGGGCGATCCGTCGCCGGTCACCGCGCGCGGCGTGTTTCGTTCCATTCAGGCGTCGGCGAAGGCGCGCTGGGGTTCCGACTCGCTCGAGGGGAAGACGATCTCGGTGCAGGGGCTCGGGCACGTCGGCTTCTATCTCTGCCGCGAGCTCACGGCCGTCGGCGCGAAGTTGATCGTCACCGACATTGATGCGAACAGAGTTCGTCGAGTCGTCGACGAGTTCAAGGCGAAGGGCGTCGAGCCCGGTGAGATCTACTCGGCCAAGGCCGACATCTTCGCGCCATGCGCACTCGGCGCGATCATCAACGACGACACCATCCCGCAGCTCACGGTGCAGATCGTCGCCGGCGCGGCGAACAACCAGCTGCTCGAGGAGCGTCACGGCGATCAGCTCGAGGAGCGCGGCATCACCTACGCCCCCGACTACGTCGCGAACGCGGGCGGCGTGATCAACGTCTACAGCGAGCTCGCGGGCTGGACGTCCGAGCGCGCGCTCCGCAAGGCCGATGAGATCTACGACACGACGCTCGGCGTCTTCGAGATCGCGAAGGAGCAAGGCATTCCCACGTACCAGGCGGCGGACCGACTGGCCGAACGGCGAATTGCTGCTGTGGGCGGTCTCGTTCGCACCTGGCCGCAGTTCCCGCGCGGCGCATGAGCGACGGCACGCAGGAGCGTATCCCGATCGCGTCCGATCACGCCGGCGTCGAGCTCAAAGCGCGTCTCGTGCGCGCGCTCGAGGCGCGCGGCTTCGCGGTCGATGATCTCGGCACCTCGAGCCGCGACAGCTGCGACTATCCCGACTACGCGCACCCGCTCGCGCAGCGCGTGCACGATGGCGACGTGCGGCGCGGTGTGCTCATGTGCGGCACGGGACTCGGCATGTCGTACGTCGCGAATCGGTATCCGAACGTGCGCGCCGCCGTCGCGTGGACGACCGAAGTCGCCGAGCTCGCGCGGCAGCACAACGATGCGAACGTGCTCGTGCTGCCCGCGAGATTTCTCGCGCCTGACGACGCCGTGCGCATCCTCGAGACGTGGCTCGACACACCGTTCGAGGGCGGGCGCCACGCGCGTCGAGTCGAAAAGATCGAACGCCCCATTACCGCCGATTCCGGAGCCGACGCATGACGAGCTGGCCTTCGTGGGACCGACGTCCACCGGGCAAGGCGCTGTGCGCGCAGGATCCCGAGATCGCCGCGCTCATCGAGCGTGAGACGGAGCGCCAGTCCGACGGTCTCGAGCTCATCGCGAGCGAGAACTTCGTCTCGCCCGCAGTGATGGAGGCGATGGGCTCGCCGCTCACGAACAAGTACGCCGAAGGATTGCCGGGGAAGCGCTACTACGGCGGCTGCGAGATCGTCGATCAGGTCGAGACGCTCGCCATCGAGCGCGCGAAGCAGTTGTTCGGCGCCGAGCACGCGAATGTGCAGCCGCATTCGGGAGCGCAGGCGAATGCCGCCGTGTTCTTCGCCTTCCTCAAGCCCGGCGACACGTTCCTCGGCATGGACCTGTCGAACGGCGGCCATCTCACGCACGGCTCGCCGGTGAACTTCAGCGGCTCGCTCTATCACGCGGTCTCGTACGGCGTGAACGATGAGGGACTGCTCGACTACGATCAGATGCGCACGCTCGCGCGCCAGCATCACCCGCGCATGATCATCGCGGGCTACAGCGCGTACTCGCGCGAGATCGACTTCGCCGCCTTCGCCGAGGTGGCCGAAGACACGGGTGCGATCTTCTTCGTCGACATGGCGCACTTCGCTGGGCTCGTCGCGGCCGGCTGCTATCCGACGCCGGTGCCGCACGCCGACGTCGTCACGACGACGACGCACAAGACGCTGCGCGGTCCTCGCGGCGGCTTGATCCTCTGCAAGGCGGAGCACGCGAAGGCGATCGACAAAGCGGTGTTCCCCGGACTCCAGGGCGGGCCGCTCGAGCACGTGATCGCCGCGAAGGCGGTCGCGCTCAAGGAAGCGCTCGAGCCGAGCTTCGCGGACTACGCGCGACAGATCGTCGCGAACGCGAAGGCGCTCGCGGCGGCGCTCGTCGAGCGGGGCTTCCACATCGTCTCCGGCGGCACCGACAACCATCTCATGCTCGTCGATCTTCGCAACAAGGGACTCACGGGCAAGGTGGCGGAGAAGGCGCTCGACGCGGCGGGCATCACCGTCAACAAGAACACGGTGCCGAAGGAGACGCAGTCGCCGTTCGTGACGAGCGGCATCCGCATCGGCACGCCGGCGGTGACGACGCGCGGCATGAAGGAGAGCGAGATGCGCACGATCGCGTCGCTCATCGACGCCGCGCTCGCGGCCGGTGACGACGCGAGCGCGCTCGAGCGCGTGCGTGGCGAGGTGAAGGAGCTGGCGCGAGCATTTCCGCTGTATCTGTAGCGCCGACGACCGAGCGTTGGGACGAGAGAGAAAGCCCCGGGACGCGCATCGGCGCGTCCCGGGGCTTTCGATTGCTCAGCGCTCAGTTCTCGCGCTCAGGCCTTCTTCATCAGCGGCAGACTCCTCGCCCGCTTCCCCGTCAGCGCGAACACCGCGTTCGCCACCGCGGGCGCGATCGGTGGCGTGCCCGGTTCTCCGATGCCGCTCGGCGCCTCCGTGCTCGGCATCAGGATCACGTCCACCTGCGGCATGTCGCGATGACGGAGCACACGGTAGTCGTGGAAGTTCGACTGCTGCACCTTGCCCCCCGCGAGCGTGATCTCGCCCTGCAGCGCCGCCGCGAGTCCGTACGCGATCGCGCTCTCGACCTGCGCTTCGACCGTGTCCGGGTTGACGATCGTGCCGCAGTCCACCGCGCACGTCACGCGATGCACCTTCGGGTTGCCGCTCGCGTCGACCGAGACCTCCGCGACCTCGGCGACGTACGTGCCGAACGCGAGGAAGACCGCGACGCCGCGCGCGCGGCCGGCCGGAAGCTTGGAGCCCCAACCGGATTTCTCGGCCACCGCATTGAGCACGCCGAGGTGGCGCGGCGAGCTCGCATAGAGCGCACGGCGATACGCGACGGGATCCTGCTTTGCCGCGTGCGCGAGCTCGTCCACGAAGCTCTCGACCACGAACGCGTTCTGCGAGTAGCCGACGCTCCGCCACCAGCCGACCGGCACCGGCGCGTCCGACATCTGATAGGTCACGCGGATGTTCGGCACCATGAGCGGCAGCTCTTCCGTCGCGCCTCCGACCGCATCGGGATCGAGCCCCTTCTGCACCGCATCGGGGAACCATCGCTTCATCACCGACGGCGCGGCGACGTGATGCGCCCACGATGTCGGCAATCCGTCCGAGCCGAGCATCGCGGCCATCTTGTGGCGCGACGCGGGGCGATACCAGTCGTGCTGGATGTCGTCCTCGCGCGTCCAGATGACCTGCACCGGCTTGCCGACCGCCTTCGACGTCAGCACCGCGTCGCCGATGAAGTCGAGCTCCGCGCGCCGGCCGAAGCCGCCGCCGAGGAAGGTGGTGTGGATGCGAACTTTTTCCGGAGAGACGCCGGCGAGCTTGGCGGCGTGGTCGCGCGCGCCGGTCTGATACTGCGTCGGCACCCACACGTCGACCTCGCCGTCGCGCACGTGCGCCGTGCAGTTCATCGGCTCCATCGGCGCGTGAGCGAGATAGGGCAGGGCGTACGCCGCTTCGACCTTGCGACCGGTCGCCTTCGTGATGTCGCCGGTTTCGCGCGCGACGACGCCCGCCTTCGCGACCTCGGTCATGAGGATGCGATCGACGTCGGCGGACGAGAGCGTCGCGAGCGCGCCCTCGCTCCACTTCACGGTGAGCGCGCGGCGTCCCTTGAGCGCGGGCCACATGCCGTCGGCGATGACGGCGACCGCATCGTCGGCAATCTGCACGACATCGCGCACCCCCTTCACCGTCTTCGCCTTCGATCCGTCGAACGACGCGACCTTTCCGCCGCACACGCCGCAGCGCACGATGCTCGCCGTCAGCATGCCGGGCACGCGCACATCGATGCCGAACGTCGCGCTGCCATCGGTCTTGGCCGGCGTGTCGAGGCGCTTCGTGCGCTTGCCGATCAGCTTGAAGCTCTTCGGATCCTTGAGCGGCACATCCTTCGGCACGGGGAGCGCGGCCGCATCGGAGACGAGGTCGCCGTAGCTCGCGCGCTTGCCACTCGCGTCGTGGATGACGGCGCCACTTTCGGTGCGCAGGCTCGACGCGTCGACGCCCCACTTCGCCGCCGCCGCGCTGACGAGCATCGCGCGCGCCGTCGCACCGGCAGTGCGGAGCGGCTTCCACGAGCCGGCGACGCTGCCGCTGCCGCCGGTCATCATCATCCCGTACTTCTTCGGATCGGCCGGCGCGAACTCGAACTTCACCGCCTTCCAGTCCGCATCGAGCTCCTCGGCCACGAGCATCGGGAGCGACGTCGAGACGCCCTGGCCCATCTCCGAGTGCTTGAGCAGCACGGTGACGGAGCCGTCGCGGGCGATGCGGAGATACGCGTTCGGCTCGAGCACATCGGCGGCGCTCGCGCCATTCTGCTCGGCGCGCCGCCAGCCGCGTGCGACGCCCTTCGGGAGCACGAATCCGATCAGCAGCGACGAGCCCGCGATCGAGCCGGTGCGGAGGAAGTCACGACGGCTCACGCCGTCGTTCTGCGTGTGGTTGGGGGCGCTCATTTACTTGGCCTCCTTCGCCGCGCGATGAATCGCCTTCCGAATGCGGTTGTAGGTCCCGCAGCGACAGATGTTGCCGGTCATCGCCGCATCGATCTCCGCATCGGTCGGATTCGGGTTCTTCGCCAGCAGCGCCGCGGCCGCCATGAGCTGTCCGCTCTGGCAGTAGCCGCACTGCGGCACGTCTTCCTCGATCCACGCCTTCTGAAGTGCGTGCGTGCGATCGGGCGACAGCCCTTCGATCGTCGTGATCTGCTTCCCGGCGAGCATGTTCACGGGAAGTTGGCAGCTGCGCTGCGGCTTGCCGTCGACGTGGACGGTGCACGCGCCGCACTGGGCCATACCGCAGCCGAACTTCGTGCCCGTCATGCCGAGCGAGTCGCGCAGTGCCCAGAGCAGCGGGGTGTCGGGATCGACGTCGATCGCGTGACTCCGTCCGTTGACGGTGATCGTCACTGGTGCCATGCACGTCTCCGAGAATAAGGTCCGAGAGGATGCATGAACTCTCACCTTTGAGCTTCATGCGTCAAGCGACTCTCTCGGCTGTTGTGTGACCTCACCCCAACGCGCAAATTGCTCGGGCGCCGCGCTCGCCCCGAGCGCGCTTTCGCATGACGCTGGAGTGGCCGTTGCCCGTAATCGAGTCGCCAGAAGACTTCATGGACAAGGTCCGGCTGTACGAACGCCGGTTCCATGAGCAGGCCTACCTCTTCGTGCTTTCGGCGCTCGAGCTCTGCCAGTCGAGGCTCACCCAGCGGCGCCACATCTCCGGGAAGGAGCTCGCCTGGGCCTGCCGCGATCTCGCCGTGGATCGATACGGCGTGCTGGCGCGGCTCGTGCTCGACCACTGGGGCGTCAGGTCGACGGCGGACATTGGCGACGTCGTCTTCACGCTGGTCGACCTGCAGATGCTCATCAGCCAGCCGGGCGATACGCGTGACGACTTCGCGGGCGTCTTCGAGTTCGATCGCGCGTTCGAACGGGACTATCCCTGGAACCGGGCGGTACAGGCGTAGCGGACTGCCGGGGACTCGCGTTTCCCACCGTCGGCGGAGGTCCTCGTGATCCCGTCTCAGCTTCCCACCTGCCAGAAGTGCGGCAAGGGCACTCTGCTCCCGCTCAGCGACTACGGCCGCGATGGCGCGCCAATCACCTACAAGGCGTGGGCGTGCAGCAATCCCGACTGCGGCTTCAATCTCCGGATCGACAACGGCGAGCTGAGTTTCGGTCGCATGGTCGGCCAGTCGAGCAAGTGACGTCGCGGCGCGAGCGCGCCACGCTCCACGCATGATCGTCGTCACGACCGCCGCGCAGTCGGCCGCGCGCGACGCGGCGGCGATCGGCGCGGGAATTCCATCTCGCGCGTTGATGCGCGTCGCCGGCGCCGCCGCGGCCACCATCATCGAGCGCCGCTTCGCCGACCGCCTCGCGCGCGGCGTGACGATCGTCGCCGGCCCGGGGAACAACGGCGGCGATGCGTGGTTCGTCGCGGGCGCGCTCCACGCGCGCGGCGTGCGCGTGCACGTGATCGAAGCGATGCCGCCGCGCACGGATGATGCGCGATCCGAGCGCGAGCAGGTCGCGTCGCTCATCGAGATCGGCGACCGCGATGATTCGAGTGCGTCGCTGGTCGCAGGCGACGCGAACGCGTCGTTGGTCATAGACGGCGTTCTCGGCACCGGCGCATCCGGCGCGCCCCGCGGCACCATCGCCGACGCGATTGCGCGCATCCGCGCGCTGCGCGAGCGCGGCGCATCGGTCGTCGCGCTCGATCTTCCGTCCGGGCTCGATGCGACGAGTGGCGACGCCACGCACGCCCTCGCCGCCGATCTCACCATCACCTTCGGCACGGTCAAGCGCGGCCACCTGCTCGCGCGCTCGCGCTGCGGCGACATCGTCGTCGTCGACATCGGACTGGGCGCGCATGCGGCGCTCGACGACGATGCGCCGTATCTCATCGACGCCGAGTGGGTGCGCGCGCGCGTGCCCGCGATCCCCGCCGATGCGCACAAGGGCACGCGTCGTCGCATCGCGATCGTGGGCGGCGGGCGGGGCATGGCGGGTGCCGCGCTCCTCGCGGAGCGCGCCGCGGCGCGGAGCGGCGTCGGTCTCGTGCGACTCGTGATGCACCGCGATTCGCTGCCCGCGGCGCAGGGTGGCGCGCCGGAAGCGATCGCCGCGACCTGGCCCCAGAGCGACGCCGACGCGCACGAACTCTTCGGCGAGTGGCCGCACGCGGTGCTCATCGGGCCCGGCCTCGGTCGATCCGATGCGACGCGCCGGCTCGTCGAGCGCGTGCTGACGGCGTGGCGCGGACCGACCGTGCTCGATGCCGACGCGCTCAACGTCTTCGAGAACGATGTCGCATCGCTCGCGACGCTCATCGGCGATCGCGCGGCGCTCATCACGCCGCACCCGCTCGAGCTCTCGCGGCTCGTTGGCGTGCCGCTCGACGAGGTGCTCGCGCGCCGCTTCGAGATCGGTCGCGAGCTCGCACGCACCCTGGGCGCGGTCGTGCTGCTCAAGGGCACGCCGACCGTGCTCTCCGCGCGCGACGGCCGAGTACTCGTGAGCGCGAGCGGCGCACCCACGCTCGCCGTCGGCGGCAGCGGCGACGTGCTCGGCGGGATCGCGACGACGCTCCTCGCCCAGGGCGGCGACCCGCTCGAGGCGGGCGCGTGCGCCGCGTGGGTGCACGGCCGCGCCGGCGAGATCGCCGCCGACACACTCGGCGGCGTTCGCGGCGCGACGCTCGACGATGTGCTCGCGGCGCTTCCGCACGCGTGGCGGATCGACGCGCGCGGACCCGCGTATCCCGCGCTGCTCGAGCTGTCGCGCCCGTGGAGCGACAGCCCGTCGTGAGCCGAGATCCGATCGCCCTCGGTCCCGGCCGCGAGTTCGATCTCGTGCGCGCGCTCGTGCGCGCGTGGGGACGCGACGCCCGCGGCATCGGCGACGACGCCGCGCTGCTCGACGTGCCATCGGGACAGCATCTCGTCGCGAGTGTCGACGCGTCGGTCGAAGGCGTGCACTTCCGACGCGACTGGCTCACACCGCGCGAGATCGGCTATCGCGCGACCGCCGCGGCGCTCAGCGATCTCGCCGCCATGGCCGCGACGCCGCTCGGGATGCTCGTCGCGCTCACGCTCCCGGCATCGTGGCGGGACGACGCGCTCGCGATCGGCGAGGGTGTGGGCGAGTGCGCGCGCGCATTCAATGCGCCGATCGTCGGCGGCGATACCATCGCCGGGCGAGAGCTCGCGCTCGCGATCACCGTGCTCGGCGTCGTGTCGCATCCGCTCACGCGCGACGGCGCGCGCCCCGGCGACGGCGTCTACGTCACCGGCCGACTCGGCGCGCCGCGCGCCGCCGTCGAGGCGCTCGCGCGCGGCGAGTCCCCGAGCGCCGCGTATCGCGATCGCTTCGCGTGCCCGGCGCCACGGATCATGGAAGCGCGCTGGCTTGCGTCGCACGGCGCGACGAGCGCGATCGATGTGTCCGACGGCCTCGTCGCGGACCTCGGACACCTCGCGGCGGCGAGCGACGTTCGGATCGAGCTCGATCTCGAGCGCGTACCGCGCGTGAACGGCGTCGAGGCGCGCGCCGCCGCGACCGGCGGCGAGGAGTACGAGCTCGCGTTCACGTCCAGCGTCGCGATCGACGCGGATGCGTTCGTGCGCGCGTTCGGCGTGCCGCTCACGCGCATCGGCGTGGTTCGTAAGCGTGGCGACGCAGAGTCGCGCGTCGGCGTGATCGAAGACGGAAAATTCGTTGACCTCGCACCCGGCTACGATCACCTTTCGAGCTAGATGCGAACGCTTCTCGCCGCCATCGTCCTGCTCGTCTGCACCATCGCGCTGGGCAGCCTCGTTCTCCTCTCCGTGCTGCTGCGCATCCCGCACCGTCCGGGCGGCATCTACGAGCGCGCACCGCGCTGGTGGGCGAAGGCCGTGCTCTTCGCGTCCGGCACGCGCATCCGCGTGCACGGCGCCGAGCGCATCCGCGATGGCGAGGCGCGCATCTTCATCTCGAACCACGTGAGCTGGTACGACGTGCTCGCCCTCGCGGCGACGCTCCCGCGTTACAAGTTCATCGGCAAGGCGGAGTTGACCAAGGTGCCGCTCTTCGGTTCCGCGGCGGTCGCCTCGGCGATGATTCCGATCGAGCGCGAGAATCGAAAGGCGGCGTTCAGCTCGTATCGCGAGGCGGCGCTGCTCATCCGCGACGCCGTGAGCGTCATTGTCTTTCCCGAAGGCACGCGCGGCGAGTCGTACGAGCTGCGTCCGTTCAAGAAGGGACCGTTCGTGCTCGCCGCCGAAGCGGGGGTGCCGATCGTGCCGACGATCGTCCACGGCTCGATCGAGGTGTTGCCGCGCGGCTCGCTCAACCTGCGCGTCGGCACGATCGACGTTCATCTGCTCGATCCCGTGTCGACCGAAGGGCGCACGTACGAAGATCGCGACGCGCTCGCGCGCGAGACGTGGGATCGCATGGCCGACGCGATGTCGGCGATCTACGGCGTCGAGAGTCGTCCGCCCGCGCTCCCCGCGGCGGCGAACGGCGACTGACGCCTCGCTCGTCCGAGTTCAGGATCAACCTCTCCACCGACCCAATGTCCACCATTCTCGACATCACCGCGCGCGAGATCCTCGACAGCCGCGGCAATCCCACCGTCGAATGCGACGTCGTCCTCGCGAGCGGGGAGACCGGCCGCGCGGCCGTCCCGAGTGGCGCGTCCACCGGCGAGCACGAGGCGATCGAGCTACGCGATGGCGACGCGGCGCGCTACGGCGGCAAGGGCGTGCAGAACGCCGTGCGCAACATCGAAGAGTCGATCCTGCCCGCGCTCCGCGGGATGCTCGCGACCGACCAGACCGGAATCGATCGCACGATGCTCGAGCTGGACGGCACGCCGAACAAGGCGAAGCTCGGCGCGAACTCGATCCTCGCCGTGTCGATGGCCGTCGCGCGCGCGGCTGCTGCCGAGACCGGGCTGCCGCTCTTCCGCTATCTCGGCGGACCGCTCGCACGCACGATGCCCGTGCCGATGATGAACATCCTCAACGGCGGCGCGCACGCGACGAACACCGTCGACTTCCAGGAATACATGGTCGTTCCCGTCGGTGCGGAGACGTTCGCCGACGCGCTTCGCATGGGCGCCGAAGTGTTCCACTCGCTCAAGAAGGTGCTCGTGAAGCGGAAGCTCGCGACCGGCGTCGGCGATGAAGGCGGCTTCGCGCCCGACCTCGCGAGCGATGAAGACGCGCTCAAGATCATCATCGAGGCGATCGAGGCGGCGAACTACGCACCTGGTCGCGAGATCGCGCTCGCGTTGGATTGCGCGGCGTCGGAGCTCTACAAGGGCGGCAGTTACACGTTCAAGAAGAGTGGCGCCGGCACGCGCGACGCGAGCGGCATGGTGGAGCTCTACACGAAGTGGATCGAGGAGTATCCGATCGTCTCGATCGAGGACGGCCTCGCCGAAGATGACTGGGATGGATGGGCCGCGCTCACGAGCGCGCTCGGCGATCGCGTGCAGCTCGTCGGCGACGATCTCTTCGTGACGAACACCGAGCGACTCGCGCGCGGCATCGAGAGTGGCGTCGGCAACTCGATCCTCATCAAGGTGAATCAGATCGGCACGCTGACCGAGACGCTCGAGGCGATCGAGATGGCGCGCAGCGCGGGCTACCTCAGCGTGATCTCGCATCGTAGTGGCGAGACCGAGGACACGTTCATCGCCGATCTCGCCGTCGCGACGAACGCGGGGCAGATCAAGACGGGCAGCGCATCGCGCACCGATCGCGTCGCGAAGTACAACCAGCTGCTGCGCATCGAGGAGATGCTCGGCGACGCGGCCGAGTATCCCGGCGGCGCGATCTACGGAATCGACGGCTAGGTGAACACACAGCGCATCGTCTTCGCGTTGCTCGGCATCATCGCGCTCTACTACACGGTGGAGGGCGGGGAATACAGCGCGGGCGATCTGCTCACGCAGCGCGCGCGTCGCAAGCAGACGCTCGCGCGCATCGACTCACTGCGGCACGTCATCGACTCGCTCGAGAAGCTGAAGAAGCAGCTGGCGACCGATGCGGCGTTGCAGGAGCGGATCGCGCGCGAGAACTGGTCGATGGTGAAGGGAGAGAAGGAGCTGATCTATCGTTTTCTGCCTCCGGGGAAGGACGCGAAACCTTGACTTGCCTGTCTGCCGCTCTACATTTCGCGTCAACGACGCGGGGTGGAGCAGCCTGGTAGCTCGTCGGGCTCATAACCCGAAGGTCGCGGGTTCAAATCCCGCCCCCGCTATGAAATGCGAAAGGCCGGCTCCGCGAGCCGGCCTTTCGTGCATCATGACGCTTCGTTCTCAGCCGCCGAGGACGATGTACGTGTAGTGGTTGCCGCTCGTGAACTTCGCGGCGGCGGGTCCCAGCGCGTCGAGGAAGATGCGGCCGAGCTCCGTGTCGTCGGTGAACATCGACACGCCGACGAGCACGCCGTTCTGCGGCTGCTGCGGCATGCCATCGGGCAGCGCCCACATCTCCCAGTCGAGCTGGTACTGGCCCTTGTCGAACGTGTAGCCCGACGGCAGGTAGGACACGAGTTCGGGCGGCACGACGCCCGCTCCCGCCTCGGCGGGCCACTCGCCGTGCTCGGAGTGATACGTGAGCGCGGCGAGACGCACCGTGTGCGATTCGGCGATCGCCTGCGCGACGATCGCGCGGCGCTTCATGTAGGTGAGGTGCGGGATCGCGAGCCCGGCGAGCGCGCCGATCAGCATCATCACCGTCAGCATCTCGACGAACGTGTAGCCGCGTCGTCTACGAGTCGTGGTCATCGCGGCACCGCGCCGATGCGCTTGAGAGAGGTTCGCAACAGCGAGTCCGGCACCTCGTCGCTCCTGTAGCGGAGGAACGTCGCGCCGGAACGCGAGGTGAGCTCGAACTGGCCGTTGGCGGTCGTGTCGTACTTCACGGCGGCGCCGCGCTGGCCGATGTCGCCGAGCGATGAGGGGAGCCGGCCGTGCGCGCGCTCGTACTGCTTCACCTGCTGCCCGACGAGATAGAGCGCGACGCGATCGCTCGCCTCGACGAACGTCTGCGTCGGAACCGGTGCGGCGGGCGGCATCATCCACTCTGGCGGCGCGAGCCAGATCCACGCGGTGAGTGCGAAGAGCGTGAACAGCATCGCGTAGCGCGCGACGGGCGAGCGCTCGCTCAGCGACGGCCGATGCGACATGATCGCGGCGTCGCGCTTGCGCTCCTCGACGATCTCGCCGACGATCGATCGCACGTCGTCGACGGAGAGCGCGGCACTGGGCGTCCGGGATGCGGGCATTGCGAGGGCTGGTGTGTGAAGGGCGACCTTGAGGTCAGTGTCGACGCATTCGGCGAGGCGCTTGAGCGGCCGGCGATGCGGAGGCGCATCTCTCGACGGCGTGCCGGGTTCCACAGCGCGTCAGCGGCCCTTACATTCCGAGTTCGCCGCCGGCGGCAGCGGGCCGGCGAGCGGGGCAGGGTAGCTCAGGTGGTTAGAGCACGGCACTCATAATGCCGGGGTCGTGGGTTCGAGTCCCACCCCTGCTATCTACGAAGCCGCTGCCCTCCAATGGGTTGGCGGCTTCGGTGTTTTTCGTGCCCTGCGCCGAGGTACCCAAAACGGTACCCATCGCTCCACGATTCGTATTGCGCGACGTGAGCTCGCGCGCGTCCTGCTCCGCGGCGATACGCTCCCACCGATCACGCTCGTCGCTGCGCGGCGCGAATCGTCCATACACCTTCGCGACCATCGCGACGTCCACGTGGCCGAGCTGCCGCGCGACGAGCTCATACGGCGTACCGACGCGCACGGCGCGGATCGCGTAGAAGTGCCGTGCATCGTGCACGCGATGATGGGGGAGTTCGAGCGCACGCAGCGTCTCGCGGTGGACGGTGCCGACGTCCCAGCGGTCGATTGACTCCGTGTCGAGTCGGAACAAGCGCGCGCCAGGCGTGAGCGTGTTGAGGTGCTTCACGAAGTGCGGCCACGCCCATTCAGCGATCCGCACGATCCGATCGCGAGAGTGCGTCTTTGTACCGCGCGCACGGACCTCGCGCCGAGGCGCGTCGACGTCGCTTTCGGTGAGGCGAAGCGCCGTGCTCACCTCGATGCCGGAGCCGTACAGAAGCGCGAAGAGCGCGCGATACGGTGGCCGTGCGTGCTCGACGATGCGCATGACGTCGGCGAGCGCGATCTCGACGACCCGCGGCCTGCTCGGCGGTGGCGCGTCGACGTCGCGCGCCGGGTTCCGCTCGACGACGCCGATCTCCTTCAGGTATTTCCCGAACGACGACACGGCGGCGAGATACTTTCGGCGCGTCGCACTGCCGATCGGCCGCGGCACCTTCGGAGTCGGCTCCTTCGCCCCGCGTTCATCTTCCTTTTGTCGGCGCTCTGCCGTTCGTGCGGTGGGCCGACGCTTCTGCGTGAGCGCGTGCCGCGCGCCGAGCCAGCGCGCGATCTCTGGAGCCGTGAAGCGCGAGCGTGGATAGGGCACGCCATCCGCGACGAGCGTGCGCAGATGCGCCTCGTAGCGATCGACGCTCGTCGCACCGACGCGATCGACAGCCCAGGCGCGCCAGCCGGCGACATGCGCGCCGAGATCGACGTCGTCGAGGCGCTGACGCAGCCCAGCGAGATCGTTCGCGCCGTATGCGTCGTAGAGCTCCGCGACGCTGAGTCGGTTCCCGACGAGCAGCGCGAGCAGATCCCACTCGCGGCGGCCACGCGGTCCGAGGACCTCGATCATGCGCTCCATCGCGAGCGCGGTCGCGCGATGCAAGGTGCCGGTGCTCCGCTTCACGCGGCCACCGTTGACGGTCGGTACGGCGACGAACCACACGTGACGTCCTTCGCGTCGGTAGACCATTAGCCCGTTCTCCTCATCGTCGTGTCGCGCCGCGACGTGCGCCAGCGTGCCGCCCACACGATCACTTCCTCCGGCGCATAGCGGACGATCGGCTTGCCCAGCTTCCCATGTCCCGGGAGCTCGACACGAGGAAGATCGAACTCGCTCGCGCATCGCTCGCTGACGCCTAGATACGTCGCAGCCTGGCGCAGCGTCCAGTGTCGATCGAGCGGGAGCGGCTCGACCATGGACGAAACTCGCGCGAGCGCTGGCGTGTCGCGACTCGAGTCGTCGTCGCTCCTGCGCCGCGTCGGTCCGGTGGACGAGGTGTCGAGGAGATCGCGCTCTCCGGGATCCCTCATTGGTCGCGTGCTTTCGGAATCGTGGCTCATCGACGCAGTGCCCCGGGGCTGAGAGACACGGTCTGCACGTCACGTCGAGGCAGCCTGCTACCCGAGATATCGTAGTCGTCGGGCCTAGCGCTCATCTCCTTCGTCAGATATGCCGCCGCGCCCAACGTCGCGTCGTATACCCGCGCGTCGGTGTTTCCGAGCGTCCACGGTGCACGAATGCGTTCGATCGCAAGCAGCTCCGTCCCGGCGAGAAGGCAGTGCACGTGCGGCTTCTCTCCGGACTTTCCAATCTCGAAAACCCTGAACCAGGGAATCGCCTGGCCTGCCAACCATGCAAGCCTGCGAATGAACCGTTGTGTGAACTCGCGCGTGAGCGCCTCACGAGTGAGAGGGGCGCTGCTCGTGAGCGTCACGAAGTGCGACCACTTGTGCGCGTTGAGCCACTCGATCCACGCGCGACGCAGCTCGCGATTCGCGGCTCGCAAGGCTCTCTCCGCTGATGTCAGCAGCGACCAGCATTCATCGACCGGCTCGCGTGAGACCGCTGCGAGGATCAGCGATTGACCTGTAGCTGGCGGACCGGGGAGGGGCACCGAGATCAGATTGAGGTCGCGGGACATACGAGGGTCCAAGGCATGCTCGGTCCTGATGAGCGATGTCGGCAAAGGTGAACTGATGATCCGATGTCTTGAGCACTCGGGGCCGGGGCGTTGAGCCGATGGGCCTCCGTCGAACGTGCTCGACTCATCCGGACCGATGATTCGCTCGAGCGTGATACCAGCGCGGCGACTCGAGCGGTCTATCCGACCTGCGAAGCTTCAAGCGGTGTGACTTCTCTCAGCAGAGCCTTCACGCGCTCGACGCTCTCCACGCTTACGAACCAGCGTCCTCGCGTGTCCTGTCGACCGTCCAGCGCGCGTTGAAGCGTGAGTCGCCATGCTTGCGACCAGCTGATGCCGAGCTGGTAGGCCGCGATCGCAAGGCTCACCTCGGAATCGCTCACGTGTTCTCCCGTATCTTGGCGCGCGGGAATCAAACTCTCTTTATGTTATTCATGCAGTGACCGACAATGAGGCGATCATGAATAACGATGCTCGCCGTCGCGCCCGCGTTGCTCGCTCCGCCCGCGCAGCTTCTGACCGGCCGCCGACGCGCCGCGCGACGTGGCTAATCGCGGACCGTGCGCGCCTCGGGACCGAGATCCGCCAGGTGATCGGCGGCCGGTACGGCAGCGTGAACGCTGCTGCCAGGTCGATCGGCTTGTCGCAGCCTACCCTGCATCGTCTTGCGGCGGGTCAGGTCGGACGGATGACGGAGGCTACGATGCAGGGTCTGGAACGCCTTTTCGTTCGTCGCTCCGCATCGTGGAAGCGGGCAGTCCTGCCATCAGAGGCGCTCATACCGGGCGCGGCATACTCGTACTGGCTGCATGACTGGCTTTCGCGCACCGGTAGGGAGAAAGGATCGTGGCGCGACGTGCCCGTAACGCGACGTCTCCGCGAATGGCCCGGACTTCTTGCGCAGAAGAGCAAGCTACTGCTTCGCATCCGTAAGGTTGCGCCGTCGACCGTGAAGACGCTTCGTGGAATGGCGAGAGATCCTCGCTTCCGGCGAGATAGAATTGTCCTTGCACTCGAGCGCATCATCGAGCCACTGCTCGATGCGCGTGGCTCAGGTGGAATCGAGCGGTACCCCGATGAGCTGGACGACGCGGAGCTCCGCGCATTCGTTGAGGCGGGAATGAAGCGTGAGCGTATACTCCTGATGCGGGAATCGGACGCCGACCGAGCGCGCGAGACTGAGACGGCACCTACTGCTCGAGAGGCCGAGGATCTCCTTTCGCTGGAGCTCGACCGACAGCTCTACGAGCGGATCCTCACGAGGACTTTGCGACTGCCGCCTCAAGACGCGCCCTCGCCGGCGAGCCCCGCGACGACGAGTCGGGACATCTTGCACCTCCTGACGAGGTAGCACGACGTGGCTCGCAGCCGCCTCGAACTTCCCGGACGTCGACCATAGCCTCGGCCGAGCAGGCAGTAGAGGAGTCGTTTTACACGAGATTTCGGAAAAAGGAGGCGTGATGGGCGGCCCTGGATCTGGTCGCTGGCACGATCACCAGCGGCGAAAGACGCGCTCCGACGCAGTGCACGCTATCGACGTTCGCAGTTTGGCGGCGGCGTTCGAGCGTGGCACCCAGCGTGGGATGCTCCGCTCTCCGTCCGGCGACGCGCTCCATGTGTGGATCCTTGCCGACGCGACGCCTGATTCACGGAGGTTGCTGTTCGCCGCCCAATCTCGCTTCGGCTCATGGCACGCGTTCGCAGAAGTCGTAGAGGCCCTCGGTGTGAGGCAGCCGTTCGGCGGCCGACGGTGGTGGCTTGTCTGCGCCGGGTGCGGTCGCCGACGAGTGGCACTTTTCCAAGCAGCGTCGTCGGATCGATTTCGGTGTCGTGCGTGCGAGGGACTCGTGTACAGCACGCAGCGGCTCTCACCGAAGGTGCGAGCTGCGAGACGGCTGGCTCGCGCCGTGCGGCTGATCGCGCCGCGAGCGCCCGTCGACCTGGAAGGTTGCTGCCCATTCCGCCCACCGCGGATGCATCGCTCAACGTACGCGAGGCTGAAGGCGCGCTGGGAGAGATGCAGTGAGGCGTACGAGTGGGAATCGCTCTCGCGACTCGCTCGCTTCATCGGGCCCTACCTGCCGACGGACGGCCGCGCCACGATCAACGCGGCGTTGTCAGAGCGCCGAAGTCGATGATTCGAACACGGTGTCCCTAGGGCGACGATCGCGGCCGGAATGGCGGGATCCTCTTTGAAGGCTCTGCCGCGAGCAGAAGGTCAACGCTCTTCAGGCGCAGCGAAGAAGCGCCAGCCCCGCGATGAGCAGGAACACGAGACCGAATCCGCGCCGCACGCCCTTTGCAAGTTGCACAACTTCAGCGGCGACTTCAGCTGAGGACGACGGATTTGACGCTGCCGCGCGTGGGACTGTGCTCGGTAAGATGTCGGTGTCCGACTCTTCTTCCGCCTCAGATGGACGAGCAACCGTTTCGCTCTGAGACTTGGAGCCCACGCCCCAGCTCAACGAGTCGACCCAGCCGCGGGCGAAGTAGCCGCTCTTCCCCATCTTCAGAATCCCTACGTTCACGTCAACGCCGAGTGGCGCGTACCATTCGTCGACGAGAGTCGGCGTCAGCTCCGTACGAAGCGTCGGTGATCGACATCGATCCGCGATGATGTCCTCCGCGAGGGCGTCGAAGATCACTTGAGGGACGTGGCACTCGAGCCACCACATGTCGGACTCCCATCCTTGTTCCCAATCCGCCTCGCGAACACCGAGGAAGAGCGTGGGCGCGCGCTTCTCGAACTGCTCGTACGCATTGCGCATGAACTGTAGCAGCTTCGTGCCGTCTTCGTCGGTGGCCTCATCGGCTAGCGATTTAAGTGGATCGCCCCAGTCGGCGCAGTGCTTCTGCCACACCTCCTGATTCGCATTCCAGTCCGCGAACGGATGTACCCACAGCTCCAGCGAACCAATTCGCTGCGACGGTTCGCCGATCGTGGTGAGGCGGTCGCGTTCAAGCTTGGCGGTCCCCGCGATTCGCGGACGCACGCGAGGCTCGAGCGGCGGAGCATCGAGTGGCGCTAGAATCTCAGTCGCTGACCAGCCTCGGATCAGGCGAAGATCCGAAACGGTGAACGTCAGCGACCGGATGACAGGCTCGTAGCCATACAGTCGCGCGTTTCCTCGAACGAGTGACACTGCGTCAACCCGCGAGCCGACGCGATGTGAAGCGCTGGGCCTGCGCGTCCCACTCGGGCGAACTGACAAGGGTCGCGCTCTCCTTATTGTTCGCGCGGGCCGCGTCCTCGAGCATCGCGTCGAGCGTTCTGCACCGCGTGCGTGCGCGCATGAACGCCGGCGGGAAGAGCTCCACGAGCGAGACCTTCCCACTGCCGCGCGCCGCATTGTCGTTCATCTCGCGCAGCACGGAATCGAGACTCGAGCGGTAGTTCATTGGAATCCTTCGTTCGTGGGAGGTGTCCATGTGCGTGGCGAACGCCGTGACGCTCAGCACTGTTACTGAGACGATCGGAGGCCTGTCGAACGACGGTTCTGCGGCAGTGCGCGCCAACACGCCCGCGCGTAGGCAAGGCTCGTCAGCCGCCCATCGTCAGCCCGGCTCCTCAGGACGTCGCGACGCCGCGCCCTGGTGCGTTGACGCTCCCTAGTTAGGCTGCGGCGTTGGCGCCTTCGCCGCAATGGGTCATGCGACAGAGGCGCGCGCGTCCTGGCTCAGCGGCTACGCCCGCCGTGCCACCGGTGCGTCGATCCGCGCTTGGGCGCAGAGCGTGAGGAGAAAGGCAGACGCAATCCTACACGATCTTGAATTGACCTTCCTCGGATACGAGGACTGAGCGTTTCCCGGCCCTGGCCGCTTTTGGGCAGTGACGGCTAACGAATCGTCCGCGGCTGAACTCTAGCGTTAGGTAGTCCGAACAGCGCGAGAATGGCACAGCTTCTAGCAGGCTCCGACTCCCCGAGCGGTGTTCGCATCGCGAACGATTTCCGCGATAACCTTATCATCGATCGCTACGACCCCGTCTTCGCGGACATGCGCGCCTCAAAGCGGAAGCATCTACGTAGCGAACAGCGAGGACGGACTGACTTGGAACGTGTTCCGCTCCTTGCCGCGATCCTTGTCCTTGCTCGCGCTCCCGGATTTGCCGCGCCCGAGGCTGGGCGTTGCGCTCCACGGCCTCCGGGGCTTACGACAATACCCTAAGCCGCTCTACCGCTGCTTGGGGGCGCAGACGGCGACATGTGCGCTTCTAGCGTCCGGCGCATGATGGCGTTTCGTACACGAAGTGCGCCTATTTCGAATAGCGAGCTTCACCGACGTCGCGCAGATGCTACCGGCGGTCGATAGCTTCCGCGTTCGCCATGCACTCACGCAAATGACTTCCGATTTCTCGCTGCCGTCTCCCGAAGACGTCTTGATCGATCAGCTCGATCGGTACGAGCAGCAGTTTCGCGACGCATTCGCGCTCGACGTCGACATGCGTGACAGCCAGCACGTCGATGCTAACGAGAGGAGATTCTTCGCTGGCTTTGCTCCGGCGATCCTACGGACCGCCAGAGGGCTCCGCGCAACCCCGAAGCTCGTCGAGACGAAGGATAAGATCGGGGAGAACCTGCACGTAGGTCCGATCACGCGACTGATAGTTGAACACGAAGAAGTGACGCGCCTTCAGCTCGACATCGACATGGCTCGCGAGCGCATCCGCGAGGTCAGTCGCCTTCGGGAGCGCACCCTGGATCTGGTCGACGTTGTACTGCAATGGGGACCCACCGGGCGCAGCTCGCTCTACCTACGGCGCGTCGCCAGCTGCTACATGCTGGGCTTGGATCCCGAATGCCTCGTGATGTGTCGCGCAGTGCTCGATGCAGCATTCCAGGAAAAGATCTCTGAGGAGCTCGTACGCCGGAGTTTGCCTGAGGCTGAAGTGCGCCGCGGCATCGACCTGCTTGCGCGCATCCGAGCGGCGAAGACTGCGGGCGTGATACGGCCGGAGATCGCTGACGTGGCGCACCGTATCCGTAGAGCAGGGAACAACGTGGTCCACGATGAACCGGCACGACTGCTGGAACCGCTCGACGCCGTACGCCACGTTGTCGCGGTTCTTCGAGAGCTAGGCTTTGATGATCCCACGGAGCCAGATGAGCCACGAGGTTTCACCAGGCTCTGTGTGCTCGCAGACGCTTACCGGCAGCGTTTCGGAATTTGGCCAACTGAGTTCGTAACCGATTTGGGCACTCTAAATGAGATCGAAGATTTCCTCGGCCCTCAGCTATTCCAGGCGCTCGAAAAACGGCTCGTGGCGACCGGCGAGGAGGAGCCAGTGTACCTCATGCGGGTGCTGGGGCCAGGCGGATCCTCGCTCACGTACCACGACTTGGACGAGTTCCCCGTGGACCAAGGCGCCAGGACTTGGATTTTGGACACGTCGGGCGCGTAACGGTGGTGCCTGCCTGTCGCGACGCGAAATTCTGGATCTCAGCCCTCGTCGGCGCGGTGCGCGCCATGACCTGCCGGAGTGATTCCCTTTGTCGCCATCCATGCCAAGGCGCGCTCCGCGAATGCCCGCTCCTCTGGCCGGGTAGCATCAGAACTTGTCGTTGCCAGCACCCCGGCTAAGTCCGACCACGTCAGCAGCTCCACGCCGGTGAGATTGACCAATCCGTCTGGTCGATGGGCTCGGAGCGCGTCTCGGACCGCGTCGAATGACTTTCCAGCACATTGGGATCCTAAGCTTAGAATTCCACGTGGACAAGTTGTCGCG
>JADMIO011294143.1_pt1 | contig 81201 bp, 73 predicted proteins | sample 8958161 | NCBI WGS metagenome assembly JADMIO01 (sample SAMN16585339, study PRJNA669376) | soil metagenome | isolation source: Crop rotation soil | place: USA: Cullars Rotation, Alabama | collected 2011
CCGCGACTTCAAGTCACGTGAATTCCAAGCTTCGGATCCCACTGTGCTGGAAAGTAAGCCGCCCCATGTTCCTCGACTGCGTCAATCAATAAAGCGTAGGCGAAGTACAGCAATGCGGCTATCGGGTCATACTGAGGAACAGATTAAACCCAGGTGATTCGCTTGTTTCAGATCCACCGGGCAACGTACGAGCTACGCGCTTGGGCTTGGAACAAAGCGCGATTTCTAACCGTGTTTTTTATCGGATCGCATCTGTCTCTCGGCTGCACAAACCTCAGATTCAACGGCGTGAATTAAAAAGGCAAATGATCCGACGAGCTCATGGCACGGCGCACGGCCTTCTTGTTGACCCACAAAAAGCCGCGAGCGCGATCGTCGCTAACACGAGACTGTTAGGTTCCGGCACGTCTCCGCTGCGAACCGCCCATGCAAAGAACCCGTTATCCGTACCCAACGCGTTTTGCCGGCCATTGCTGAAGTTAAACAGCCACGCGCCGCTAATGCTCGGCGCAAAGCTAGTCCCGGACCAGTAGTTGTCAAACAGCCCCTCACCTTGGACGTCGTCAGCTTGAATGTTCTGGAATAAGTCGTAGCTGGCGTTGTGAGTAGTGTTGATGGGATTCAATGCTACCCCGCCTAGTTCGTTGTAGAAGAGGTGCCCCATCTCGCTAGCCGTACAGTTGGACAAAAAACCCTGTAATCCGTAAGGCGGTCCATAATCCATCTGCAGCTGGCAGTTGGGATCAGGTTGCGTCGTGCTCGGCAAGCGCCAATCGCTGAATCCGGCGTAAACGACATTGTCGGCCCAGATCTTCGCGTCCGCCCACGTCATCCGGCCATCGCCGTCATAGTCGCTAGTCTTAGCGTAGTTCGCGTCTGAGAGCCAGGTGATATTCAAGTCACTATCGTAGATGAGTCCATTGCCGCGATTGAAAAGAGCAGCGGTAGCGTCTCCAAAGAAGAGCGCACCAATCAATAGCAACATAGCAAGAACCGTCGTCCGCATCGAACCCTCTGTAAGTGACTGCATGTTAGCTAATAGCTACGAATTTACTTATGAGAACTGTGAGTTATTCGAGGAGATGCGCCCTACCGGAATAGTGACCGCATCAGTCGCGTCATACCCCGAGAGGTGTTTAACGGCCTCCGCTGGACGCACTCTCCGGGCTCCAACCTTTACGTGCGTGCTCCGCAACGGACGCTGCGGCATGACTGCGTACCGATTCGCCATGTGGAGTTCCGCTTTTGGCCGAGTACAGCCGTCGCCGCTATCTACTGCTTCCGAACCAAAGCAGAACTTCGCCGAGTTATTTTCACCGCCGTCGATCCTGATGCGTTGCCAGCGAATTCGCTCGGAGGCTCTTGGACATGCGTGTGTGAATCCGTGATTCAAGCATGTTCGTGGGTGGCGTCACGTCAGGAAAAGTATGACAAGCGAGATTCCCGCGTATGCATGAAAGCCGTTGCTACGCGTAGACACTTCAGTTTAGGCTTTTCAATAGGGGAGGAAGACTCATTGAGCGATGGAGAAATGGGCGCTCGCGGATACACATGAATTTCCGCGCGTTCCTATTTACCCTAATGCTTAGCACGTTCGCGGCCGGCGCTATTGCCGCAGGACCGAAGATCGCTGCCGGTGGAGGACACGCGCTCGCTCTTGATGCCAACGGCAAGCTTTGGGCATGGGGCGGCAATGGCAGTGCGCAACTCGGTGACGGCACCCATATCGGCAGCGCATTTCCCCAACAGGTGCCTGGTATGAGCAACGTCGTGGACATGGCGGGCGGGGTCTCCCATTCCGTTGCCGTGACTGGCGATGGCCGTGTCTGGGTGTGGGGCAACCACGTTGATAATCTGGCCGATACGCTGCAGCCCACTCAGGTGCCGGGCCTCACTGACGCAACCCGCGTTGCCGCAGGCTCTATGTTTTCATTGGTATTGCGGGGCGACGGCACAGTGTCCGCGTGGGGTCTGAACGGCGAGGGTCAACTGGGAGATGGAACAGGTGTTCGGCGCACGACGCCGGTAGCGGTGAGCGGGCTTACGGGCGTCACCATGATTACCGCCGGCGACTTCCATTCACTGGCTCTGAAGAGCGATGGAACGGTTTGGGGCTGGGGTAGAAATAGCGAGGGGCAACTCGGCACCGGAGGCACCGACAACCAGAAATCGCCGGTTCAAATACCAGGCGTATCCGGCATCGTCGCAATCGCTGCGGCCGGATCGCATTCGGTCGCGCTGAAGGCCGACGGTTCGGTATGGGCTTGGGGTTGGAATATTGCCGGGGAAATTGGTGATGGCACGAGGACGACGCGATACGCTCCCGTACAGGTAATCGGTCCCGGCACAGTGGCGGCGATCGCCACTGCATCCGACCATACGTTGGCGCTGACATCAGCGGGTAATGTCCTGGCATGGGGTTCCAACTCATCCGGTCAGTTGGGAGACGGCACCAACTCTCCCGGTCTGTTGCCGCAGCCGGTTCCGAATCTGACGAGCGTGCTTATGCTTGCAGCAGCAGGCGGCGTTTCCATCGCACTTCGGCCCGATGGAACCATCCTTTCTTGGGGAGGCCACGGTGCAGGACAACTTGGTGACGGCACGACTCAACTGGGCGTTCCAGTCATGTCCGTGTTTGGCCTCGGCGCAGTGAGCCAAGTCGCAGCCGGCCAAGCCCATACAATCGCACTGAAGAGCGACGGCACCGTCTGGTCGTGGGGATTCAACGGCAACGGGCGATTAGGTGGCAACGCGTCAGTCGGTGTGGTTTCTTCGCCGCATCAGGTTGCTGGGCTCGCATCGGTGAGTTCGATTTCTGCGGGACTCGCCCATTCGGTTGCGGCTAAAACTGATGGCACTGTGTGGGCGTGGGGCGCGAACGGGGCTGGACAACTCGGCGACGGGACGCTGTTCGATAGCGCAGCGCCGCTTCAGGCGACAGGCCTGACGGGCGTCACTGCGATCTCTGCGGGTGGCACTCACACGCTCGCTCTCAAAACCGACGGAACTGTATGGGCGTGGGGCGGCAACGAGCACGGCCAGTTAGGCGATGGCACTCTCACCGATCACGCTGCACCTGCTCCGGTTTCGGGGCTGACCGGCGTCCTCGCGATCGCAGCCGGCGCGACTCACTCTCTGGCTCTGAAGAATGATGGCACTGTGTGGGCGTGGGGGTGGAATGGCTTCGGGCAGTTGGGTGATAACACCACCACGGATCGCCTAACACCCGTTCAGGTTACGGGACTCACTTCAGTGCAGAAAATCGCCGCTGGTGGCCAGCATTCGCTGGCGCTGAGATCGGATGGAACGGTCTGGGGTTGGGGAGACGATGCGCTCGGGCAATTGGCTGGCAACCTCGATAATCAAAAGCGCGTCGCCGTTCCAGTTCCTGGCATGGATGGCGCCGTCGCGGTGAATGCGGCGAGGTACCAGAGTTTTGCGGTCAGAAGCGGCGGGGCGGTTTGGGGCTGGGGCACCAACGACGCCGGACAGCTCGGCCCATGGATCGAAGGTTTTGGATTCAGGAATTACCCGAAGCAGCTCGTCGCCAGCGGAGCAAGTGCTGTTGCCGCTGGATACTTTCACACGATGGTTCGCCTCGCAGACGGAACAGCAGGCGGCTGGGGAGACGATACATACGGAGAACTCGGTCAGAGTCCTCGATTGAGTTATTGGTTGCCTGACTTTGTGCGTTCTCCATCTGGCTCGGGCAATTTCCAGATCAGTGGAGCGGCCATCACGGCCCCGGTCGCGCCGGGAGCGCCGACAGGGATATTGGCGACAGCAGGCGATTCATCGGCAAACGTGAGCTTCTGGCGGCCCGCGAGCAGCGGTGGCGCAGCTATCAGCACCTATACAGTAACTTCCTCAGGGGGCATCACAGCAACGGGCAACGCTTCACCTATCACCGTCACCGGCCTCACAAACGGTGTGAGCTACACCTTTACCGTAACCGCAACCAATCCCTTGGGCACCAGTCCAGCTTCGGCAGCCTCGAACAGTGTCACTCCCGCGACAGTTCCCGGTGCGCCCACCAATGTCACAGCCGTAGCGGGTAACGCGCAAGCGACAGTCAGTTTTCTCGCGCCTATCAGCAATGGCGGTAGTGTGATCACCGGTTACACAGTGCTGTCCACTCCACCCGGCGGCGTTGACACCAATGCCGGCACGACTTCTACCAGCCATGTCATCAAAGGTCTCAACAACGGCTTGGCCTATACCTTCACCGTCACCGCGACCAACGCAGCCGGCCCCGGACCATCTTCTGGTACATCCAACGCAGTCACGCCGGTCGCGCCGCCAGACACCATACCCAATGCGTTCAGCTTTACCGCCCGTAACAACGCCCTGTTCAACACGCCTATTAATTCGAATTCAATTACGGTCTCCGGCATCAACGCCCCCACAGCGCTCACCATCACCGGGGGAACCTTTAGCGTGAATGGCGGCGCCTTTTCCGCGGCAGATCGGACCGTTAATAGCGGCGACACAGTCGTGGTGAGGCTCATCTCATCGGAGAGCGCCAACACGCAAACCTGCGCAACGCTGACTATCGGTGGTGTGTCTGGGCAATTCTGTTCAACGACGGCACCGTTCGACCTGAAACGGATTTTGCCTCTACTGCTCGACGATTGAGATCGCGTGGAAGTTAATAGTGACTCGATTGTTGCCGAACGCAACGTGACGCCAAAGGGAGAAATGTATGAGGAACATTTTTAGTCCATGCCGTATTCGCCTGCACGTAAAACGTGTCCATACGTTGCTGATAGGAGCTCGCTGCGATGACACCAGTGTCTAGCCGCCGTAGGCTCATACATGGACTTGCCGGGATCGCAGTGGCAGCGTGCAGTTTGCTTCCATTTGCCGACCTAACTGCACACGCGCAAATAGTACAGTCTGGCAAAGTCGCGTATATACAGGGGCCTTCTTACAGCTTTGACTGTGTGTTCTTTACGCTCGAAGGCGTCAGCGTCGCGGATCCAGCAGTCTCCAACGGCCAGTACTTTGCAATACCGAGCACCCATCCAGGTTACAAGCAGCACGTCGCGACCCTTCATATAGCTAAACAGACGGGTACTTCGGTTGTGCTGGGTACAACGGGTACAACGAGCTGCGGAGGCTACGCCACCGTTAATTGGCTCCAGTACTAATTGTGACGCTATGTTGCTGCTGGACGTCCGACCTCGGAAATTGTCTGACTGACCACACCGTCGGTTGACATCAATCAAGCCGCGAAGGCGCAGAGGCGGCATGTGTGTTCAGGGTGGCGCTGGTTCTTCAGCGGATCACGGCGAGTGCGATATCTGAATTGCGCCGTCACCACGGTTGGGCGATCGTTGGACTGTCGACGCACACGCCCGCCAATTGCTCATGCCCTATCGCATGCTCGGCAGGTTCCGCTAATGGCCGTAAGCAGATATTCAGAAGACCCTCTCGGCAAGACAGCGCTCGCTTAATCAGAGTTCCGCTACGCCAATAGGCCGTGTCGGTTGCGGCCTTGGAGGCCTTTGGAGGCGCCCTGCGATTCTCGCCAACGGCGGGGTTTCGGGCGAGGACTGTCGAGCCGCGGTGCCGCTTCTACTGGCAGGGCGGTCGCTTGTAGTCCGCGTCAGATCTTGTCGAGGCGGTGTGGCGAGTTCCGCAGCCTGCCGCCGGTGGCGAGAATCGCAGGGTGTACCGCTACGCCGAGAGGAGCGCGATAGCGCTGTTCGCAAGTAGCGGCGCCGGAACAGGGCTCCCAGGACGCAACCGGCGCGGCGCACTTAGAACTGACCATCGGTGGGACGCTGCGCTTCACCCAGCGTACGAAGCTGAAAACGATCCAATCCAGAAGCTCGTCGCTTGTCATCATGGCGGGAGGAGTCGCAGGGACGAAGCACATCCTCACTGCTGCGGGATGTCCGACTCCCTCGCAACGCACGCAGGGCATCACCGCAGGTCAACGCACGCGCGCCAGAAATCGACCTAACTGCTGCAGGCGACTCGCCCAACGATCTCGCCAAAGTCATCGGCTCAGATCTGGCGTTAAACCGCGAGCTTGTGAAAAGCATCCGACTGAAACTCGACTGACCACGTATGGCCGGCAATGTGTGTGGCACTGCGGTCGATGTAGCACCATCGCCCGTGCGATCGGCGCCGGAGTGTTAGCATTCGACTAAGGCAAATCAGGGAATGTCATGGACATGCACGTCGAAGAACATCGCATCTCGGACATCGGGACGCTGGAGCAGGTGTACGGCGAACCGTCCGCGCCCTCGATCGCAAAAGAGATCGACTACATCCACCCGCACTACCGCGCGCTGATCGCGGCCTCGCCGTTCGCCGTACTCGCGACATGCGGTCCCGACGGCATGGATGCCTCGCCGCGCGGCGATCCCGCGGGCTTCATCGCTGTCGAGGACGAGAAGACGCTGCTCATCCCGGACCGGCGCGGCAACAACCGCATCGACAGCATGCGCAACATCCTCACGAACCCCCACGTCGCGCTGCTCTTCCTGATTCCCGGCTGCGGCGAGACGCTGCGCGTGAACGGGCGCGCCTACATCTCGATCGCGCCCAAGCTGCTCGAACGCTTCATCATGGGTGACAAGTTACCGCGCTCGGTGATCGTCGTCGAAGTCGATACCGTGTTCTTCCAGTGCTCCAAGGCTATCGTGCGCTCGAAGCTCTGGGATGCGAGCCGGCACATCGATCGCAAGAGCCTGCCCAGCACAGGCACGATACTCGCGGATGTGAGCAACTCGCGGATCGTCGCGGAGGAATACGACCAGGCCGCACCGGAGCGGTTGAAGGCGACTTTGTATTGATCGCCGGTTGTGGGGCGTGAGTGGATGGCGTAACAGATATCAGTCGCCTCCCGCATTCGTATCGACGTCGCACACCACGTTCAGCAGCGCCTGGCGCTTCTCTACCAGCACCGCCTTCATCGCGCGCTCCAGCGCAGGCAGCACCTGGCGCGCTTCGGTCACGCGCTCGCCGTAGCCGCCCGACACTTCCACCAGCTTGTCGTAGTGCTGCTCGACGGTGAAGTACGTAAGCGGCGCGCGTTCTGTATTCGCGGCGTAGCCGTCGGGATTGAGACCGCGCGTCGCGTTGCGCACGGCTTGCCAGCGCTGATTGTTGAACACGATCCACAGCACCGGAAGCTGCTGCTCGACCGAAACGTAATGCGCGGAGACCGGCACGTTGTACATGTACGCGCCGTCGCCTTCGGTACCGATCACGAGCGTGTCGCGATTCGCGAGCTTTACACCCAACGCCACGCCCATCCCATGACCTAGGCCCGACGCTGCGCCCGGGTTCAGCACCATGCAGGGCCGATCGACGTCGAGATACTGCGTCTGCAACGGCGACTCCTTGACGATGATCGTGTCCTTCGTGCGGACCTGGTTGATGCAGTGGGAAAGCCACGCCGGCGCGATCGGCGACGTATCTTTCGCCGTCGCGAGCTTCTTCGCCCAGTTCTCTTCCAGCTTCGCGTGATGCGCCGCGCAGTCGTCGCGCCGCTTCGCGATGCGTACGGCATTCGCCTTCGCGTGCTCGGCCATCGCATCGTGCAGCATGCGAAGCCCAAGATCGCTCGCACACGCGAGCGACAGGTCGGCCGGAAAGCCGCGCACGGGTACATACGTGTAAAGCGGATCCGGCGCCATGTGGATCACCTTGCACTCCGCCGAGGGCCGCACTTTGGACGGCTGCCACGGCACCACGGTGTCGAGCACGAGAATCGCGTCCGCGGCTTTGACGAACGAGTCCGGATTGCCGCCGGCCATCATCGGATGGTGCGTAGGCATCGCGATGTAGCGGTTGCGGTACTCGACCACGGGTATCGCGTAGCGCTCGGCAAGCGCCGTAAGCGCAGGCATCACGCCGGGATTGCGGCCGCCCCAGTTGGTGATGATGACCGGATGCTGCGCACGCGCGAGGATCGAAGCGGCCTCCTCGAGCGCTTCGGGTGAAGGCGCCGAAGGGGACGCAGGCCGCATGCGGCTCGGGCTGTTATAGGTGAACGTGTCGAGCTTCGCCGAGAGCACTTCGCGTGGCAGCGAAAGATAGACAGGCCCCTTGGGATCCGACATCGCCACGGTGAGCATGCGATCGACGATGGTCTCGAGCTGCTCGCCATTGCGCAGCTCGTAGTCCCACTTCACCGATTCGCGCACCATCGCTGCCTGGTCGTACATCTCCTGCGTCCAGTGGATGTCGAGCGTGCGATGGCCTTTCAGCGTGTCCTCGTTGATGGGCGTGCGTCCGGCGGTGAAGAGCACCGGCACTTGTCCGCGCGCTGCGTTCAAGAGCCCGTTCATCGCGTTGGCCGTGCCCACGTTGACGTGATGCATGGTGAGCTGAGGCCGTCCGGTCGCAAGGTAATAGCCGATCGCCATGTGCTGGGCGGTGTTCTCGTGCGGGCAGGTGATGGGCTTGGGATGCGGCAGTCGCAGCGCCTGCGCTCTCGCGAGCGCCTCGATCAGCGGCGCGAAGTCGGTGCCGGCGTTGGCAAACAGGTACTCGACGCCGCGGTCCGCCATCAAGGCGAGATAGGCGTCCGACACGGTCACATTTTCGAGGGTCCTGGTCGCCATGGTTTTCTCCCGATCGTGTAGACGCCAGTCTATCGCTGCATGAGCTTCGCTTCGAGCCGCGTCAGCCACCGTCGGCCGCGGCCATCGTGCGGCGGTCACTTCGCGGCAATGACGCCCAGCTCGACCAGGATTTGTCGAACTCCGGTGAGGCGAATCCTGATTTTCGATTACGCCGCCTCGATCGGCTAAGATGGGCTCCCTGCGGGAATACACTCAACGCCGCACGATCAATACGCGGTGAATCACGGACCGCACGGTAGCGCTTTTCGTTTGGGTGGAGACTTCTGATGCTCACAGACCATTACGGCCTACCCGTCTCGACCTCCTCGGCCGCGGCACGCGACGCATACGTTCAGGGCTGCGATCTCGCGCTCACGGTATATCCCGGTGCAGTCGAAGCGTTCGATCGTGCTCTTGCCGCCGATCCTGCTCTCGCCATGGCGCATGCAGGCAAGGCACAGGTCTTCATGCGTGAAGGCAAGGTCGCTCAAGCGCGCACGGCACTGACCGCGGCGAAGGATATGGCTGCTGACGTGTCCGCCAGGGAGAGAGGACATATCCAGTTCTTCGATCTTGCGTTCTCGGGCCGCACGGATGCCGCCATCGATGCGCTGTATGCCCACCTTGCGCAATGGCCGCGCGATGCATTGATGGTCGCCGCGGCCGCGAATCCGAACGGTCTTATCGGCAGCTCCGGTCGCATCGGACAGAAGCAGCGGACCGCGCAGCTGCTCGACGCTCTCGCGCCGCATTACGGCGATGATCACTGGTTTTTGTCCTATCACGCGATCGCGCTCGGCGAGGATGGCCGTGTCGCGGAGGCGCTACCCAAGATCGAACGGTCGATCGCGCTCAACCCGAAGAACGCGCATTGCGCGCATGGCGTCGCGCATGTCTGTTACGAGAGCGCCGATGCCGATGGCGGTCGCGAGTTCCTCTCGTCGTGGCTCGCCACGTATCCACGCGATGCAAGCTTTCACGGACATCTGAGCTGGCATCTCGCGCTGATCGAGCTCGGCGCGGGCAACTGGACGGCGGCGCAGCAGCGCTTCGAGGACGCGATCGCGCCCGACCGCCACCCCGGCGGACCGCAGCAGAAGATATGGGACAGCGTCGCGTTTCTCTGGCGCTCCGAGCTGGCAGGCCATCCGCGTGACGAGGCCGCGTGGCGCACGGTATACGACTATGCCGCGAGCGCCTTGCCACGGCCAGGCGCCGGGCTCGCGGATCTGCACGTCATCCTCGCTCACGCGGTGATGCGGGATGATGCCGCACTGGCTGCGCGCAACCGACAGATCGAGGAACTCGCGCGCGAAGGGCGCTACCCATCGGGCTCGTACGTGCCCGAGCTTTCGCGCGGCTTCGTCGCGTTCGAACGCGGTGACTATACGGATGCGATCGCCACGCTCGCGCCGCTGGTGGGACAAAGCGAACGCATCGGCGGCAGCCGCGCGCAGCATGACTTGATCGAGTTCACGCTGCTCAAGGCCTACCTCAAGGCCGACATGCTCGAAGAAGCCCGCGAGCTACTCGTCAAGCGCAGGCCCAAGGCTGTAGGCGTCGCCGTCGCGGGCGCCCATGCGTTGACGGCGGGCTGAGCCTGTAGGAGAGCCCGATCAAGTTCGCTACACACAAGGCCATGACTGCGCGTTGCATCATCGCTGCTTGTTGTCAAACAGCCGCACGTCGCGCCGCACGCATCCGCGCGGCCTGTCCGAAGGCGTTGTACAGCGCGCTCGAGAGCGCATGCTGTTCAGGTTCCCATTCGGCGTGCCACTGCACGCCGACGACGAACTGCGTGGCGTCGTCATAGCGCACGCCTTCGATCACCCCGTCGGGGGACGTCGCCTCCACGGCCAGCCCCTTGCCCAGGCGATCCACACCCTGTCCGTGCAACGAGTTGACCATCATCTCGTGGCAACCGGTCAGGGATTGGAACAGGCCGCCCGGCGCGAACTTGACGAGGTGCTTGGGCCGGTGGACCTCTTCCGGCGTGACATCGTCGCGCTGCGGTCTGCGGTGGTCGTTCTTTCCGGGCACTTGATGGATGCGGTAATGCAGCGAGCCGCCCAGTGCGACGTTGATCTCCTGGATGCCGCGGCAGATGCCGAACACCGGCACCCGCGCAGCGATACAGGCACGCACCAGCGGCAGCACGAGCGCATCGCGGGACGGATCGATGATTTCATCGTCGGGAAATTCCGGCCCATCGTAGTGATGCGGTTCGATGTTCGCCCGCCCACCCGTGAGCAGCACACCGTCCACGCGCGACACGAGGTCGTCGATGTCGATCGCGTCGCCGACCGGCGGCAACAAGAGGGGAATGCAATCCACCATCCTCAACAGCGAATGCACGCTGCGCTCGCCGGTCGCATGCACGCGACCGCGCGTCTGGGCGCTCTGCATCGCGTTGGCGGAGACACAAATCAACGGCCGCCGTGTGTTCGTCGTCATTGCGAAACCATCTTTCGCACGAGATCCCGGGTAGCGTCGATAAACCGATCCATCTGTGAAACGGAATTCCAGACGCAGGCGTTGACGCGCAGCGCATAGCCGAACGGCTTCGGTGCGAGCGTATCGGGATCGCGATTGGGTACGAGGCCGATGGGGAACGCCGCGGCTTGCGGATCGGGCGCGCGGGTGAATCCGTCGGGGCCCACACCGCCGCCCGAGATGCGAAAACCGTACTCGCGCAGCAGCCGCTCGCGAAACTCGACGTTGACATCGGGATTGCAGCGTCGCTCGACGTCGCGGAATGGATTGAAGCAGACGATGGCGGACCTGAGCTCTCGATCGACGGTCGGCTGCAGCAGCGCATCGTCGCCGAACACGGCCGCGATGCGGCTGCGAAGATAATCCGCCAGGTTGTGAGTCCACGCCTGGATGCGCGCACGCCCGACTTCGTCCCACAACGCACAGACGTCGCCCAGCGCGCGCCAGTCGGCCGACTCCGGGAAGCCGTATCGGCTCATCGCGGCGCCGATGTCGAAATCGGCGGGACGGCTGCCATCGAACGGTATGTCGCGGGCCGAGCTACGGATGATGTGAAAGCGCGGCAGCGGCGTCGGGTTGGCCCGATGCTCGCGGTTGCGGATATACAGAATGCCGGTGCCGCCTGGCCCGCACTGCCATTTGTGGCCGGAGATCGCCCAGAAATCGATGCCGGTCTCATCGAGGCGCGGCTCGATCATGCCGCCGTAATGCGCACCATCCGCCACCGTGATCGCGCCGGCTGCTTGAGCGATCGCCGCGATGCGCCGCTCGGGCAACCGCTGCCCGTTGGGCCACATGGGGCTGGAAAAAAAGATGGCGCGGGTAACACCCGGCCTCACGCGCTTGCGCAGCGCTTCGACGACCTCGTCGGCCGTGGCGGCGCGCTGCACCGGCACGCCCCATTGCACGATCCTGACCCCGAAGCGCGCCGACATGCGCAGCACCGTTGCAAGGCCGGCGGCATGCTCCATCGGGGTGACGAGGATTTCATCCCCGCGCTGCCACTCGATGCCCATCAGGATCTGCGACAACGCGTCGGTGGTATTGCGCGAGATCGCGATCTCGTCGACGCTCGCGCCGTAGCCATGGGCGATGCGGGCACGCGTGCTCGCGGTCGGTTCGAGGTGTACCGGATACGGGTCGCGCGCGATCTGGTCCAGACCTTCCTGATAGCGCTTGCGGACGCTCGCCGGCACCGAGCCCTTCTGTCCGGCCATCAGGTAGACGACCTCGGGGTCGAGAGAAAACTGCCGCGCAAAGGCCTCCATTACTGGCCCTTCCTGCGCGAAGAATGCAGCCTGCGCGGCGCTCATGGGCCGCTTTTTATCCGTGGTGCCACCGTGTTACGAATCTATCGCCCGTATGGGCTATGGTCAATGATCGCACCGTCGCTCGGCGCTACACTGCATGTCTCGGGAGGCATACCTTGAGCAACAGCTACGACTACATCATCGTCGGCGCCGGCTCGGCGGGTTGCGTGCTCGCCAATCGTCTGACCGAGTCCGGGCAATACACCGTGCTGCTGCTCGAGTCGGGCGGTCGCGATACCAATCGCTGGATCCACATCCCGATCGGCTTCGGCAGGGTGATGTTCGACGCCCAAGTGAACTGGATGTTCGAGACCGAGCCCGAACCGCGCATGAACGGGCGCAACATCAAGGTTCCACGCGGGCGTGTGCTCGGCGGCTCGAGCTCGATCAACGGCCTGCTCTATATTCGCGGCCAGCGCGAAGACTTCGACGACTGGCGCGATCTCGGCAATCCGGGCTGGAGTTATGCGGACTGCCTGCCCTACTTCAAGAAGTCCGAAGACCAGACGCGCGGCGCGGACGAGTGGCACGGCGTCGGCGGCCCGTTGTGCGTATCGGACGTCAAGGACCGGCATCCGCTCGCCGATTCGTTCATCGAAGCCGGCGAGACCGTCGGCATCCGGCGCAATCGCGATTTCAACGGCGAGAATCAGGAAGGCGTCGGCTATTTTCAGGGCACGGCGCGCAAGGGATTACGCTGCAGCGCTGCGGTGGCCTATCTGCGTCCGGCAATGCGTCGGCCCAACCTCGAGGTGATCACGCACGCGCACGCGAGCCGCGTGCTCACTACGGAAAAGCGCGCGCACGGCGTCGAGTTCGTCGTCGACGGGGCGAAGCGACAGGGAATCTTCCCCCAGTTTTGTTGACACCTGGGTATTAGGCCGACCGTTGTTCATACGTCGTCGGCGGCACGTATCCGAGCGAGGAATGCAGTCGCTTGTTGTTGTAGAACGGCATGTAATCGCGTAGCTCGCGTGTGATCTCCTGATCATCTTTGAAATGCACGCCATGGACAATGTCGCTCTTCATCGAGTGAAAGAAAGACTCGATGTGCACGTTGTCGTTCATCTTTCCCGGTCGGTTCATGCTCTGCACGATGCCCCGCCGCACCAGGCATGCGCCGAACAACGTACTGGAGTATTCCATCCCGTGGTCACTGTGAAAGATGAGTCCCCGTGGCGGCTGGCGTGAGTGTACCGCTTGATCGAGCGCACGCACCGCGAGCCACACACCGCGCCTCTTGCTAAATGCCCAGCTCAGGACGCGACGCGAGTATCTGTCCATTACGACCGCGACATAGCGGTAAACCTCGCCGACCTTCACGTAGGTGATGTCGCCCACCCAGACCTGATCGGGTCGCCCGAGTTCAACCTCTCGAACCCGATTCGGAATAGAGGCATGGAAGCGCTTCATCGGACCCCTGCAATAACGGCGCGCAGCAACCCGCGCTGTGATGCCATGCGCGCGCATCAGTCGCGCGACTCGGTTCTCTCCCACCTCCACGCCACGATCCTTCAGTGCGTGATAGACCCGTGGGCTGCCATACGTCCCGCGACTATCCTGGTGTACACGCTCGATCTGATGCTTCAGACTCACGTCCTGCTGAGCTCGTGTGCTTGCCGGTCGCACCCGCCATGCGTAGTAGCCCGCTCGCGTCACGTCGTAAACGCGGCACATTACTGAGACTTTGTGTCGGGCCCGGTTTGCTTCGATGAATTCGAAGATTTCCTCTTTCGATCCGAAGCAAACCGGATGGCTTTTTTTAGCAGCTCGTGCTCCTCTTTCAGAATCTTGTATTGGCGCTCGAGTTCCCGCAATCGCGTGAGCTCGGCCTTGGTCTGCACATCCAGCTTCGACGCCTTGGCCACGATCACCCCTTCACGTACTTGCTTGCGCCACAGTGACAGCATGAATGGGTGGATGTCCAGTGCCGCAGCAACATCCTGAATGAGCACTCCCGGCAGCCCGCTCAGCTTCACCGCCGTTGCCTTGAATCGATCACCGTATCGCCTCGTTTTGCGAGGACCCGGTCTCGCCATCTCTCACCTCAGATTGTTAGCCCAAGGTGTCAACTAAATCGGGGGAAGTTACAGGCGTTCGCCACGCGCGAAGTTATCGTCGCGGCGGGTGCGATCCAGTCGCCGCAGCTCCTGCAGCTTTCGGGCATCGGACCCGCGGATCTCCTGCAGCGCCGTGGCATCGGCGTCGTGCATCCGCTCGCGGGCGTCGGCCGCAATCTGCACGATCATCTTCAGTCGCGTGTGATCTGGGAGTGCACGCAACCGATCACCGTCAACGATGACCTCATGAACCCGTGGCGCAAGATGATGCTCGGGCTCAGGTTCGCGCTCAATCGCAGCGGGCCCCTGTCGTGGTACGCGGGGCTCGCCGGCGGATTCGCCCGAACACGGCCGGAGCTCACGCGACCGGACGTGCAGTTCCACTTCTTTCCCTACAGCACGGACCGCGTCGACCCGAGCTTGCACAAATTCTCCGGATTCACCATGTCCGTCTGCAAGCTGCGGCCCGAATCGCGCGGCACGGTGGAGATCAAATCGGCCGACCCGAACGCCGCGCCGGCCATCCAGCCGAATTTCCTCGAGCGCGAGTCGGACGTCGCCACCATGCTCGACGGCGTCAAGCTGATCCGCAAGCTCGCGGCGACGCCGGCCTTGTCGCGCTGGGCGAAGTGCGAGCGCGATCCGGGCCCCGATTGTGCGAGCGACGACCACATCATCGACTTCGTGCGCAACAAGGGATTTACCGTCTACCATCCGGTGGGCACTTGCAGGATGGGGAGCGACGCGGCGGCCGTCGTCGACCAGAAACTGCGCGTGCACGGCGTGCAGAACCTGCGCGTGATCGATGCGTCCGTCATGCCGGTGGTCACTTCCGGCAACACCAATGCGCCCGTCATCATGATCGCGGAGAAGGCCGCGGATTCGATCCTGCGCGGAGAATAGGAGCGGCGCTCGCGTAAACGCTCGGGCCTCGCTTTTAGCTGCGCTGAAAGCCATTTACACTTCAGAGGAAACCCAGGTTTCCTCCGAAACCTCCTTTCCTTAGGCTCGCTTATCGCTCGCTCCGTCGCCCTTAAACCGTAGGAAGAGGGTTACGGGAGGAACCTTCGGTTCATCCTGTTCGTTCACCGCCTCCGTGAGGGCGCCGAAGGCCGCCCTCCGTAACCTCCTCTCCTTCAGGCTCACGGCGTTCGGGCCTCTGAAATTTGCGAAAGGAGTAGTACGCCATGAAAGTCGCTCTGGTCGGTATCACAGGCGTCCCGCTCGGAAAGCACAAGGTCAGAGACTCGCGTCTCGATCAGGCCGACAAGCTCGTCAAGGCGGACACTAAAACTTACGCATCGGTCGATGTCGTCGGCGAAGAGGAGGTCTCGACCGCGGATGCGTTGGTTGCCTCGCCGGAGGGTCGATTCGACCTGATCGTGAAGGACCTGGAATTTGCGGAAACGCGACTCGAGCGCAATCCGCCCGCGGCGGAAAAAACGGTGCTCGAAAGAATCAAAGCGCATCTCGAGGGCGAAGGAGTCGTTGCCGAAGCCGGATTGACGCCGGATGAATTGCGCCTCATCGAGTCGCACGCGTTCGTAACGGCAAAGCCGATGGTAGTAGCCGAAGCGGCGGACATTGCTGCGTTCGACAATTTTCTGGTCCGCGTGGTGGAAGCGAGTGGCTATATCAGTTTTCTAACGGTCGGCGGCTCGGAGAACCGTGCCTGGTTGATCCGCAAGGGCGCCACGGCGCAGGAAGCCGGTGGCGCGATTCACACCGACATCCAGAGAGGATTCATCCGGGCGGAGATCATCGGCTTCGACGACTTGGTCACCGCCGGCGGCGAAACACAAGCAAAGCATGCGAACAAGATGCGCGTCGAGACGAAGAGCTACGTGATGCAGGACTACGACATCGCGAATTTCCGCTTCAACAAAAAGTAGCGAGGTAAGGAGTTGCCCCCTGGTGTGCTGTCTCAGTAGTTCGTTGCATAACGATGGTCGTCATTCCGGCCGTGCGCGGCAGAACTTCGGCCCTAGTGTTTCGCGGCTCAGACGAGCTGCATCGCGCGGTAATCGCGTGCAGAACTGAGTCCCGATTTTCTTGCTGCGTCGCCGCCGCGGAGGCAGTGAGTCGGGCGCGCGCGGCGCGTGCGGACAGGAATGCCATGTGACCGGTGACGCTCAGGCTACGCCTGAGCTGGCCGATGCGCCCGCAGGAAAGATCGCACCTGGCGCACCGCGATGGGGATGAGCTCCTTGGGATCCTTCCACGGGTAGTGACCCAGCTCGGATTTGGGCGCGAGCATCGCCGTTTCCCATGCCACGTCGTACGGATGTCCCGGACTATCGTCCAGCAGGACGAGCATCGGCGTCTGGCATTTGCGGACGAAATCGCGGTCCACGGTGAAGAGCCAGTCGGGATTGGGGAACATCCGGGTCAGGAACTTCTCGATCATGTCCGGCGTGACCTTCGGGTCGCGCTTCATGAGCTCGGGCGCCCAGCTCTTCATGCTGAGCTCGCGCATGTAGAGCGGGTGGGCCTTGTTCCAGCCGACGGGCTGCGCCGGAACGGCGGCGACGACGCGGTCTGGCGCGCGCTTGACGAGGCCCCAGATGTACGGCGCGCCGATGCAGTAGCCCAGAGCCATGAAGCGCTTGATACCGAGGTGATCCATCAGCCCGAGCAAGTCGTCGACATAGGAGTCCCACGGGCGGTCGACTTCGAGCGGGCCGGTCGACTGCCCGCCGACCGCATTGCGCAGATCGGTCACGATGCAGCGATACTCGTTCTTGAACTCCTCGATGGCGTTGAACGGCGCGCTCTTCTTGACCCACTCGATCGTAGAGTTCAGTCCTCCGCCAGCGATAATCAGCAGCGGGAAACCCTTCCCGGCTTCCTCGTAGGCAATACGGACGTCGCCTCTCTGGTAGAACGGCATAGCTCCCCCTTTCTGGGCTGGTTGTGCGAGCGCGCGTGGAGCGGCCGCTATCGCCGCCGCCGCGGCGCCGGTAGTCAACAGCGTGCGTCTTTTCGAATCCACGATCCCGCTCCCGTCCTGAAGACCGCAGAGCCACGCATCTTGATGACGATCCGCGCTATAGATCGGACCGGGGCGCGAGGGCTCTAATCGAGCTTCACAGCATACTGGCGGAACAGCTGGCCGATCATCTCGTAGTCGGCCTTCAGGCGTTCGGTGAGTTCTTCCGGCGACCTGTGCGCCGGTTCGAGCGTCTGAGCGCCCAGCCTCGCCGCGACTTCAGGGTCGCTCATCGCCTTCCCGAGCTCGGCGTTGAGTCGATCGATGATCGCCCTGGGCGTCCCCGCGGGCGCGAACGCGCTGACCCACGTCCACGATTCGTAACCGGGGAAGGTGTCCGCGATCGGCGGCACGTCCGGGAGCTGCGATACCCGCTCCAGCGAGGTCACGCCGAGTGCGCGCACGCGATTCGACTTGATGTGCGCGATCAGCTCGCCGATCGCTGCGACCTGCGCCTGCGTTTCCCCTGCTACCAGGGCGACGACGGCAGGTCCGCCGCCTTTGAACGGCACGTGCGTCATGCGGATGCCCGTTCTCGATTCGAAGAGCACGCCATTGAAGTGCGTGAACGTGCCGTAGCCGGAGTGCCCATGGAGTATCGCGTTCGGGCGGCTCTTCGCCAGCGCGATGAATTCCTTCACCGAGCGTGCCGGCAGCGAGGGATGGACTGAGAGGACGGCCACGACGCGCGCGAGTGGCGTCACCGCGGCAAAATCGCGCAGCGCGTCGTAGGGCAGCTTCGTGTAAAGGTGGGGGTTGGAGACGTGGGAGGCCGCGGTCTGTATCAGCAGGGTATAGCCGTCGGGTTTGCTCTGCGCCACGATGGCCGAGCCGATCGTGCCCCCCGCGCCCGCGCGGTTGTCGATGACGAACTGCTGCCCCATCTGTTCCGACACCTTGGGAAAAACGATGCGCGCGACGATGTCGTTAGCCCCCGCCGGCGGAAATGGGACCACCACGCGCACGGGTTTCGCGGGAAAGGGCTGAGACCAGACCGCTCCCGTGGCGCTGAGCATGCAGACGAAGAACGCGGCAAACAGTCGGGCTGCTTTCATCCGGGTCCCCTTTGTTTCGACTCTATCGTCGCGGCGCAATGCGGTCAATCAACGTGCCAGTTGTCGAAGGCGAGCACCGCGATTTCGCGTCCGCGCGAGCTGCGTGCGAGTGACGGCTAGGCGATGCCCGGTCGCCGAGTAGCGCGCCACAGCGCGAAGCAGGCGAGCACCATTCCCAGGGCGACGCCGATGATGACGCCATCGTAACTGCCGTAGCGGTCGAACATCCAGCCCGCCCACCAAGGACCCGCCGCCGAACCCAGGCCGAAGCCCAGGTCGAGCAGCCCGAGAATCGTTCCCAGATTCTTGCCGGAGAATCGATCGGACACCGCGGAGGCGTACACCGGAGAAATACCGTTGAAGCCGAGGCCGAACATCAGCAGGTAGCCCGCCAGCAAGGTGATCCGCAAGGCGGAGGATTCGGCGGGGACGAGCGATGTCAGGCGCAGCAACGCGAGACCGACGAGGCTGATGCCGCAAATGACGATCACGCACGCCGAGCGGCCGATGCGATCGGAAAGCGTGCCCCACATCAGACCGCCGACCGCGCGCAGCACGCCGAGCATCCCGAAGATCACCGACGCCAGCGTCAGACCGTACCCCATGTCGACCAGCATGCGCGTCTGATGCACGACGATCGTCATGGTGCACACGCCCATCATGGAGACGGCGAGCGCGAGCAGCCAGAAGTGCGGGGCGTGAAGTGCATCGTCGATGCTCGTGCCGGCGATCGCAGTCGCGGCGCGCACGGCACCTGGAGCGTACGAGCCATCGCGCACGAGACCGACGCGCTCGGCCGAATGTCGATGGAACAGCAGTGTGACGGGAATCAGCACCGCCATCGCCGCAACGCCGAACCACCACAGCGCTTCGCGCCATCCGACATGCACGATCAACTCCGCGCTCAAGCCCGCGACTGCCAGGCTGCCGACGCCGCTGCCGGCCAGCGATAGCGCCGAGGCGAGCCCGCGCCGGCGATCGAACCAGCGTGGCACGATGGCCATATGAGGGATGAATCCGAGCGCCGCATAGCTGAAGCCGAGCAGGATGCCGTACGAAGCGGTCAAGCCGGCCAGCGACTGGCTTGTCGAGCAGAGCATCAGCCCTGCCCCCATACAGAGCGCGCCGAGCGGAAAAAGCACTCGCGCGCCCACGCGGTCGAAGAGATAACCGCTCAGCGCTGCCGTGCAGGCGTAGACGATCATGGCCGCGGAAACCACGCCCGCCGTTTCTGCACGCCCCCAGCCGGTCTCGTCGAGGATGGCGGAATAGTAGACGCCGAACGCGAAGCGGAATCCCGTGGAAATGAACAGGGTAAGGAACATCACGGCGACGACGACCCAGCCGTAATAGATACCGCGCCTGCCGAACCACCCGATCAGACCAGTTCGCATTTCGACACGAGAGTAACCCACGCATTCGAGGAGGCTGTGCGAGCAATGGCGTGATCGCGAGGGACCGCGTGCTGCGAGCCAGATTACCGGTAGCGACCTATCGAAGAATGTTTGCGCCGCGCAGCGCCATTCATCTTCAAACGCTTGAACGGCCGCGGTGCAGTTGTCGTCATTCCAGAAGTGTCACGAGCTCACGATCGGGAAGGCGCTCGAAATCGCCGCTGCGGCCGACATCGGAGGCGCCGCGCTAGAGACTCGTTACGCGCAGGCGCGGGGCCTCGGCAGTTGCGGCCGCGGCGGCCGCCACGCCAGGAAAGTGCTGCGCGAAGATGTGCGGACCGATTTCGGAAACGCGCCGCGCGCCGACGTAGCCGAAAGCGCGCTCCATTTCGTCCGAAAGGATCTTGATCGCCCGCGCGGCGCCCGCCTGTCCGCCGCACGCAGTGCCGTACAGCGTCGCTCTGCCAACGAGCACCATCTTCGCGCCAAGCGCCAACGCTTTCACGATGTCGCTGCCGCGGCGGATGCCGCTGTCGAGGATGACCGTGCAGCGGTCGCCGACGGCCTCCACAACCTCCGGAAGAATGTCGATCGTCGCGACCGCGCTGTCGAACGCGCGTCCACCGTGATTCGAGACGACCACGCCATCGGCCCCCGCATCCACCGCGGCTCTCGCCTGATCGCCGCTCAGAATGCTTTTGACGATGAGCTTGCGCGGCCAGAAATCGCGGAATTTCCGGATGTGCTCCCACGTCATCGCCTGGAATGCCTTCGGGCGCACGCGCGTCTTGCCGTCGAGGATCGTATGGCGGTAGCGCGCGGGGAAGTTCGCGTTCGTGGGCATGCCTTCGTTGATGAGGTACTTGCGCATGACGCGCCACATCCATCCCGGATGCATCGCCATGTCCACGGCTGCGGTCATGTTGGGCCGAAAAGGAAACGAATAGCCGTTGCGCTCATTGTGTTCGCGGCCGCGGCCCGGCGCGCCGTCGATCGTGACGACCAGCGCCTCCCAACCGAGGTCGCGCGCGCGTGTGACCATTTCGTAGGAGCCGTCCTGATCGTGCCACGGGTAAAGCTGAAACCACTTGCGCGCATCCGGCACTTCCCTGTCGACCTCTTCCATCGATGTCAGCGCACCCGTGGCCAACGTAAATGGAATACCGGCCGCGGCAGCGGCCCGCGCGAGCTCCACCTCACCTCGATACCACATCAGGCCCGCGCTGCCGGTGGGCGCGATCCCGAACGGCAGATTGATGCGCTTGCCGAAAATCTCGGTGCCTAGATCGCGCTTCGACCAGTCGTTGAGGAAACGCGTGCGCAGCTTGATGCGCTGAAACGCCGCGCGGTTTTCCTCGAGCGAAATCCCGTCCTCCGTCCCCTTGTCGACATACTCGAAGATGCCTTTGGGCAGACGGCGCTGCGCAGCCTCGCGCAGATCGAAGATGTTGAAGCAGCGATCGAGGTTTGTCATCGTATCCCCAGGTTCTTTGGCTACTCATCCCTGCCGTGGCGGGCGAGTGTCTTTCGCCCAAGCACACGACAGCGTCATCGTGAAGCTGGAATCTTCTCTTGCGGTTCTTGTTTTCGACTCTATCGTCGCGATCGCACGCGGTCAATCGCGCGGCGTGACGTGCCAGGTCACCCACAACTTTCGCGACGATCGATTTCGGGAATGGTTGCAGGCGGGATGGGCAGACGCAGAACGTCGCCGTTCCCGGCTTTTCGCCATGCGTTTCACGTATCGACGTTGCGCGCTTCAGCCGCTTGCCACCTGCTGTCTCGTCATGCAGTATCCCTTCTCGTCGAATGGCGAGGCACCGATCGCGTCTTCGTAGCAGCGCGAGCCATGGGAGAACTGCGATGAAAGTCGGATCGAACGGATACACGTACGAGCTCGTCGAGGGTTTTGCGAAGTTGCCCGAAGGCGAAACTTTCGGTCTGATCAGCAGGCTCACGACGGATTCGCAGGGACGGCTCTACGTTTTCCAGCGCAAGGATCCCGCGGTTCTCATTTTCGACTCCGATGGGAAATTCCTAGGATCGTGGGGCAGCGGACAGTTCAAGCGGCCACACGGTTTCAAAATCGTCGATGACGTGGTCTACCTCACGGACCAGGTCGACAACGTGGCGATGATCTATACGCTCGAAGGCAAGTTGCTGAAGCAGTTGGGGACGCGTGGACGACACTCCGACACAGGCTGCGAAGACTGGCACAACCTGCCGCTCAGGGCGGCCGGTCCGTTCAATCATCCCACCGAGATGATGCCGGGCCCTTCGGGCGATCTCTACGTGACAGATGGCTACAGAAACAGCCGGGTGCATCGCTTCACCCGCGACGGCGAACTGATCCAGTCGTGGGGACAGCCCGGGAAAACTGCGCCGGGAGAGTTCCATCTGCCGCACACGATGGCGATCTCGCCGGACGGCACTTTATACGTGAGCGATCGGGCCAACGCGCGCATCCAGATCTTCGCGCCGGATGGCAAGTTCATCGGCATGTGGACCGGCATGGGCGGTCCCAACGACATCGCACGTGACGATAGCGGGACCTTCTATCTGCTCGAGCAGGCGACGGCCACGAGCAAGCCCTCCGTCAGCGTACGCGACGGCAAGGGCGCGGTGCTGAGCCGGTGGGAAATGCCACATGCACATGGCATGGGTATCGATCTCAGCGGCAACATCTATGTCGGCCGCACGAAAGAGCTCCGCGTCGACAAGTACGCAAGAGTGCATTGAAGCAGGATGGCCGCATCGATAGCGGCCACTTTCGGAACGTTACGCGAGCCGGCTCGGATCCGCGTTATCGCGACTGCGTTGCAAGCTCGCGCGCTCGGCTACCTCTCACTGCAACTCGACGACGCGATTGATCGTCGGCAAGTCCGGGCGGAAGGTGGCGCGCCATGCTTCGAGTCCATTGATCTTCGCCACGCTGCCGGTCCAGCCTCCGACGAGCTCGATCAGCTCCATAATCTCTTCTGGCGTCGCGCCCGCGTTCTTTGCGGCATGCATGTGACATTGCAGATGAGCCGTCGAATCCTTGAGCGCGACGCACGCCGTGACGATCGCGAGCTCTTTGGTCTTCCTGTCGAGCAGCCCTTGCTTCAGGTAATTGGCCTCGGTCGAATCGTTGTGCTTCCTGAGCGCGTCTGCTCCTTTGAGCTTCGCGACGAAGTCGTGCAGGCCGAAACGGAAACCACGCAGGGCCGTCGTGCGCTTGAGTTCCTGCTCCATGTCGATTGCCATTGATTGCTCCTGTTATCGAAGTTGTCACGCGGGAAGCGGAACGCGATGCAGTTTCACTGCCATCGCGACGGAGCTGTAATAGCCCAGCAGCGCCAGTACCTCGGCGATGCCGTCACGGCCGAGCAGCCGTTCGGCTCGAGCGAATACTTCGTCCGAACCTGCACCCGGCGCCATCGCGATTTTCGCCAGATCGTAGACGCAACGCTCGCGCTCGTCCTCGAGCACCGGGTCCTGACCGGCACGAATCGCGTCGAACACGCTCTGCGGTATCCCGAGTTTGACCGCGGTCCTGACGTGCACGGTCCAGACGTAGTCGCCCTTCCAGTGATTGGCGACGATGCAGACCACGAGCTCGACCTCGCGCTCCGAGAGCGAGCCTTTCTTGTTGAGAAAGGTACCGATCGTCTCGAGCGCCGCGGCGAGCTTCGGCGAGTGAATCCAGATTCTGTACGGCGTCAGCAGCCGGCCCCGCCCGGCGACGAGGTCCTTGAATACTTTCGTTTGCTCGGCGGTGAGCTCGTTTTCGGGAATGTCCTTGATACGTGGTGTGGGTTCGGGCATCGGTGTGGCCTCCACGGTTGTTCGGCGCAAACGTTGCGGCGCCACGCCTTCAGGCGAGCGCCTTGCACGTATTTTGACGTGCTGTGCATTTCTGTGCGGCTATACCGAACGTGCGCATCTGGAGACTGACGTCGACCGGAGTGCCCTGGCGCGACGAGCTCGTCGACGCACCGTCGGTTATCGACAATTTGGACGCTCGTAGACGTGTGCAAATACTCGATCACGATCAGTGGTTGTGCAATAACCCACTTACGATTGGCTGAAAGTAGGAGGTCCCTTAAGTTCTGCGTGATTCGTCACGAAGCGAAACGCGCCAGGATCGCTTTGGACGCGTCGGCGGCGCTGTCCCGCGGTCCTTGCCTATCCGTTTTCAAGCCCCTTGACCGCGTATAGGGCAATCGTTCCTCTACTCTCGCGACGATGCTCTATGCACCGCTCACACGTGACCGAAGCGCCAGCGTTCCATCGTCGTCCATTCGTAAACGCCTGCGCGATTGAACGGCTCGTTCGCCCAGAAGGCTGCGGCCTGCGCGTTATCGGCGACGTCGAGGATCAGCACGCTGCCGATGATCTTCATGCCGTCATCGTCGAGCAGCGCGCCGCGCGTAACTATGATCTCGTCGTGCTCCTGCAGATAGCTAAGGTGCGCGTCCCGCCTCGCCGTCCGCAGCGCGCCGCTTCCCGGTTTGTCGTGGCAATGGATGACGAACTGCATCGAGCCTTCCTTGCGAACATAGTCGCGCTGGCGCACATCGAGCTCCGGCTTCCAGCGTTCGATGGTGATCGATTGGAAGATGCCGGCTCTCGTGTAAGGATCGCCATTGATATAAGCGAGCGCAGCGTCACGGTTCGCAAACTCGATCAGCCGCAGGCTGCCGATGGCGTTCTTGTTGTCATCGGTGAACAACGGCCCCGAATACCAGGTCACTTCAGGATAGCCGTCGAGGAAATGCCTGTGGGCGTCGATCGTCGCAAGCCGCAGCGCGTCAGTGTTCGGTCGCGAGCGGCATTTGATGAGCCAGTGCATCAGCACTCATCCCAGACTGGACTGTGTGGCGGATTCACGATGCGCATTCCGTGAGCCAGGAGATGCCGGCGATTTCATTGCGCGCGAGCGTGACGTCGAGGACCTTCAGGTTCTCGCGCAACTGTTCGACGTTCGCTGCGCCGGGGATCGCCACGAGCCGTTCCTGCTGCACGAGCCACCGCAACACGACCTGCGCGACGCTCAAGTGTCGGCGCGCCGCGAACTCTCCCAACGCCCATTCCAGCGATACGTCCGGCCGCGGCCAATGCATCAGCAGGAGATCGACATAGTCGGTTTGCAGCAGGCGCAAGCTCTTCTCGAGCTCGAAGGCCAGATCCGGCTGCGGGGGCGTTCTCGGGTGGAGGAGCTTTTTCGTCACCCAGACGTCGCTGCGGGGTACGGACGAGCTCGCCAGCGCGCGCCCGACCGCCTCCTCGTTGCCGTAGAACCTCGATGTATCGATGTAGCGATAGCCGTCGGCGAGCGCTGCTTCGACGAGCGCGCCAGCCGCATCGCCGCCATGACCCAGCATCCCCAAGCCGATACCGGGCATCGTGTATTTCCCGACGAGTTCTTTTTCCATGCGGGTATAGGGTCTTCAAAGCACCATGTTTCAGAGAACGTGCAAAGCTGGGAAGCTCTTGCGTAAATTCGATGCGAAGGTCGATCAGCCGCGCAAGCCGCTCCTCCTCGCGATATCGATTCTAGTAGACTTCCTCCAATGCAAAGCCAGGGAGCGCCGCGATGTCCCTCGTCTTCGAACGTCAGGCTTTCACCGTCGAACCTCTGTCCCCCGTGCTCGGCGCCTCGATCGTGGGCCTGGATTTGCGCGAGCCGCTATCGGAAACGACGAAGCGCGCGGTTTACGACGCCTTCATCCGCTATCACGTGCTGTGCTTTCGCAATCAGCATCTGGATCAAGAGCAGCAGGTCGCGTTCACCGAACAGTTCGGAACGCTGGAACGCCACATCGCCAGCAATCGCGGCACGGTGAACCCGCTGGTGCATATCGTCACCAATCTGGGCGCTGACGGCACACCCAGCGGCAAGGTCGCCTCTACACAATGGCATTCCGACAAATCGTTTCGCCCGCAGCCATCGCTCGCGACTATTCTGCATGCTCTGGTGATGCCGCCGGACGGCGGAGAAACGTGCTTCGCCAACATGATCGCGGCTTACGAGGCTCTGCCGGAGGCCGAAAAGGCGGAGCTCGACGGCGTGCGCGTCGTGCATAGCTGGGAAATTTCGCAGGCCCGCGCGGGGACCAAAGCACCGCCGGAAGAAGTCGCCGATGCCCCACCCATGTCTCATCCTCTCGTGCGCACGATTCCGGAAACCGGCCGCAAGGCGCTGTTCATGGGCGAACGCGCCGTCTTCTTCGAAGGCCAGCCGGAGGAAGTCGGTCGCGCACGCCTGGAAAAACTCACTGCGCACGCAGTGCAGGAACGTTTCGTCTACCGCCACAAATGGACGCCGGGCGATCTGCTGATGTGGGACAACCGCTGCCTGCTCCACCGCGCCAACACCAATTTCGACGCGGCGCGCTTTCCGCGCGTGCTGCAGCGGACCTGTCTGCGCGGGAGTGCGCCCGCCTGACTTCGCCTCAGCACGACCGCCAGTTTCCCCACTGGCGCCGCAACCAGCGCGTCATCCCAGTCTCCGGCCTGCTGTCGAGCCTCGGCTTCAGCATCTCATGGCCTTACCTGCCGCTCATGCTGCGCGGTCTCGGTGTTCAGACGCATCTCGAGACCTGGGTCGGAAACCTCGTGCTCGCGTTCTACGTGTTGAGCTTCCTCATGAATCCGATCTGGGGCGGCATCGCGGATCATTACGGCCGCAAGATCATGATGCTGCGCGCCTCCTTCGGCATGGGCTCGTGCATGGTGATCGCTGCGTTCATGCCGACGCCGCTCGCGTTCGCCGTCATGCTGTGCGGCGTCGGCATTTTCAACGGCTCCTCGGCCGCGGGGACGTCGCTCCTCGTCGGCAACACGCCGCCCGACCGGCTCGGGCGCGTGCTCGCCTACTCGCAGACAGGCATCCTCGTCGGTCAGACCTCGGGTCCTGCGGTCGGCGCGCTGCTGATGACGTTCATCACCCGCCCGCACTGGCTGTATCTCATCAGCGGCTGCGTCGCGCTGACGGGCGGGACGCTCGTCGCGCTCTTCGTGCGCGAGGTCAAGCAACTCGCGCCCGGGCGCTGGCGTCTGCAGTGGATCGGACCGCTTCGCGACCTTCTTCGCGGATCGCGGCTGGGCCCGATCTATCTGCTCGCGTTTCTCTTCGCGGTGATGTGGAGCGGCAACGTCGCGATCATGAGTCTTTACACGCTGCAACTGCTGGCGGGCGCGGATACGGCAACGGCGGCGACGTGGATCGGCATCGTGACGCTCGCGCTGGGCATCTCCGGACTCATCGCACTGCCGTTGTGGGGCAGAGTGCTCGACCGGCACGAGCCCGGCCGTGTCCTCGCGATATCCACCGCGGCCGCCGCACTCACGCACGTGCCGCTTCTGTTCGTGCAGACGCCGCTTCAGCTCGCGATTGCGCGCGCGGCTTTCGGTCTGAGCGCGGCCGCGATGCAGCCTGCGATCATGCGGCTCTTGAAAACGCACGCCCCGCCGGGTATGGATGCGCGCGCGATTTCCTATGCGGCATCGTTCCAGTTCGTCGCGATGGGGCTTGCGCCTTTCTGCGCAGGCCTGATCGGGCCGGCGTTCGGACTGCGCACATACTTTGCGCTCGTGATCGGGTTGACCGTTGCCGGGCTGGCGTTGTGGGGAGCGCGCAGGAACCCACAGCATAGAAAAGCTTGAGCATCGTCTTCCCCCTTCGAGCTATTGCGATGGAATATTTGCGTCCCTCACGACCTTGGCCCACTTGATCGTCTCGTTCTTCACGAACGCTGCGAATTCCTCGCGTGTGGCTGACGATCCGGGATCGATGCCCTGCTGTTCGAGCCGCAGTCGCAGGTCGCCCATGCCGAGCGCCTGCCGGGTGTCCGCGTGGATCTTGTCGAGTACGGGGCGAGGCACGGCCGCAGGCGCCATCACGCCGTACCACACCACGACTTCGAAACCCGGGACCCCCGCCTCGTCGATGGTCGGGATCTCCGGCAGCCGCGGACTGCGCTTCAGCGTCGTGACGCCGAGCCCTCTCAGCTTGCCGCTCCTGATCGGATCGACCTGCGCGGGTAGGTTGTTCATCATGACCGTTATGCGGCCAGCGAGTAGATCGGGCAAGGCGAGCGCGAAGGCCTTATAGGGGACGTGCACGAGGTTGACCCCGGTCATCGTTTTGAACAGCTCCATCGACAGGTGTGTGGAGATGCCGACGCCCGTCGAGCCGTAATCGATCTTCCCGGCATTCGCGCGCGCGTAGGCGATGAATTCCTGCACCGATTTCGCAGGCACCGACGGATGCACGACGAGGATATTGGCGGTCGTGCCGATGAGCGAGATCGGCGCGAAATCCCTGAGCAGATCGTACGAGAGCTTCTTGTAGAGCGCAGGCGCGATGGCGTCCGAGATGCCGCAGTAGACGATCGTGTAACCGTCGGGCGTCGACTTGGCCCCAATCGTCGGGGCCAGTGTATTGCCCGCGCCGGGACGGTTTTCCACGACGACCTGCTGGCCCCAAAGCTCGCTCATCTTAGACGCGTAAGTGCGCGCCATGACGTCAGTCGGACCGCCCGCGCCGGGCCCGATCAACATGCGCACTGGCTTGTTCGGAAACGGCTGCGCACACGCCAGGCCGCCGACACCGAGGACGAGCATCGCTGCAAACACCAAGCACAATCTTTTCATTGCCGTCTCCCTGAGCGCACACCAAGCGATGGACCCTCGCCCGACCGGGGATACAGTCGGATTCTGCGCCGGCCAGTCAGGTTACGGGCGACGCGCTGGACTTTGCCCTGGCGAGCCTCAAGCTCGACGACGCTTCGCTGCGAGAGCGGCTCAGGCCTCGCAGCCCCGTATACTGCAGCTGCTTGGCACGCCACAGCTCCGCGAGCGGCCGCCATTTGTCGCCGAGCGCGTCCTTCGCCTGCGACGCGGCGCTGTTGACGTCGAACAACGTGCCGTATGCGTCGAAAACGCAGGCGCGAATGCCGCTCAGCGGCGGTGGCATTGTCATGTTCGGATTATCGAAGATAATCTCAGGATCCGTCAGCAGACGCAGCCGGCGCCGGCTGCCACATCAGGAGACAGACTTTGACGCCGATCATCGATTCTCAGATTCACCCCTACGAAGCCAACACGCCGAAGCGGCCGTGGGTCAGCACGCCGAACTGGCCGCCCAGTGCAAACGCCGACGAGAACGTCGCCGCGATGGACAAGCTCGGCATCGACGGCGCGATCCTGATCTCGTCTTTCTCGATGTACCGCTACGACGCGAGCTATGCACTGGAAGCGCAAAAGGCGCATCCGGATCGTTTCGCAGTCGTGAAGCCGCTGGACGTCGACGATCCGGCAATAGCGGATGTCATCGCGGAGTGGAAGAAAATGCCGGGCACGGTCGGCGTGCGAATCCAGATCACGAAAGACCCGGGCCGCGATCGCGATCCGAATCATCCCGGGTTCGAGCGCATCGCGCGCGCAGCCGCCCGTCACGATTTTCCGGTGAACATCCTGTGCTGGGGCAACATCGACGCCGGTGCTTCGATCATCGATCGCTTTCCCGAGACGCGATTCATCATCGACCACCTCGCGATCCTTCAGCCGCGCACACCACCCGCGCCGCCGAACCCGTGGGCGGATCTTCCCAAGGTGCTGGAGCTCGCGAAGCGGCCGAACGCCGTGATCAAGGTGAGCGGCGCCTGCACGCTATCGCACAAACCGTATCCGTACGACGATATCTGGGATCCGCTCAGACGCGTATTCGATGCGTGGGGTTTCGAGCGCTGCCTCTGGGGAACCGACTGGACGCGCGCGAGCGCAGTCGTCAATTACGAGCAGGCCACGAAGCCCTTCATGGAGACCGACCGCCTGAGCGACAGCGAGCGCGCGATGCTCATGGGTGGCGCCTGCGCGAAAGCATATCGTTGGTCGCCAACTGGGAGGGCGGCCCGCTGACATGAAGCAGCAAGGCATCGTCTGACCTTCGTCATCCGGAGCATGGAAGCTAAATCGGGCTTTGCTTCGAGGCTCGCCACGCTCGTCTGCCTGCTGCTCGTGAGCGCCTGCGCCACGATGGAGCCAGCGAAGATCATCGACCCTCAGGAGCTCGCCCGCGGCACCTACGTGATCGGCGCGCCCGGACATTACCGCCTCGGAGGCGAAGCGAAAGGAGCCGGCTCGCCCGCGATCCGCATCGCTGCGAGCCACGTGACGCTCGACCTTGGCGGCTACGCACTGTCGACGGACGCCGGCGCCGGCATCGAGATCAACGGCGTCTCGAACGTGACCGTCACCAACGGTTCACTCAGGGAGATCGCCGGCGCCGGGATCTTCCTCGTGTGCGATGTGGAGCCGCCAGCCCGCGGCTGCACCGACTTCTCGTTCACCCGGCTCGAGATGCGCAACGTCGGCAAGTCGGGTGAATACGGCGACCTCGGCACCCTCTTCAACCGGCCGTTCTCGGGCGGGCTCATCGTTTTCGGCCGTTCCACGGCGGTTCCTGTGGCCGGAGACGCGTGGGAGAACAGCATCACGGGCGTCACGGTGTCCAGAGTGTCGGTGCGCAACGATCCGATGCTCAAGCACCTTTTCTCCGACAGCCCTCCGGCAGGCGGCCAGAACGGCCTGACCTTCGTCAGCGTGACGAATCTGCGCGTGGAAGACATCGGCGTCTTCGGCATGGCGTCCAACGACGCGGCGGCGTGCATCTTCCTGGGGCGAACGAAGACAGTGGTGGTGCGCCGCTTCGAGTGCAACGGCGCGACAGGCGAGCGCAACGCTAACGGCCTGGACAGCATGGCCAACGTGCAGGAGCCGCTCGCCATCAAGAAGAACTACGACGTGCGGATCGAGCAGTCGACGTTCTCCAACATCCGTGCCACCGGCGCGCGCGGCAACGAGGCGCTCGGCGTGGAGTTGAACGGCGAGAAGTTCGCCTTCGACAAGGTCACCGTCACCGACGTCGTCAACGACAGCACCACGGCCGCGGGCAACCGCGCCATCGGCATTCAGATCGTCTCGAATGGCCAGAGCAAGGAAATTTCGAGCGTGACCAACTGCGTCGTGAGGAACGTGACGCACCACGGCAACGGGAAGGACAGCCGTGCGGGCGGCGTGTCGATCGAAGCCGCGCCCCCCATCGTGGTGCGCGGCTGTTCGGTGTCGAACGTCTCCAACCTCGCAAGTGCTGCTGCTTCGATCAAGGCTTTTGGTTATCGCGTCGATCCCGGCGGGAACAGGGTGACGTTCGAGAACAACTCGAGCGACAACGTCAGCGCGCCGGCGGTGGCAAAAGCCGCGAAGCCGGTTCCCGGCTACGTCGCGGGCTTCGCTTTGGTGGACGCGCAGGTCGAGATGAGCGGCAACCGGTCCATCCGCTCGCACGCTGGGCTGTATGCGCGCAAGCTCGCACCGGGCTCCTCGATTCGCGGCAATCGCTTCGAGTGCAATCGCATGGGTGTCGACGATGCAGGCGCCGGGTTACTGGAGACCACCGAAAACGTCGTCGCGGCGGCGGGCTGCTAGATGAGGAAGACATCTTGTCGCGATTCGCGCCTCGGCGCCGCATCCGCCGCTCGACAGGCACTCGAGTGAGCTCGTTATCGTCAGCTGAGGTATAACCGTCATTCCGGCGCAAGCCGCAATCCTACTAGGGAGAGTGCACCATGGCGAAGATGCAACACAAGCTGCGGCACATCGCGGTATCGGTGCCGAACGTCACTGAGGCGCAGAAGTTCTTCGAAGAAGCTTTCGGCATGTGGAAGGCGGGCGACGCGGGCCGCGGCGTCTACATGACCGACGGCGTGATGAACGTCGCACTGCTCGACTACAAGGGCGCGAAGATCACCGGCGTCGAAGGCGACAAGCCGTTCTACGGCCTCATCCACTTCGGCATGTGGGTGGACAACCTCGAGGCCGCGGAGAAGCAGGCGATCGAAGCCGGCGCCGAGCACATGCATGGCCGGCCGCCGGAAGCGCAGAACCGCTATTACGAAGTGAAGTACCGCAACCCGCACGGCCTCGTGTTCGATCTCACCGCGAGCGGCTGGATCGGCGCGGTGAAGCACGTCAAACCGGCTGAAGAGGAGGCCCCTGCCGTTGTCCGCTGAGCGTGAGCCGGTCCTGATCATCGGCGCGGGGCCGGTCGGCCTGTGTCTCGCGATCTACCTCGCGCGGCGGAACGTTCGCTGTTTTCTCGTCGAAGCATTCGACGAGAAAGCGTTCCACGAGCAGGACCCGCGCGCCGGCAGCCTGCACCCTGCGACGCTGGAGATGCTCGACGAGCTCGGTCTCTATCCGCGGTTGGAAGCGCGCGGCCTGATCGCGCCGACATTCCAGTACTGGGATCGCCAGACCGACGAGATGTTTGCCGAGTTCGATCACGCGGTGCTGAAGGACGACACGCGCTTCCCGTACGTGCTTCAGTGCGAGCGCACGAAGCTCATCGACGAAGGAAAGAAGCTGCTCGAGCAGTATCCCGCGTGCACGATCCGCATGGGCACGAGGTTCGAAAGCTTCACGCAGGACGCGGACGGCGTCACCGCGGTCGTCGTCAACGAAGCGGGCGAGACCGAGGACCTTCGCGGCTCCTTGATCGTGAGCGCCGAAGGCGGGCGCAGCATCGTGCGCAAAGACCTGGGCATCGAGTTCGAGGGCTACACGTACCCCGAGCGCACGCTCACCGCGACCGTCTGCCACGACTTCGACAAGCTGCACGGGTACGCGTATCGCGTGTACCTGTCTGACCCGCAGCAGTGGTCGAACCTCTTCAAGTGGACGCAGCCCGAACGCTGGCGCGTGCACTTTCCGACCAACATGGATGACGAGCCGGAGCGCCTGCTCTCCGATGAGCACATCCAGTCGCAGCTGCAGCGCTTCCTGCCGAACGACCGGCCGTACGAGATCGTGCACCGCATTCTCTATACCGTGCACCAGCGCGTTGCCGCCACGTTCAACCGCGGACGCGCGATCCTCGCCGGCGATTCGGCGCACGTGAACAGCCCGATCGGCGGCGTGGGCATGAACAGCGGCATACACGACGCGGTCAATCTCGGGGAGAAGCTGACAGCGATTATCAAAGGCGAGAGTGGCCTCGAAGTGCTGGACCGCTATACACGGCAACGCCGCCACGTCGCCGTGAATCACACGAAAGCGCTGACGGAGCGCAACCGCCGCGTGCTCGCGGAGAAGGATCCTGCAGTGCGCAAGGCGAACCACGACAACCTCAAGCGCACTGCGGGCGATCCGAAGCTCGCGCGGGCGTATCTCATGCGCACTTCACTACTCAACAGCGTTCGCGAAGCCGCCGCGATCGAATGATCGGTTGCCGATGCGCTACGTAGGGTTGGTGAATGTTCTCCTCGCGGCCGCATTCGCCGCCTCGCAATCCCACGCACAGGCGCCCCCATCAAAGCCCGTGCGAATCATCTCGCCGTACGCGGCGGGCGGAACCAACGACGTCATCGCGCGCATCTTCGGCCAGAAGCTCGCGGAGGTGACCGGGCGCCCATTCATCGTCGAGAACAGGCCCGGCGCGGGCGGCGTGATCGGTGCCGAGGTCGGCGCCAAAGCGGCGCCGGACGGCAACACGGTGACGCTGATCAGCGCGAGCATTCCGATCAACGCGGCGCTGCGTCCGCTGCCTTTCGATCCAGTGCGGGATTTCGCACCGATCGGGATGGTGGGCGTGTCGCCGTACGTGCTGCTCGTGAATCCCTCGGTACCAGTACGCAGCGTGAAGGAACTGATCGCCCTCGCCAAAGCGCGGCCGGGCGCGCTCACGTTCGGCTCCGGCGGCATCGGCACGCCCGGACATCTCGCGGGGGAGATGCTCATGAGCATGGCGCACGTGAAGATGGTGCACGTGCCGTACAAGGCGGGATCGCTCGCCCTGCCCGATCTCTTGAGCGGCAATATCGCGCTCACTTTTTCGACGACCGTGACCTCGAGCGAGCTCATCAAGGCGAAACGCGTGCAGCCGCTCGCGGTCACGACGGCCGCGCGCGTTCCGGCTTTCCCGGAGATTCCGACGGTCGCGGAATCAGGCCTTGCCGGTTATGACTTCAGCCTGTGGCTTGGATTCGCGGCGCCCGCCGGCACGCCATTGGTGATCGTCGATCAGCTCGCCGCCGCGCTCTCAACTGTGGTGCAGATGAAAGACACGCGCGATGGGCTGCTCGCCCAGTCGGTCGAGCCTCAATCGAGCACGCCGCAAGCGCTTGCGCTGAAGATGCGGGAGGACATGGCGCGCTACGCGAAGCTGGTAAAGGAAAGCGGCGTGCGGATCGAATACTGAGTTCCCTCCCCTGCAGTAAGCGGGGGAGGGTGAGGGAGGGGGCGATCACGGTTCCCCGAAAGCCTTCACCGCGTTGTCCCAGAGGATCTTGCGCATCAAGTCGGGGTTCAGTTCCTTCCAGCCGAGGACCAGATCGACTGACCCGGGGAAGCGAGTCTCGGGATGCGGGTAATCCGTGCTGAACATGAGGAGGTGGTCGCCGAGAAATTCCGAGACCACCTTCACCATCTTGGCGCCCTCGTGGAGAACGATGGAAGCGAAGAACCGGCCACCGGTGGTGTACTCGAGCATCGTGTGCTTCAAACCTTCGGCCACGAACCCCATGTACTCCGCCTGGTCTTCCATACGTACGGCCCAGAACGGAATCCAGCCGAAGCCCGATTCCAGCACGGCGAAGCGCATATTCGGATAGCGATCGAGTAGACCCGCGCCGAAGAATGCTCCCATCGCGCGCATGGCGCCCCAGGGGTGCGAAGCGGTGCGGGCGAGAAACGGGTTGCGCCAGAGGTCGCGATAGCCCGGATAGCCCTCGCCGAAGCTATGGTGGATGTAGCACAGTCCATGCTCGTCCATCGCCTGCCACAGCGGATGCAGGTCGGGATGATCGAGCGGGTAGTCGATCGGCAGGTTCAGGTAGACGCCAACGGCCCACTTCGATCCGCCCCAGCGCCTGATTTCCTGCGCCGACGCCTCGATGTATTTCGCGTTCACGCCGATCATCGATTTCAACCGGTGCGGGTACTTGCTGCAGAACTCGTCCAGGTACCGATGCTGCGCCTGCATGAACTCGACGTTGACGGCGGGATTCTCGTGTCCGCCCGGGGCGCCGGAATTCACGAGGAGCTGCACGTCGACGCCTTCCTCATCCATGTCCTGAATGCGCGCGTCCACGTCCGCATCGTCGCTGCCGGCGCGCGGAAATTTGGTCCCCATGAACCGGCCCGACACGCCGGCCTTCGTCGTTCGCGGCTCCGCCTCGCCCAGCATGCGCGGCACATCCGCTCGCCAGCCGCCGACGCTGGCGCTGCGCAGGCTGAAAGTCGTTACGGTCCTCCGGTAAGGCTGATCGGGTGAGATCCCAGGCGAGACGCGGTTGCGAGCGACCTTGCGGCTTTCCAGATCCGGCACGAGTTCGCGTACCCGCGCAGAGAGATACTTTTCGAGCGTGTTGGCGCTCGGCTCGATGTGCGTATCAGTGTCGTAGACTCTGTACCCGCTTCTCACGCGCTCCCCTTTTGGCTGATCGTCATGTGCGGTGAGTATAAGGCGCGTGCGACGAGATAGGTCTGACGCATCTCATCGCCATTTTGTCCGTGATATAGGAAGAACGTGAAGCAGACAATCGTCGCCATCGTAGCCCTCGGCGCGGGCGCGCTCCTCGCCGGCGACGCGTTGTCGCAGGTCCCTTCGACAAGCCCTCGTCGTGAGGCCGATCCGTTCACCCTTCGACTGCCCGTTCCATTCGTCCTGAGCGTCGCAACTGCGACACAGTCGAAGGAGAACGCAACGGGCTCAGGACACGCCCTTCGACTGCCCGTTCCGTTCGTCCTGAGCGTCGCAACCGCGACACAGTCGAAGGAGAACGCAACGGGCTCAGGACACGCCCTTCGACTGCCCGTTCCGTTCGTCCTGAGCGTCGCAACCGCGACACAGTCGAAGGAGAACGCAACGGGCTCAGGACACGCCCTTCGACTGCCCGTTCCGTTCGTCCTGAGCGTCGCAACCGCGACACAGTCGAAGGAGAACGCAACGGGCTCAGGACAGGCCCTTCGACTCGCTCAGGGCGAACGCACTCGGGGACTCGAAGGATCGGGGCAGGCCTATCCCGTGAAGCCGATCCGCCTCATCGTCGGCAACGCGCCGGGGGGCGGCGCCGATCTCGTCGCGCGCCTGCTGTCGGAAAAGCTCACTCGTCCGCTCGGACGCCAGATCATTGTCGAGAACAGGCCAGGCGCCTCGGGACAGATCGGCGCGGACCTCGTCGCCAAAGCGGCTCCCGACGGCTACGTCCTGCTCCTTGGCACAACGCTCGCGCTCATCAGCTCGCCGGCGCTCCATCCCAATCTTCCGTACAAGTCACCCGGAGATTTCGCGCCGATCTCACTCCTTGCCACGACGACCTATGCGCTGATCGTCCATCCATCGGTGCCGGCGCGCTCGGTCAAAGAGCTCGCGCTGCTTGCGAAAGCACGCCCGGGCGGCATGAGCTATGCCTCAGGGGGTGCCGGCACCGTGGGTCACCTCGCGGCCGAGATGTTTGCAAGTCAGGTCGGGGCGAGGCTGGTGAACGTTGCGTACCGCGGAACAGGGCCCGGCGTGTTGTCGATCGTCCAGGGCGAGAACGATTTGATGTTCTGCAACCTGCTGCCGGCCATGCCGTTCCTGAACATGAGACGCGTGCGCGCGCTGGGCATCGCAAGCCTGACGCGCAGTACGATCCTGCCCGACGTGCCGACCCTGCACGAGTCGGGTCTGCCGGGGTTCGATGTCCAGCAGTACTACTCGCTGGTGGCGCCCGCGGGCACGAGCGGTGAAATCGTCAGCCGTCTGAACCAGGAGATCGCGCGACACTTCCAGTCGCCCGACGTGAAGAGCCGCCTCGCCGGCGATGGATCGGAGGTGCGGGTTTCCACACCCGTGGAGCTCGAAAAGCTGATCGTCAGCGAGATCGCGAAATGGGCCCGAACGATCCGGCAGGCGGGAATAAAAGCCGAGTGAATCGTTAGTAGCGAGCAGCGTGTCATTGCGACCGCGCGACGAAGCCAATCCCGTGGCGTACGGTAGCGCCGTGTCGGTTACGTCCTCGGCGCCCTGTTCCGGCGCCGCTGCGCTTGATTGTCATCGCGAGGAGCACCACGTGCGACGTGGCGATCCCGGAGCGTCCGCTCCATCAACAGGTGCAGCGTATCCCCTGCTCGTCTCGCCAACGGCGGCGGCCTGCGGAACTCGCCGCGCGGCCTCTACGTGATCCAACGTGGATACAAGCCACGGTTCTGCCAATAGAACCGACAACGCGGCTCGACAGTCCTCGTCCGAAACCCGCCGTTGACGAGCCTCGCAGCGCGCCTACAAAGGGCTCCGAGGCCGCAACCGACACGGTGCTGTGGTGGGAGACGGTGATCGAGAAGGCAGTGTCTCGCGTGCAGGTACTACTTTTATATCTGCTTGCGGTCACGAGCGGAACTATGGTTTGGCAACGCTGTGGGTCATGTCGGCGAGTGCGACTGACCAAAGCACTGACCGGACGGCCGAGGGTACCGTCCTCGAGACAGCGTTTTATGTATGCAAACCGCGACGGCCGAGCGCTATAGAAGGACGGTTCTTCGCTGACGACGCGCTCGGCATCTGCTATATCGACGTTTGAACAGAAAACAGGAGTGACGCAAATGCTCAAGGCGATTGCAATCGTATCCTTTGCACTCGTGTCGTCCGGCTCCCTCGCCCAAAGCAGCGGCGCATTCGAGAAGAAGCACTACCACTATAACGAGTGGACGAAGGGCCGCTTCGCGGAAGCAGTCACCGTAGTGAATCCCGGTAAGTGGATTTTTCTCGCCGGTATCGGCTCCGAAGCCGAGAAAGATGGATCTATCCTGCACCTCGGGGATTTCATGGCGCAGTGCCGCTACGCATACGAGAAGATCAAGAAGGCATTGGCTGCGAACGGTGCCGGAATGGGCGACGTTGTGCGACTGGTTTCTTACGTTACGGACATTCGCGATCGCGAGGCGCTCAACAAGTGCCGCGCCGAAGCTTTCTCAGGCATGCCGCTGCCGGCGCACACATTTCTCGCGATTAGCCAGCTCGCCCGTCCCGGCATGTTGGTGGAAATGGATGTAACGGCAGTGACGGCGAAGTGACCAGGCGCGCCGAAGAGCGCGTTGTTCTCAAGTCGACAAGAGCGGGGGTTCGCGAGCATGAGCTTTTGGGCGGCGAGCTACCGGTGAGCCAATCCCTAAGCTCGAGAATCGATGAACGTGCGCGAAGATTTGTTCTAACGAAAGCCAGCGTTCGCTCTTCGTTTGAATACGCCGCAAAGGGTGTGCACACCACTCGGATGTAGCAGCGCGTGTGGAGGCCCCAGCAGTGTCGACGAGAAGGTTGTCGCGGAATCGACGCAGAACGTTGCCGCTCGACAGAGGCCAAAAGCGAGCCGGTTACGCGGAGCAAGGCCTCGTACCACTGAACGAATTCCCTGGACCAGACGAAGCCCGCGGTCCGCGGGGCGCGTGGCCTTCATAGCTTGCTGCCTGGCCGCCACAGCGTTGGCGAGACTCGCAGGGAATACGCTGCGCCCGGTAGATCATGCGGACGCTCCGGGATCGCCACGTCGCACATGGTGCTCGTCGCGATGACAATCAAGCGCAGCGGCGCCGGCACAGGGCTACGAGGACGTAACCGGGACGGCGCTGCCGTGTGCAACGCCGTTCGTCCTTCGACTGTATCGCTATCGCGACGCTCAGGATGAACGGAAGCCGCCGGTGGTTTGACGTCGACGATCGTGGGGCATAGTCTGTGACGCACATACGCCTGGGTCATAGCCGTTTTTTTCTGGAGGAGCCAGATGAGCGCGCATCGCACACCGGAGGAAATCCGCAAGCACCTCAAGCACCCGGTCATCGACGGCGACGGGCATTGGGTGGAGTACACGCCGGTATTCGCGGAGCGAATGCGCAAGGCGGTCGGCAATCTCGGCGCCGACGGGTTTCTTGAGTCGCAGCGGCGGGTCCCCAACTCGCTCAAGCTGACGCCGGCCGAGCGGGCGCAGCGCGGCCTCGGCATGGAAACCTTCTGGGGCCGGCAATCGAAGAACACGCTCGATCGCGCGACCGCCATGATGCCGCGCCTGCTGTACGACCGACTCGACGAGCTCGGCCTCGATTACGCGGTCATATATCCGACCGCGGGTTTGAGCATCCATCGCATCGCCGACGATGCGACACGCCGCGCGGTGATTCGCGGCTTCAACATCGTCACGTTCGATTTCTTCAAAGGACTCGAGGACCGCATGACGCCGGTTGCCGTCATTCCGGTTCATACACCGGACGAGGCGATCGGGGAGCTCGAGTTCGTCGTGAGAGAGCTCGGCGCCAAGGTCTGCATGTTCGGCAGCGGCGTGCGCCGAATGCACGACAAAGCGAAAGGTGTCGATCCCGACGTCGCCCGCCTGTCCCAAGGCTTCGACCAGCTCGGGCTCGACAGCAAGTACGATTACGACCCGCTGTGGCGCAAATGCCGGGAGCTCGGGATCGCGCCGACGTTCCATACCGGCGGCCGCAGTTACGGCGAGCGCAACAGCCCGACCAACTTCACCTTCAACCACATCGGCCACTTCGCCGCTGCCCAGCACGCGGTTGCGAAAGCGCTCTTCCTCGGCGGCGTGACACGGCGTTTTCCCGATCTGCGCTTCGCGTTTCTCGAAGGCGGCGTCGGCTGGGGCTGTCAGCTCTTCTGCGATCTCATCGAGCACTGGGAGCGGCGCGGCGCGAAGGGCCTCGCGAACATGGACCCGACCAAGCTCGACAGGAAGCTTCTGCGCGAGCTGGTCGAGAAGTACGGCTACACGGACATTGGCGCCGAGCTCGACCGGCGCGACGGCTGGCCCATGAAGGAAGAGGATTCGCTGACGGGCAGCGTGCCGCTCGACGACTATCATTTCTGCAAGATCAGCCAGAAGCAGGACTGGATCGATCTCTTCGCGACGCCGTACTACTTCGGCTGCGAGGCCGACGATCGGATGAACGCGGTGGCCTTCGGCAAGATGATGCCACTCGGCGCGCGCATCAACGCGCTCTTCAGCTCCGACATCGGCCACTTCGACGTGGTCGACATGCGCGACCCGCTGCCGGAAGCTTACGAGCTGGTCGAGGACGGCCACATCACCGAGAGCGATTTCTCCGACTTCGTCTTCGGGAATGCGGTGCGTCTGTGGGCAACGCAGAATCCGCGCTTCTTCGAAGGCACGCGCGTGGCGAAGGAAGCGGCGGCACTACTGAACGCAAGTACCCAGGCGCGCGAAGCAGCTTAGTCGAGCGCAGTAACTACGTCGACACGAAGAAAGTTGCCGCGATTGCTCATGAGTCTTTCCCGGGTAACGACACTCGCCTTCGACATCTTCGGCACGGTGCTCGATCTGACCGGAAGCATGACACCGCCGAGCTGCCGCTTTCTGGAGCGTAAGGGCGCGCCGGTCAGCCCCGAAACGTTTTGGGATCAGTGGCGGGCGCGACAGCGCATAGAGCAGTACCAGGACAGCCTGATGCACCTCGGGCACAGCGGCTATCTGGAAACCTGCCGCAGGGCGCTCGTCTATTGCCTGCGGCTGAACGACATCGCGTTCACCGACGCGGAGGTGCGCGATCTCATGCAGGCGTGGCAGGGCCTGGCGCCGCACGCGGACTGCGCGGAAGGATTGCGCCGCCTCAAGACGAAATTTCGGCTGGTCGCGCTCTCAAATGGCGAGCAACCGTACCTGGAGCATCTCGAGCGCGAGCGCATGCGCTTCGGCTTCGATGCGATCATCTCCGTGCAGCGGGCCGGTTTTTTCAAGCCCCACCCAGCGGTGTACCGTACCGGCGCGATGCTGCTCAATCTCGAGCCGCAGCAGATCATGATGGTCGCCGCGCACTCGTTCGACATCATGGGCGCCCGCGCGTGCGGCTATCGCGGCGCGTACGTGAATCGTTACCGGCTCCCCTACGAAGAATCGCCATACAAGCCGGACCTGGAGGTAAAGGACTTCCTGGAGCTGGCGGATGTCCTGAGTTGAATCGTGGTTCGTGATGCCGGCGGAGGCCTGCATCCACGGGTCACTCTGCCTTGATGTTGGCCGCCCGGATTACCTTGCCCCATTCTTCAGTTTCGTCAGCGATGAGCCTAGCGAAGTCGGAGGGAAGGCCGCTCCGACGGCTGCCTGCAATGAACGTTTGATCAATGGCATGTTGTCGTCCGCTTGGGTTGTCCGGCTCATTTGAATGATCACCGTGCGCAGAGTATCGGCACCGTACAATGTCTCTGCTTGCGTGAGCCCGTCAAGCTCGTACATGCGAGAATCCGCTGTGAGCCATGCACGAGATCGCGGGGGGCAAGCCGTGTCAGCGACGACAATAGCTTTGCAAGTGTTCGCCGGCGCGACGATCGCGATGCTCGCCACCGTCGCGCTCGCGGACATGGCGTATCCGAACCGACCGATTCGGATCGTCACGCCATACGCGCCAGGCGGAAGCACGACCGTTACGGGCCGCATGTTAGGCGAGCACTTCACCTCGCGCTGGCGGCAGAACGTGATCGTCGACAACCGCGGCGGCGGCAACACCACGATCGGTACTGGGATCGTCGCGAAATCTCCGCCCGACGGTTATACGCTTCTGCTCACCACCACCTCGCATTCCATTCTGCCCAATGTGACGAAGACACCGTACGATCCGATCGGAGATTTCGCGCCGGTTGCGACCCTCGGCATTCAACCGCACGTGCTCGTGCTGCATCCCAGCGTGTCCGCCAGCACGGTGCAGGAGCTGATCGCTCTTGCCAAGGCGAATCCCGATCAACTCACCTTCGCGTCCTCCAGCTCCGGCGGCACATCGCATATGGCCGGAGAAATATTCAACATGCTGGCGGGCGTAAAGATCCGGCACATACCGTACAAAGGCGGTGGCCCGGCCACGATCGATCTCATCGGCGGACACGTGCAGATGTTCCATTCGGTTGCGGTGAACATCGTCGGACACGTACACAGCGGCAAGCTGAAAGCGCTCGCCGTGACGGGTGACACCCGACTGACCGCCCTGCCGCAAACGCCGACCTTCGCCGAGGGTGGCCTCAAGGGTATGGACGTGAAGACGTGGCATGGCGTCTTTGCACCCGCGGGCACTGCGCGGACGATCGTCGACAAGGTGAACGGCGAGATCGGCGCGTGGCTCGCGACGCCCGGCGTCCAGGAGAAGCTGGAGGGCCTCGGCTTGACCACCATGCTTTCGACGCCGGATCAGTTCGGCGCGATGGTCAAATCGGAATTAGGCCTGTATGCGAAAGTCGTGCGGGCCGCGAATATCAGGATCGAGTAACAAAGCGTGGGAAAGAGCGCCGGGCTGGTACTCCTGCTGTTGATCGCCTCGGCCGCTTCGGCGCAGCAGGCCTACCCGACGCGACCGATCAGGCTGATCGTGCCCTATCCGCCGGGCGGTCCCAACGACATCCTCGGCCGCGCGATCAACGACCGCCTCGGCAAACGACTCGGCCAGCAGGTGGTCGTCGACAATCGCGCAGGCGCCGCGACCGTCATCGGCGCCGACATCGCCGCGCACTCGCCGGCCGACGGCTACACGCTGCTGATGGCGACCATCACCACGCTCGCAGTGAACCCCGCGCTCAAATCGAAGCTGCCTTACCATCCCGAGCGCGACTTCGCGCCGGTGTCGATGCTCGCGGCTCAGCCCTATGTGCTCGTCGTGCATACGGGCGTGCCTGCCAATTCGGTGTCGCAACTGGTCGCTTACGCGAAAACGCAGCCGGGCAAGTTGAGCTTCGCCTCGGCCGGCATCGGCGCCGGCGCTCATCTCGCGGCGGAGCTCTTCAACCACATGGCGCGTATCGACGTCGTGCACGTCCCCTACAAGGGCAGCAGCCCGGCGATGACGGACGTGATAGGCGGCCGCTGCGCCTACATGTTCGCGGGCATCTCGGCAGCGCAGCCTCACACCGTGTCGGGGAAGCTGCGTGCCCTCGCCGTCTCCACCGCGAAACGGTCCGCCGCCGCGCCTGACATACCGACCATCGCCGAGAGCGGACTTCCCGGATATCAGATGAACACGTGGAACTCGCTCGTCGTTCCACGCGGCACGCCGATGACTATCGTCCAGCGGCTCAATACCGAAATCGTCGGCGTCCTAAACGAGCCCGAAGTGAAGGAACGACTGAAGCAGCAGGGGATCGATCCCGATCCCGGCACGCCCGCCCAGCTCGCCGCGTTCATCAAGTCCGAGGTTGCGCGTTTCGACAGCCTCATCAAGGCGATCGGACTCAAGACTGAATAACGATCTGGAAGAATTCCCATGACGATGGCAGCAACGCTTGCGAAGTTCGCAACCGATACCCGATTCGAGCATCTTCCTCCGCGCGCTGTCGAGCACGCGAAGTGTTCGATGGCGAGCACGATCGCGAGCGCGGCGATGGGGCGTGACATCGGCTCCGCGAAAGCCTTTCGCGAGATGGCGAAGGAGCGCGGCGGGACACCCGACGCAACACTCTGGTTCGACGGCGGACCGAAACTCCCGGTGATGGACGCCGCACGCACGAACGCGATCATGAGCGATTCAGCGGCGTCGGACGATTCCGACCTCGCGGCGCACGCTCACCTGGGCACGGTGACGTGCACCGCTGCCATCGCGATGGGCGAACGTCAGCGCGCGAGCGGTCGCGACGTGCTGGCGGCAATCGTCGTCGGCTACGAAATCGGGAATCGGATCGGCAGGCACATCAAGCCGGCAGAGGTCGGCTTTCATCCGGGTGTTATCACGATCTTCTCCGCCACCGTCGCCGCCGGAAAGTTGATGAAGCTCAACGTTGAGCAGATGACACAGGCGATCGCTCTGGCAGCCACGTCGATCGGCGGCAGCCGCGTGGCCGCGGACTTAAGCTGCGCTCGCGAATACGATGCCGCGCTTTCGTCGATGCTTGCCGTCACCGCCGTCATGGCTGCGGCGAAGGGGTTCACCACCGAAACCAACATCATGGAGATGCCGCGGGGTTACTTCGACGTGTTCAAAGGTCACGACCTCGATGGTGTGACAGCTAAGCTCGGCGATTCGTGGGGCATCGTCGACGATCTGGCGATCAAGCTCATGCCGGGCGGCTGGGTCCATCACGCACTCGCGGAAGCAGCGTGGACGTGTGCAGCAGAGGGCAATATCAAGCCGCATGAGGTGGAGCGCATTGCGGTTCAGACGCGCGCCGTAAGACACCTGCTCTATCATCCGACCGATCTGATCGGCGTCGCACATAGCCTACCCTATATGGTGGCCGCGTCCGTGGTCGATCGTACCTACTCCTGGCAGCACGTCACGCCTGCGAAGTTCAGCGACCCGGTGATCGGCGCACTGCAGGACAAGGTGGTCGCCACCGAGGAACCGTCGCCTTACGCGAACCGCGGCGGAGGGACCGTTACGATCACGACCAAGAACGGACGCAGCTACTCGCAAACGTTCGAAGCACCGCGCGGCTCGGGGCAGCGCGGCATCGACTGGGCTGACATCACCGCCAAGTACCGCGCGCTCACCCCGATCGGCGGCCTGTCGCAGCAGAAGATCGATCGAAGTCTCGAAATCGTGCAGCGCTTCGAAGAAGCGCAGAGCGTCTCGGCGCTCACCGAGCTCTTGCGAGTGTAGACGCGCTGCCTACGAACGCGATGTCATTGCGAGGAAGCGCAGCGACGAAGCACCCGACCGCTCCGCTACCCGGAGCGTCCGCCACGTGCGCCACGCTTACGGAGCGAAACGCCAGTTTCGCGCCGTTCGTGCCTCGGCCACCTGTGGTTGCCGAAAGGCAGCCACGTCGCATCGCTCCTCGCGATGACTTGTTCAGAGGTGCCTCGAGACTGAGTAAGGATCTGGAAGAATGAAAAGTACCGCGCTGCTTGCCTGGCTGCTCGTTTGCCTCTCGAGCGAGGGATACGCGCAGAGTCGAGCGGACAGTGGCTATCCGTCGCGTCCGGTGCGTATCGTTACCGCATTCGTGCCAGGCAGCAGTACAGGAGACGTGGTCGCCCGCGCCGTTGCGAAGAGACTCTCCGATTCGTGGGGCCAGCCGGTCGTCGTCGATCCCCGACCCGGCGCCGGCATGGTTATCGCTACCGAGCTGGTAGCCAAAGCGCCGCCCGACGGCTACACCCTGCTGATGATATCGGCCAGTTTTAGCGTCAATCCGAGCCTGCACGCGAAGCTGCCGTTCGATTCGATCAAGGATCTGACGCCGATCACGCTGACATCATTCATTCCGTACGTGCTGGTGGTCCATCCGTCGGTGCCGGTGCGTACGTTCCAGGAGCTCGTCACGTTCGCGAAGTCGAAACCCGGTGCACTCAACTATGGCGCGGCGGGCACGCAGAACCAGCTTGCCCTCGAGCTCCTCAAGCTGCGCACCGGGATCAACATGGTGCACGTCGCCTACCGCGGAGCGTCACTCGTCATCACCGATCTCGTCGGAGGACAGATTCAGGTTGCGCTCGGCACAAGCCTGGCAGTGTTGCCCCATGTGAATTCCGGCAGGCTGCGCGGCCTTGCAGTCACGAGTGCGCGCCGTGTTTCATCAGTACCGGATCTCCCCACCATCGCGGAGTCCGGCGTTCCGGGTTTCGATGTGAGCGCGTGGAACGGCGTCTTCGTGCCCGCGGGCGTACCCGCACCTATCGCCGCCAGGCTCAACGCGGACATCGCAGCGGCGGTCAAGGCGCCGGAGCTGCGCGCGAAGTTGACCGCAGAAGGCGGCGACGTCGTGGGCAATTCGTCCGAAGAATTCGCTCGCTTCATCCGCGATGAGATCGCCATCTGGGCGAAGGTGGTGAAAGCCGCCGGCTTGCGCGCGGAGTGATGTCCACTGAGCGACTGCGCTTTTCACGAACGCAGTAAATTCCTTCGGACACGCTTTTTGTAGCGTTCGTAAACGACGATAGCGCTCGGGCCCACGCGCGCATAACATGCGTAAGTGGATCGGAATTCTCGGAGGAGACTCTGATCATGCGTGCACCGCTGCGTTCGTTCTTCCCAGCCGTTGTGGTACTCGCCTCGCTCGTTGCCTTCCCCACCGCAGCGCAGACGAAATTTCCCAGCAAGCCCGTTCGCATGATCGTGGGCTTCTCGCCCGGCAGTGCTACCGATATCACCGCGCGGACGATCGCTCCCAAGCTCGCCGAGCTGTGGGGACAGACGGTCGTCGTCGACAACCGTTCCGGCGGCGGCAGCACTGTCGCGAACGCGATGGTCGCGAAGGCGACTCCGGATGGTCACACGCTACTGGTCGTTTCGTCGGCATTCGCGATCACGTCGGTCTTGCAGAGAAATCTGCCTTACCACGCGCTGCGAGACTTCAGCGGCGTTACACAGATTGGCACGCCGACCGGTGTGCTCGCGGTAACGCCAGGGCTCGGCGTGAAATCACTGAAGGAGCTCATCGCGTACGCTCAGCAGCGGCCCGGGATGCTTTTCTATGGCTCCGCCGGAACCGGCAGCGGACTGCACATGACAACCGAACGGTTCAACATGCTCGCCGGCATCAATGTGACGCACGTGCCGTTTCGCGGGCAGCCGGAGATTCTCGTCGATCTCCTCGCCGGCCGGATTCACTATGCGATTCCCAGCCTCGGGCCGGCGCTGCCTTTCCTGAAAGAAGGCCGATTGTTGCCGCTCGCGGTCGTGAATCCGAAACGCTCACCGCTGTTGCCCAACGTGCCGGCCGTCGTCGAGATACTGCCGGGTTACGAGAGAGATGCGGCGCACGCACTGATCGCGCCGTCGAGAACGCCGCGACATATCCTCAATCAGATCAGCCGCGACGTCGCACGCGTGCTCGACTTGCCCGAAGTGAAAGAACGTTTTCAGGCTATAGGCTTCGAGGTTGGACCCACGTCGCCCGAAGAGTACGACGAGATCATCCGCAGACAGATGCAGATCTTCACGCGTGTGGCGAGGTCGGCGGGGCTGATTTCGAACTGATCGACGTCAGTGCCTTTTGTGCGAATCGAGTAGACGACGATCACCGTCGGATTTTTCTCTGCAAGCAACTCGTGGAGCACGCGGGCGTACCCGTTGACGAGCAGTCGGACTGAACCTCAATCGGGCTTGAGACCCGACGCCTTCACGACCTTCGCCCATTTATCGACTTCGCTTTTTACGAATGCAGAAAATTCTTCCGGACTCGAGGTGGCGGGCTCGAGGCCGAGCGCGATCAAACGCTCCGCGAGGTCAGGCGTCGCCATCGTCGCGCGAATCGCCTGGTTGAGTCTCATGACGATCGGCCGTGGCGTCTTTGCGGGCGCGGCGATGCCGTACCAGTTACTCGCCGAGTAGCCGGGGATGCCGGCTTCGATCATCGTCGGCACTTCCGGGGCGACGCTCGATCTGTGCACACTCGTCACCGCAAGCGCCCGCAGTCTTCCCGCCTTCGCGTGCTGCAACCCTGCCGGTATCGTCGGAATACTCACCTGCACCTGGCCCGATATGACATCGGTCATCGCGGCCGCCATTCCTTTGTAGGGCACGTGAACCATCTCCGTGCGCGTGAGTATCTTCAGAAGCTCGACCGCGAGATGACTCGGCGTGCCGCTGCCAGCAGTACCGTAGAACACTTTTCCTGGCCTCGCTCTCACGTACTCGACGAATTCCGCAACCGTTTTGGCGGGTAGCGAAAGATTGACGACCAGCAGTCCGGGCCCCGAGGTGACCGACGTAATGTAGGTGAAATCGTTGATGCTGTCGTAAGGCAGCTTCGGGTATAGGGTCGCGGTCACGGCGTGGCTCAGCGTCAGCATCAGCAGCGTGTGACCGTCGGGCTGCGCCTTGGCCACGAGGTCGTTGCCGATGATTCCACTCGCGCCGCCGCGGTTGTCCACGATCAGAGGCTGGCCAAGGGCATCCTGGAGCTTCGGGCCGATGAGACGCGCCTGAATGTCGCGCGGTCCACCCGCGGGCGCCGAAATGATCAGGCGTATCGGCTTGCTGGGAAATTGCTGGGCGGCAGCGTCGTAGGGTGTTGTGAGGACCGAGAGAGCGAGTGTGACGCACAGAGCCATCCCGGTACGACGCAGATGCCGAGTGCGGTTCAGTCGCACGGCGCGGCAACCCTCACGCGGCCGCATCGAGTATCTCGATCACGTGCTCAGGCGCGCTCATCTTGCGTGGATTCGCATACAGCCACGCGTCGTGCATGGTGTGCTCGGCGAGCGCGTCGAAGCGCTCCCGCGTCACGTCGACTTCGCGAAGACTGCGAGGCAGACCGAGCTCGCCGATGAAGGCGGAAATGACGTCGGCGGCATCCTCGCCGGGATGTCCCAGCGCATCCGCCACCAGGCGCTGGCGCTCGGCGTTCGCAGAGCGGTTATAGCGCAGCACGTGCGGCAACATCACGCACGAAGTGTATCCATGCGGGACACCGCAGACCGCGCCGAGCGAGTGACCGATCGCATGACTCGCGCCCATCTGCGCGCCGCCGATCCGTCCGGCCGTCGATAGCCACGTGGCGACCTGACAATCCAGGCGTGCGTCGAGATCGGTGGGATCGCGCTTGACGCGCGGAAGCGCTGTGCCGAGCAGCTTGATCGCCTGGATGTAATACATGTCGGAGAGCGGCGTGGCGAACTGCGAGCACACGCCCTCCACCGCGTGATCGAGCGCGCGAATGCCCGTCGACAGCCAGACCCACATCGGCGTGTGCACCGTCGGCGCGGGATCGAGGATGACTACGCGCGGCATGAGCAGAGGATGGCGATAGCTGTGCTTCGCCTTGCTGCGGAAATCCATGCAGCCCGCCGATGCGTTGAAATCGCCGGCGGAGAGCGTCGTCGGTATGCAGACCTGGTCAACCGAAGGGCCTTCGAACGGCGGGTTTTTGCGTTTGCCGTCAGCATCGAGGCGCGTGCGAAAGGCGTCGAACCCGTCGAGGTCGTCGACGCGGTGCTGCAGACAGATCCGCACCATCTTGCCTGCGTCGGTCAGCGAGCCGCCGCCGAACGTCACGATGAGATCCGCGCCCGCCGCTCTCGCCGCACGCGTGGCGTCGAGCACGGCCTCGCGCGGCGTCAGCGCAGGCATGGAATCGTAGAGTCCCGCGTAAAGGCTGCCGAGCGCATCGCGAACTTTGGTGACCTCGTCGGTCGTGCGGTTCATCGTGCGGCTCACCATGAGGAACACACGATTCGCCTTCAGCCGCTCGGCTTCGACGCGCAGCGCGCCGGCAGCCGGATGACCGTATACGACCCGCTCCATGGCGGGAAAGACGAGCATTCCTGGTTGCACGACGAATCTCCGTTGTGTTGTGGCGTTGGCGTTGTGAAGGCGATGCCGACGTCGTTCTTATATCATCGGAGCACATCCGGGAAAACGTCATGTCTCTTCTGCGTCTGATGTCCAAGGTGATTTCGATCGCCGTGATGATCCTCGGCGGCGGCGCAGTGTCTGCCCAGGAGTATCCGGCGAAGCTCATAATCAGGAGATCGTACGCGCGATCAACGTTCCCGACGTCAAGGAGAAGTTCGCGAACATCGGCATAGAAACCGTGGGCAGCTCACCGCAGGAACTGACGGCTGCGATGAAGTCGGAGATCGCGAGAATGACTAAGGTGATCAGGGAAGCGGGAATACGCGCGGACTGAACGTGACCGCACCGCACGATCAATAGCAAAGGATGAATGATGCAGCGGACTAGCAGGGTCCTGGCGGTCGCCGCGCTCGTGGTAATAGCAGTTCCGGCGTGGGCACAGACGCCGTATCCAAATCGCGCGATACGCATGGTCGCGCCGTTCGCTCCTGGAGGCGCCAGCGATTTCATCGCCCGAATGCTGGCACCCAAACTCTCCGAGCGTCTTGGGCAGACAGTGGTGGTCGACAATCGCAGCGGAGCGGGAGGCACGATCGGATTCGAAATCGTGGTGCGCGCCGCACCGGACGGCTATACGATCATGATCGCGTCGAGCTCCTACGCCACGAATGCCGCTGTGACGCCCAAGCTCTCCTTCGACCCGATCAAAGACGTGACGCCGATCAGCCTCGTGGGCGTCGCGCCGCTGGTGCTCGTGGTACATCCGTCGGTCGCGGCACGTTCGATCGGCGAACTGGTCGCACTGGCCAAGGCACAGCCCGGACGTTTGAAGTTCGGCTCGTCCGGCACTGGCGCAAGCCCGCATCTCGCGGGCGAATTGTTCAAGGCGAGCGCCGGTATCAACCTCCTTCACGTCCCCTACAAAGGCTCGGGTCCCGCACTGATCGATACGTTGAGCGGTCAGATCGACATGACGTTCATCAGCATGCTCGTCGTAAGGGCGCACATCAACGCCGGACGATTGCGATTGCTGGGCGTGGGCACGCCGCAGCGGGCCAAGGCATTGCCCGACGTACCTGCGATTGCCGAGACGTTGCCTGGATTCGAGAGCACTTCGTGGTACACGGTGATGGGACCGGCGCGAATGCCTGCAGCGGTGATTGCAAGGTTGAACAGGGAGGTCAACGCGTTGGCGAATTCTCCGGAAGTCGCCGATCGTCTCGCGAACGATACCGTTGAACCGAAAGCGCTCTCGCCCGAAGCTACGGCCAAGCACGTCGCCGACGAGATCACGAGATGGAGAGCCGTGGCTCAGCGCGCGGGTGTGCGGCTCGATTGAAGCGAAAAGCTTTAACGCGGAGGACACGAAGGACACGCGGATCAAAGAGAACAGCGGGGTCTGACGAGGGGCGCCGTCCACGTAGGTGGCGCAGTATCCGTTCATCACACAATGTGCTTTGCATCCTTCGTGTTCTCTGTGTCAAGGCTCTTACTGGACTGCGTGTCTCGGGCGGTGGCCCAGCGCACGGCTGTGCGGCTCGATTGAAGCGACAAGCTTTAACGCGGAAGACACGAAGGACACGCGGATCAAAGAGAACAGCGGGGTCTGACGAGGGGCGCCGTCCGCGTAGGTGGCGCAGTATCGGTTAATCACGCAATGTGCTTTGCATTCTTCCTCCGTGTCCTTCGTGTTCTCTGTGTCAAGGCTGTTACCGGACTGCGTGTCGTGGGCGGTTCGGAATGAAAAACTAAAAAGAAATCACTGGTTACTCAACGACGCAACACTGGTATCGGAGCGTGTCCATGCACTACCACGTTGGCAAGTTCGATGCGTCGCGCTTCATCGAGCCGGTGCTCTATGCCGGGCATTGCGTCGGCTTCGAGCGCGTCAGCCTGATCGATCGCGAAGCGGGATCGGTGCACGCCGAGGCATGCATTTCGCGGCTCGCCCCCGGCGGACATATCGCGGCGTGCGTGCACGCTTTCGAAAAGGCCATCTATGTATTCGAAGGCGAGATCGAAGTGCTGCGTGCGAATGAGTGTCTGCGACTTTCCCCTGACACGTACGCGCTGATTCCCTACGCCACATCGCACGCGATACGCAATCGCGGCAGACACGCAGCGCGCTGGTTTGAGCTGCTCTCTCCGCAACCCAAACCGTCGGGCGCATTTACCGATTCATTTTTTACCGGGGATGCCGCGTGGCCGAGCGCCTTCGTCGACCCAACGCGTGACCCCGTCAGAGGTGCGGGGCTGTTCAAACCGGAAAAGCCGATGGCCCCGCAAAGTGCAGCACTGCAACAAGGCCTGACGGTGTATCGCTTCATGGATCGCAACTTCGGGGCGACCTGTTTTTTCATGATGCGTGGCGAAATGTCGGTCGGCGCATTCCGCACGCGCCATGATCATCCGATCGAGGAGTTTTATCTCTGCCTCAGCGGTGAGGTGATGATGGATATCGAAGACGAAAGCTTTCCTCTGCGGCCGGGGGATTTCGCATGGACCGGCGTCGGCACGAGTCACGCTTTTCGCCAGGTCGGAAACGAGCCGTTTCGATGGCTGGAAACCCAGACGCCACAGTTTCCCGCTCAGCATGGGACGCGCAATTACGTCGAGTGGGAAAAACTGCGTGCGGGGTGGCAAACGCTTAGTTAAAGCTCGGACATCCAACCGTTACTGACAGAGCGAACGCCGTTTGAGACGCGCGATACGAAGAAGGTTTTTACGAAACGCTTCGGATAGACCGAACATCGGCGGCACCGACGAATCGACTGAACGTGCGCAGAATAGCGAGACGCGCTCATGCGCGCATAATCATGACTGTCAAAAACCACAAGCGAGGAGAAGAAACCATGCGACGCTTCGTGCTGTCGTGCGTATTCGCCGTCAGTCTGCTCGCCGTGTCGACGGCGCAGGCTGCACAAGTGAATTGGCCGGACCGACCGGTGCGTTTGATTACGCCCTATGCGCCTGGAGGCAGCAGCACCATCGTCTCGCGTATCGTCGCTGCCTATCTGACGCAGCTGTGGGGACAGCAGGTCATCGTCGACAACCGTCCGGGCGGAAATACGATCATCGGCACACAGCTCGGAGCGCGCGCGAATCCGGACGGCTACACGCTGCTGTTCGAGAACACGACCTTCGCGCTGAACCATCTGCTCAACCGACACCTGCCTTACGATTCGCTGAAGGACTTCACGCCGCTCGCGAACATCTACAACAACGAGACGATACTCGCCGTGAATCCGTCGGTGCCGGTGACAACGCTGAAGGAGTTCATCGCGTACCTCAAAGCGCACCCGGGTGAAGTGAATCACGGCTCCGGCACCGAAGGCGGCATATCGGAGCTCAGAACGGCCATGTTCCGGCTCGAGACCAAGACCGACTTCAAGAACATCATGTACAAGGGCAGCGGGCCGGTAGCTATCGCGGTCATGGGCGGCGAAGTGCAGTTCGGCATGGTGCCGCCGGTCACGGTCGCGACCTTCGTGAAGAACGGCAAGCTGAAGGCGCTCGCGGTCACGGGCAAGAAGCGGCTGGCGGCGCTGCCCGACGTGCCGACCTTCGCCGAAGCCGGGCTGCCGGCGTACAACGTGACGTCATGGAACGGCGTTCTGGTGCCGGCCGCAACGCCCAGGGCGCTCGTGAACAGGATCTCGCACGACATCGAGAAAGTGCTCGAGATGCCGGCCGTACAGGAAAAGCTCGCGAGCGTGGGAGCGGAACCGGCCTATGCCGACCCGAAGGAATTCGCCGCGATCATCAGGGCGGACATCGAGCGCTTCAAGAAGGTGATCAAGGAAGCAAACATACGCCAGTTGGACTGATGCCCCGGGAAGCGAAAGAAGAGTGCATAACAGAATGAAGCGCGTGATGCGCTGTCACGATTTTCGCTCAGGGCAAGGAGTGCGACGAAGATGATATCGCGAATATCGTCAAGGAGCAGGACGCAGCCATGGGCGAAAAGTCGTGCCAGCCCTTCGGGTTGCGGCCAAAATCGCCGCTTACTTCGTCGGCCGCCTCGACCGTATTCTCGATACGCTCTTCGCCGCCCTCCTCGTCATCGACAATTTTGGCTCGCAACGCACACGCGTTTCATTTTGTTATGCACTCTAAGTATCTATGTCTCGAACTATCGAGACCACTGAGGTCCTGTTCGCCCGCTATGGGCCGCGCTATCGCATCTACGTAACCGTAGTTGCGTTGCTCGGAACGATATCCGCCGTCGTCACCACTACCACGGTCAACGTCGCTCTGCCCGATATCATGGGGTCGTTCGGCATCGGCCAGGATCGTGCGCAGTGGATAGCCACGGGAAATCTCGCTGGCCAGACGGTCGGACAGTTGCTGAGCGCGTGGCTCATCGACAGCTTCGGGCAGCGCAAGACTTTCGTCGGAGGTCTGTGCATCTTCGTCGCTTCGCTGCTGGTGGCCGCGCTCGCCCCCGATGAAGTGGTGCTGACTTTCGCACGCGTCGTCCAGGGTTTGCTCGCCGGCGTGCTGCAATCGCTGACGATGTTCACCTTGTTCAGCGTGTTCCCGCCACGCCAGCGCGGGATGGCGATGGGTTTCTTCAGCATCAACGTGATCCTCGGGCCTGCGGTCGGGCCGACGATCGGCGGCATTCTGATCGAACACTTCAACTGGCGCTGGGTCTTCTACATGGGCCTGCCCTTCAGCGTTCTCGGAATGCTGTTCGGAAGCCTGCTCATGCCAGAACGGGAAGAAACCGCGCGGCGTACCGATTTCGACTGGCTCGGCTTTGCGCTGTTGTGCGTAACCATGTCGTCGCTGCTGACCGGGTTGTCCAACGGTCAGCGCGAAGGCTGGAGCTCCGATTTCATCGTGCAAATGCTGGCACTGGCCACGCTCGCTGGAATCGCATTTCTCGTCTGGGAGCTCCGCGTGGCGCACCCGCTGGTCCAAATTCGCGTGCTGAAGGTAGGTCCGTTTGCGGCGGCGGCTTGCGTCGCAGTCGTTTTCGGAATCGGCCAGTTCGGCACAACCTTTCTCATACCGTTGTTCGTGCAGACGATCCAGGGGCTGACGCCGCTCGATTCCGGACTGCTGCTGATGCCTGGCGCTCTGCTGCTCGGTTTGTTCATGCCCGTTGGCGGATACCTGTGCGATCGACTGCCCGCGCGAGCGCTGCTCATCACCGGCCTCTCGGCCTTTGCCCTGTCGACATACTGGCTCCATGCCATCGACGTGAATACGGCCTCCTGGTTGATACTCGTGAGCGTAGTCGTCAGTCGCCTCGGGCAGGCGCTGATCAACCCGACGTTGAATGCCACTGCAATGCGCTCGCTCCAGTCAGCGCAGCTCAGGCAGGGTGCGGGCATGATCAATTTCTTTCGGCAGCTCGGCGGTGCGTTCGGCGTCAACCTGCTGTCGGTCTCGCTCGATCGCGACACTTTCGCCTACAGTGACAGGCTGACCAGCATGCAAACGCCGGGCAATAGCGCCACCACAGAACTGCTGAACTCAATGGGGCGGCTGCTCGCCCAGGCCGGTGCGCCGCCTACGTTGCAAACCTCGGGCGCACTGGATTATCTGGGGCGCGTGGTCTATGCGCAGGCGTATACGCTCGCGTTTCGCGACTGCTTCATGATCGTCACGCTGGTGTTCCTGCTGTCGTTGATCCCCGCGTGGCTCATGGGGAGGAAGAGAACGCCGTGAAAGCGACGCCGTCATTCCGGAGGTGCACGGCACACGCATCTGGAATCCATCGTATAGCCATCAAGATGCATCGATCGAGTCCACGATGATCGACAATGAAGCCGGAGTCGACTCGCGGAAGATTTGGCGTCAGCGCCGAACATGTCGTAGAGCAGCGCCTCGCGGACGTCGGGCACAGCGAGCTCGACGATTTCCAGACGTTCGGCCGCGAGAGGATCGATATCGCGCATCGAAATTGAAGGTCGATTGAAGGTGTATTGCGCCGAAGATGGCGCGATAAGGTCGGGCGCGGTATCTTGAAGGCATTCCAGCGGGTCACAAGGGGCAGCAAGAATGGGCGACATGCGTTATGAAGCGGCCGGCACATTGGAGGTCGCGGTAGCTCTGCTGGCAGGCGCGAAAGGAACGGCGAGAATCCTTGCCGGCGGCACGGACCTGCTGATTCAGATGCGGGGCGGCCGCGTCGACCCCGAGCTGCTGGTCGACGTCAAAGGCATTCCCGAGATGACGTCGATCGTCGTCGAAAACGGTGCGTATCGTTTCGGCGCCGCGGTTTCCAGCATGGCGCTGATGGAGCACGCGGCCTTCTCGAAAGAGTGGCCCGGCGTTACCGAAGCGGCGGGCCTGATTGGCTCGACCCAGATCAAGGGACGGGCGACGGTCGGGGGTAACTTGTGCAACGCTTCGCCGGCAGCCGACAGCGTTCCTGCCATGATCGCCGCGGGCGCGATCGCGAGCATCGTCGGCCCCGAGGGCCGCCGCGAAGCGCGTGTCGAAGACATCTGCACCGGGCCGGGCAAGACTTCACTCGGCAAGGGTGAGATCGTCGCTTCGTTCCTGCTGCCGAAACGTCCGCCGCGGTCGGGCGACGCGTATCTGCGCTTCATCCCTCGTACTGAGATGGACATCGCGGTCGTCGGTGCGGGGATCAACCTCACGCTCGATGCGGCCGGCGTGTGCACACAGGCGCGTGTCGCCATCGGCGCGGTTGCCGAGCGTGCCTTGCTCGTACACGAAGCGGCTGCCGCGCTGATCGGCAGCAAGGTCGATGAGGACGCGCTGAAGCGTATGGCCGCTGCGGTGAGCGCGGCGTGCCGTCCGATCGATGACAAACGCGGAACGAAGGAATATCGGATCAAGGTCGCCGGTGTGATGGCGCGGCGCGCCGCTCAAATCGCGCTCGCTCGCGCGCGGGAGAGGAACTGATGAGCAAAGTTCATGTAACGACAAAACTCAATGGCAACGACGTCGAGTTTTTGTGCGACACGCGCCAGACGCTGCTGCAGATCCTGCGCGACGAGCTGCACCTGACCGGCACGAAGGAAGGCTGTGCCACAGGGGATTGCGGCGCGTGCAGCGTCACCGTCGACGGGCGGCTCATGTGCTCGTGCCTCATTCTCGGCGCCGAAGTGCAGGGGAAGTCGATCTCGACGATCGAGGGCATGGCCGAAGGCGAGAAGCTGCATCCGCTCCAGCGCAAGTTCCTGGAGCACGCCGCGCTTCAATGCGGCATCTGCACGCCGGGCGTCCTGGTCGCGGCGAAGTCGCTGCTCGAGCGCAATCCCGACCCGACCGAGACCGAAGTCCGCTACTGGCTGGCGGGCAACCTGTGCCGCTGCACGGGCTACAACAAGATCATCGAGGCGGTGCTCGACGCCGCCGCTGAAATGCGAGGGAGCTGACCATGGCGATCGTGATTCCCCAGCCTGAAAAAGAGCTGAAAGTCGTCGGCACCAGCCCGGTCCGGCCCGATGGCGTGCCGAAAGTGACAGGCCTCGCCCAGTACGGCGCCGACTTCCATCTGCCCGGCATGCTGTGGGGCAAGATACTGCGCTCCCCGCACGCGCATGCGCGGATCCGCTCGATCGACACGTCGAAAGCTGAGGCGCTGAAGGGCGTCAAGGCGGTGATGACCTCGAAGGACCTGCCCGATCAGAAGTTCGAGTACCTCGGACCCGAACGCGTGGCCGTCAATTTCTGGCACATGACGCGCAACATCATGGCGCGCGACAAAGTGCTGTACGAAGGCCACGCCATCGCCGCCGTCGCTGCGACCACGCAGGCAATCGCGGAAGAGGCGCTGAAGCTGATCGAAGTCGATTACGAAGTGCTGCCGCACGTCATCGATGTCGACGAGGCGATGAAGCCCGACGCTCCTCTTTTGTTCGAGGACATGATCACCCGCGGCATCGATCCGCTGCCGCAAAAACCGTCGAACATCTCGAAGCGCATCGAATACAAGATGGGTGACATCGAGGCGGGCTTTGCGTCCGCCGACAAGGTCGTCGAGTTGAGCTTCAAGACTGCACCGGTGCACCAGGGCTATATCGAGCCGCACGCGACGCTCGCGCGCTACGACTCCGATGGCCAGGTGGAGCTCTGGGTCTCGAGCCAGGGGCACTTCGTCGTGCGCACGATGGTGTGCAGGCTGCTCGGCATCAAGACCGCGGACTTGCGCGTGCACGCCGCCGAGATCGGCGGCGCGTTCGGCGGCAAGACCGTCGTCTACGTCGAGCCGGTGGCCGTCACGTTGTCGCGCAAGTCGGGCCATCCCGTGAAGATCATGATGAGCCGGGAAGAAGTGTTCAAGGCGACCGGACCCACGTCCGGCGCTTCAATGACGATCAAGATTGGCGTCATGAAGGACGGCAGGATCGTCGCCGCCGACGGCCTGATGAAATATCAGGCAGGCGCTTTCCCGACTTCACCCGTCATGAACGGACTGATGTGCGGATTCGCGCCGTACGCCATCCCGAACGTGCGCACCATCGGCTACGACGTGGTGTGCAACCGGCCGAAGACGGTCGCGTATCGCGCGCCCGGCTCGCCGATCTCCGCTTTCGCCGTGGAGAGCACGATGGACGCGGCCGCGGCCAGCATCGGGATGGACCCGCTTCAGTTCAGGTTGAAGAACATCGCCAAACCGGGAACGCCGCTCGTGCACGGCGCGAAGATCAACCACGCAGGTTTCGCCGAAACGCTGCAGGCATTGCAGAAGCATCCTGGATACACCAAACCGCTCGGCAAGAATCAGGGACGCGGCATGGCCGTGGGCTACTGGTTCAACGGCGGCGGTGAATCGAGCGCGACCGTGCACGTCAACGAAGACGGCACGGCGGTGGTCGCGACCGGCAGCCCGGACATCGGCGGCTCGCGCGCGTCGACCGCGCAGATGGCGGCGGAGACGCTGGGGATCGAATACGAGCGCGTTCGACCGATCATCGCCGACACCAATTCGGTCGGCTACACCCAGGCGACGGGCGGCTCGCGCGTCACCTACGCCACCGGCCGCGCCGTGATCGATGCGTGCAACAAGGTGATCGCCGAGATGTGCGCGCGCGCGGCCAAAATCTGGAAGATCGACGTCGCGGACGTGATCTGGGAAGACGGCAAGGCGAGGCCGGGCGGCAAACGCGCCGGCGAGTTCGAGCCGCTGTCGTTCAAGGACATCGCGTCCAAGCGCACGGCGACGGGAGGACCGATCGTCGCTGCTGCCGCGATCAACGCGGAAGGCCAGGCGCCCGGCTTCGCAGCGCAGTTCTGCGACGTCGAGGTCGATCCCGAGACCGGCCAAGTCAAGATCCTGCGCTACGTCGCCGCGCAGGACGCGGGGCGCGCCGTTCATCCGAAGTACGTCGAGGGACAGATGCAAGGCGGTGTGGTGCAGGGCATCGGCTGGGCGTTGAACGAGGAATACATCTACGACAAGGACGGGCGGCTCTCCAATCCTGGATTTCTCGACTATCGCATTCCCGTGGCGTCCGACCTGCCGATGATCGAAACGATCGTGGTCGAGGTGCCGAACCCGAACCACCCGTACGGTGTGAAAGGCGTGGCGGAAGCGAACATCGTTCCGCCGATGGCGGCGATCGCCAACGCGATCTGCCGCGCAACCGGCAAGCGCCTGACCGATCTGCCGATGTCGCCGCCGAAGGTGCTGCAGGCGCTCGATTCCTGAAGCGGCATCAAGCCGCAGTCGATTCGGCGGAAGGTTTCGCGCGACCGCCGAACATGTCGTAGAGCAGCGCTTCGCGCACCTCCGCGACGTCGAGCTCGTGCTGCGCGATGAGATCCTTCGTATCCGCGATGATCGCATCGACGTCGCCCAGGAAGCGCAGCCGCTTGTAGAGATCGGGGATGTGGATGCCCATGCTCTCGCCGATCAGCTCCATGAAGTTGAGCAACTCGAACTCGACTTCAGGCTGGTACTGGATGAGCTCGCGATGACAGCCGTGGAAGATGGAGGCGAACGTCGTCACGCCTGCTTCGGCCGCAGCGCGAAACTCGCGCTCGCGCAGCTCAGCCTTGAACTTGGGCAGCACGTTGAGATGCGAAGCCTGCGTGCTCACGATCGGCACGTCGAGCTCGACCACTTCCAGTTCCGGGATCGCGCGCAGCACAGCCTTCACGGCGGTCATGATGCCGGGCACCGCGGAGCGCTCCTGCAGGGCGACGCGTTTGCGGACTGGATACACGAACAAGGGCCTCAGGTCGTCGAGGCGTTCGGCGAAGAATTCAGCCAGAGGGCCGATACCGAAAGGCCTTTCTCCGAACGATTCCGTGTACGCGGGAAGCGCGATCTCTCCGATCTGGATATGGCAGCTCGGGCACCACGCGATCACGCGTGAGGCGCCTGGGCGGCTCAGGCGTTCGATCGTGTTGTATCCCATGCGCCCCGCGGTCTTCGCGTCACCTTCCTTGAAGTGCTGGATGCCGCAACACGTCGCGACACCCCCCATCACTTCGTAAGTGACGCCGATCGCGTCGAGCACTTCCATCACGAGCATCAGGATGTGAGGCGTCTTGACGATGTTGCAGCCGGTGTAGAGCACGATGTCGGGATCGGTCGCGTACTCGCCCCGCTCGCGCAGCGGCGGCGCGAGGCGCTCGAGCTCTTCGGGCGTGAGCAGCAGGCGCGAGATCATGCGCGTGCTGTGATGAAGCTTGCCGTAGTACGCCTGCCCGGCGCGCCGCACCGCGTCTTCACCGAGCTTCGCCTTCGCGGCAACGCGCGCCATATTCACCATGAAGCGCGGATTCACGCCGTAATCGCACGCGCGCATGCACTTGCCGCTGTTGGTGCAGACCTGCGTCCAGCGCTCCGCGTCCGGCGTCCCCGCGCCGCCTTTGAGGAGATCGAGTATTCCGCCGACGATCGCAGGCGCCTGTGTCTTGTCCAGTCCCGCCGGCTCGACCATCGGACAAGCTTCCACGCAGCGACCGCACCGGGTGCACGCGTCGAGGATGTCGTCGATGCGTGCGTTCACCGCGTCGAGAAAAGAAACGGTGCGTTCGGTGCTCGCCATGTCAGGGTCTCGCGCTACCTTATCGGCGACAATGTGGTGACTCATAAGTTCGTGCCACAACAGCCGTTCGCGCTGAGGAGCGGTAGCGTCTCGAAGCACGGACAACCACCGCCCTTCGCCCTTCGAGACGGCCTCTGCCGGCCTCCTCAGGACGAACGGTTCGCAACGTTACTTCTTCAATCGCTTGCGCTCAGCTTCGCAGCGCGCGCAACTTTTCCCCACTTCACCATCTCCTGCTCGATGTAGCGACCGAATTCATCCGGGCCGAGAAGCGCAACGTCGGCACCCTGGCTCGCCATGAAGTTTTTCATGTCGGTGGTTGTCATCGTCTTGGCAATCGCGTCGTAGAGCTTCCTGACGATCTCGGGTGGCGTTTTGGCCGGAGCGACCACGCCCGTCCAGGAGCTGACTTCAAAGTTTTTCACGCCCTGCTCGTCGAAAGTCGGGATGTCGGGGAACTGCGGCAGTCTTCGAAGCGTGGCGACGCCGATCGGCTTTACACGCTTCGCTTGTATCTGACCCGTGAAAGCGGTCGCGCCCGTGCAGAACATCTGCACCTGACCGCCCACGAGGTCGATCATCGCAGTCCCGGCGCCCTTGTAGGGAATGTGGGTCATGTCCACACCCGTCACCGATTTGAAGAGCTCGCTGCACAGGTGCGGTGTGCCGCCGTTGCCCGATGAAGCGAAGTTGATCTGCCCAGGCCGACGCTTCGCGAGCGCGATCAGCTCTTGCACGTTGTTGACCGGCAGCGAAGGATGTACCGCCATGATGTACGGAATGGTCGCGATGCGAGCGATCGGTGCGAAGTCGCGCACGGGATTGAAACCGAGCTTGGGATAGACCGCCGGCCCGACGGCAAGCGGACTCGCGACGGCAACCAGCAGCGTGTAACCGTCAGGCGTGCTTTTCGCCGCCACCTCGCTGCCGAGCGTTCCACTCGCGCCCGCACGATTCTCCACCACGACTTGCTGACCGAGCACCGGACTCAGCCGCTGCGCGAGCCCTCTGCCGAGGATATCGTTGGTGCTCGCGCCCGGCGGGTAAGGCACGATTAATCGAATCGGTCGATTCGGATAAGCTTGTCCTGAGCCCGTCGAAGGGTCCGACTGCGCAACCGCCACGCTCGCGATTGCAGCGAATACGCCGGCGCAGCACAGCTTGTTCCAGCGCATTGAGCTGGGCGTTGCACGCCTCATGCAGCCGCCTTGATCGAAACCCGCCAGTGAATACGATCTTCTTCAGGCGGGTAATCGCCGGCCGCCTTGTGATACGAGCAGCGGTTGTCCCAGATCACGATATCGCCCTTGCGCCATTTGTGAGTGTAGTCGGCCCCGGGCTGCACCATGTAAGTCCTGAGCTCAGCGATCAGGCTCTCGCTTTCTTCGGGAGCGAGACCTTCGATGCGCAGCAACTTGTTGGGATCGAAATACAGCACTGGGCGACCAGTTTCCGGATGCGTCGTGAGCAGCGGATGCAATGCCGCCGGAGCATTGCGGTCCTCCGGATCGAGCAGTGCTTTGCCGCTCTTGATGCGAGCGCCATAGACGTACGCGCCGCGCAGGCCCTGTAAGCGCCGCTTCAGAGCATCGGGCAGCGCTGCATAGGACGCGTAGCAACTGGCGAAGTAGGTATCGCCGCCGCGGCTCGGGATCGCTACTGCGTACAACTGGGTCGCCTTGAACGGCACCTGTTCGTAGGAGCCGTCGGTGTGCCAGCCCTCGGCGCCGCGCCGGTAGATCCTCATGTTCAGCTTGCCGTCGGCATCGAATTTGTTGACGCCGAGGAAAGTGACTTCAGGCGCTTCCGGATGGCGCGTGCTCTTCGACGGGTGCAGCTCGAGCCGTCCGAATCGACGGCTGTAGCGCACGTACTCAGGCAGCGTGAGCGCCTGGTCGCGCAGAACGACTACGTTGTAGTCCAGCCACGCGCGGTAAATGATGCTGAAGTCGGCATCGTCGATCGTGCGGACATCGACGCCGGTAATCTCGGCGCCGATCTGTGCTCTCAAGCGGCGTACCTGAATCATGCTTCGTCTCGCTTATTTCGCTTCAGCCACATTCATCGTAAATGCGCGCGTGTCGTCTGTCCATTTCACGCGCTGCGTCGGCGCAGCCGGTAGCGAACGATGATGCTATCGACCGTTGTCGAAATCGGACTTCGCCAGACGACTAGGGACGTACGACAACATCCACAAGGAGACACACCATGAAATTCATGATGCTGATGATTCCCGCTGTCTATCAAGGCGGCAAAAAAGTAGACCCGGACTTCGTACCCGATCGGAAAAAAATGGAAGAGATGGGCCGGTTTAACGACGAGATGGGCAAAGCACTCCGAATCGAGTCTTTGAACGGACTCCACCCGCAAGCGACCGGCGCCCGCGTCTCGTTCGGCCAAGGCAAACCCACCGTCACGGATGGACCTCACATCGAAACCAAAGAAGTGCTCGGCGGTTACTGGATCGTGGAGGCGCCGTCAAAAGAGGAAGTCGTCAAATGGGCGCAGCGTTGCCCGGCCGCACCCGGCGACACGATCGAAATCCGTCAGATTTTCGAGGCGGCGGATTTCGCGATTAAAAAATAGGAGACGCGCTCGGTTACTGCAGCTCAGAGCGGCGCCGGCAGGCGCTGCTTGCCACGCGTTCATTCGAACTGGAGTCCACACCGATAGAACTCAAGCTGGCAGCGCGTAAGACAAGCGCCCACGACTAACTCGTTGCGGGAACATGAGGGCCATGGCAACCTCGGGCTCTACCACCCAGGAGGAAACTTGGACCTGCGTCTTCACGGATCGACCGCGCTCGTTACCGGCGCGTCTCGCGGCATCGGCTTCGCAGTCGCGCAAGGACTCGCACGCGAAGGCTGTCACGTGCACATGGCAGCGCGCACCGCAGCCGACTTGGAATCTGCGCGCGCAAAAATTCTCGACGAGTGCGATGTACGCATCGAATGCCACGCGCTCGACTTGAGCAAGGCAGACGCCATCGCGAAGCTCGCGCAGCGCTGCGCACAAGTCGACATCCTCGTGAACAACGCCGGCGGAATCCCCGCGGCGCGGCTGACCGACATCAACGAAGATCGCTGGCGCGCCGCGTGGGAGCTCAAAGTATTCGGATACATCAATCTCACGCGTGAGATCTACCGCGTCATGCAGGAGAAACGTCGCGGCGTCATCGTCAACGTGATCGGTGTATCCGGTGAGCGTCTGCGGCAGGATTACATCGCAGGCTCGACCGGCAACGCAGCACTGATGGCATTCACGAAGACGCTCGGCGGTGAGAGCGTCGACTATGGTGTACGGGTCGTCGGCGTGAATCCGGGGCAGATCGACACCGATCGGCTGCGCTCGCGGTACGAGGGACGAGCAAAAGCCGAGTTGGGCGACGCCGGTCGCTGGCGCGAGCTGATCAAGAACGCGCCGTTCGGAAGGCTCGCGACGGCTGATGAAATTGCGGATGCCGTGGTGTGGCTTGCTTCACCGCGCGCGTCATACGTGAGCGGCACCGTGCTTACGGTCGACGGTGGTCGCGCGGTACGTAACACATGATGTGCGGGATCACGCGCCGGGTATTGCAACCCGCGGCGCTGTTGCTCGGGCTTTCCTGTTGTGCTGTCGGTGCGCTCGCGCAAACGCCCTACCCCAGCAAACCGATACGCATCATCGTACCGTTTACGCCAGGCGGCGGCGTGGACCTCCTCGCGCGCATCGTGGGCGGCAAGCTCACGGAAGCCTGGGGACAGCCGACGGTCATCGATCATCGGCCGGGCGGGTCGGCAACCTTGGGGCCGGCCGTCGCCGCCAAATCGCCGCCGGATGGATACACGCTCGTACTCGTGACGACCGGATTCACGATGACGCCGGGGCTGCAGAAAGTCCCTTACGATCCGGTGAACGACTTCACGCCGCTCACGCTCATCGCGGTCGTGCCGAATGTTTTGGTCGTCCACCCGTCACTGCCGGCGAAGTCACTCAAGGACCTGGTCGCGCTCTCGCGCTCGCAACCGCTGACGTACGCGTCGTCCGGGTACGCGAGCGTGGGTCAACTCGTGATGGAGATGCTGCGCATTACCGTCCCTCGATTACAGCTCACGCACGTGCCCTACAAAGGCAACTCTCAGGCGCTGACCGGCGTGCTCACCGGCGAGGTGGCGATCGCGCCAACCGCGTTGCCGTCGGCCATGCCGCAAATTTCCACGGGACGGCTTCGGCCGATTGCCATCACGACCGCAAAGCGATCGCCCTCCGTACCGCAGGTGCCGACACTCGCCGAGTCGGGCGCAGCAGGCTACGAATATGCGTCAGACTTCGGGTTGTTGCTGCCCGCTCGAACGTCGCCCGAGATCGTTAGCAAGCTTCACGCTGAAATCTCGCGCGCGTTGAAGACTCCGGACGTGATCGAGAAGCTGAACTCGCAAGGCTACGAGATCGTTGCACTCGGACCCGACGAGTACGCGGCATCGATCCGCACGAACCTCGCCAAGTGGGCGAAGGTCATCCGAAGCGCGAATATCCGCGCGGAGTAGCGCGGCGATCGCGAGGCGTCTGCTTCACTCCACCTTCGCCGCCTGACGCGCGAGCAGCCTCCACTGCCCGCCGCGCTCGCGCCAGACCGTGAGCACCGCAAGGTTCATCTTGTTGCCGTCGCCCTTGCGCGTGCCGATGAACTTGTGGCGCACGAGCGCGATGTCCTCCACCACGTTGACGGTCTGATCGGAGAGCGAGATCGCCGAGAAGCCCGACTTCTGCCCCACCAGCGTCGCGATGAACTCGGCCTTGTTCTCGACCCGGCCGCTCGAATGGCTGTAGAGCAACTGCTCTTCGGCCAGTTTTTCGAGGCTCGCTTTGTCACTTTCCGCCATCGCTTTGCGCATCGATTCCACCGCTGCTGATACGGCGCCTTCTTTTCCTGTGTTGGTGCTTGGCATGGTCAACTCCTTGGTTGAGGGTTGCTCGTTCGTTCTGGTCAATTAAGTATGCGCTACGTCTCTGCCGCGGGCCCGATCAGCTCACGCGCCTGATGCTGAAGCTCGCTGCAGGTTCGAGCGCGGCGATCGCCGAAATGGGTTCCGGCGAGCGCCACCTGAACTGTCTCACGTCGACGCGGTCGGCGTAGACGTCGGCGATGGTAAAGCCGTTGCGCTCCTCCATCTTGGCATAGTCGCTGATTTCGAGAACGCCTGGATGGCCCGGAATCAGCCCACGGCTCGTGCTGGGAAATACCGTAGTCCCGATGGGCCCCGGCAAGATCGTATGGATCGGATTCGTGGAGAAATCAAGGTCGCCACTTCGCGTCATGCTCGAAGCGGCGCAGGCATGCATGTCACCGGAAATGCTGATCGCAGCGCGGCTCTTCTGTGCCGTCAGCGCGGCTGTGAGCCGCTGATGTTGTTCGAACCAGCCCTTCTTCCAGTAAATCTTGTCCTTGTCGAGGCTCGTCTGCGCCTGGCCGACGGGACCGCCGTCGTACCACTCCCCGAGCTTGCCCGCGCTCCAGCCGAGCGGCACCGACGGCACCTGGATGTATTGCTTTGCCGTGGATCGCGCAGCCCGGTCGTTGAGGTAGCGCTCGGCCTCAGGAAAGAGAAATCGCTCGTCCGGCCCGTTCGACCAGCCGCGCCGGCACTCGAACGTATTGATCTCGAGCAGCGTGCCCACGCGCACCGCTTCCAGCGTATACGAAGCCATGCGGTCGGTGAGGTCGGGACGACCGAGAGCGACTGGATACGCCATATCCGCGGTACGCTTCTGGAGGTTCATCGTGAAGGGACGCGGCGGAAAGGTGCAGCCCCACGTGCCCGCATTGTCATTCTCGAAATAATCGTGATCGTCCGCGACGAAGACCATCGGCACCGATACGAACCGATCCTCATAGATCGATGCGATCTGGCGGCCGACGACGGTGTTGAGTGAGTGCCGGTTCGTTGCCGAATCGAAAGCAGAATCTTCGTCGATCCACGCGATACGGCGATATTGCTCGGCGCGCTTTGCGCGTGCCTCAGGAGTGCGGCGATACAGCAGCGCCGTGCGCAGGTCCCAGTAGATGTGGTCTCCGTTTGCGACCGCGAGATCCGGTGAGAAGCTGAGCGCCCGATCAAACAGTGCGCGTCGCATCGATACGGCGAGTGCCGAGACGGCTTCATCGCCGCCCGCGCAGGTGAAAAACAGGACACGGAAGTGCGATGGATTCGAATCCGGCGGCGGCAATGTACGCAATTGCCAGGGTTCACGCAGCGACCGGCCCGTATCGTCGCGCAGCGTCAGCGTGTACTCAGCGCCGCCCTTCAGCCCGTTCTGAATGAACTGCCACGCATAGCCGTCGCCGTCCGTAGCCTTGCCTGCAACGCGCCGTCCATCGATCGCAAGCTGCGGCGCACCTGAAGGCGGCCGATCGAGCAGCACTTTCAGCGCGATGGTGTCATGCGTGACCGACGGCAGAATCATGCGCACCGACTCATCGGCACGAGACCAGCTGACGCCGCCATGAAACATTCCGCCGAGACCGAGCGCGGCGCCTGCTTTGAGAACGGTCCGGCGGTTTACCATCGCGGGCTCCTGTGTTCTCTCGGTAGTGTTATGTCCGTACGACCTAAAGGAGCGAAAAGCTTCAACACAGAGGACACAAAGACACGGAGGATTTAACAGTTACCTTTGTACACGCGCACCTTGCTGACAGACGATCATGGCCACCGCTGCTCTGTCAGCATAAACGTATTTCGTTCGAGTCCTTTGTGTCCTTTGTGTCCTCTGTGTCACAGCTTTGACTGTTAAGCCAGCAAGAGCTGGCGATAACCCGCTGCTGCGACGGCGTCGCAATACTCTCGATACGCTGGATGAACAGTTACCTTTGTATACGCGCGCCTTGCTGACAGACGATCATGGGCACCGCTGCTCTGTCAGCATAGACGTATTTCGTTCGAGTCCTTTGTGTCCTCTGTGTCAAAGCTTTGACTGTTAAGCCAGCGCGAGCTGGCGATAGCCCGCTGCTGCGACGGCGTCGCAATACTCTCGATACGCTGGATGAACAGTTACCTTTGTATACGCGCGCCTTGCTGACAGACGATCATGGGCACCGCTGCTCTGTCAGCATAGACGTATTTCGTTCGAGTCCTTTGTGTCCTCTGTGTCAAAGCTTTGACTGTTAAGCCAGCGCGAGCTGGCGATAGCCCGCTGCTGCGACGGCGTCGCAATACTCTCGATACGCTGGATGGCCTCCGCTGTAGCGCATGACCCTCGGGGTTTGCTTGCCCTCGACGTTGCGGTTGACGCCCGTCATCCAGGAAGCGACCTCGTTCACGAGCTGTCCCTGACCGAGAGCGAGAACGTGATCGGTCCATTCGCTGACGCCGGCGGCAGTGGCTTCGATGCGGGTGAACCCGCGCTGTGTCGCGTACCGAACGACACCGGTCACCCACTCGACGCTGTATTCCGCAGTGCGCGTGTAGTTCCCGAGCCCGCCATGCGGCCCCATCGCCATCAGCATGTTCGGAAAGCCTTTGACGAACACGCCGAGATAAGTCTGCGGTCCGTTTGCCCAGACATCTTTCAGGCGCACGTCCTCGACGCCTCTGATATCGATACGGTCGAAGGCGCCCGTGATGGCGTCGAACCCGGTCGCGTAGATGATGATGTCGAGCTCATATTCCTGCCGGCTGGTTTTGATGCCGCCCGCCGTCACCCTCTCGATCGGGGTCTCGTTGACGTCGACGAGCTCGACGTTGGGCTGATTGAACACCTCGTAGTAACCGTTCTCGAGCGGCGGCCGACGGGTACCCAGGCCGTGGTTCTTCGGGATCAGCCTTTCGGCGACGACCGGGTCACGCACACGGCTACGGATCTTGTTCGCGATAAATTCGCTCGCAAGCGCGTTGGCGGCGCGGTCGGTCAGCGTGTCGCGAAAATTGCCCTGCCAGAGCCCGAAGCCGCGGTTCCCATAAAGCTTTTCCCATAACGCAGCGCGTTCCTCGGGTGTGCATTCAACAGTAGTGCGCGAATCCGGGCCATGGACGTAGCAGCTGGGTGTCGTGCGGCAGAGCGCGAGGATTTCGGAATAGCGCGCGCGTATGTCGCGCATCTCCTCTTGGGAAATCCTGGCGTTGTGCTGCGGTACGCACCAGTTCGCGTTGCGCTGGAAGATCGTCAGCTGCGCCGCACTCTTTGCGATTTCCTGGATCGCCTGCACGGCAGTTGCGCCGGTACCGATGATCCCGACGCGTTTTCCCGCGAAATCGATGCCTTCCTTCGGCCAATGGTGTGTATGGCAGGACTGGCCTTTGAATGAGTCGATACCCGGTATGTTGCTCGGCGTCGTCGCCGCCGAGAGGACGCCGATGGCAGTGATCAGATAGCGTGTCGTATAGCGGCTGCCATCGTTCAGCACGATCTCCCAGCTTCGTGTTTCCTCACGATAGCGGGCAGCGGCGACGCGAGCATTGAATTGGATGTCACGGCGCAGGTCGAACATGTCGGCGACATGGTTGAGATAACGCTCGGTCTCGGGTTGTCCGGCGAAATGTTCGCCCCAGTCCCACGTGTCGAGCAGTTGCTGTGACCATGAATAGCCGTAGGTCCAGCTTTCGGAATCGAAGCGCGCGCCGGGGTAGCGATTCCAGTACCACGTGCCGCCTACTCCGCTGCCTGCCTCGAACGTGCGCACCCGAAGTCCGAGCTCGCGCAGCCTGTAGAGCTGATAGAGTCCCGTGACGCCTGCACCAATCACGACGGCATCGAAATCCAGAAGCCGTGAAACACCAGCACTCGTGATCGGCGACGCTGCAGTATCCATCTCGATCCTCCTGCACTGACCGGCCTCTAAACTACGTGCGCTCTTACTCCTTGCTTTCCGGCACTTGCTCCGCCGCCGCCTGGAAACCGATCTTCGAATGCGTGCCGTCGCAGAACGGCTTCTTGCTCGAAGCCCCGCAGCGGCACAGGGAAAACGGCGGCGGGGGCGTATCGACCTTGCGATCCTCGTAGTAGAGATCGATCTGACCCTCGACGCGGTATGGACCGTTCCTGCGCGCGGTGATTTTCACGTCAGCCATCTGATTCTCCTTTCATCGGACGCCGGCCATTGCCGGCAATCGGCCGGCACTCGATAGTTACGTCTGATCGTTCACCGCGTAGTAGCAGACCGAGCCGCTCTTCGAGGTGTCCGTCCACTGATGCGGAGTCTTGGCGTGATCGATTGTAACGCCGTCATGATGCGGCGAATCTTCCCCGAACATCGTGCGATGGACCGTTCGCCCGACCGGCGATACAGTTGCGGATAAGGAAAGCCTGTCGAAGACTGGAGGACCGCATGGCAGTCCGCAATGCACTCGAGACACCGTCCGTACGCGAGCGGGTCGGCGAGGAGGAGTGGCAGGCCCGCGTCGAGCTCGCGGCCGCCTACCGGCTGGTCGCGCAGCATGGCTGGACGAATCTCGTCAACAATCACATTTCGCTGCGCGTTCCGGGGACCGAAGACCAGTTCCTCATCAATCCCTACGGACTCCTGTACGAGCAGATCACAGCGTCGAGTCTGGTCAAGATCGACGTGGACGGAAATATCCTCGACGAGACGAGCTATAAGGTGAACCGGGCCGGTTTCGTCATCCACAGCGCGATCCACATGGCGCGCCGGGACCTGCACTGCGTGCTGCACACGCACACGGTGCCCGGCCAGGCGGTTTCCGCGCTCGATTGCGGACTCCTGCCGCTCAATCAGGCCGCCATGCGCTTCTACAACCACATCGGCTATCACGACTTCGAGGGGATCGCGGACGACCTCGACGAGCGCGAGCGGATCGTCGCCGACCTGGGTCCGCACAAATGCATGATCATGCGTAACCACGGGCTGCTGACCGCGGGCGCGGACTGCGGCGAGGCGTGGCACCTCATGTATCACCTCGTGCGATCGTGCGAAACACAGTTGCTGGTGCTCGGCAGCGGTCAGCCTTACAGCATGCCGCCGCGGGAGATTTGCGAGAAGACCGCCGCGCAGTACTGGCGCCCCGGGCGACGGCTGGGGGATCTCGACTGGCCGGCACAGATGAAGCTGCTGGATGCGAGGGATCCCTCCTACCGAAATTAATCTTCTGATAGTGGAAAGCGAGCAGGCAGAACACGACGAGCGAACTCGTGGTGACTGCCGCCGTGAAGCGTTGATCTACATCAAGCGCTGGGGCAACGGCTTCAAGCTCGAATATCTCGCCTAAGCGGCGTTCCTCAAAGCCACGCCGCGAGCACCTTCTTTACCGCCGGGCGCTCCGCCATGCGCTTGTGGTGGTCGTGAATCTTCGGGAAGCGCGCGATGTCCACGCTGTCCCGCGGGAGCCACCCTGCTACGGTGAACAAATAGGGATCGCAAATCGTATAGACGTTGCCCATCACCCACGGCCCTTGGACCATTTCGTTCTCCATCAGAGCGAAGTTATCGCCGACGGTCTTCGGCACCTTGCGCTTCATGTCCTCGAGCGACGAGGGCTCGTCCGCCCAGCGGCTGCCGCGGCCGCCATGCGCGTGGTTCACGTGCACCGTTGAGCAAAGATAGCTGTTGAAGGCCTGCACGCGCGCAAACGCGAACGGATCGGCGAGCGGCGCCAGCGCCGCCTTCGGAAACACCTGAGCGATATACGCGAGGATCGCTGGCGTTTCCGTCAGTACTCCCGAGTCGGTGATCAACGCCGGCACGCGGCCCTTGGGATTGATCTTGAGGTACTCGGGCTTGCGCTGGTCGCCGGCGGCGAAATCCAACCGCACCGCTTCGTATTCGGCGCCCGCCTCTTCGAGCGCAATGTGCGACGCGAGCGCGCAGGAACCCACGGCATAGAACAACTTGAGCATCGGTCATCCTCCCTTCAGGGCGAAACGATAATTCCAGTGGATAATCCCATTATGATTCACATCCGCACGCACCGTGCGGCGACATTGCGCGTTGGGCTGGTCACATTGCTGAGCGTGCTTGCGACAGCGGTTGCCGCGCAAGCCTTTCCCGCCAAACCCATCCGCATCATCGCTCCGTTCCCGCCCGCCAGCGTGGCGGATGTGCTGGCGCGCCCCATTGCGCAGAAAATGAATGAAACCTGGGGGCAGTCGGTGATCGTCGACGATCGCGTCGGCATGGCGGGCACTGTCGGCGCAGGCATCGTGGCCAAAGCGCCGCCCGACGGTTACACGCTGTTGCTGGGTACCATCGGCACGAACGCGATCAACGCCGCGCTCTACAGCAAGATGCCTTACGACGTGCGCACGGATTTCGCGCCCGTCACGCTCGTCGCCCGCACGTATTTGCTACTGGTGATGCACCCTTCGGTGCCGGTGCGCACCGTGAAGGACGTGATTGCGCTCGCCAGGGCGCACCCAGGCAAGCTCAATTTCGGTTCGGCCGGTGCGGGCACCACGCCGCATCTGGCGGGCGAGATGTTCAAGTTTCTTACCGGCGTGTCGATGACGCACATTGCGTACAGAGGCAGCCCGCAATCCGCCATCGATCTCCTGGCCGGACGCCTCGACCTCATTTTCGCCAACGGCTCCGCCGTGTTGCCGCACATTCGCGCCGGCAAGATGCGGTTGATCGCGATCAGCGCAGCGCGCCGTGACCCGGAGATGCCAGACATCCCCACCATCGCCGAAACCGTCCCGGGCTTCGAGATGGCGCCATGGTTCGGTTTGTTCGCTCCCGCCGGCACGCCCCGCGATGTGGTCACGCGGCTCAACACCGAGACAGTGCGCATACTCGCGCTGCCGGACGTCAAAGCGAATTATGGGAACCTTGGCTTGACCGCGGTTTCCAGCACGCCCGAACAGTTCAGCGTCTATGTACGCGAAGAAATCGTACGCTGGGCAAAGGTGGTCAAGGCAAGCGGCGCGCGAGCGGATTGAGCTGATAAGCAGTAGGAAGGAACGAGGATCAAGACCACACGCGCCTACTTTTGCGTCTGCGCTGCCGGTTTCAGGATCCTGATCCAGCGCTCGACTTCCGAGCGGATGTAGGCATCGGCCTCTTGCGGCGTGCTGGGCGCGGGCTCGGCACCTAAGGCAACGAGACGCTCTTTCGTTTCTGCGTGTTTGAGCGCGGCGACCGTTTCGCTGTTAAGCCGCGTCATGACGGATCGCGGCATGCCGGCCGGTGCGATCAGGACGTTCGACAGGTAGAACTCGAATCCCGGCAGGCCGCTCTCCGCGATGGTCGGGACCTCGGGTGCGCTGGGACTGCGCTCGCGCCCCGAAATCGCCAGCGCACGCACGCGGCCGGCCTTGACGAAGGACAGCGCTCCCGCGATCGACAGCCAGGTGATCGGGATCTGACCGCTCACGACATCGGCCAGTGCGGGACCGCCGCCTTTGTAGGCGATTTCCGCAAGATCGATCCCCGCCGAGGATTTGAAAAGCTCGCCGACGAGATACATCGTGCTGCCCAGTCCGGACGATCCGTAGTTGTACTTGCCCGGGTTCGCCTTCGCGAGTGCGACCAGCTCCTTCACCGACTTTGCCGGGAACGACGGGTTCACGAGAAGCAGCATGGGAACCCGCAGGATCAAGCTCACGCCTGCGGTGTCCTTCAGCGTGTCGTAGGGCATCTTCTCGTTGACCGCCGGATTCGCGACGTGGGACGAGTCAACCACCATGAGCGTGTAGCCGTCAGGCGCCGCGCGCACGAGCAGCGAGGTCGCGATCATGCCGCTCGCGCCCGGGCGATTGTCGACGATGACCTGCTGTCCGAGTGTCTCGCCGAACCTCGCTGCCAGCATTCGCGCGCTGAGGTCGGTGGCGCCGCCGGGTACATAGCCGACCAGCATTCGAATGGGCCTGGTCGGATACGATTGCGCCGATGCGATATCGCCGGCAAACACAGACGCGGCAATCGCGAGAAACATCCAAAGCATGCCGAGGTAGACCGTCATGGCGGCTATGAGCGCCTCTCAGTTGCAAAGAGGTGTCAGTATGCGCTGTCCGTACCGGAGCCCGCTCGATGTTACCGCACGGGTCTTGGTCGTCCCGGACCGCCGTGTCGGATTGACGCTGCGATTGCGCGACTCACATGACCGATCGCACCAATCCACCGTCCACGCGAATTGTCGTGCCGGTGATGTAACTCGATTTCGGCGACGCCAGAAACGCCACGAGATTCGCAAGCTCCTTCGGCTCACCGATGCGGCCGAGCGCAGTTTCCGCTGCGCGTTCCTTGAGTGCCTGTTCGACTGTCCAACCGAGTTGCTTCGCCCGTGCCGTGACGTTCGATAGCATGCGCTCCGACAGAATCGAGCCGGGACAGACGTTGTTCACGAGTATGCCGTCGCGCCCTACTTCATCTGCGAGGCTTTTCGCCCACGCGACGACGCCCATGCGTGTCGCGCCGGAGAGCGCGAGTTTCGGGATCGGCTGATAGACGGTGCTCGCGAGAATGTTGATGATGTGCCCGCCGCCGGCCTTCTGAAGATGAGGTATCGCTTCGCGCGCCATGCGTGCGAAGAAGAGCAGCGAGCGTTGCACCGCAGTCGCCCACAACTCTTCCGTCGCGTCACGCGCATCCGCGAGCGGCGGTCCGCCTGAATTACTGACGAGAACGTCCAGCCGGCCATATCGATCGACAGTCGACGCGACCAGCCGGCGAATCGTGTCGTACTGCTCGAGATCGCCCGCAATCGCGAGGACCTCGACTCCGGTCGCGCTGCCAATTTCCTGCGCGGCTTTCTCGAGATCGCTTTGCGAGCGGCTGCAGATCGCGAGATTCACGCCCTCGTCCGCGAGCGTCTGTGCGCACGCGCGCCCCAGACCTTTGCTTGCGCCGCCGACAATCGCCACTTTTCCTTTCAGCATGAGATCCACGAGAGCCCCCCTTTTCGTTTGGACCGCAACGCGAGAACCCGCTACGTCTGATAGTTCACTGCGTAGTAGCAGACCGAGCCGGTCTTCGAGGTGTCCTTCCACTGATGCGGCGTCTTCGCCGGGATGGCGATGATGTCGCCCTTCGTGAGGTGATGCATCGTTCCGCCCTCGATGCCCGAGCCCCGCGTCTGTCCGGGCGAGATCACTTTCGGATCGATCATCTTTCCGCCGGTGATGAAATCAGCCTCGCCGTCGACGATGATGAACACGTGGTTGGTCATGTCGTGCATCTCGGCGCCGCGCTGCCGACCGCGGTTGGCGATGACTGTCAGCGCGCCGTCCTCGATCACACGTCCGCCTTCTACGAAAGCGGCTTCGCACTTTTCGTGATTGATGTAGTGGACGCGGTCCGGGAAGCCTGGAACGAGCGACATGGCGATCTCCTGGCGTTTCGAGTGGTGGGGGATCGATTGTAACGCCGTCACCACGTGGGGAATTTCATGCAACATCGTGCGATCGACCGCTCGCCCGACCGGCGATACAGTCGCGGATTCGGAAAAGAGCGGTCAAAAACTGGAGCACCGCATGACAGGCGGCCATGTGGTTCTACAATTACATCGGCTACCGCGATTCGAGGACGGATCCCTCGTACCGCAATCAGAGTCTTCTGATCTGTAAAGACCGCCATTTGATCTAACGGGCGCCGTCAGATCATTCCGTCGTCACCGGCAGTGAACGGCCACGAGCGGAACCTCCCGAATGGCGCTTCGGACAAGTGTCGCTTATGATCGCCGGATAGGCAGAGGAGATCAGGACCAGGATGATCATGGCGACACCGCATACCAACTGGCTAAACAAGACGGGAACGAAAATCCAGACTGCGGATGGCCTTGCAATCGCCGTATATGCCTCTCGCACTGAGGATTAGCCTGATCGACGCCGTCACGCGTCAGCTCAATACCGCGGTTGAGAAACGAGGAGCGCGACTTCCTCGCAGGCCTCTTGGTAGAAGCCTGCAAAGTGGCACGTAAGTGCTGGTGCGTCATTGGACTGCAAGACCGTACGCGGCGCTGCTCGCATGATGAGAAAGCCACGCATCCTGGTGGTGGAGGACGAGTCGGCCATCGCGGACACGATCCTCTATGTGCTCGCCAACGATGGCTTCATCCCGGAGTGGTGCGCCACCGCCGAAGCGGCAGTGACCGCCTTCGCGCGCGAGCGTCCGGCGCTGGCGATCCTCGACGTGGGCTTGCCGGACCGCAACGGCTTCGAGCTCTTCCGCGAGCTGCAAGGGCTGCCCGGCGGCAGTGAGGTGCCGATGCTGTTCCTGACCGCGCGCAGCGACGAGATCGACCGCGTCGTGGGCCTGGAGCTCGGCGCCGACGATTACGTGGCGAAGCCGTTCTCGCCGCGTGAGCTGTCGGCCCGGGTGCGCGCGATCCTGCGCCGCGCCGCGCGACCCGCGCAGATGACAGCGCCGACCGTGCCGCTGGAGATCGACGAGGATCGCCGTCGTATCCGCTATTACGGGACGCCGCTGGAGCTCTCCCGCTACGAGTACGGTCTCCTGCGAGAGCTGGCCGGCAAGCCCGGACGGGTGTTCACGCGGGAGGAGCTGCTGGCGCGCGTTTGGGACGAGGAAAGCGAGAGCTTCGACCGCACGGTGGACGCGCACATCAAGACCCTGCGTGCGAAGCTCAAAGCGATCACGCCTGAAGTCGAGGCGATACGCACGCTGCGCGGCATCGGCTACGCCTTGAACGAAGACTTGCCCCCGCGGGCGTGAGCAAGCGCAGTCGCATCTTCGTCGTGATCCTGCTGATCTACGCCGCAGGCACGGCCTTCCTGCTGTATCGCGTCCTCGCCGACCTCGATCCGCGTTACCGCGAGTCCGCCGAGGAATCGCTGGTGGAGACGGCGCAGCTGATGGCGAGTCTGGTGGAACAGGACGTGCATGACGGCGTGATCGACACGAAACGCCTCGGCCCGTTGTTCCAAACGGTGTACGCGCGCGCTTTCGAGGCGCGCATCTTCGACGTCTCCAAGACGAAAGTCGAACTAAGGCTGCTGGTCACGGACCGCAACGGCATCGTGCTGTTCGACTCCCGGGGACGCGCGACCGGCGCCGACCATTCGCGCTGGAACGAGATCCTGCTCGCGCTGCGCGGCGAGTATGGCGCGCGTACCACCGCCGATGTGCCGGAGCAGCCGCAGACCTCGGTGATGTACGTCGCGGCGCCGGTGCGCTCGAACGGCGCGATCGTGGGCGCCGTCTCGGTCGGCAAGCCCACACAAAGCTTCGGTCAGTTCGTCGAGGCGGCGCGGCGCAAGACGCTCTATGTGGGCGTGCTGTCAGCGGTGGGCGTCGCGCTGTTGGCTTTCATGATGTCCGTGTGGGTGGTGCGGCCGCTCGGGCTGCTGACCGACTTCGCGCGGTATGTGCGCTCGCAGCGGCGGCTGCATCCGGCGGCGCTCGCGCGCGTGGCGGTAACAATCGTGCGCGACGGCTTCGCGGAGATGCGCGACGCGCTGGCCGGCCGCAACTATGTCGCCGATTACGTGCAGACGCTGACCCACGAGCTGAAAAGCCCGCTGTCGGCAATCCGCGGCGCCTCCGAGCTGCTGCAGGATCCGGCCATGCCGTTGGCCGAGCGCCAAAAGTTCTTGGACAACATCGCGCGCGAGACCGGCCGCATCCAGGAGGTGGTGAACCGCATGATGGAGCTCACGCTGCTGGAGACGCGGCGCTCGCTGGCGCACGTGGAGCCTGTGGCACTCGGCGCGGTGGTGGACGAAGTGCTCGCCGCCGCGCGCGACGCGGCGGTCCCGCGCCAGGTGCACATCATCCGTGATCCGGGCGAGGAGTCCACCGTAGAAGGCGACCGGTTCCTGCTGCGGCGGGCGCTGGCCAACCTGGTGGACAATGCCGTCGACTTCTCCCCGGACGGCGGCACCGTTCGGGTGCGGCTCGGTCACGAGGACGGCTGCGCCGTGATCACGGTGCATGACGAAGGCCCCGGCGTGCCGGCCTACGCGCGCGAGAAGGTTTTCGAAAAGTTCTATTCCCTCGCGCGCCCCGGCTCCGGCAAACGGAGCACGGGACTGGGCCTCTCCTTCGTGCGCCACATCGCCGTGCTACACCACGGGCGCATAGACCTGGGGAACCGCGCGGAAGGTGGCGCGCTGGCCACCTTCTCGCTGCCGCGTCTCTCTTCACGCTGAGGCTGGCGCCGCCGGGCGCGCTGACAGCGCATACCAGTCCACCTTGCGCGTGCCTATCATCAGCACTGCGAGCAGACCGAACAGCAGCAGCGACCCGAGTAAGAGAGCGTTGTCCTCGGACGAAAGCAGCCCGTACAGAGTCCCGTACAGGGCCGCAACGTAGACGCCGAGACCTGAGCCGCGCCGCCATCCCTTGAGCACCGCACTGAAGTACACGACCAGCAGCAGCGTGCTTGCGGCGGCTGCAATCGCATACGCCAGTCCGAACGCGATCTTCTCCGACAGCGCGAGCAGCAGCAGGAAAAACAGCGTGAGCGACAACGCTACGAGCCCGTACTGCACCGGGTGTAGCTTGAGGTGCGCGAACAGCTCGAACATGAACGCCGCCATTAGGGTGAGCGCGACGAATAGTAGCCCGTACTTCAGCGCCCGATTCGTGAGTGCGTAAACGTTCAGGGGCTCGACCAGGCTCACGTCGAAGGTTTCAAGCTGCTGGCGGCCGCCCTGCAGGAACTGCGTGCGCGCCGAGCTCACCAGCGAGGAGACGGACCATTCCGCCTCGAAGCCCTTGTCGCTTACGGTACGCCGTACTGCGAGGAATTTGCCGCCGAAGCTCGGGTGCGGCCAATCGGAAGTGAGGCGGGCCCTGTTCTCATCGGCTAGCGGCACGACGGCCAAACGCTCCTGCCCCACCAGCACCAGGTCCAGCTGGAAGTCGACCGGCTGCCGCTCCTGGAAAGCGCGTTGCGCGGGGGCGGGCAGCGGCGCGTGGATGCCCTGGGCCAGTAAGGAATCCGACGGCACGCCGGGCACGCGCGGCTGCCAACGCCCGGACGCGCCCGCCATCCTGAAGGCGGGTGCGCCCTGGAGTCCGCGCAGGTCGCTCGTTGCGAAGGCCAGCACGGGCGGCTGCGCCTCGATCACGGAGCCTTTCTGGGTGTGGGGGATGGAGGCCGGGTCGAAAGCCGGAAAGCGGCCGCTGAAACCGCCCTTCAGGTTGTAGAACAGCACGTTGAAGACCCCGAGGTAGCGCTCCTCCGCCGTCAGGCGCCCTTGCAGGTCGGTGCTCTCCGGGAACACGATGTGTCCACGCTGCTGCGCGTGCTCGATTCGCTGCTTGACTTTGAGCGCGTCATCGAGCTGCACCTCTGTCCAACGCTCGGTGTAGGGCACGACGATGACGGGCCCCGTGACGACCTGCGGCCCGGCATGTCGCGCAGCGAGCTGCTGAGTAGCGTGGTTGCGGCTCTCGCCGCGTTCGTTGACCAGCCCCCCGATCTGCGCCAGCGGCAACGCTGCGAACAGGGTGAGCAGGGCCAGCACGATGGCCTTCGTGAGCGCGGAATGCGCCAGCATGTTCTTCATGGTGGTCCTCTCTGGTTGCGACGGCACCATACTGCCGGGTGACCGTGCATGCACGATGAAGCGCGCGTGAAGCGCGTTTTCACACAGGCTTCATGATCGTCTGACACGGTCTCTGGGCTGCATCTCGCGCGCACGGTCGCGTTGCCGAGCAACGATAGCCACAGGCCGCGCAGTGCAGATTAATTGCAATGGGCGGATTTGCGTGACGTAAGGTATTAGTCCGAGTACAACCAATAAAGAGGAGCGTAGCGATGACAACGTTCGTCATGATTCACGGCGCTTATCAGGGAGGCTGGATCTGGAAACCGGTCGTCACGCGCCTGCGCGCGGCCGGGCACGTTGCGTACGCACCCACGCTGGACGGCTGCGGCGAGAGGCGACATCAGGTGAGGGCCGGCATCACCGTGTCGACGCAGGCCCACGAGATCGCCGATTTCCTTTTCTACGAAGACTTGCGTGACGTCGTGCTCGTGGGCACGAGCTCAGGCGGCATGGTGATCGTGAAAGCGGCAGAGCTCGCGCGTGAGCGCATCGCGCGATTGAGCTTCGTCGATGCGCTTGCGTTGCTTCCCGGCGAGCGCGTCGAGGCGATCACGAATCGTGCGACGCCGAGAGAAGTCAGCGATGTCACGACCGCGTATTCGCGTGCGGACGCCGAGAAGCGCATGTTCAAGGAGCTCGACCCCGCCGTGCGCGCCTGGGCGCTCGAGCGCATCACGCCGCATCCGTTGGAAGCGCTCGAGGGGCCGATGGTGTCGACGACGTTTTGGGATCAGAAGTGGGCGGCGTCGGTTATCCGCTGCACGCAAGCCGAGAATCCGCCTGAATCGCATCAGCGCCGCACCGCCGAAAAGCTCGCCGCGTCATATCACGAGCTCGAGACCGGCCACTACCCGATGCTGAGCGCGCCGGACGAGCTGACGAAGCTAGTGTTGCGTCCTTGAAATAACTGGTGCTTTCTTTTGATTTTCTACGCCGAACCGCCAGCGACAGGCAGCCCAGTCAAAGCCTTGACACGGAGGACACAAAGGACACAGAGGAATTAGTACAAAAGCACGTCGCGTGGTTAACGGATACTACGTCCCATCTATCCCGACGGCGCCCGTGTCATTAACGCCGCTTCTTTCTTTAGTCCTCCGTGCATCGGTGTCCTCCGTGTTAAAGCTTTTTCGCTTCTTCGAGTTCGCGGCGCAATGCAGCCGGCTTTGGCGCCCCGAAAACAGTACAAGTCATTTCCCGGACATAACACTCGTGCTCGGATAGTCGCCTGTGGATGCGGCAGCGCTTTTACGCAGCGGCGTGCGCAAGGGTTTTCTCGCCTTCCGCGATCCAGTGCTTCGGGTCATCCTCGACCATGATGCGGTAGAGGTGGCGCAGCTCCTTCATGTCGTAGTCGCCGTTCGCCTGGTGCATCACGCTGCGATCATCCCAGATGACCATGTCGCCCATGATCCACTTGTGGCGATATTCGTATTTCTTCTGCGTCGCGTGCGCCATGAGCTCAGCGACGAGCGCGAGCGCATCTTTCTCTTCCATCCCGGTGATTGCTTCGATCCGCACCGGATTCAGATAGAGGAACTTGCGTCCGTTTTCAGGGTGGGTGCGAACCAGCGGATGCCACGTGGGAGGCGGCAGCTCTTTCGCGCTTTCCTCCGATAGCGGGCGGAGCTTCCGCGGGCTGAACTTGCTCTCGAAGACATGAAGCGCTTTGAGTCCGGCGATACGCTGCTTCGTCGCTTCCGGGAGATCGTCGTATGCGTTGTGCATGTTGACGAACTGCGTATCGCCGCCATAGCTGGGAAGCGACACAGTGTGCAGCGCTGTCGCTTTGGGCGGACACGGGTGGTTGGAATGATCGGTGTGAAACGATCCACCCGCGATGCGGTATTTGCCCGGCGCGATCTCGGTCTGCTTCACCTCGTAGACATCGGGATGGCCGATACGCACTTCCTTGTGGTGATGTTGCATGAGCGGACCAAAGATCTCACCCGCGGCGGCGAACTGGGCAGGCGTGAGCTTCTGGTCGCGGAAAACGAGAACGTGATATTTGGCGAAATCCGCGTTGATTTTTTTCTTCACGTCGTCGCTGACGTGCCGGGAGAGGTCGAGGCCGATGATCTCCGCACCGGTGTCGTGGCTGGTCATGGGATTGATCGTGTAATCGCTCATGTCTCTCCTCCGTGGGGATAGCGCTTCAGTTCAGTTATCTTAGCTCAGTCGTCGTCGGGCCTGCTTCGGAAAGCGTAAAGGGGCCAGGCTCGGCCAGGCTCAATTTTTTACGCTTGTCGCGCGTAGCATAAAGGGGCAGCATAAAGGGCCAGGCTTTTACGCCTGTGGAAACGCTCGAATTCGAGCCTGGCCCCTTCAGCTAATTGCGGATCTTATCGTCCAGACATGCACAAAGACGATCACGATCATTCGGAGCTCTCCGACACTCAGCTTAGAGTGCGCGCGCTCGAAACGGTCCTGACGGAAAAGGGATACATCGATCCCGCCGTGCTCGACGCGATCATCGAGCACTACGAGACGAAGACCGGTCCGCACATCGGCGCGCGCGCCATCGCGCGGGCATGGGTCGACACCGAATTCAAGGCGGCGCTGCTCGACGATGCTTTCCAGCACATTGGGATCCTAAGCTTAGAATTCCACGTGGACAAGTTGTCGCG
>JADMIO011826959.1_pt1 | contig 81194 bp, 77 predicted proteins | sample 8958161 | NCBI WGS metagenome assembly JADMIO01 (sample SAMN16585339, study PRJNA669376) | soil metagenome | isolation source: Crop rotation soil | place: USA: Cullars Rotation, Alabama | collected 2011
CCGCGACAACTTGTCCACGTGGAATTCTAAGCTTAGGATCCCAATGTGCTGGAAAGAGCTCGACCTGGACTCGGCCGCGGCGCAGAAGTACAACGCGGAGAATCCGGCGGAAGAGCTGATGCAGGTAAATCAGGGGGACGACTTCGGCTGGCCGTACTGCTACTACGCCGTCAACGCCAAGCACCTCGTGCTCGCGCCGGAATACGGCGGCAATGGCAAGGAGGTCGGGCAGTGCGCGCAGAAGAAGGAGCCGGTGGCGACGTTTCCGGGACACTGGGCGCCGAACGCGTTGATGTTCTACACGGGCGCGCAATTCCCCGCGAAGTATCGGAGTGGCGCGTTCATCGCGTTCCATGGCTCGTGGAATCGCGCCCCGGAGCCGCAAGGCGGATTCAACGTCGTGTTCCAGCCGCTCGATGCCGCGGGGAAGGCAGGCGGCCGTTACGAAGTCTTTGCCGACGGATTCTCGCCGAACATCGGTTCGGGGCGAGCTTCCGCGGCGGGGGGCGCGCACCGGCCGACGGGCCTGGCCCAGGCGCCCGACGGCTCGCTCTACGTCGCCGATGACACTGGCGGCCGCATCTATCGCATCTACTTCAGAAAGCAGTGACCAACATGAGTGACAACGCATTAAAGAAGTTACATGACGCCGGCGTCTCGATCTGGCTCGACTACATCGACCGGACGATGCTGCGGAACGGCGATCTCCAGAAGCGGATCGCGAACGAGTCGCTGACGGGCATGACGTCGAATCCGACGATCTTCGAGAAGGCGCTCGCCGAAGGCAACGCGTACGACGACCAGCTCAAGTCCGCCGAGGGCGATTTCACGGCGCTCGAGCTGTTCGAGCTCGTGGCGACGAGCGACGTGCGCGACGCGTGCGACATCTTCCGTCCGATCTACGACGCGACGAATGGTGAAGACGGCTACGTCTCCATCGAGGTCTCGCCGGGCGCGGCCAACGACGCAACGGCCACGCTCTCGGAAGCGCAGCGCCTCTGGGCGACCGTCGGCCGGCCGAACCTGATGGTCAAGATTCCCGGGACCGTCGAGGGCGCGAAGGCGGTCCGCCAGTGCATCGCCGCCGGCATCAACATCAACATCACGCTGCTCTTTTCGCTCGACGCCTACAAGCGCGTCATCGACGCCTACATGGGCGGGCTCGAGGATCGGCTGAAGGCCGGCAAGGACATCAAGAACATTCACTCCGTCGCGAGCTTCTTCGTGAGCCGGGTCGATACGGAGATCGACAAGCGTCTCGACGCCGCGATCCAGAAGGATCCGGGCAAGAAGGCCACGCTGGATCCGCTGCACGGCAAGGCGGCCATCGCGAACGCGCAGCTGGCGTACGAGCTCTTTCAGAAGGAGACGTCGTCCGCGCGATGGAAGGCCCTCGAGGCCAAGGGCGCGACGCTCCAACGCCCGCTGTGGGCGAGCACGAGCACGAAGAATCCCGCGTACAACGACGTGATGTACGTCGAGGAGCTCATCGGTCCGCACACGGTGAACACGATGCCGCCGGCGACGATCGTCGCGTTCAAGGATCACGGGAAGGTCGAACGCACCGTCGACAAGCACTATGATGCCGCACGGAAGACGATCGCCGATCTCGAGGCGAACGGCGTCAAGATGAGCGACGTCACCGACAAGCTCCTCACCGACGGGCTCGCGAGCTTCCAGAAGTCTTTCGACACTCTGCTCGCGGGACTCCGCGACAAAACCAAGAAACTCGGAAAGGAGCTGATTGCTTCGGCGTGAGGCGTGAGGGCAACGCCTCGCGCCGCACGCCTTCGATCTATGCAACCCTGTCGAACGAAGATCGTCTGCACCCTCGGGCCGTCCAGCTCATCGCCCGAGGCGCTGCGCAGTTTGATGGAGGCCGGGCTCAACGTCGCCCGCATCAACTTCTCCCACGGCACCCACGAGCAGCACGCGGCGACCATCCAGCGCGTTCGCGATCTCGCCGCCGAGCTGAAACGGCCCGTCGCAATTCTGGGCGACCTGCAGGGGCCGCGCATCCGCATCGGCGATCTGCCGCACCCGCTGAACCTGGAGGATGGCAGCGACGCCACGCTCGTGTACGAGCACCTCGCGGCCGGCGACGAGATTCCCGTCACCTACGAGATGCTCGCCGATGACGTACACGTCGGCGATCGCATCCTGATCAACGACGGACTGCTGGAGCTCGTGGTGCTCGACGTGACCAAGCCGCGCGTCAAGGCCCGCGTGCTTCACGGCGGCGAGCTCACGAGCCACAAGGGCATCAACCTGCCCGGCGTGCAGGTCTCGGCGCCGTCGATCACGGACAAGGACAAGGAAGACGTCGCGTTCGCGGTCGCGCAGGACCTCGACTATCTGGCATTGAGCTTCGTCCGCCGCGGTGACGACATCGCGGAGCTGCGCACGATGATCCCCAAGCACATGCTCGTCGTCGCCAAGATCGAGAAGGACTCGGCGCTGATGAACATCGAGGAGATCGTGCGGGCGTCGGACGGCGTGATGGTCGCGCGCGGGGATCTCGGTGTCGAGCTGCCGTTCGAGGAAGTGCCGTACGCACAGAAGCGGATCATCGCACTGGCGAACCGGCTCGGAAAGCCGGTGATCACGGCGACGCAGATGCTCGAGTCGATGATCACGCATCCGCGTCCAACACGCGCCGAGGCGAGCGACGTCGCGAACGCGATTCTCGACGGCACGGATGCGGTGATGCTGTCGGCCGAGACCGCGGCCGGTCAGTATCCGCGGCTCGCGGTGGAGGCGATGACGCGCATCATCGCCGAGATAGAGAGCAAACCGGTGCAGTGGCGTCGCGAGGAACGGCGTCGGACCGATACGGCGCTGTCGACGGAATTTGCGATCGCCGCCGCCAGCACGGCGGCGGTGAGCATGCTCAACGCGCCGTGCATGATCGTGTTCACGAAGAGCGGCTTCAGCGCGCGGGTGGTTGCGTCGCACCGATCGCAGGTGCCGATTCTGGTGACGACCGATCAGCCGCGCACGTACCGGCAGCTCGCGCTGGTGTGGGGCGTCGTGCCCGAGCTGGTGCCGCACTGCGACACCTACTGGGACATGGTGAAGCTCGCGCTGGAGGCGGTTCAGCGGAACGAGCTCGCGAAGCCCGGCGATCGCGTCGTCGTCACGGCTGGTGTGCCGTTCGATGTGCCGGGGACGACGAATCTGATGAAGGTCGAGACTGTCTGATCGTGAAGAGCCTCACCGCAGAGGACGCGGAGACGCAGAGAAACGCAGAGCACTGCAGGAGGGAAGCTCAAAAGGCTCTTCTGTTGTTCTCTGCGTGTCTCCGCGTGTCCGCGTCCTTCGCGGTAGGCTGTTCCATGGTGTTGTGAGCCGGACATGAAGCTGACCTTCCTCGGAACCGGCACGAGCTTCGGCATCCCGAAGATCGGCTGTCACTGCGCCGTCTGTCGGTCACCCGATCCGCGCGACAAACGCAACCGAGTCGGCGCGGTGGTCGAGAGCAACTACGGTACGCGGCTCCTCATCGACACGCCGCCGGAGCTGCGGTTGCAGCTCGTCGCGGCGGGCATCGATCGGGTGGACGCGGTCGCCTACACCCACCAGCACGCGGACCACACCCATGGCATCGACGACATCCGAGCGTTCACGGTGAGTCGCGAGGCGCCGCTGCCCATCTATGGGCCGGCGGAGACGATCGACCATTTACGGAACCAGTTCCGCTACATCTTCGACGACAGCCGCCCGCTGCCGGGGACGTCGAAGCCCGAAGGCCGGGCGTATCCCCTGAAGGCCGGGGAGACGTTTATGGTGGGCGACATGTCGGTCACGGCTGTTCCTGTACCGCACGGGACTGTCACAGTCTTTGCATATCGGATCGGCTCGCTGGCCTACGTCACGGATGCGAAGGCGCTCCCACCCGACGCGCTCGAGCAACTCCGGGGCGCGAACACGCTCGTGCTGAACGCTCTGTTCCGCACGGAGCATCCGACTCATCTCAGCATTCCGGAAGCGATCGCCACGGCGCGCCTCATCGGCGCGGAGCGGACGTATTTGACGCATTTGACGCACGACAATTTCCACGCGGACCTGGAGGCCGAGCTGCCGCAGGGCATCGCTCCGGCATTCGACGGTCTGACTGTTCGAATCGACTGAAAACCTGAAAAAGGCCTTTCACCGCAGAGGTCCGCGGAGACGCGGAGGAGAACGCAACGACCCAGGAAACGTCGGGGTTTTCCATCCCTCGGAGAATTCCTTTTTTGTTGTCTTTTCCTGGTGTCCTCTGCGTGCTTCGCGTACCTCTGCGGTTAAAAACCGTTCTTCCCAGACATCGAGACAAATGACGCTGCGGATCGACTACACCAACATGATGGGCGACGTCGTCAAAGGCGGGATCGCGGCGTCCGATTGGCAATCGGCCGGCGACGCGTTCAAGCGTGCGCACGCGGGACTCGGGAGGCGTCGAGATGCGGGCGACCTCGGCTTCCTGGCGCTGCCTGACGACGACAAGCTGCATCGGCAGTCGACCGATTTCGCGAACAAGACGCGCGGCAGGTACGACGACGTAGTCGTCCTCGGCATTGGCGGATCGGCGCTCGGGCCGATCGCGTTGCGCACGGCGCTGCTCGCGCCGGCGTGGAACACGCTGACCAAGGAAGAGCGGAAGGGCCAGCCGAGGATGCACGTCCTCGACAACGTCGACCCGCGGACGATCGGCGCGCTGCTCGACCGGCTCGATCTCGAGCGCACGATCTTCGTCGTGACGTCGAAGTCCGGCGGTACGGCCGAGACGATGTCGCAGTATCTCGTCGTCCGAGACCGGCTGAATCAGAAGACGAAGAATGCGTCGGAGCATCTGATCTTCGTGACGGATCCGACGAAGGGCGCACTGCGCGCGCTCGCGAATGCCGATCGGATTCCGGCGGTGGATGTCCCGGCCGCGGTGGGCGGTCGCTTCAGCGTGCTGACTCCGGTCGGCATCCTGCCGGCGGCGCTCGTCGGAATGGACACGGCCGGCTTGCTCGCCGGCGCAAAGGAGATCGCCCAGCGCTCGGCGACCGACGACCTGGCGAAGAACCCGTCCGGTATCTTCGCGATGCTGCAGTTTCTCGCGGACACGAAGCTCGGCCGGCACATCCACGTGCTCATGCCGTACTCCGATCCGCTTCGCGACATCGCCGACTGGTTCGTGCAGCTCTGGGCAGAAAGCTTGGGCAAGCATAAGACGGCGGGCGACAACGGCGTCGGCCCGACGCCCCTCGGCGCGCTCGGCGCGACCGATCAGCACAGCAAGGTGCAGCTCTTCATGGAAGGCCCCGGCGACAAGACCGTGGCGTTCATCGCGGTGGACGAGATCGGCACCGATCTGGACATCCCCAAGCTACATTCCGACGTGAAAGAGCTCGGCTATTTGGGCGGGCACAAGCTCGGCGAGCTGTTGTCGATCGAGCAGCGGGCGACGGCTGGTGCGCTGGCGCGCCGGGGGCGTCCGAATTTCACGATTCACGTCGATCGGGTGGATGCGCATCACCTCGGCGCGCTGTTCATGCTGCTGGAGATCGCAACGATCTACGCGGGTGAGCTGTACGGGGTGAATCCGCTGGATCAACCCGGCGTGGAGCTGGGGAAGCAGTTCACCTACGCGATGCTCGGCCGACCGGACGCCGACGCGGCGCGGAAGGAGTGGGATCTGTTGCCAAAGCCTGATCCGAAGTACAGCGTCTAGGGCCCGAGGCCGCAGAGCACCGCGGACAAACCTCACCGCAGAGACGCGGAGACGCAGAGGTGCGCAGAGGAGACGATGAGCTTTGCGGTGAGCTTTTCGGTGACGCCGGCTGGTTCCTCAGCATTTTTTTTCACTGTCTTAGCTAAGCGTGTTGCTTTTCCCGCGGTCCTCCGCGTTTCTCTGCGTCCCCCGCGTCTCTGCGGTGAAGCTTTTCCGAACTTTTTGAACTCGACGAAGAAATGGACAGAATCGAATCCCTGAACGGCTTGTTCGGCGCGGCGGTATCGGTCCGCGACGGCAAAGTCACCGTCTCGCAGGAATCCGCGATCGCATCGGACGCCATGGACAAGCTTGTCCGCGCGGCGGTCTTTGGCGAAGCGGAGGAGAAGGAGCACGCGCGCTGGCTGATCTGGGAGATCGGACAGGCCGTCGGCGTTCGTTCGGCGTCGATCCAGGATCTGTACATGGCGCGCGGGCGCGGCGACGTGCATGGCTTCACCGTGCCGGCGATCAACGTGCGCGGCATGGCGTACGACACCGCCCGCTCGATCTTCCGCACCGCCATCGCGAAGAAGGCCGGCGCGTTCATCCTCGAGATCGCCCGTTCAGAGATCGCGTATACCGATCAGCGGCCGGCCGAGTATGTCTCGGTGATCCTGGCGGCGGCGCTGCGGGAGGGCTTCCGCGGACCCGTGTTCATCCAGGGCGATCACTTCCAGGTCAGCGCAAAGAAATACGCGTCGGATCCAAAGACCGAAGTCGACGCGGTGAAGGCCCTCGCGAAGGAAGCCATCGCCGCGGGCTTCTACAACATCGACATCGACACGTCGACGCTCGTCGACCTCTCGAAGCCGAATCTCGACGAGCAGCAGCGACCGAACTACGAAGTCGGCATCGACATCCTCAAGACCGTGCGCGCGCTCGAGCCCAAAGGCGTGACCGTGTCGGTCGGCGGCGAGATCGGCGAAGTCGGCACGGAGAACACGACCGTCGAAGAGCTGCGTGCTTATATGGACGGGTTCAACCGCTCGCTGCCGAAAGGCATGGTCGGGCTGTCGAAGATTTCGGTGCAGTCGGGTACGTCGCACGGTGGCGTCGTGCTCGCGGACGGCTCGATCGCCGACGTGAAGCTCGACCTCGACACGCTCGAGCGGTTGTCGAAGATCGCGCGCGACGAGTATGGTCTGTCGGGCGCGGTCCAGCACGGTGCATCGACGCTTCCGGACAGCGCGTTCAACAACTTCCCGAAGCGCGAGACCGCCGAGATTCACCTCGCGACCAACTTCCAGAACATGTTGTACGACGCCATGCCGGACGGTCTCCGCAACGAGATCTACGAGTGGCTGAAGACCAACGCCAAGGACGAGCGCAAGGAGAAGGACTCGGACGAGCAGTTCTTCTACAAGACGCGCAAGAAGGCGCTCGGGCCGTTCAAGCAGCGCTTCTGGGATCTTCCGGCGGACGTGAAGGCGAAGCTCGCCAAGGCGTACGACGAGAAGTTCGCGTTCCTGTTCGCCCAGCTCGCGATCGGCAACACCGCCGACACCGTGAAGAAGTTCGTCAGGGCGCCGGCCATCCATCGAGTCGATCCGACGCAGGCGGTCGCGGTGGCGGCGGCGCCGGACGACGCGGACCTGAGCGATTGATTTCTTCTTCGCCGGCAACCGACGCCCTCTGGCTCGAGACCTTTCAGCGCGTCTGCGGAAAAACCGCGCACGAGCTGAAGGGCGCGTTGAACGGCGTGTCCTTGAATCTCGAGGTCGTCCGGTCGCGCTCGCAGAAGGCGGATGTGTCCGCGTCCGCCATTGCCACATTTGCGGAATCGGCGAGCACGCAGTTCGACGCCGTGATGGACATGACCGAAGCGCTGCTCGCGTTGTCGCGCAGCGTGGAGGGCGCGGTTGATCTGGCGGCGACCGTGCGCTGGCTGGTCGCCTTGCTCGCGCCGGCGGCGACAGTCGACGGTCGCGAGTTGCGGATCGACGGCCCGCTCGGGAGCTTGGGCACGTCGTCGGTGGACAGCAGTGCCGCGCGGGTGGCGATCGCCGCGACGTTGCTGGGCGCGATCGAATCGGCGTCAGGCGTCGTTTGTCGGGCGCGGGGCGCGTCGCTGGAGATCACCGGCGAGGGCGTATCGCTGCCGAGCGACGAGCTGGTAGCCGCGGTCAAAGAAATTGGTATAGAGTTTCACGCGGAACCGTCCGCGATTTCCATTACCTTTCCTCGCTGATCGAGGCCGAGCGCCGCAGCGAGGAACCTGGATACGACCGAATGAGCAAGCAAGCCAAAGGCAAGATCCTCATCGCGGATGACGAGTCGGCGATCACCGCGGGACTGAGCGCCATCCTCGGCGACGAAGGCTACGACGTCGAAGTCGTATCCGACGGGCAGAAGGCGCTCGAGCGGTTGAGCGAAGAGCGCTTCGGCGTCGTGCTCGCCGACCTGAAGATGCCGAAGGTCGACGGTCTGAGCCTTCTGCGTGACCTGCAGCAGAAGCAGATCCCGACGGAATGCATCATCATCACGGGACAAGCCACGGTCGATTCGGCGGTGACCGCGATGCAGCAGGGTGCGTACGACTACATCGAAAAGCCGCTGAACGCCGAGAAGCTGAACCGTCTCAAGGCGCTGATCCCGAAGGCGATCGAGAAGTTCGCGGTCACGGAAAAGAACCGCGAGCTCACGTCGCGGCTCGAGGGCCTGACGCACTACGCCGAGCTGACCGGTGAGTCCGACGTGATGCGCGAGGTCTATCAGGTGATCGACGCGGTCGCGTCGTCGACGGCGAGCGTGTTGATCCTCGGCGAATCGGGCACCGGCAAGGAGCTCGTCGCACGAGCGGTGCACTCCAAGAGCGAGCGTGCGAAGGGACCGTTCTTCGCGCTGAACTGCGCCGCGCTGCCGAAGGAGATTCTCGAGAACGAGCTGTTCGGCCACGAAAAGGGTGCGTTCACGGGATCGACGAACGAAAAGCCGGGCGCGTTCGAGATGGCGAGCGGCGGCACGATCTTCCTCGACGAAGTCGCGGAGATGTCGCCGGACATCCAGGTGAAGCTCCTGCGCGCTCTGGAGACGCGCATGGTTCGCCGGCTCGGCGGCAAGAAGGAGATCCAGGTCGACATCCGCATCGTCGCGGCGACGAACAAGGATCTCCAGAAGGCGATCGCCGAGGGCGAGCTGCGCGAAGATCTCTATTATCGTCTCGCCGTCGTGCAGATCGATCTGCCGCCGCTGCGCGACCGCTCGCAGGACATTCGCCTGCTCGCGACGGAGTTCCTCCAGCGCTACGCGGGGCAGAACAACAAGAAGATCGGCGACTTCGACGCCGCGGCGTGGGATTGGATTCTGTCGTACAACTGGCCGGGGAACGTGCGTGAGCTGAAGAACGCCGTCGAACGGTCGGTGATCATGGCGCGCGGCGACAAGATCGGCGTCCACGACATCATGCCGCGTCACCTGCGCAACACGGCGGAAGTGCCGACGGCCGTCACCTTCCAGGTCGGCGGTTCGATGGCGGAAGCGCGCCGTCGTCTCGTGCTGTCGACGCTCGCGTCGAACAACGGCGACCTCGAGCGCGCGGCGAAGACGCTCGGCCTGACCCTCGACGAAGTGCGCCGGGAGCTTCAGAACCTGATCGGCGGGGGAGAGAATCAGGACGGCGGCGACGAGGAGGAAGGCGACGTCTCAGGTGCCGCCCGCGCGCCGCGGACGTCGGACATGGCGCCGACGCGCGCGGCGAGCGCGCCGAAGAAGCCGGTGGCCAAGAAGAAATGAGATGGCATGAGATGGGCGATGAGCGGCTACGCAGTGTCCATTCTCTGTCGACCATCGCATCACTCGCAGCGAGGTAAGCATGTCACGGTATGATTTCGACGATGAACCTTTCGTAGTCATCGAGCGCCATGAGGATGCCGGCGTCGCTCCGTTCCTGGTGGGACTAGCGATCGGCGCCGGGGTGGCGCTGCTCTTTGCACCGCGCTCGGGGCGCGCGACGCGTCGCGAGATCAAGCGGCGGGCGATGCGCGTGCGCGACGCCGCCGAGCAGACAGTGACCGGCGTTCGCGACGGTGTGCTGGACACCTTCGAGCAGGCTCGTCAGCGGGTCGAGGATCAGATCGAGAACGCACGACAGGCGGTCGATCTCAAGAAGCGGCAGTTCTCGCGGGCCGTCGACGCCGGCCGCGCCGCCGCGGAAGAAGCGCGAGTGGAGCTCGAGGAGCGGATCGCGCAGTCGAAAGCGTCGGTCAGGGCGGGCGCCGAAGGCGCGTGACGACCGCGACCCGCCCGTCGGTCGCCGCCGCGCGCGTCCACAAGCGGCCGTTCTACGTCAGCTTCTGGTGGACGCTGCGCGACTACGCAAAGCGGACGTGGGACAACAGCGGGGAAGACAACGTGCTCTTCCTCGCCGGCGGCATCGCCTTCAATCTGATCCTCGCGGCGGTGCCGTTCATCCTGCTGCTGATCACGGGCGCGACGTATCTCCTGCCGATCTTCCTGAAGGCGCCGACAGCGAGCACGGCGGATCAGGTCTACGAGGTGATCGACCGCTTGCTGCCGCCCCACGCGCACGGCGGCGCGTCGTCGATCGATCAGACGATCTTCGAGATCGTGAAGACCCGCGGCCAGGTCGGTCTCTACTCGGCGATCGGTTTCATCTGGTTCTCGACGCGCCTCTTCGGGTCGCTGCGCAGCGTTCTGGCGAGCGTCTTCGACATCGAGAGCGAGCGCGGGATCATCGCCGGGAAGATCTTCGACATCAAGATCACGATCGTCGGCACGCTGCTGTTCATCGCGAACCTGCTGGTCAGCACGTACGTGATGCTGGCGACGAAGAGCGGCGCGGCGGCGCTCGTGTCGCTCGGCCTGCGCAAGGACGTGATGGGTGGCGTCGAGTACTGGATCGGCCGCGGTCTCGCCTTCGCGTTCGTGCTGCTGATGTTCTTCTCGCTCTACAAGTATCTGCCGATCCGCCACATTCGCGCGAAGACGGCGTGGGTCGCCGCGCTGTTCACGAGCGTCGCGTTCGAGCTCGCGCGCACGATCTTCTCGATCTACACGTCGACGTTCAATCCGGCGTCGCTGTACACGGGCACGCTGGCGGCGATCATCGTCGTCGTGGTCTGGGTGTACTACGCGGCGTTGATCTTCATCCTCGGCGGGGAAGTCGGCCAGGTATACGATCTGCGCCGGATGCGGAAGCTGCAGCGTGAGGTCTTTACGGACTGACAAAGCATGTCACCGCAGAGGTCCGCGGAGACGCAGAGGACCCCGCAAGGCCTTCTTTCAAAAAGAAGGCACAAGCCCAGAGGAGCTCGTATGCTGTCTACTGGTCTCCTCTGCGTCTCCGCGGCACTCTGCGGTGAGATGCTTATTCTGCTCTCAAAGCCGACAACGGATCAGCGCGCGTCGCGCGAAGAGCCGGCAATAGACTCGCGCACACGGCGACGAGCAGCAGCGTCAAGCACACCGCAGTGAGCACGATCGGATTCCGCGCCGACGTCTCATAGAGAAGCGAGCTGACGAGACCGGCGCCGGCGAGCGTCAGAAGTAGCCCGAGTCCGATGCCGAGTGCGGCCATGCCGACGCCTTGCGCGAGCACGAGACGGATGATGTCCCGCACCTGAGCACCGAGCGCGACACGCACTCCCATTTCGTGCGTCCGTTGCGCGACCGAGTATCCGACGACGCTGTACAGGCCGAGTGCCGAGAGCACCAGCGCGATCGCGCCGAAGATCCCGAAGAGCGTCGAGCCGAGACGCCACGGACGGAGCTCGTTGTCGAGCGCCGATTCCATCGGCACCACGTTCGCGTACGGCAGACCCGCGTAGAGCGTCTGCATCAACCGACGCACCGGTTCGACGATCGTCGCCGGATCGGTCTTCGCGCGCACGATGAGGGTGAACGCACGCGTCTCCGGTTCCACGCCGTGGCCGACAGGATTGTAGACCTGCATCGGCAGGTCTTCACCGACGAGCTGCGAGTGATGGGTGTCCTGCGCGATGCCGATGATGCGCGCGCAGGTCGGGTTCTTCTTTTTGTCGAGCACGAGGCACTTGCCGATCGCCTCGCCTCCAGGCCAGATGCGTCGCGCGGCGCCCTCGTTGATGACGAGCACCTGCTCGGCGGCCGGCGTGAAATCCGATGCCTCGAAGCCGCGTCCGCGCAGGATGCGCGTGCCGGTCGTGCGGAAGTATGCGTCACCGACACCGTGGCGATATGGTCCGTCCTTGAAGTCGGGCAGCGAATCGAGGCCTGGAGTCGACGGGCCGATGCCCATCGTCCAATCGGTGAACGGGGCAGCCTCGCCGATCGTCGCCTGCTCGACGCCCGGCAGCCGACGCGCCGCGACGACGACGTCGTTGAAGTATGCCAGCGACCGCACGCTGTCGATGCCCACCGAGCGCAGATCGATCCGACCCGTCACGAGCTTGTCGAGATCGACGCCGACGCTCACCGAATTCACCTTGCGCAGACTCAGGACGAACGCGCCCGTGCCGGCGAGCAACACGACCGACAGGGCCGCCTGGATCACGAGCAGCGTCGTGCGAGTTCTCGAATGCGAGAGGCCCGCGCCGCGCGTGCCCTCTTTCAAGTCGCGACTGAGATTGGGCCGGCTCGCCTGCAGCGCAGGGACCAGCGATGTGACGAGCCCGACGACCATCGCCGCGCCGATCGTGAACAGAAAGACGCGCGCATCGATGAACGACGTCGGTCGAGCGGAGTCGGACAGCAAGGTGCGATACATGAACGCGCCGCCGACCTGCACGACGCCCAGCGCCGCGATGCCGCCGAGCGCCGCCAGCGCCAATCCCTCGATGACCAATTGGCGGATCAGACGGCCGCGCGACACGCCGAGCGCGAGTCGCACCGCGATCTCGCGACGCCGCCGCAGCGCCCGCGCGAGGAGCAGGTTCGCGACGTTCGCGCAGGCGATGAGCAGCACGAGCATGGACACGGCGCCGAGCAACACCGCCACGCGGCGTTCCGGCGTCAGCTTCGCCTGCTTGTTCGGCAGGATCGATCCCTGCGCGATCGCGAACGTCGTCGTGTCGTGCTTGCCGCGCACGGTCTCATTGTAGTTGCGGAGCGTCGCGGCCACCTCTTGTCCCGTGCTTTCGGGCGTCGCGCCGGGGGCGAGGCGCGCGACCACTGTCATCCACGTGGAGGTCGTGATCGTCGACCAGTCGGCGCCCGCGAACCGCAAGCCGTCGGCCGCCGAGACGGGAATCCACACGTCGATTGCGCGTGTGCCGGTCCCAAGGAAGTCCCGTGGCGCGACGCCGATGACGGTGTACTGCCGCGCGGCGAGGTTCACCTTGCGGCCGATCACCCCTGGGTCGCCGCCGAATTCACGTTTCCAGAGGCCATAGCCGATCACGACGACCGGCGAGCCGTTCGGCAGCACGTCGTCCGCCGGAAGAATCGGCCGGCCGATGATCGTCGAGACGCCCAGCGTCGCGAAGTAATTCCCGCTGACGAGAATGTGATTCACCGCGTGCGCGCTCGCGCCAAGTCCGAACGACAACTGATTCGGGTAGGTCTGCATCGCGGCGCTCGCGAATCCGCGGACATGATCGCGGACCGCGACGTACGCCGGATAGGAGAAGCTGGCCGACGTAAACGGCTCCTGCTTCGGTCGACGCACCTCCCATTGTACCCGCACGAGTCGTTCAGGGGCCGTGACGTAGGCGGGCGGGCGCAGGAGCAAACGGTCGAGCAAACCGAACATGGTCGCGTTCGCGCCGACGCCGAGCGCGAAGGTCGCGATGACCGTGGCGGCGAGGAGCGGTGCGCGCCGAATCTGGCGCAGGGCGTAGCGGAAGTCGTGGGACAGCGCGTCGAAGCGGTCGTACATGGTGAGGACCCGGTCGCGGTGGCGGGCCGCGGCGAACAGTTCGGCGCGGCTGGTGTCGAGAGGGCCAAAGCGGCGGAGCGCTTCGGCTTCGGCTTGTCGGCGCGGCATGCCGCGCGCGACGAGATCGTCGATGCGATTGTCGAGGTGCGCGCGGATCTCGTCGTCCGTTTCGCGCTCGATGCGCCGGCGCTCCCTCATGTGAACGCGAGCACCGCGGTGACGGTCTCGGCGAACATGTTCCACTTCTCGGCTTCGGCGGTGAGATGGGCGCGGCCGGCGGTGGTCAGCTCGTAGTAGCGCGCGCGTCGTTTGTTGGCGGTCACGCCCCAGCTCGCGCGAATGAGCCGGCGTTCCTCCAGGCGATACAGCGCCTGGTAGAGCGCGCTGTCGAGGAGCTCGAGGCGGCCGTGGGCGCGCTCGTCGATCCAGCTCGTGATCTCATAGCCGTGCATCGCGCCACCGGCGAGGGCACGGAGCACGAGCAGGTCGAGGGTGCCGCGAAACAGGGGCAGGGCGGTCATGCGCTCTCCTTACAGGTTCTGTAGGGACAGCGCGAAAGCTTAAACCGTTGGGTCCGTCGGTCAACAGCCCCGGCGCAAGCACAGACGGCGCGCGCTCGAGTCAGTCGCCGCGAAGCACCTGCATCGGCTCGACCGCCGCGGCTCGTCGCGCCGGCTGCCATGCGGCGACGAGGGTCAAGCCGAGCACGATCGCGGCGATTCCCGCCACGGTCAGCGGATCGTTGCGCGTCGTCTCGTACAGCATCGACTCGAGCACGCGCGTGCCGAAGTAGCCGCTGATCAGCCCCAGCACCACGCCGGCGACGCCCAACCGCACGCCCTGGCCGACCAGGAGCATCGTGAGATTGCGTCGCGTCGCGCCGAGCGCCGTGCGAACGCCGAGCTCGTGACGCCGACGAGCGACGGAGCGGCTCAAAACACCATAGACGCCCGTGATCGCGAAGATCGCGGCGAGGCACGAAAACGCCGACATCAAGCGCGTGCGATATCGCTGTTCGACCAGCGTCTCGCCCATGCGCTCGCGCATGGTCGCGACCTGCGTGACGGGCAGCTGCGGATCGACGACCCAGAGCGCGGGTCGCACGAGAGACGCAAGCGCGGCGGGATCACCGCTCGTGCGGATGATGAAGCTGCCGGACTCGTTTCCGATCTGCCTTGCCGGCACGTAGAACTTGGATCCCTGTTCGCCGCGCAGCTCTGATTCGCGCGTGTCGCGCACGATGCCGACGATCACCGCCTGGCGGTCCCAGAAGCCAAGCCGTTTGCCGACCGCGCTCTCGTGCGGCCAGAACTTTCGCGCGAGACTCTCGTTCACGACAATAACGGTGGGTGCATCGGGCCGATCGTCGTAGATCGTGAAGCCACGGCCGGCGACGACCGACATCTTCATCACGTCGAAGTATTCCGGGCTGATCGGCCGGCGGTCGGCGGCGACGAGCTCGCCCGGTTTCGCCGTGTAGCCCTCGGGTTGAATGTCGTTGCTGCCCGCGTCGCCACTGAACGGCAGCACTCCCGCGATCGCGACCTGCTGCACGCCAGGCAACCGCCGCAACGCGTCCGCCAGCCGCGCGTAATACTGGCTCGCAATGTCGGCGCGCGCGTTCGCGCGGCTCGTGTCGCGAACGCGCGCGGCCGCGGGGGCGACGCGGACCGTCAGCAGCCCGTCCGGCCGAAAGCCTGGATCGACCGACTGCAGCCGGTTCATCGTGCGCGTCAACAGTCCGGCGGCGAGCAGGAGGGTCGTCGCCAGCACGAGCTCCCCGACGATGAGCATTTGTTGAAGGCGTCCATGCCCGCCGCGCGTGATACGCGCGCCGCCCGCCGCGCCCACGAGACGGACGTGCGACAGAACGATTGCCGGAACGACCGTGAAGAGCAGCGCGAAGATCACGGAGATCGCCAGCGCGACCGCCAGCACGCGCAGATTGATCGAGGCGTTGGCAAGCCCGGGCGTCGATACCGGCGCGAGCAGCACGAATATCTTGAGCAGTCCGGCGGAGAGTGCCGCGCCGAGTGTTCCTCCGGCGACGCCGAGCAGAACGCCCTCCGTCGTCAGCTGGCGCATGAGGCGCGAGCGCGGCGCACCGAGCGATGCCCGCACGGCCAGTTCACCCTCGCGATCCATGCCCGCGCCGAGGAGCATCGCGGCGACGCTCACGCACGCGGCGACGAGCAGCAGCGCCGATGCACCGACGAGAATCAGCAGTGGCTCGCGAAAGCCGGCACTCTGGTCGTCGATGCGACTGACGACGCGCCCGTCGACTTCGAGGTCGGGCCTGGACATCAGGCGGTGAATGAGCGTCGCGGCCTCCGTGTTGGCCCGCGCGATCGTGACGTCCGGGCGCAGCCGCCCCATCACGGTGATGAAGCCATTGTCCGGACCGAAGTTGCCGCTGCCGTCGGGAATCAGCGGAACCCACAACGCCGCTGGGATCACGGTCGTGACGCGCCAGAACCGACTCATCTCGAACTCGCGCGGCAAGACGCCGATGATCGTCACCTGTCGCGTCCCCAGCGCGATCTTGCGGCCGACGACGTCGCGATCGGCGCCGAAGTGCGAGACCCAGAACGGATACGCGAGAACGACGACGTCTCTCGAGTCGTCGGGCGCGAACACCCGGCCGAGCAGGGGACGAGTTTCGAGAACCGTAAACAGCTCCGGCGTCGCAACGCCGGTTTCGATGCGCTCCGGTTCCGCGGCGCCGGTCACGGTCGCGCTCGACCACGTGTACCCCGCGACCGAGCTGAACGAGCGTTGCGTTTCCTTGTAGGCGATGTACGCGGGCCACGTGAAGCTGCCGTGCTCCCAGGACATCGCGAGCCGCTCGTTGTTGCGCCAGCTCGGATAGGTCGGATAGATGGACGCGATTCGATTGGCGTCGCGGACGGCGAGCGGCCGGATGAGCACCGCGTCGACGACGCTGTACATCGCGGTCGTCGCGGCGACGCCGAGCGCGAAGGTGAGAATCACGAGCAGCGTCGAAGCCGGCCGGCGCGAGTGCGCGCGAATGGCAAACGCGATGTCCTGACGGAGGGGCTCGAGCATCGGCAGATGTCTCTCGTCGGTGGCGGTGGCAAGACGAAGGCGAACGGCGAGCAGCACGATCGACGCGGCCTCGCCGCAGATGAAGGGCACGAAGCGCAGTCCGCCGGCATGCTCGGCGGCACGAGCGGCGTGGGTCGCGCGCATGTCGTCCGCCGCGCGCTCGCGAAACCAGGACGGCAGCAGCGCACAACAGCGCGCAAAGAGCCTTTGGTCGAAGCGTCGCAGCCACATCAGCGTCCACTCGACGATTCGGGAATGACATGCACGCGACGCGCGTACGTGACGAGCTGCTCGAGGCGCTGGGCTTCGGCCTGTGCCGCCGCGCGTCCGGCGGCGGTGAGCTTGTAGTAGCGACGGCGCGGGTCGTCCGGCTCACCAGCCGGGCGCTTGCTCTCGCTGATGAGGGCCGCGGTCTCGAGGCGCATCATGGCGAGGTAGAGCGAGCCGGTGCTCGGATCGCTCTGGCCGTCGGTGATCTCGCGAATGCGCTTGATGATGCCCCAGCCGTGCGCGGGGCCGTCGTGCAGCGCGAGCAAAATGTAGAAGGACAGCGTGGGCATCGTCCCTCGCACTAGGTTTAGCGCAAACCTATTGGGAGTCCGGACGCCCGCAATCACTCGCCGGCGGTTTTACAGAAAGCGAACTGCGTCGGAACGCCGGCAGACGGCTTGCTCCGGACGACGTAGATTCCCGGCTGGACGCCAAACCCGGAGCGATTCATGGCGGATGCACCGAACGATCCCGGCACGCAGCGCGTGCGCGAGGAAGTCGTCGCGCGGCTGAGCTCGCGCGGGGTGCGCACGAGCGCGAGCGACTCTGCCGAGGACCTGGTGCAACTGCTCGATGCTGTCGAGGCGTTCGAGGCGGCGGTCGAGCGCGGCGGCGGCGACCTGATGGTGGACGAGCCGATCGCGGACAAGCGTCCGTCGCAGCCGGACGACATTCTCTTCGTGCTTCCGCCGCGCCAGGACAGCGAAACTGCTCGGGCGTACATCGGTCGCATCGAGCGCGCGCGGCGGGAAGCGGAGGGCCGACGCCGGGCGTGATTCGCTCGACGCGAGCCGGGAAGCATCGGATCAATATGATTCACAAAGCATACGCGACGCGGACAACTCGCACGTTGCGCGCGCCAGGTGAATGAGTGAGAATCTCGGGCATCCCGTTCATCTGGCGGATGTCATGAAGACGCTTTCTGCGACGATCCTCACGCTTGTCCTTCCCATCGCCGTCGGCGCGCAGCAGCCGTCGGTCAAGCAACAGGCCAACCCCGCGGCCAATCCGATCACGACTTCGTTCCGTGGACGGACGATCGCGCTGCAGAAAAACCTGGCGCAGGCATTCGACTCCATCCCGGCGTCGAAGTTCTCGTACAAGCCGACTGCGGCGCAGCTGACCATCGGCTACATCGCGCAACATCTCGCGAGTGACAATTACCTGTTCTGTAACGCGTTCGGCGACATGAAGGCGCCGCGCGTGGCCGCGGACACGACGACGGCCGATTCCGTCAAGGCGACGTGGTCCAAGGACATTCTCGTCGCAAAGCTGAAGGAATCCCTCACGTTCTGTGAGAATGCGTTCAACCAGCTCGATGACGCGAAGCTCGGCGAGTCGGTGACGCTCACCTTCAACGGCACCGCGCGTCAGATCCCGCGGATCAACATGGTGCTCGGCCACGCGCTCGACATGGCCGATCACTACAGCCAGCTCTCGAATTACATGCGCCTCAACAACATTCTCCCGCCGACGGCGCTCCCGCGACCCGGTCGCGGCGGCGGGCAATAAGAAGCTCAGGCGATGACGGCGTCGAGGTGCGGCAACAGCTCGATGCCGGTCTGATCGTCACTCGCCGTGTGCGTGACGACGGCGCGGCACACGGCGTTCGACTGATTGGCCACGAGATGCGGCAGGCCGGCGGGGATGTAGACATACTCCCCGCCGCGCGCGACGGCGACGTGTTCCAATGCGTCGCCGTAATAGGTCGCGGCTTCGCCTTCGATGACGTAGATCGCCGTCTCGATCTCACGATGCAGATGGGCTTTCGCTCGCGCGCCCGGCGGAAGCGTCGCGACCGTCATGCAGATGCCGCGCGAACCCGCCGTGGCGCCGGTGAGCCCAGCGACGTAGCTGAGATTCTGCCGGCCGACGTATGCGTCGCCGGACGTCACCACTCGACAGCACGGCGAATTGGAATCGGTCAACGGTAATGCGCTGCGCGGGACTGTAGTTTCGGACATCGACGTGTGTTGTGGGTGTGCCTCAGATTCTCAAAGTCAGACAGCCGAACCGCAATACCCCACATGACCAATCGACGTGAGTTCCTGCAGCGCGCCGGCCTTGCCGGCGGAGCTCTGCTCCTCGACCGCCACGAGCGCTGGCCGCTCGTCCAGATGCCGCGCGCCGAGAAGCCGCTCGACATCCTGATACTCGGCGGGACGGGACTGACCGGTCCCTACCAGGTGCGCTATGCGCTTGCCCGCGGCCACCGCGTCACGGTCTTCAACCGCGGACGCCGCAATGATCGCCTGCCGACCGGCGTCACGGAGCTGATTGGCGACCGAAACCTGCATCAGGTAGATCCACTCCGCGGAAAGGAGTGGGACGTCGTCATCGACAATCCGGTCTCATTGCCGTTCTGGGTGCGCGACGTCGCCGAAATATTGAAGGGCCACACCAAGCAGTACGTCTTCATCTCGACGATCTCGGTCTACGATACCAAGGGTCAGACCGCGATCGACGAGCGCTCGCCGCTGCTCGAGTACAAGAGCGGAGATCCCGTCGCCGTTACGCAAGAGCAGTTCGCGAAGGATTTCGCCAACCTCTACGGACCGTTGAAGACCGCCTCGGAGCGGGAGGCGACGAAGTGGTTCGGCGATCGCACGACGATCATTCGTCCGACGCTGATCGTCGGACCGGGCGATACGTCGTTCCGTTTCACCTACTGGCCGTACCGCATCGCGAAGGGTGGGGAAGTGCTCGCGCCGGGCGACGGCAACGATCTCGTTCAGAACGTCGACGCCCGCGATCTCGCCGAGTGGACGATTCGGGTCGTCGAGAACGGGACGACCGGCGTCTTCAACGCGGCGGGCCCGCGTTCGCCGCTGTCGATGGCGGAGCAGTTGCACGGGATTCGGGCGGCGTTCGACGGCGATCGCGACATGTCGTTCACGTGGGTGCCGGCGGACTTCCTCGCACAACAGAAGGTCTCGTCCTGGTCAGACATGCCGACGTGGGTGCCGCGCTCGGATCCCGACTATGCGGCGGCGCATGTGAGCAACGCGAAGGCGGTCGCGGCGGGTCTCACCTTCCGCCCGCTGGCGACGACCGCCGTCGACGCGCTCGCCTGGTTCAACGCGGCGCCGGAGCAGGCACGTACGCAAATGCTGAAGGGAGCGGGGCTGGACCCAGATCGCGAGAAAGCCGTCCTCGCGGCGTGGCACGCGGCGCGGAAGGGATGACGGCGATCATCACCTCGCGAACGGACGACTCCACACCTGCATCGGCTCGTCGCTGCTGTCGACGAGCGTGAACCCGAGCCGGCGCGCGACGGCGACGCTCGGCGCGTTGCGCGAGTCGCAGCGGATCTCGCAGTGTGAGAATTCTCTGAACGGCCGGGCGGCGTCGAGGAGCGTGCGGGCGGCTTCGTGGACGATGCCGCCGCCGGTGGCGTCGCGGCGCAGCCAGTAACCCAGCTCGACGCGATCCGCATCGTCGAAGTGCACGCGACCGCTCGCGTTGCGCGGGAACAGCCCGATCTCGCCGAGGAGAGGACCGTCGTGCGCCGCGGTCATGGCGTATCGCCACTCGCGGTCGTCGCGAAACAGATCGGCGAACGACTGCAATCGCTTCGCGAGCTCGGGCACGGGCACCGGATTGGCGACGCGCGCCGGAATCCACGGCTGAAGATGCTCACGATTCGCCTCGAGAATCGGGAGGAGCTCGACGGCGTCGTCGGAGCGCCACGGCCGGAGGAGGAGCCGTGACGTGTGCAAGGCGAGGGGAAAGCGCATTCGGTCGGTGTGGCGAGGCTGGAAAGCCGCAGGTGTTGCCATGATATTCAGCGCGCGGAGAACCGTGGAGCGCGAGTGAATCAGGAGAAAGTTGCGACGACACAATCCTACAGCATCGGCGACCCGCGGACGAATCTGCCCGCCCTGCCGTGCTACCCCTGTCCGCACAATGCGTCGTGCTGCGCGTACGGGGTGTCGCTCTCCGATGCGGAGGCGGCGGCGATCGAGGCGGACTTCGGGCCAGGATTGGTCTACCGCACGCGCTGGGGCGAGTTCCGGACACGCATCCGGCAGAAACGCTGCGTCCTCTTTCGCGACGGTGGCTGCACCATTCACGACAAGCCGTATTACCCGGCGGTGTGCGGCGGCTTTCCCTGGACCGACGCCGAGACGGGCGGCCGCTACGAGTACGACGTGACCATTTGCGGCGAGTTCGTCGCCCGGTCGGAGCTCCTCCAGCTGCAGCGCGCGATTCCGAGCGGGAAGTCGTTCGTACGGTCCGCGTAGTGTCCTCTGCGCGACGCGCCGTCTGTCGCCCGTCGCGGACGCCGGTTCTCCGTCCGACCGCGCGCATGGACCGCTAACTGAACGAACGGGCGGTTGAGCGGTCGACCAAGGCTGGCGTCATTGCTGCTTTACGCGGTGCCATGGTTACGCGCTCCCTCTCCCGGGTTGGCGCGATCGCCGTCCTTCCTTTGCTGTCGATCACCGGTTGTGCGCCGGCGACGCTCGGCGTATCGCCCGATGTAATTCTCTCGACAGGCATCGCGAGCATTCCGCGCTCAGGCATCCCCACGGGCGGTGGCGGTGGCGGTGGCGGTGGCGGTGGCTCGTCCTCCCGCGCGCGCATTCCGGCGTCGCCCGCGCCGTCGGCGGCGGCGGCCAGTCTGTTGAAGACGGCCGATTCGTATCGCGGCGTGAAGTACGTGTGGGGCGGCAACACGCCGAGCCAGGGCTTCGACTGCTCCGGCTTCACCAAGTACATCTTCGCCAAGCATCGTGTCTCGTTACCGCGGACGTCGCGTGAGCAATCGCGCGTCGGCACCCCGGTTCCGGCGGATTTCCGCTCCCTGCGCCCGGGCGACCTGATGTTCTTCGCCGAACCGGGTGAAGCCATCTCGCACGTCGCCATCTACGCCGGCGACGGCTGGATCGTCCACTCCTCGTCGTCCGTCGGAGGGGTCGGCTACACGGATCTGAACTCGGGCGGCGACTGGTTCATCGCCTACTTCGTCGCCGCGCGGCGGGTGTTGTAGCGCTCACTGCGTCAGCGCGCGCACCGAGTCGACGCGTGCGGCATTCCGCGCCGGCAGAAACGCGGCCAGCGTCGCCACGGCCAACAGCAACAGGCCGGCGCCGCCGATCGATATGGGATCGAATGCGCTGACATCGAACAACTGCATCGCGATCATCCGCGCGACGAGCAGTGAGGCGACGATGCCGGCGCCGGCGCCGACGACGGCCGTACGAAACGCGTCACCAAACGCCATCTTCAGAATATTCTCATGCGTCGCGCCGAGCGCGACGCGAATCGCGAACTCGCGCGTCCGCTGACGGAGCAGATAGGTGGCGACGCCGTACAGCCCGGCCGCGGCCAACAGCAGCGCGATGGCGCCGAACGCGGCGACGAGCAATGCCTCGAAGCGCGGCCGCGACAGCGGGCCGGCGAGCACCTGATCCATGGACTCCGCTCGCCAGAGCGCGACGTCGCGGTCGTTCGCGCTGGCCGCGCGTCGTAGCGACGGCAGTATGGTCGCGAGGTCGCGCGTCGAACGCACGACGAAGATGCCTTGCTGAAAGCGCTGATGATACGGGAAGAGCACCGTCGGCGTCGCGGCTCGCAGCGTGCGGTAGTGCAGCGGCGCTACGACACCGACCACGGTGCTCCATCCGCTGTCCGCCGGAATCGCCGCGAAGCGCAGCTGCTTGCCGATGGGATTTTCGCCGGGCCAGAGAAGCGCCGCGAGATCCTCCGTCACCACGACGACCGCCGCCGCGCCCTCGCGATCGGCATCCGTGATCCCACGTCCGCGAATGATCGGCGTGGACATCGCGCGGAAGAAGTCCTGTCCGACCGCGTCCCACGAGACATACGGGAGGTCGGTGGCAGGACCGCCGCGGCGCTGAAACTGCGCGGCGAACACGTTCGAACCCATGAACGGCCAGCCCAGGACGGGGCTGACGGCTTCCACGCCCGGCACCGCTTTCATCTGGCGCTGCACATCGTCGAAGGCCGCGTTGAATGCCGCGGCGCTGCGGTATTTCGAATACGGCGCAGTGACCTGAACGATCGAGAGATGCCGCGTCGTGTAGCCGAGGCCGATATTCTCGAGACGCGTCAGGCTCCGTACGAGCAAGCCGCTCACGGTGAGCAGTACGAGCGCGAGCGCGATCTGCGTCGCGACCATGCCGCTGCGCAACGAGCGGCGTCGTCGCGTCTCCGTGCCGATGCGCGCATCCAGACGCAGTGTCGTTGCGTTCGACCCGAAAAACAGAGACGGCAGAACGCCTGCACCGAACACCGCCAGCAGCGACACGCCGAGGGCAATCGCGACAGCCGCCGGCGCAAGCGAGATCTGCTCGGCGCGCGGCAGCTCGGGCGGCGCCATCGACACGAGCACGCGAAGCAATCCAAAGGCGAGGGTCGCGCCGACGACCGTGCCGAGCGCCGCGAGGATCGCAAGCTCGGCGGCGAGCTGCGCGAGAATGTCGCTCGTGCGCGCACCGAGCGCGCGCCGAACGCTGAGCTCGTGCTCCCGCACGGTCGCGCGCGCGAGCAGCAGGTTGCCGACGTTCACACACGCAATCAACAGGAGCGCGGCCACGGCGCCCGCGAAGATGAGAAGCGGCTGGCGGATCGGTCCAACGATCAACTCCGTCAGAACGTGCACGGCGACCCCGGTGGCGCGGAGTGAGCTCGCGCCGGGGTCGTCGGCGAAGTCACGCATGTCGTTCTCGACGAAGGCCCACAGCTCCGCCCGGACTCGGTCCGGCGTCGCGTTTCCCGCCATGCGCCCGATGATGTCGACATACGGATACCTGGAGGGAACGATCGGAAGCCAGTAATCCGTTCCTGGTGGATAGTCGAGTCCTGATGGAGCGACACCGACGATCGTGGCGTCAGCCTCGCGATTGAGGATGCGCACGTGTCGTCCGATCGCGCTCGCGTCGCCGCCGAACGCTCGACGCCAGAGGCCTTCGCTGATGACGATCGCGAGGGGCGCTCCGAGGACGTCGTCATCGCGCCGCAGCAGTCGGCCGGCCACCGGACGAACGCCGAGGACATCGAAGAAATTGCCGCTGACCAGCAGTTCGCGAGCGGAAAGCGCGGTGCCATCGGCGTCGCGCAACGGACTGAGGTTGGACCCGTAATGCGCGAACGCGGCGACAGCCGTCAGCGTCTTCGTCGCCTTTCGAAAACGCTCATAGCGCGCGAGTGTCGCGGGAAGCTCGGACGCGGCGCCGGCGCCGGTCGTCCACGCAGCGATCACCCGATTCTGCGCTCGAATCGGCAGATCGCGCCCGAGGACGCCGATGGCTGCCGAGAAGACCGCCGCGGCCGCGCTGATGCCCAGCGCGAGCAAACCGACGATCATCGCCGCGAATCCGGGCGTGCGCCGGAGGGCGCGCGTTGCAAAACGCATGTGCTCGCGGACCGTCATGGCGCCTTCCTCAGAGTGGCACGACGATGTTCACCCGATCATACAGAACTTCGAATCCCAGCCGGAGCATGTTGTCCAGCGATTGATTCGGCTTCTCGGCCGTCGGCGCCGACGTATCCGCCGACGCCCAGCGACAACCCGCACGCGCCGCGTCCTCGAGCCGCTTCGCCAGCAGCAACGACTGGGCGCCGCGATTCCGGTGACTCTCGCGCGTGGCCGCGAGGCCAAGCCAAACATGGTCGCCCCGGACGAGCGACGCACCTGCCGCGATCGGCGTCGCATTGTCGAGGACGAAGTAATAGCGCCAGCCCGGGCGTCCGATCGTCGACGAGATGCCCCACTCCAGCCCTTCGGGAACGCCGAGCCGCGGTGCTACGATGTCCACGAAAGGCTGCGTCTCATCCGGGTGGACCGCACGAATGTCGAGCGGCGCGCCGGACCGTGTTTCGTCGCCGGCCAAGCGCCGAACGAGTTTGACCGTCGGCGCGACCGTCGAGCCGCCGCGGGCCGCGATCCAGCGCTGCACCTCAGTCGGCACGGCGAGTGGACTCAAGTGAATGAGACACTTTCCGACGCCTGCCGCCCGATAAAGCGCAAGAACCTCGTCGAGCTCGTCTTCGCTGGCAGGCTGCGGACAGCCGAGCCCGATGACGCGATTCACCGCGACAAATTTCGAGTGCGCGGCGACGATGCAGGTCGCCGAGCCCACGCGATGGACGGCGATGCCGAACCGCTCGCGCCAATCCGGCGGTGCCAGCCCGTTGAGTTGCGCCCACGCTTGCGCCTCGAGCTGTTCCACGCCGGCGGCGAGCTCGAAACGATCGCCCGACGTCACCGCGCCGATTCAGATGATTGGAATACCGTCACTCGCCCCGAACGGGGCGTTTCTGCGGCAATGAGCCACTCCTCGGCGGCGATCGTCGTCGTGCATGGACCGAAGGTGCACACGCGAATCGGCCGACGCATGGCTTCCCTTCGCAGCGCGTCGAGCACCGTGCGGAGCATGGCGCCAGAAAAGGGCGTGTACAGAAAGAAGACCGTGCCTTCGTCGAGCGACGCGTCGCGCGCGTCGGCGACCACGAAGCTCACGCGCTCCAGTTGCAGGTTCGCGGCGGCGCGACGGGCGCAGTCGACATACGCCGGCTCAAGCTCGACGCCGATCGCGCGCGCGTCCGTGCAGATCGCCGTCAGGATGCCGACGAGTCCGAGGCCGGCGCCGAGGTCGACGAGGACGTCGTCCGCGGTGAGTGCGGTGCGGCGGAGGAAGTCGAGAATGTGCCGCACGGGCGTCGGCTGATAGAACACCATCTCGGCGGTCGGCTCGACGGTCGCGGGCGCGGGCTCGTCGAACTCGATGACGTCGGCGAGGGTCGCGTCGAGATGATCGTAGCCGTCGCGCGTATCGACCTCGGCGTCGGGGCTCCAATCGATGCCAAGCCACTCGGTGAGCGCGCTGCGTCCACGTCCGGCGCGAATCTCGGCGCGAATGGCGTCGAACACACGCGCGTTTGTCCGCTCGAGTGTGGCGCGAAGCTCGAGCAGCGCGGGTGCGTCGGCGACGTCGCACTCCAGTTGCTGCTCGATGTCGTCGAGCAGCGCGAGCCGTTCGCGGAGGCGGTCAGCGTGGTCGGGGTGCGGCGGAAGGGTCACGTGGTCAATATGCGCGGGCCCCTGTCAATCGCAGAGGGCCTTCATGAGAGCGCGGACCTGCCGAGGAGCGCGGACTGCCGAGGAGCGCGGACTGCCGACGAGCGCGGACTGCCGCGACGGGCTAGAGAATAAGCCGGGCACTTGCGTCGCCGGATCGGCTGTCGCGACGTTCGTCAGGCGAGAGGGAAGCCCCGAGGAGGCAGACGCCAGACGCAGAGGGTGAACCCGTCGCGAAAACGCTTGTCCACAGGCAGGCTGGCCTCGCACGCCGAAGGCGCGCATGACAGCGCCTTTTCCGGCTCGCGGCTGGCGTCCATCGGCTCGTGTGGCTCGCGCTCGTCGCCCGTCAGCGGTCTTCGGCACTCAGCGGCCTTCGGCACTTAGCGCTCCTCGGCACAGCGCTCCTCGGCACTCAGCGCTCCTCGGCACTCAGCGCTCCTCGGCACTCAGCGCTCCTCGGCACTCAGCGCTCCTCGGCACTCAGCGCTCCTCGGCACTCAGCGCTCCTCGGCACTCAGCGCTCTCCGGTACTTGGCGATCTCCGGCGGTCAGCGCTCTTCGGCGAACTTCCGTTCCCCCGGCAATCCATGATGAAGCATAAAAGAAAGCGACGCCGCCCGATGCTCCGGAGGCCGGCGTCGCTCTTGGTGCCAAGCGTGAGTTGCCTACACGGGTCGACGGCCCTGAATGACGCGCAGCAACACGACGATGATGGCGATCACCAGGAGCAGGTGAATGAGCCCGCCCGCGACGTGGAACGCGAAGAAGCCAAGCGCCCACAAGATGACCAGAACGATTGCGATAGTGAACAGCATGAGCATTCTCCTATCATTGCGAAGTGTCGCTCGCCCCACTCGTCCCGGTCCCGCGCGAACGACGTTTGACCGCCCTTGAGCAAGCGATATGCCGCTTGCTCAGGCCGCCGCCTCACAACCGTCGAACGGGATGTTTCTTGTCAGGCTCGACCGCTGGAGCGCCTAACGACGCCGCGGCAGGGCCGCGTTCACGGTGGTATCGACCGCCGCGAGCACCTGCGTGAGGATCTTTGGATTCCGGTCCAGCGTCGCGACCACCCGATCGACGATCCGTGACACGTTGTCGAGGTCGGCATAGAGGTAGACCTCACCATACACGCCGACGATCCCCAACTGCACCTTCTTGATGCCGACGTCCACCCCGGCCGTGATCTGGACGAGATTCATCGCGTTCGCGTCGAGCGAGACGTGCGCCTTCACGTTGGACACCGTGAGCCCGATCGAATCGACGGACAGTTCCGGTACCTCGAGGATGACGTCGCGGTTGGGCGTCGTTGCCGGCGTGGATGCCTGAATGCGGCCGCCCGGCGGCTGCATGGGCGCGGGGCGGCGCACCTGGCTCGTGTCGGGACGAACCTGGGCGCCGGCTGTGGCAGCACCGGCAACGATCAAAGCAAATGCAGCAGAGCGAAAACGCATCGACTAATTCCTCGGGGGACGCGCGGGATTCGGTTTGGGCCGTGCTGTGGAATCGGGACGTGATGAAGGCGGCGACGACGCACCCGACGTGCCGCGAAGCTCGAGCGAGGCACAATCGCCGCGTGCGCCCTGGGTCAACGTGCGCGCGATGCACTCCGCGGTCACGCGCCCGAAGAGCTCGACCGCGATGTGTACATCACGATATGTCGTCCCGCTGACGACGGGTGACGGCAGATTGCGGCGGTCGAGCACGTGAACGGAGTCGAGACCGCCGCTCAACCGCACGTGCAACTCCGGCTGCGCCTTGAAGCTCACTTCCTTGGCGCTCGCCTCGGCGAAGATCACGACGGCGACCTGTTGTCGCGACGCTGCGCTGTCGGGCGCTGGACGCTCAGGCGCAGGTGTCTGCGCCGCGGCCGGATGCGACGCGGACAACGCCGCGCCGGCGATCATCGCGGTTGCTCGTACGAGATTTCTGATTCGACCTGTCATCTTCACGGGCGACCGGGCGGGCAACTTTCGCGCCTTTTGTTTTGCTTGTGCACGACTTCTGCAAACGGCCCCGAAGTATGCGTAATCTGCTTCGCTCGTCTCAGCCGTTCCTCGCCGCGTTGTGTACACTCGCGCTTGGAACCGAATTGGTCGGTGCCCAACAGCCCACCCGGCCGGCCCCGAACACCCAACGTCTCCAGGGCACGCGCGACATGCACGTGGCCTGCGTCGGCGCCGACAGCACGCGCACCTTCACGCGAGCGATCGGGGACAGTCTCTCCCGCACGAGCGTGCCCGGCGTGCAGCCGATCGTCGGCGGCACCGCGCGCTCGCACGAGTACCCCGAGTACGACGTGGTGCTCGACATTCCCAACCTGTGCGTCGAACGGATCTTCCTGAAGGTCGACAGCGTGACCGCGAAGATCTCGCTCGACGCGAAGGTGTCGAACCTTCTGCATATCACGGCCGGCGCCGACGTGCTGATCGGCGACGTCGACCTCACGATCCAGGACGTGCGTGCGCGCGCGTTGCTGCTCGTCGATCTCGATGACGTCGTGCACGTTGTCGATCAGACGCTGACGTTCGTCGACAACCACCCCGAGGTCGTCACGGCGTTGACCGGCACGTTGCAGAACGTCGGCGGCGCGGTGGGCGGCGTCGTCGGCAACGTCGTCGGCGCGGTGCAAGGCCTGCTGCTCGGCACGACGAAGCTCGCCGACGGCAACATCCTGCAGCACGTCGTCGACCAGGCGACGGGTGCGCTCGTCGACAAGACGCTCTCCACCGCCGGAAAAGTCATCGCGCAGAAGACCGTGGGCAGCATCCTCAACCTGCCCGTCGTGAAGGAGACGACCAACGCCGCGGGCAACGCGGTGCGACAGGTGAAGGATCAGGCGGGCAACCTGATCGAGTACACGCTCGAGAAAGCGACGAACAAGTTGTCGGGCGTGCGTTTGATCAAGTAAGTCGATCGGCCGGACGACATCCCCGGGGGCAGAGCGTGCGGCGTCATTACGCGTCGCACGGTCTGCCCCGTTCATGTTCCGGGATCTCTTCCCTTGACCTTCTAGGAAAGCGGCGATATTATCGCCTTCCCTAGAAGCCAAGAGGGAATGAATGCCCAAGCAGAAGCCCGACCTCCCGCAGGGCACGCTGGACATGCTCGTCCTCAAAGCGCTCAGTCTCGGGCCGATGCACGGCTACGGGATCGGTCAGCGCATCCAGCAGCTCGCCGACGACATGCTGCGCATCGAAGAGGGTACGCTCTACCCGGCCCTCTACCGCATCGAGCAGAACGGCTGGATCTCGAGCGAATGGGGCACTTCCGAGAATAACCGCCGCGCGCGCTTCTACACGCTGACCCGCGCCGGCAAAAAGCAGCTCGGCGTCGAAGAATCGCAGTGGGATCATCTCACCGTCGCCGTTTCGAAGATCCTTCGTGCTACGGGAGGCTGACCATGCGCTGGCGACTTCTCCGCGACCGTCTCCGCGCGCTGCTCCGTTCGCAGCGCGTGCGTGACGAAATGGATGAAGAGATGCAGTTCCACGTCGACATGCGCGCCCGGGAGCTCGCGCGCGGCGGCATGTCGCCCGGCGACGCACTCGCGGAGGCACGCCGGACGTTCGGTTCGACGACGCGCATCAAGGAAATGTCCTACGACGTCCGCGGTGGCGGCGCCCTCGAGGCGATCGCCCGCGACCTCGCGTATGCGGTCCGTGCGCTCCGCAAGCAGCCATTGCTGTCCGCTGTCGTAATTGCCGTCGTCGCCGTCGGCGTCGGGGCGAACGCCGCGATCCTCGGCGTCGCCGACCACGTATTCTGGCGCAAGCTCCCGGTGCGTGATCCCGAGCAGCTGGTGCAGCTGCGCATCAGCGACGAGCTGCCGGCGTTCAGCTATCAAATGGTTCGCACATTGGGTGCGAGCTCCGCGTTCTCCCAAATGGCCGCGCGCTGGCGCCAATCGTCCACCTTCGCCGTTGGTGAGACCACCGAGCGACGCGTGGTCGAGCTGGTGTCGGGGAGCTACTTCGACCTCCTGGGCATCGTGCCACGCGTGGGTCGGCTATTGTCGGCGGCCGATGATCGAACTGTCATGGGTCATCCGGTCGCCGTGATCAGCGACCGCTATTGGCGTCATCGCTTCAACGCCGATCCGTCGGTCGTCGGGCGCGTCATCCGCATCGACGATTATCCGCTCACCGTCATCGGGGTTGCGCCGGTCGGGTTCAGCGGCGTCGAGGTCGGTATAGCGACCGATGCATGGGTGCCGCTGGCGATGCATCCCGTCCTGTTTTCGGCGCATCGCTCGCTCGTCGACGACCCCTGGATGTGGCTCGACGTCCTCGCGCGCGTCGGGCCGGGAAGCTCACGCGCATCGGCGCGCTCACGGGCGCTGGCCGCGCTTCAGACCTATGCAAAGGAAGCCGGCTGGCCGGCCGACAATCCTTTCACGTCGCATGGCATCGACCTTCTGCCGGCCGATCGCGGCATGTCCTCGATCCGAGAGGCACTGGGCACGCCCGTCACCCTGCTGATCGGAGTGGCCGGCCTCGTGCTGCTCATAGCCTGCGCGAATGTCGCGACCCTGCTCGCTGTGCGCTCGATGGCGCGGCGCAAGGAGATCGGTGTACGTCTCGCGATGGGGGCATCGCGCGCCCGCGTGATGCGGCAATTGTCGATCGAAAGTCTGTTGCTCGCCGTTGGTGGCGGCGTGCTCGGAACGATGCTGGCCTTGAGGGGTGGGGAAGTGCTGCTCGACCTGTTGCCCACCGCGTCCGTTCCGGCGGAGGTGGATCTGACCCCTGACCTGCGGGCGCTTGCCATCTCGCTCGGCGTGTCGATCGTCGCTGCGTTGCTCTTTGGTGTTGCACCCGCGCTGACTGCGGCGCGCGTCGACGTCGCGAGCGTCATCCGGGACGAGGTGAAGCTGCATCGAGTCAGCAGGTGGAAGTTCAGCGCGCGCCGCACGGTCGTTGCGATGCAGATCGCGCTCTCGGTGGTGCTCGTGGTATGCGCGGGTTTGTTCGCGCGAACGCTCGGGAAGCTCGCGGCAGCGCCGACGGGCTTCGACGCCGAGCACGTGGTGATGGCGACGATCGAGCCGTCGCAGAACCGGCATACGCCGGCGAGCGCGCGCACGTTCTATCATGCCCTCGAGGATCGTCTGCGCGCGACGCCTGGAGTGCAGGCGGTCGGCAGCTCGCTGATCCCGCTGCTTGGCGGCCCGGAGACGTATGTCTTTCGAAGCATGCGCGCGCAAGGCATGCCGCGGCCCCAGGATGGAGCCACGCTGCTCAGCCATGTCGTCGACGGCGATTTCTTCGCGGCCACGGGTCTGCGAATGGCGCGCGGTCGCGCCCTCAATGCGAGCGATGACGCGGCGGCGCCACTCGTCGCGGTGCTGAATGAGTCCGCCGTGCGGAAGTACTTCCACGACGCCGATCCGATCGGCCGAGCGGTGAAGGTGGGCCCGCAGCAAAGCCTGACGGTCGTCGGTATCGTCCGCGACGCCAAGTATCGCACGCTCAGGGAGAGTCCGCCGCCGACGATCTACACGACGTTCGAGCAGGACACCGGCATGGTGAATGGCCTGGATCGCACGGTATACGTGCGAGCGTCGGGCGATCCCACCAGGTTGGAGAACACGGTGCGCGCTGCGGCGCGCGCGCTGGATGCGGCGACACCAATCACCTCGATTCGCACGCTGTCGGATCAGAAGCGTCGCGCGATGGCGAGCGAGCGTGTCATCGCGCAGTTGTCGATGCTCGCCGGCGGCATCGCGCTGTTGCTGGCGACGATTGGCCTGTACGGTCTGATCGCCTTCGACCTCGAGCGACGCACGCGTGAGATCGGCGTGCGAATGTCTCTCGGCGCGTCGCGCCGGGCCATTGCGATGATGGTGATGCGCGGCGCCACCGTAATGGTGCTGGTCGGTCTCACGACCGGGCTGCTTGCCAGTCGCGGCTTGTCACGCTTCGTCGCGTCGCAGCTTTACGGGGTGACGCCGAGCGATCGGCCCGTGATGGTCGTCGCCTGCGCGTCGTTGACGGTGGTCGCGGCGCTGGCGACGCTCGTGCCGGCACTGCGCGCGACCAAAATCAATCCGGTCGAGGCGCTGCGCTGCGAATGACCGCGGAGGTTTTCCGAATCCGTACACCTCCACCGTCTTGACGGAATCCGCGCGGCCTCTAATAATCCACTCTACTAAACGATTTAGTAGAGAGGCCGCCGATGACCCCCGTCGATGTGGTCCAGGGCACCCTGGACATGCTCGCCCTCAAAGCGCTCACCGCCGGGCCGATGCATGGCCACGCCGTGCTCCTCTGGCTTCGCGCCGCCACGCAGAACGAGCTCCAACTCGACGGCGCCGCGCTCTATCCCGCATTGCATCGTCTCGAGGAGCGCGGCCTCATCGACGCCGAGTGGGGAATCTCGGAGAACAACCGCCGCGCCAAGTTTTATCGCCTCACCACGCGCGGACGCGCGGCGCTGCGCAGCGAGGCGGATACCTGGCAACAATACGTGAAGGTCGTCGCGCGAATCATGAACGCCGGCGAGCAGCGAGCCTGACGGGATGTTCAGCGGCGCACCGCGTGAGCAACGTCCGGTCTGGCGACGCTATCTCCGCTTCCGCGGAGCAAACGTGCGCGCGGACGTCGACGACGAGATCGACTTCCACATTCAACTCGTCGCGTCGTCGCTGATCGAGGCAGGCAAGTCGCCTGACGACGCCTGGCGAGAGGCGCGCGCCGAGTTCGGCGACGTCGCGCGCGCCACGAAGGAGTGTTATCGAATCGGCGACCGCAGTCGTCGCCGTGCGGAGCGCGCCGAACTGTTCGCCGCGCTGGCGCAGGACCTCCGTTACGCCGTGCGCTCGCTGCGGGCGACGCCGCTCTTCGCGCTCGGCGTCATCGCGATGCTGGCGCTCGCGTTTGCCGCGACGACGTCGATGTTCGGCCTCGTCGACGCGTTGTTCGTGCGAGCGCCGGCCCTTCTCGCCGATCCCGGGTCGGTGCAGCGCATCTATGAAAGCGGCCAGCGCGTCCTCAGCCCACAGACCACTCACGCGAGCCTGTCGTTTGGCCGCTTCGTCGACCTCCGCGCCGGCACACGCGCCTTCGCCGAGGTTGCCGCATACGCCGAGCGTGACGTCGTCGTCGCGAACGGGAATCGCGCGCGAATGGCGGACGTGATAGTCGCGACCGCGTCGCTTTTCCGCCTGTACGAGGTGCAGCCGGTCCTCGGCCGCTTCTGGGCCGACGGCGACGAGCAGCCGCGCAGCGCGCCCGCGCCCGTGGCAGTGCTCTCATACGAGTTCTGGCATGACTCGCTCGCTGCTGATTCGACGGCCATCGGACGGCTCGTATCGATTGGCGGACGGGAGCGTCGTGTCATCGGTGTTGCGCCGCCGGGGTTCACGGCTTTCTCGCGACGCGCTCCCGCTGCATTCACGCCACTGACGAGCCAACCCCTCGACATTTCGGGCGCCAACAAGGACCGCCCGGCCATGCGCTACGCATCGGAGTGGCTGAACGTCGTCGTCAGGCGGCGCGCGGGAGTGACCGACGCTGACGCACAGGCCGACGTCGATCGCGCCGAGTCGGCAAGCCTGAAGGGGGAGTATGCGGTGGCGGACAGCGCGCTGCTCTCGGCGATCGGTGGCAGCGATCGACGGCTGGTGCTCGCGCCGCTGCTTCGCGAGCGCGGTCCGCTGCGCACCGATCAGGGGCGTGTCGTTCTGTGGCTCGGCGGCTTCTCGCTGTTCGTGCTCGCCGTCGCCGCGCTGAATGTCACGAATCTCGTTCGTGCCCGGCTCCGTCGGCGGCAGCGTGAGATCGCGATCCGTCTCGCGCTCGGCGCGTCCCTCGGACGCCTTCTGCGACTGTTGTTCGTCGAGGCGTCGTTGCTGACGACGAGCGGCGCGGGCGGCGGTATCGGCGTCGTCGCGCTAGGTGGCGCGACGGCGAGCCGCGTGCTGCTGCCGAACGCCGATCTCCCGGCTATCGCAGTCGGGCCGCGCTCGCTCGTGTTCACCTTGGTGCTCACGCTGCTCGTCTGCACGCTGATCGCCGTGACCGCGGCGCTTCGCGCGTATCGTTGGACGATCCCGTCGGCGATCGCCGAGAGCGGCCATGGGAATGACGGCGGTCGTCGTCGTGCGCATGGGCTGGCGCTCGCCGTGCAGGGCGCGCTGGCGCTGTCGCTGTGTACGACCGCCGGTCTGTTTCTCAAGAGCCTCTACAACGTTCGGTCGTTGCCGCTCGGCTACGATCCGTCGGGCGTGGTTGTCGTTTCGCCGACCTCCATGTCCGATCCTGGCGCGCGCGATCAGTTGTTCGGTGCGCTTCTGCACAAGCTCGGCGAGAGGTTCGGCGCGAAGAACGTCGCGCGCTCGTTCTCCTTGCCATTCTCCACGATGGCGAAGCGGAACGTGCGGGTGGCCGTTGGCGACAGCAGTGTCTCGGCCGGCGAGAACATCCTGTACAACGCCGTTTCGTCGAGCTACTTCGACGTCGTCCGCACGCGGATCGTCGAAGGGCGCGGCTTTACCGCCGCCGACGATTCCGCCGGGCCGCGCGTCGCTATCGTCAGCCACGCGCTCGCGCGATTGTTGTGGCCGACGCGCGCCGCGGTCGGACAGTGCCTGATCTTCAACGCCGACGAGGGGTGTGTGCGCGTCGTCGGCATCAGTGAGGACACGCGCGTCTGGAGCTTGCGCGGTGATCCGATGTTGCAGATCTACGCGCCTTCCCGGCAGTGGGTCACGGGGGCGACGGCAAGCCTGCTCGTTCGAACGTCGTTGGCCGGCGGCGCGGATGCCGCTGCTGTCGAGAGCACGATCAACGGCATGGCGCCGCCTGATGTCGTGCTCCGCGTCTCGCTCATGCGCGACGGACTCGATCGCGCCTCCGGTTCGTGGCGAATCGGAGCGTCGATGCTGTCGCTCTTCGCGGGATTGACCCTCCTCGTCGCCGCGCTCGGCGTCTATGCGACCGTGAGCTTCGACATCGCCGAACGGGAGCGTGATCTCGGCGTGCGGATCGCGCTCGGGGCGTCGCGCTGGATGCTCGTGCGCGGCACGCTGTGGACCGGCGCGCGCGTCGGACTCGTTGCCGCGCTCGCCGGGCTGTCATTGTCCGTGGTGATCGGAACGATGATTTCGGCGTCGTTGTTCGGCGTCGCGGGGCGTGATGCGGTCGTCTACGCCGGCGCCGTCGCCGTGGTGTTCTCGGCATTTCTCATCGCCTCTGTGTATCCGGCGCTTCGATCCTGGGAGATCGACCCCGCGCTGATTCTGCGCTCCGGGTAGCGCTCGCCGCAAAGCCAATGCGCGTCGCCGACGGTCTTCCGCACTCGCGCAGGCGGACCGTCCGCCGGAGGCGCGTCCGTGATTTTCGCATCCGTCCTCAACGAGGAGCATCTCATGCTGGATCGCCTCAGACGCAGCTCCACACGAGCGGTGCTCGTGCTCTTTCCGACTGTGTTGCTCGCGCAAACGCACCCCGACGTCATTCGTGGCCGCGTGACGACGGACAGCAACGTCGCACTCGGCGGTGCGTCGATCATCGTCACGCGCGCTCCCGATCGCGCCATCTTCAACACGACCAGCGCCGCCGACGGCGCGTACCAGATCGTCATTCCGAATGGCACGGGCGACTATCTCGTCAACATCTCGCTCCTGGGTCGACAGTCGTTTCGGAAGCGCGTGACGCGTACGGGAGCCGACACCGACTTCGTCGTCGACGCACGTCTTCCGCTGGCTGCACAGCAGCTCGCGCCGGTCACGGTGCAGGCGACGTCGCCCAAGCCGACGCGCGGTACGGGGCTCGGACCGTTTGCCACCGAGCCGGGCGCCGCGGAGAAGACGATCGACGGTGTGTCGAGCGCGATCGCGCCGGATCAGCAGGGCGATCTCACCGCCGCCGCTGCGACAGTACCAGGCCTGAGCGTGACGGGCGCGGGCGTCTCGGCATTCGGCCTTGGCGCCGCGCAAAACTCGACGACGCTCGGCAACATGGCCTTCCCGGGCGCCGACGTTCCACGCGAAGCGCGAACGACCACGCGCGTCGCGACGTCGACGTACGACCCGTCGCGCGGCTGGTTCAGCGGGGTGAATACCAACGTCGATCTCGCGGGGGGAAACCTTCTCGCCACGCGTCGCTTGTCACTCACCGTGGATGCCCCGGCCGCGCAGTACACCGACGCCGTGTCCGCGCGGCTTGGCCAGCGTTACACCAATCTGCGGCTGAACCTGGGCGGCGATGGGCCGTTGACGCATGACGATCGGTTGTTTTACAGCTACGGCGCGCAGTACGCGCATCGGAGTGCGAGCATCGCGACGCTCGGGAACGCCGACGCCTCGTTGCTTCGCCATGCGGGTGTCTCCGGCGACTCCGCCGCACGGCTGCTCCAGATCGCGAATGCGTCCGGCATCGCGACGGGCACAGGAGCGGCGCCGTTCACGATCGACGACGCCTCCTTCATCGCGCGCTTCGATCGCGCGCCGTTCAATTGGACGACGACACCGGCGACACCCAGTCCGCAGACGCTCGCCCTCACGACTTACGGCAAATGGACACGCTCCACTGCGCTCTCCCTCGGCCCGACGGCGACGCGCGATCACGGCGGGGAAAACTGGCGCGCGCTCGGCATGGCTCAGGGCCTCTGGTCGCGATACTGGGGCAAGGACTATCTGAGCGAGGTGCGGTCGGCGTTGAGCTACTCGAGAAGTCGGACGACGCCGAGCGTCGAGCTGCCGGACGGTCGCGTGCTGGTCGGCTCCAATTTTCCGGACGTGACCGGCGGGTACTCGACGCTGCAGTTCGGGGGCAACAGCGCGCTGGGTCTCTCGAACTCGCAGACGACGTGGGAGACGAATGCGCAGACGCAGTGGTACGCGCGGCAGAAGCCGGACCACCGCGTGAAGCTCACCGCCGACGCGCGGCTCGACCACTACAGCCTCGATGCGCCGGCGAATCAGTTCGGGACGTACACCTACGCATCGCTCGCCGATCTTGCCGCGGCGCGGCCGTCGTCGTTTTCGAGAACGCTCAACTCGCCGACGCGTACCGGCGGCGAATGGAACGCGTTCGTCGCGCTGGGTGATCAATGGCAACTCGGCAAGAGCTTCCAGTTGATGTATGGCGCGCGGCTCGAGGGCAACGTCTTCACAGACGCTCCCGCCTACAATCCTGAAGTGGAGCGGGTCTTTGGCGCGCGCACCGATGAAGCGCCTGGTGCGGTGCACGTCAGCCCACGCGTGGGGTTCAGCTGGCTCCGCAATCGCGGCGGATATGGCGGTGGCATGGTGAGCCCCGGCGGATCGTTCGCCTTTCAGCCGGCGAGCGCGCTGCGGGGCGGCATCGGTGAGTTCCGCAATCTGACGTCGCCGCTGCTGCTGAATGCCGCGCTGGTCTCGACAGGTCTGCCGGGCAGCGCAACGCGAATCACGTGCATCGGCTCCGACGTGCCGACGCCCGATTGGACGCTCTTCTCCAGCGACCCGACGACGATCCCGACGCAGTGTGCGAGCGGCGCGAGCTCGACGTTCGCGGACGCTGCGCCGGCGGTGCAGCTGTTCGACAGGAGCTATCAGACGGCTCGCGCGTGGCGCGGCAACCTGAACTACGTCTCGCAGCACAAGCACTTCGGGTACAGCGTCGACGGATCCTTCTCGCTCGGGCTGAATCAACCGGGCACGGTCGATCTCAACCTGCACGACGTCCCCGTCTTCACGACGAGCGACGAAGGTCGTCCGGTGCTGGTGCCGTCGTCGGCGATCGTTGCCGGCTCGGGCGTCGTGTCGCCGGTGCCCGCCCGCAACGACGCGAGCTTCGGGCGAGTCGTGAGCAATCGCTCGGATCTGCGCACGGAGAGTCGGCAGATGACCTTCACGCTCACGCCGAACCTCGGGGGGCCGTCGCGCTGGTTCGGGTCGATCGCCTACACGCTCTCGAGCACGCGCTCACTGACGCGCGGCTTCGACGGCAGCACGTTCGGCGTTCCGCAGTCGCGCGAGTGGGCACGGTCCGATTTCGACGCGCGCCATCAGGTGCTGATGCAAGCGTCTTACTTGAAGAACGGCTTCGCGTTCTCCGGCTTTGCGCGTGCCGTGTCCGGGCTGCCGTATACGCCGGTGATTGGCGGGGATGTCAACGGCGACGGCCTGATCAACGATCGCGCGTTCGTGTTTGACCCCTCACGCGTAAGCGATGCGGCGTTCGCGCAGTCGCTGCGTTCATTGCGCAGCGGATTGTCCGGCGGCGCGAGACACTGTCTCGATGCTCAGCAGGGAGGCGCCGCGGCGCGGAACAGCTGCGAAGGGCCGTGGACGACGTCACTCAACATGCAGGTCAGTGCGAGCGGATCCCGTCTCAAGCTCGGCAACCGCATCGGCCAGGTCGCGCTGAATCTGGCGAATCCGCTCGGTGGGCTCGACCAGCTGTTGCATGGCAGTGACAACCTGCGCGGCTGGGGCACGTCGTCGGCGGTCGATCCCGTGCTGTACAATGTGAAGGGCTTCGACGCGTCGGCGAGCCGCTTCGTGTATGCCGTGAACCCGCGCTTTGGAAACACCGATCCGGCCCTGAGCACATTGCGCGCGCCCTTCCGGGTGACGCTCGACGTGCAGCTGAACGTCGGCCGCACGCTCGCCGAGCAGCAGCTGGACCGCTGGGTGGATCCGGGCCGCACGCGTCCGGGGACGAAGCTCACCGTCGCGGACTTCAAGAAGCGCTACCAGATTGCGGTGCCGAACCCGTATCCGCCGGTGCTCCAGCTCGCGGACTCGCTCCTGCTCTCGCGGGATCAGACGGAAGCGCTACAGCGCACGATGACGGAGTATAACCGGAAGGTCGACAGCGCATGGACGGCGCTCGCAACGTATCTCGTCGCTCTCCCCGATCATTACGACCACGCCGAGGCGCTGAAGCGACAGGAAGATGTCACCGGCGCGGTGTGGGAGATGACGCGGCTGCACGTGCAGGAGAATCTCCGTCGCATCCTGTCGCCCATCCAGCTGACGCTGTTGCCCGGTTGGGCGAGCCGCTTCAACACGACGACGAAGCCGATGAACTCGGTGCGGATCATCTCCGGCATTCGTCCGACCTAGCGGTCGTGTCGTGCGACCACCGCGGCGCGTCGGGCTCGAGTGACGCGCCGCGCGACTCCGCGGTTTTGCCAAGCGTCTCCGCCGCGGTCGATGCCGATGCTCAAGCGCCTTGCTCTGGTCTGTTGCGCGACGCTGCTCGCCTGCTTCAAAACGATCGTCGATCCCGCGCCGACGCGAGACATCGTCCTGCGCGTCTTCAACGGCTCACCGATGACGCTGTCGAACATCCGCATCAGCGGCGGCGTCGACGATCTGTTTTCCAGCGTGAAGGCGCTGGAGCACGGAGGGATGTCAGACGCGGTGACCGTGAAGACGGCTCGTGCCTTCCTCACCGTCCTCGTCGACCAATCCTCGCCGACGCGGCAGACGTTCGCGGCCGACGCCCAGCTTCTCACGGAAGCTCGATTGTCGTCTCCAACCGAGCCGCTGATTTTGACCTTGCGTTTCGAGGGCCAGCCAGCGCGGTTGATCGCGGAGCTGTCGCAGCCCGTCGAGGACTGAGCGTGGCCGTCTGGCTGAAATATGAACGCCCGTTCATATTTCAGTGCATGCAACGGCTCATCACGGCCGGTCTCGTGCTATGGATGGCCGGCACCGTCGTCGTGCGCCAGTACGGCGCTCTCGCGATCGCGCTCACCTCGGTACAACGCATCGCGGTGCTGATTGCGAGCGCCGCGGCGATGGCGGCGCTCTTTGAGCTTCTCTGCCGGGCGTGGTCGGTGCCGGCTGCCGGCCGCCCCCGTGCGGCGATCGCGCTCGCTGCGCCGACGCTTCTCTTCGATCCGTTCACAACGACCTTCTTCGCGCGCTTCTTCCCGCGCCTCGACGGCCCGACCGCCGCCTTCGTCGGCGGCTGGCTGCTCGCCTGCTGTGCCGGCGCGCTGCTCGTCGCGTTCGCGACGAGCCGTACGCGATCGCAATGACCGGGCGCCCGATCCTCCTCGCCGGCGAGCGTCTCCCGCCCTCGCCCGTGCAGGAGCGAAGTCTGGTCAAGCGCGACCGCCTTCACGCCGCCGCGCTCGCGTTCTTCGCCGAGCGCGGTTACGCGGCGACGTCCGTCGGCGACATCGCGTCCAAGGCTGGGTTGACCACCGGCGGCTTCTATCAACACTACCGCTCGAAGCGGCAGCTCCTGCTCGTTCTCGTCGACGACTTGCTGGATCGACTGTCCGGAACGTCCCTCGACCTCGCGCCGGGCGCGAATCCCCGCAAGGCCATCGCGACGCTCCTCACGTCGCTGTTCGCGATCGACCTGGAATTCGTCGGCGCCTATCGGGCCTGGCGCGAGCTGGTCTTGATCGAGCCGGCGCTGGCGGCCGTGGACGCCGACATCCGCGCCTGGAGCGGCCGTCGCGTTCTGACTGTCTTGGAGGGGCTCGTCGCCCTGCCGCGCGCCCGCCGCGATCTGGACCTGAAAGGCCTGGCCGCCACGTTCGACGGACTATTTTGGGATCTTCTCGGCCGGGTCCCGACGATGCCGCGGCGTGAGCTCGACAAAACGCTGGATGTCATCACCCACCTCATTTGCTGCGGCCTTTTTCGCGACGCCTGACGGAGAGTCGCCTCTGCGTCGACCAGCCGAGTCCTTCGGCGCATCATTTGCAAACGAGCTGGGCGTCCATCGAGCTCATCCTGCCATGCCGGCGCATCTCAACATGTACCTCAACGAGTCTCGCGGCGGCGCCGTCGTCGTCGCCGGGACGCTCGTCCATGCGTGCCCGGCACTCGCCGCGCCGGCGGAGACGACGCCATGAGCCCAGGTTTCGTGCGTGCGATGGGGAATACGAACCGTCTGCTCGACGCACTGTCGCCTGAGACGCGCGCCGCCGTCCTGGCCAGGGCGACTCACGTCCCGCTCGAGCTCCGATCGGTCATGTTCGACATCGATAAACCGATCGAATACGTGTATTTCCCGACCCACGGTGTCGTGTCGATCGTCGCCGCGGTGTTGAGCGGAGAGGCCGTCGAAACGGCGACCGTCGGTCGCGAAGGCATGACGGGGATTCCCTTGTTGCTCGGCGCGCGACAGGTGTCGGCCCAGGCGTTCTGCCAGGTGCCGGGCTCCTCGTATCGCATTCCGAGCGACGACTTCATGGCGCTGCTGGATCAGCATCCGGACTTGCGCCAGACGGCGGGTCGGTACGCCGTGGCGCTCCTCAGTCAGAGCTCACAGAACTCGGCCTGCAACCGTCTGCACAGCATTCGCCAGCGCTGCGCGCGCTGGCTGCTCGAGTCGCACGACCGGGTCTCCGGCGAGACGTTCGGCCTCACGCAGGAGTTCCTTGCGCAGATGCTCGGCGTGCGTCGCGCGACGGTCAGTCAGATCCAGTCGGCATTTCAGCGCGAAGGTTTGATCGAGTATTCGTATCGGCAGATCACTGTGCTCGATCGCGCCGGCCTCGAGGCCGCCGTGTGCGACTGCTATCGCATCACCAGCAGCGAGTATGCGCGGCTGATCGAGGGCCGCGACGTGCCTTCGCTGTTCGGCGCAACGTCCGCGGGAACCGGCGAAAGCACACTGGACACCCCGCAGAAGACGGCCGACGACGACCGCGTCGGGACGGAATAGTTCGCGCGCGTACAGTATTTGGAAAGCTTGGGAACCAGACGTTAGTGTGGAGATGCATAACTCCACCTCTGTCTCGTTGCCGTGTCCGATCAGCAAACGCTCAACAGCTCGTCCTTCCTCGCCGAATTCCGACACACGCTGCTCCATGAGGCCGCGGGGGTTCTACTCGAGCCCGCCGCGCAGAACGCGCAGTTCAGGATCGACGCGTATCCGCGCCTCGCCGCGATGCTCGCCGCAGCGCTCGAGCAATTGCGCGTGGCCGACGAAGAGCTGCGGCGGCGTGACCGGGAGTATCGTGTCGGCGAGGAGGAGTGGGTGCGGCGCGTTGCACGGGAGCGGGTGCTGTTCGAGGAGAGTCCGGCGCTCCTGCTGGTCAGCGACACCGCCGGAACGATTCTCGACGCCAACCGGGCCGTGTGCGAGCTGTTGGGCTGTGACGCGGAGCAACTCGATCGTACGCCGCTCGCCGAGTTCGTCCCGCGCCCTGAGCGCACCGCGTTTCGCAACGGCCTCACGCACCTGCTGGCGGCGGGTCGCGTCGACGATTGGCGTTTTCGAATAGCGCCGCGGCGAGACGTGCCGCTCGAAGTCAGTGCGACCGTCGCCATCGTGCCGTATGCGAATCGCCAGGTCGGGACCGCGGCGCTCTGCTGGTATCTGCGTCGCAGCATCACGTAGCGGGAATAGTTCTCGCATAGCGGGCAGGTCCGACACTCATTCAAATGGAGCGAGCCGGACCATGGATATGGAAACGTTGCGCGATCTGTACGTCGAAGAATTGAAGGATCTGTACAGCGCGGAGAAGCAGCTCGTGCGTGCCCTCGGCAAGATGGCGAAGAACGCGAGCAGCGAAGAGCTGCAGCAGGCGTTCCAGAATCACCTCGCCGAGACCGAAGGGCACGTCGAGCGTCTCGAGGAAATCTTCGAGTCGCTCGAGGCCAGCCCGCGCGGCAAGAAGTGCGTCGGCATGGAAGGCCTGATCGAAGAAGCCAACGAGCTGCTGGAAGAGGACGCGGCGGAGGACGTCGTCGACGCGGGCCTGATCTCCAAGGCGCAGCACGTCGAGCATTACGAGATGGCGGGCTACGGCACGGTGCGCGCGTGGGCGCAGCTGCTCGGCGAGGATCGTCACGTTCAGCTGCTGCAGCAAACGCTGGATGAAGAGATGAACGCGGACAAGCTGCTGACCCAGCTGGCCGAATCGACGATCAACATCGAAGCGGCGACGGGCGAGGGTGACGAGGAGGGTGAGGAAGAACAGTCATCGTCACGCGGTCGCAGCTCGCGAGGGAAGTCCGCGTCGCGCGGCAAGACCGGCGCACGTGGTGGGTCGCGCGGCGGGTCGCGCAGCGGGTCGCGGAGCGGGTCTCGCAGCGGTGGTTCGCGCGCGAAGCGTGGGAGCTCGTCGCGCTCGCGCTCGCGTTAGTCGTCTCAGCGAACAGTCATCGACTGATCGGAATCGGCGCGCGGCGCTTCCGCGGCGAGCGACGCCATGTTGAACTTCACCATGAACGTCAGGAGCTGCCGCGCCGCCGCGTCCGAGAAATGGCGCGGCGGCTGGAGCGGCCGACCCGGGCTGCCGCGTTCACCGTAGTGTCGCCGCAGGTAGTCGCGGGCACTGGGCATGACGAACGTCGGCGCGTCCGTGGGGATGTCGGAGACGTCGTCGCGCGGCACAATGACCACGCGAAGGTTCGTGGTGGGGCCGAGGGGTGCGAACATCCGCCGCAGCTTGCGCTCGTAGCGCGGGTCGGTGGCCACATAGTATACCGGTCCCCGTCGCAGGTGTTGTGCGACCTCGTGCATGACGTCCGCACGCAACACCACGGCGATCCAGGGCTTGCCCAGCACTTTCGCGACGCGTCGGACTTTGTCGACGTGGAACGCCGTTGTGACGAGAACGTCCGCGCGCCGCACTGCGATGGGCGGCTGCTGGACGTCGAGCGTGTCGAGCGGCGCGCCTTCGGCGACGTAGCCGTGGTCGTCCGCGAGCTCGGTGCAGAGCAGGTGCAGTTGATCCAGATTGCATTCGATGCACGCGGCGCGCACGCGGCGTGTCTCGAGGCTGCGTCGCACGAACTCGGAAACGAGGCGCGGCGCGAGCCCGCGCGCGCGCGCCTGCAGCAGCATCGTGATGAGCCATTGCCCGAGGTGCGGCAGGCCTTCGCCCAGTGACGGGTGTGGCGGGACGATGTACGCGCCGGATCGCTCGCGCAGCTCGACGAAGCCTTCATCGGCCAGCGTGCGTAAAGCGGCGAGCACGACGCGCTCGTTGACGTTCAGCTCGCTGGCCACGGCGCGGACCGACGGCATGCGCTCGCCGCCGCGCAATCGACCGACATGCAGGCCGGCGACGATGCGATCGCGCAGCTCGTTCGCGACCTCGTCACGCCCTCGCGCTCGAGGCATGCTCCCCCGTCGAATGGACGGGACGAGCTGAACGCAAACTTTGTGCACCAGATCACAGGCAATGCAGGATCTGTTGTACTCGAGCTACACCAAGCTGCGCGACTTGTGCAGACTGACTTACGCGTCGGCGCTGATGCCGGCTGAACGCGGAGTCGCGATGCGGGATGACGAACCACGCACGCTATTGGCGCTGCTGATAGCGACGACGATGACGGCGTTGCTGTTCGCGACGCCGCTGCGAGCGCAGGCCGCGCGCACGAAGTGCCGAGTGCTGTGCACGCCGACGATCGACGTGATGCCGGCGTTGTTGCGCAGTCACCTGTTCGGCGGGCCGCGCGTGCGGAACGCGGCGACGGGCGTCGTCAAGCGCCTGCCGAGTTTGTCCAACTTCGAGATGATCGTCGCGGCGGCATCGAAGACGGCGATTCCTCGGGTGAGTGTGTTTGGCAGCGTGCAATGGCTCCCGAACGCCACCGAGCAGAGAAATCCCTTCACGCTCTACACGGCGAACGAGCTTGGCGGCGCCGTGCACGCGAACGCGGCGACGGTCACGGTGGGCGTGTCGGGGAGCGTGGTCACGGCGAAGCAGACAGCGGGCATCGCCGATGTCGACGTGAACGTCGACGATCTGTTCAGCCAGGCCGCGCGGCCCGGCGACCGCAGCTCCTACACCCACAAGCTGGATCTCGAGCTCGCCACGCACTGGCACGCGCTCGACTGGACGCCGCCAAAGACGTACGCGCATCGGGTCACCGTCTTCGCGATTCTCGACTACGTCGCGACGGGCCTGCCCCACGCCGGCGATGAGGTACCCCAGGGCCGTGAATTCCTCCAGGACGCGCGGCCGACTTCCCTCATCGCCGGTGTCTCACTTCCCATCACGCCGGAGGCGAAATGAGGCGTGTCCTGATTCCACTCGTCATCGGGTGCGCGCTGTTTGCGCTCGATTGCCGGCGCACGGTATCCGTCACCCCGCAATCGAGCGGCGTCGTCACGGTGGCGGCGGTCGGCTTCAGCCAGCCGGAGAATCTCGTCTACGACGCGGCAGGCGACGTGTATCTCGTCAGCAACATGGGGCCGGGCGACCCCGCCGCCCGGGACGACAACGGCTTCATCAGCCGGGTGTCGCCTGACGGCCGCGTGCTCGCGCTGCGGTGGATCGCCGGTGGTCAGAACGGCGCGCGGCTCGACGCCCCGAAGGGATTGACGATTCGCGGCGACACGCTGGCCGTCGCCGACGTCGGCGGCGTGCATCTGTTCGATCGACGGACCGGCGCGCCGCTGCGCAGCATCACCGTTCCCGGCCTGGTGATGAACGATCTCGCCTACGCGGCGGACGGGACGCTGTGGATCACGGATACAGGTCCGGACCGCACGAAGACGCCAGTCGACACGACGAAGGATCTCGACGCGGTGTGGCGCGTCGACGCCGCTGGACGGGTGCGCGCCGTCGCACGAGGGCTCGACCTGTCGCGTCCCGACGGCATCGTGATCGACGGAACCGACGCGCTCGTGTCGACGTTCGGGTCCGACCGCATCGAGCGCGTCGGCGCCGACGTGCGCAGGGGTTTCACGACGCGCACGACGCTGCCCGGTGGGCGCGTCGACGGGTTGCGTCGTCTGGCCGACGGCAGCCTGGTCGCGTCGAGCTGGGACGCGAGAGCGGTGTGGCGGCTCGATGCCGCGCTCGCGCCCCACCCTCTGCTGACGGGTGTCGCGTCGCCGGCCGGCCTTGCCGTCGATACGCGCCGCCATCGACTCGCCGTCACGTCGATGCAGACGAACACGCTCTACCTCGTGCCGCTCGACTAATGAGATATCTCTCATTGGCGGGCGTGCTGCTCCTCCTGGGCACGAGTGCCTGCGGCATGAAGGACAATCCCGGCCGCGTCGCGCAGCAGGCGTCCGCGCGGCCCGCTGCCTCTGCCGCTGGTGACGTAGCGCTGCCGGCCATGGCCGACCGCGGATCGGCATGGCTTCCTCCGGGGGCCGGTGATGGCGATTGGCAGATGCCGTCGCGCGACTATGCCGGCACGCGCTACTCGCCGCTCGCCGAGATCACGACGGCCAACGCGCCACAGCTGCAGCTCGCGTGGACGTTCGACGACGGCGAATCGCACTATGGCCACGAGATGACGCCGCTCGTCGCCGACAACACGATGTATATCGTGTCGCCGTTCCCGAACCGCGCGTTCGCCATCGACCTCACCAAGCCGGGCGGTGTGCTCAAGTGGAAGTACGAGCCGAATCCGTCGCCGATCGCCATCGGCAAGGCGTGTTGCGATGCCGTGTTGCGCGGCGCCGCGCTCTATCAGGGAAAGCTCATCTACAACCTGCTGGACGATCACACCATCGCGATCGACGCGAACACGGGAAAGGAGTTGTGGCGCACGAAGATGGCGAACGTCGAGGACGGCACGACGATGACCATGGCGCCGCTCGTCGCCGACGGAAAAGTCTACGTCGGCAATTCGGGTGGTGAGATGGGCGTGGCCGGCTGGCTCGCCGCGCTCGACGTCAACTCGGGCAAGGAGCTGTGGCGCGCGTACAGCGTCGGTCCCGACTCGATGGTCCGCATCGGCGCCGACTTCAAGCCCTTCTACTCCTGGATGCGCGGCAAGGACCTCGGGGCCACCACCTGGCCCGCCGGCGCATGGAAGCACGGGGCCGGCGCCGCGTGGGGCTGGGTCACGTACGATCCGGAACTGGGAAGCATCTACTACGGCACCAGCAACACCGGTCCGTGGAACGCGGATCAGCGTCCGGGCCTGAATCTGTGGACGAGTGGCGTGTTCGCGCGCAAGGCCGACAACGGCAATGCCCAGTGGGCGTTCGTCTTCACGCCGCACAACGAGTGGGACTATGACGGCGTAAATGAGAACATTCTCGTCGACCTGCCCATCGACGGACGGCCGCGCAAGGTCATGGTGCAGTTCAACCGCAACGGCTTCGCGTACACGATCGACCGCACGACGGGGCAGGTGCTCGTCGCCAAGCCGTTCGGCCACGAGAACTGGGCGACCGGCATCGATCCGAACACCGCGATGCCGATCGTCGTGCCGGAAAAGCATACCGTGCCCCCGGGGCGCTGGGTGCGTGACATCTGTCCGGCCGACATCGGCGTGAAGGACTTCGAGCCCTCGGCGTTCTCGCCGCGCACGGGTCTGTTCTACGTGACCGTGCAGAACATCTGCATGGACTACAAGGGGCGCGAGGCGGGCTACATCGCGGGAACGCCGTACTGGGGCGCGCAGATGACGCGGCACGTCGGACCGGGCGGGAACTACGGTGAGTTCATCGCCTTCGACGCCGCCAAAGGCGAGAAGGTCTGGGGCATTCCCGAGAAGTTTCTGACGTATAGCGGAGCGCTCGTCACGGCGGGCGACGTCGCCTTCTATGGAACGGTCGACGGATGGTTCCGCGCCGTCGATGCGAGAACTGGAAAGCTGCTGTGGTCGCGCAAGCTCGGCTCGGGCATCATCAGCGCGCCGATGTCGTACCGCGGTCCCGACGGCCACCAGTACATCGCGATCGCGGCGGGCGTCGGCGGCGGCGCGATGACGACGGCGAGCCAGCCCGGGTTTCCCGCGCGAGGCAGCACGTACTACGTCTTCACGCTCGGGCCGAACATTCCCGCCCAACCGCCGCAGAACCCCGGCGGCGAGTCGGGCACCGCCAAGAAAGCCGGAGGCAAGCCATGACGCGCCTGGTCGTGGCGCTCGTCGCGATGAGCATTCTCGCAAGCTGCGGCAGACAGTCGCAGGACGTGCGCGGCGGCGCGCAGGGCGACGTCGCACTGCCGCAGGGGCAGGACGCCGTGATCAAGACGACGGACTCCACCGGCCTGCCGGCCGAGGGCGTGCTATCGCGCGTCGCGCTCGGCGACATCGCGGGCGCCGGCAACAACACTGCCGAGTCGAACGTGAAGAGCCCGTACTGGGGGGACATGGCGGCGATCAAGGAGGGCCACGACCTGTTCATCTCGATGAATTGCGCCGGTTGTCATGGCTACGATCTCAAGGGCGGCATGGGCCCGGACCTCACCGATACGTACTGGCGCTACGGCGGCGCGCCGGCCGACATGTACAAGTCGATCTTCGAGGGCAGACCTCAGGGCATGCCGGCGTGGGGACGATCGATTCCGCCGGCGATGATCTGGAAGGTCGTCTCGTACATCGAGTCGAAGGGCGGAGCGTTCCCGGCGGCGCTCGCCGACCGCGCGCGGCAGGGTGACGAAGGCGATCGCGACACGACGTCGGGCAGCACCCTGAAAGGCCGCAACAATGTGCACTGAGCGCGCGGACACTGTCCTCGTTCGACTGGTCCCTCTAGTGCTCGCGACGGCGTGCAACGGCACTACGTCCTATCTCGACGCGACCGGAACCGCCGGGCATCAGGAAGCTGTGCTCGGCCGATGGCTCACCGGCGTGTCGCTCGGCGTCGTGATTCTCGTCTGCATCGCCATTGTTGCCGGCATCGCACACCGCCGGGGCGAGACCGACGCTCCCGCGCGTCGCGAGATCAAGTCCGGCTTGAGCTGGATCTACGTCGGCATCGGGGCGACGATCGTCGTGCTGCTCGTGACCTTCGCCGGCACGATGGTCACGCTCAATGCGGCCAGCCATCCGCCGCGCACGCCGTCGCTCACGATGGACGTGACCGCGCATCAGTGGTGGTGGGAAATACGATACAGCGAAGCCGAACACCCCGACCTCGGCTTCGTGACCGCGAATGAAGTGCACCTGCCGGTCGGTATTCCCGTTCGCGTTCGGCTGCACGCGGCCGATGTCATTCACAGCTTCTGGCTGCCGCAACTCGCGGGCAAGACGGACGTCATTCCCGGACAGGTGAACGAGATGTGGATCGAGGCGCGGCGGCCCGGAACGTCGCGCGGCATGTGCGGCGAGTACTGTGGATTGCAGCACGCCTACATGGCGATGCCGGTGGTGGCTGAATCGCCTGTCTCCTTCGACACGTGGGCGGCGTCGCGGCGCGCGGAGTCGGCGCCGGTGCGCACCGACCTCGCCGCCGGCCAGATGATCTTCACTCGCACGTGCGGCGCCTGCCACGCGGTGGCCGGCACGATGGCGCTCGGGCGCGTCGGTCCGGATCTCACGCACTTCGGTTCGCGGCCGTTCATCGGCGCCGGGATTCTCGCGAACACGCCGGCGAATCTCGAGCGGTGGATCGTCAACGCGCCGCTCGTGAAGGAAGGGGCGCGCATGCCGCCGATCACGCTCGACGCCGGACAGCTCCGCTCGGTCGTCGCGTATCTCCAATCCCTGCGCTAGGAGCCGCCGTGTCCGCCGCCCCCGCCATCGAGCGTCCGATCCTCGACAAACTGGCGCGCACGTGGGAGACGCCGCACGGCTGGCGCGGCACGCTGTCGAGCGTCGATCACAAGACGATCGGGTTGCGTTACCTCGTAACGTCGATCGCGTTTCTCGTGATCGGCGGCGTCGAAGCGCTCATCATGCGGACGCAGCTCGCGACGAGCGGCCAGCATCTCGTCTCGGCGAACGCGTACAACCAGCTCTTCAGCATGCACGGCGTGACGATGATCTTCCTCTACGCCGCGCCGGTGCTGTCGGGTTTCAGCAATTACTTGTGGCCGTTGATGCTCGGCTCGCGCGACATGGCCTATCCGCGGCTGAACGCGCTGTCCTACTGGGTGTATCTCGTCGCCGGCATCTTTCTCTACACGAGCCTGCCGCTCGGCGCGATGCCCAACGCGGGATGGTTCGACTACGTGCCCTATGCCGGACGCACCTATGATCCCGGCCTCAACGTCGACTTCTACGCGCTGACGCTGTTGCTGCTCGCGGTGTCCACGACCGTCGGCTCGATCAACTTCGTGACGACGCTGTTCAAGACGCGCGCACCCGGCATGTCACTCAATCGGCTGCCGATCATCGTGTGGGGCACGCTCGCCGCGTCGGTGTCGAACATCGTCGCGCTGCCGGCGCTGAGCGCGGCGGCCGTCATGTTGTTTCTCGACCGCCGCTACGGCACGCGCTTCTACGACGCGAGCGCCGGCGGACATCCGCTGCTCTGGCAGCATCTCTTCTGGATGTTCGGCCATCCGTGGGTGTACATCGTCGTGCTGCCGGCGATGGGCATCGTCTCCGACGCGCTGCCGACGTTCTGCCGCCGGCCGCTCGTCGGCTACACGCTCGTCGCGCTCGCGACGGTGACGACGGCGATGCTCGGCTTCGGCGTCTGGCTGCATCACATGTTCGCGACCGGCATTCCGCCGCTGGCGCTCGCGTTCTTCGGCGGCGCGAGCATTCTCATCACGATCCCGAGCGCGATCGCCGTGTTCTCCTGGCTGGCGACGCTCTGGGATGGGCGCCCCTGGTATCCCGCGGCGATGAAATTCATGCTCGGCTTCATCGCGCTGTTCGTCATCGGCGGCGTGTCGGGCGTGATGACCGCGGCTGTCCCGTTCGATTGGCAGCTCACGGACACGTACTTCGTCGTCGCGCATCTGCACTATGTGCTCGTCGGCATCAACGTCTTCCCGGTGATCGCCGGCGTCTACTACTGGTTTCCGAAGTTCACCGGCCGCCTGATGGACGAGCGTCTTGGCACGTGGAACTTCTGGACGATGTTCGTCGGCGCGAACCTCGTGTTCTTCCCGATGCACATCGTCGGGCTCCTCGGCATGCCGCGCCGCGTCTACACGTATCCCGCCGATCTCGGGTGGGACACGTACAACACGCTCGAGACGATCGGCGCATTTCTGTTCGCGCTCGGCACGCTCATGTTCGTCGTCAACGTGTGGCGGAGCAGACGGCATGGTGAGTCCTCCGGCCCCAATCCGTGGGACGCGCCGACGCTCGAGTGGAGCGTGCCGTCCCCGCCGCCGCCGTACAACTTTGCCACGCTGCCGGTGATCGGCAGTCGCCATCCGCTGTGGGAGGATCGCCTCGGCGAGGGCAGCGCGAAGTCCATCCTCTATCGCGGACCCGTCCTGGCCGATGGCCGCGAGACGTTTGCGACGACGCCGCTCGATGCCGAGCCGTCGGCCGTCATGCGGATGCCCGAGGACAGCTATGCGCCACTGGCCCTCGCAATCTCTCTCGGTGTCGTCGCGTACGGACTGCTCTTTTCGCTGATCTGGCTCGCGGTTCTCGGGATCATCGGCGTCGCGGTCGCGACGATCGCCTGGTTGTGGCCGGATGAGGCGACCGCGTTCGTCGGCACCTTGAAGACAGAGCTCGGCGAACTGCCCGTGGGCGCGAGCGGTGAGCGCAGCGTCGGCTGGTGGGGAATGGCCGGGGTCATCACGACCGAAGCGGCGTTTTTCGTCTATCTCCTCTTCAGCTATTTCTATCTGGCGTCGATCTCGCTCAACCCCTGGCCGAGCGAGGCGCCGGGCATTCCGCTGCCGCTCCTCAACACCTGTATTCTCGTCGCGAGCAGCGTGGCGGTGGCGTGGGGCGAGCGCGGTGCACGGCGAGGCGCGACGGGCGCGTTGCGCCTCGGTTTCGGCATTGGTCTCGGGCTCGGCGTGCTGTTCCTGGTCCTGCAGGGCGTTGAATACTCACGCGAGAAGATCGCCGCGACCCACGATGCCTACGGCTCGCTGTTCTACACGATCACCGGCTTCCACGGCGCGCACGTGTTCGTCGGCTTGATGATGTTGGCCTTCATCCTCGCGCGCGCGCTGAAAGGACATTTCGCGCAGGGACGCTCGGGAGCCGTGACCAACGTGGCGATGTACTGGCATTTCGTCGACGTGGTGTGGCTTGCCGTGTTCACGTCGCTGTACATCACGCCCCACTTCCGGTAATCGGTGATGACCGCGTCTTCGATCGAGCACCCAGTCAACGGCGGTCATCCGGCGCCCGCTCGCGCGCGAGTATCGCTGGCCGGCTTGTGGTTTGGACTCGCCGGGGCGCCCGCCGCCTGGAGCGTGCAGACGCTGGTGAACCTTCCGATCGCCTCGCACGGCTGTTTCCCTCGGCTCGATCCGCTGACGACGCCTGTCACCTCGGTTCGCGGCCTCGCGTTCGTCGTCAGCCTTGTGGCCCTGATGGTCTGCGTCGCCGCGACGCTGGTCGCGTTTCGCAACTGGGCGCGCACTCGCCATGAGCATCACGAGGCCGCCGGGAAGGGCGGCGCGCATACGCCGGAGACTGCGTTGATGGAAACGGGCGAAGGGCGAACGCGGTTCATGGCGCTGTCGGGCGTCCTCGCGAGTGCGACGTTCCTAGTGGTGAGCGTGGTGCATCTCGCGGCCGTCTTTCTGGTGACTCCCTGTGCCACGTGATCGCCGCACGCGGGCCGCGCGATTGATCGACCAGGTGCTGTCCACCGGCACCATGTCGCACGCCGAGCTGTGCGCCGAGCTGTTCGTGAACGCGCGTCAATTGGAGCAGTATCGCGGTGACGCCAGGCCGATGCCGCTGGAACGACAGTTGATTCTCGCCGAGCTTCTGCTCGCGCGATCATCGGCGCTGCGGAGAGAAGCTGCCGCGCTCCGCGGACAAGTGTACGCCACGATTCGATATCACGCAGGGACGACCGAGCGGCACGACTATCCGCCGCTCTGGGCGAACAGGCGAGAGTGGGGAGAGCCCTGATACCGACTGAGGAAATATCGCTTTGTCGCGCATCGACACGTGGCGGACGACTTGTGTCGGCGGTGCCAATGGCACGATCCCTGTTCTTGTGTCATGCCGTCTCAACACAGTGAGGATCGACATGCCCTCCAAACGCACCGGCAAGCGCGAGCTCATCGAGCCGAGGGGCGACAAGCGGTTCGTTCGTCGTGACGAACATGGTCGCTTCACCGAGTCGGACGACGTCGGGCGGTCGCTCAGCCGCGATCGTAAGCAGCACGCGAAGAGCACCTCGAAGTCCGGTTACGGAGACCGCGGCGACCGGAAGCGATAGGAACGTCAACGCCGTCGGGAGGCTAGACTTCCCGCATGACGTCCGCGAGCTCCACCGCTCTCCGTGCCGTGCGCACGGGCGTGCTGATCAACGCGACTCTCGCCGCGATCAAGCTCGCCGCAGGAATCATCGGCAACACCTACGCGCTCATCGCCGACGCGACCGAGTCCATGGCGGACATCCTGGCGTCGATCATCGTGTGGGGTGGTATCGCCATCGGGGCGCAGCCGGCGGACGACGACCATCCATACGGTCACGGCAAAGCGGAGGCGCTCGCGGCGGCCGTCGTGTCCATCATGCTGCTCGGCGCAGCCGTCGGAATCGCTTACGAGGCCGTGCGGGAGATTCGCCGGCCACACGAGTGGCCGGCGGGATGGACGCTCGCGATTCTGGTCGTCGTCATGACGATCAAGTGGGTCCTGGCACATCGCGTGAGCGCGATCGGCGCGAGCGCGCAGAGCACCGCCGTCGCCGCGGACGCTGCGCACCACCTGTCCGATGCCATCACGAGCGGCGCCGCGTTCATCGGGATCTCCGTCGCCGTCGTGGCACGACGCCTCGGCGCAGGCCAGGGATGGGCGGCGGCAGACGACTGGGCAGCGTTGCTCGCGTCGTTCGTCATCGGGTTCAACGGGGTGACGATGGTTCGCGCGGCGCTGCACGACCTGATGGATCGGATGCCGGGCGAAGAGATCGTCACGCCGTTGCGCCGCGTCGCCGAAGCCGTCCCCAACGTCCGTGCGATCGAGAAGTTCCACGTCCGGAGCGTCGGCAACGGTTATCGAGTGACCGTGCACGTGCAGGCCGACCCCATGATGTCGCTCGAGGCTGCGCACGCGCTCGGCGGTCGCGTAAAATCCGAGCTATGCACCGCGAACCCGCACGTGCGATCGGTGCTCGTCCACATGGAGCCGTACTACAAATGACCGCCGGCGCGACGCTGAAGGCTCAGAGGTCCGCATGCGAGTCCTGCTTCGGACACGCGCGCATCGTCGCCCATGTGCTCGAGCGGCCGAGCGTGTCGACGACCATCCAGCTGTCGCCGAACACCGACGAGTAGCACACGGCCACCCGAACGCGCCCGATCCACGGATAGAATGCCGGCGGCACTGATTTCGTCGGCAGTTGAACCAGCGTCGATTGGTCGCCTGGACGCAGCGCATGTTCCAGCACCGTGGCGCTGGAGTGCGGTGGCGGCTTCTGACCGTAGAGCGCGGTGAGTGCCTGCTCCCAATTCCGTCGAGACTGGCCGTCGACGCGCACGTCGACATAGTGCACGACGCCAGGTCCGATGCCGGTGTTATCGAGTCGCAGCGTGACCGCCGAATCACCGATCCACGTCGATACCTCGAGGTGCGGCCACACCTCCGCACGATCGTGGGTTCGCTGGAGCCAGGCTTCATAGACGCCGACGGCGACCGCCGTCACGCTGACGATGAGCGCCGCGACGGCGATGAAGCTTTCCGGCTCGAGATACCAGCGTCGTGTTGATTCCATCGTGTGGCGTCTCCGCTTCGCGGGTCCGCCCCAAGATACCGCGATGGGGCGGAGTGTAACGAGGTGTTACAGCCCGCCTCGAAATGCTCGTCGGTGACCGGAGCGGCCGATACTCGACACAGATCTCCCCTTCAGGAGCTTGCAGTGGTATCAGGAGTCTCGTCAGCAGTCAACGCGGTCAACGCGGCGTACGCGCGGTATGACCGTGCAGCCGGCGCCGTCGTCGCGGGGACCAGCTCGGATGACGGCGGCAACACCGGCGACATGGCCGGCGCCATCGTCAATATGGATCAGAGCAAGATCCAGCTCACGGCAAGTCTGTTGATGATGCGCAAGTCGAACGAAGCGCTCGCCAACGTGCTGGACCTGTTCTACGGAGCGCCGGTTCAGGATTGAGCGACCGTCGCGGGCGCGTAGTCTGCGCGCTTCACGCCGGTTTCCAATCGAGCGCCGACTTGCGCAGCCGATCGATCTGACGCCAGTACGCGTCGATCGCCGCGCGTCCGCCCTTCGTGATGCTCACGTGGGTGTTGGGCGTCTTGTCGACGAACGCCTTCTCGATCATGACCAGCTCGGCGCTCTCGAGCTTCGCGAGATGGCTCGATAGGTTGCCCTTGGTCATCCCGGTCAGACGCTGGAGATAGAGGAAGTCCGCGCTGCGGCAGGCGGCGAGCGCGGTGAGGATCGCCAGGCGCGCCGGTTCGTGCACCAGGCGGTCGAGCTCCGCGATCTCCTCAAATGGTTCCGACATCGCCCAGGCTCGTGGCCCCGTCGAGAATGCCGACAAGCTCGCGGTGGTCGAGCAGGCCGCCGATCGTGTAGATCATCCCGGTGACGACGATCAACCACGCCAGCGCGTCGATCCGATTCTGCAGCAGCCCGAGCGTCGGAAGGCAGGCAAAGACGACCAGCGCGATCGCGGCCGCGATGTAGTGGAACCGTCCACCGCCGGTGGATTCGCGGAACGCTTCGACGCCGATCGCGAAGACGACGCCACCGACGATGATCGGCGGGTGCCAGACGGCGTCGACGACCATCGCGAGCACCATGGCCGGATACACGACCATCCATTTGACGGTGGCGCGGTGCGGATGCCTCGACGCGTCGGCGCGCACGCGGCCGAAGTGCCGCGCGTAGTACCCGCCGATTACGGTCGACGAAAGCCAGAGGCTGCCGAGGAGGACGGGCAGGCCGATCCACGGTCGGACCGGCTTCGGCAGCGGAACGGCGGGCGAGAGGCTGAGCCCCACGACCATCAGCGCCACCCCGACGGGTATCAGGCGCAGCCCCTGCCAGAAGAAGAAGCTGTCGGTGACGGCCTCGATTCGCTGCATCCGGTTCACATCCACTCCATACTGGTTTGCAACACAAACTAGTATGGGGAAGGCGGGTGTCAACCATGAGCCTTCAGCGGCATGCCGTGCGGTCGTCAGCCGCGAATGGACATCCGCCCGGCGCCGTGTATCATCTCATGCTCTCACTCTTCGCCCGGAGGAAGCATGGCTCGCATCGATGTGCAGTCGACTCCCCGTCGCGGTTTTCTCGGAGGCATCGCCGCCGGCGCCGGCGCGTTGCTCCTCGGCGGCTGGTCCAACCCCGGCGCCGAGGGCACCCTCGCGGAAACGGCGTTCGCCGGTGACGAGTGGGTCGCCAAGATCAGAGGCAGGTACAAACAGGTCTTCGACATCACCACCGCGACCAACGAGTTCGCCGGCGCCTATCCGCTGAACTTCATCAACAGCACGAAGGACGCGACGAAGGTCGGCGACGCCGACATCACGCCGGTGCTCGTCTTCCGCCACTTCGGCATGCCGCTCACCCTCAACGACTCCGTCTGGGCGAAGTACAAGCTCGGCGACATGCTCGGCGTGAAGGATCCGAACACCAAGGCGCCGGCCCTCCGAAACATCTACCGCGGGGCGATTCCGCTCTACGCCGGAGAGACGTATGACACGCTGATGGCGAAGCATGGCGTCGTCATCGTGGCGTGCGCGCTCGCGCTCAACGTCATCAGCGGCATGGCCGCGCCGCGCGCGAACGTCACCGCTGATGTGGCGAAGAAGGACTTCACCGCCGGTCTGATTCCCGGCGTTTCGCTCGCGGCGTCGGGCGTCTACGCGGTGAACCGCGCGCAGCAGGCAGGCTGCACGTACTGCTACGCCGGCTGAGCTACTCCGTACCAGCGCGACGTCACGAGCGTGTTCCTTCCGCTCGTGACGTCCGGCACGCGGGCCCGCGGCCGCGCAGCCCCTACATCGCTGCCCGTCGCCCGACTACTTCATGCCGATGCCGTGCGGCCGCGCCGGGCCGGTGGCGAACGCGGTGTTGAAATCGATGACCTGAAACCGCGGATCGATGGTGAGGCCGTCGTCGCTCACGTCGAGCACGTGCACCTTGTGATCGCCCTCGAAGTGGATCTTTCCGAAGTCGTCCTCATTCAGGAAGTAGTCCGTGACGACCAGCCGCTTGTCGTCATGCGTGAGATGCACCGAGTGCGGTCCCGTGTCCTTGCCGAAGCTCACGACCGACACCTGTTTGAACTGCTTCGGGTTCGTGATGTCCAGCATTCCGACCTGCCCGGCCTGGAATAGCCCGAAGATCAGCCGACGGCCGCTCCGCGGCATGGCGAGCAGCTGCGACATGCCGCCGCGCACCGGCACGTCGACGTGTGGTTGGATCGTCGCGCAGTCGAACGCCTGCACATAGCTGCCATTGGTCGGATCGACGCTGTAGACGAAGCCCGTGAACATGTTCGCCGTCACGGCTCGCCCGTGCGGGTCGCCCGGAATGAGCTTCACGTCCATCGTTCCGGCTTTGTCGGGAAGAAATACCGTGCGCACGATCCGCCGGTCGCGCAAATTCCAGAACCGCAGCGAGCTGCGGAGCTCCACGTCGCCGCTGAACGCATTGAGTGTCGTCACCGGGTTGATGAAATCGCTCGTGACGAGCAAGTTCTTCCCGAAATCGGCGTCGATGCCGTGAGGGTTGAACTCTCCGTCCGCCGGCGCTGCCGACGGATACTCGCGGACCAGGCGCAAACGTTTGTCGAACTCGACGAGCCGTCCTCCCGCACCGCCGGTCGCCGACCCCATGTTGGTGACGAGAAACCCGCCGTCGGGCAAAGGCAGGAAGTCGTCCGTGATGCTGGAGTTGGGCGCCTGGGTCGCGAACAGGAACTTCGGATAGCGGGCATTCGAGATGTCGAAGAAGAAGATGCCGTTCTGCGCTTTGAGAACGCTCAGCAGCCCGCCGCAGGCGAGGACGTTGCCGTCCACCGAGGTGTGGCAATGATGCGCCTCGTTTCCGACGTTGCCCGGCGGAGGGATCGGCACGGTCCGCAGCACTTTCCCATAAGTGCGCGACGTGCGGTCGAAGTCGATCACCGCGAGGAAGTCCGGCGCGATCCGCGCCTGGTCGCTCGCCCAGACGTACAGCGTCGTCGCCTCTTTTCCATGGCTGCCATGGATGTCCGCGACATCCCGCGACGGACTTGCCGCGACATCCCGGCTCGCGACCGCCGGCGCATCGACCTTCTCGGCCTGATAGCAGGCGAGCACCACGGCGAATACCGTGACCGTCGCCGGTACGAACCACTTCTTTCGCCACATGTGAACCTCCGAGGTGGAAGCGAAAACACGTCTCCACCTGCGAAAGCGACGTCTCGGGAAAAATGTGGCCATCCATGACGTCCGCTGACGCGCCCCGCTCGGTCGACGACCTGGTCGTGCGCCACTACGACGACCTTCGGCGCATCGCGCACGCCTACCTGCGTCGCGAAGGCGTCGGCGCCGGCGTCACCCTTCAGACGACGGGACTGGTCAGCGAGGCGTACCTGCGGTTCGCCAGCCTTACCGGCATCGGCCCGAACGATCGCACCCGCTTCTTCGCCGTCGCGTCGAGGACCATGCGACGCATCCTCATCGACCACGCTCGAGGTCGCGCGCGGCTCAAGCGCGGTGAGAACGCCGAAGCGGTGCCGCTCGACGACGTCGAGTGGGCGCTCAGCGACGAGGAGGCAGACGAGCTTCTCGCGCTGGATGAAGCGCTCGGCCGTCTCGAGCAGCTCGACCCGCGCTCGGCGGAAGTCGTTCAGCATCGCTTCTTCGGCGGTCTGACCCTGGACGAAACGGCCGAAGCGCTCGGCGTCTCGACGCGCACGGTTCAACGCGCGTGGTTGGCGGCGCGAGCGTGGCTGCGGAAGGAAGTCGAGCGGGACCTTCCCGCATGAGACCCGGCCTATGACGTCGCCGGTCGATCGAGCCCTCTGGGATCGCCTGATGACCGTCTTTGCGCGCGCGATCGAGGTCCCCGAAGACGAGCGGCCGGGGCTGCTCGATCAGCTCTGCGGGTCGGACGATGCCGTTCGCCGTGAGATCGAGATGATGCTCGCGGCACACGAGCGCAGCGGCTTGCTCGCCGAGCGTCGTTTCATATACGACAATCGCATCGACGACCCGCGGCTGGCTGACGGCACGATCGTCGGTGCGTATCGCATCGAGTCACTCGTCGGTGCCGGCGGGATGGGCGACGTGTATCGGGCTGTCCGCATCGACGGCGTGCATGGTCAGACAGTCGCGCTCAAGGTGCTGCGTCCCGGCTATCGCACCGCCGAGATGCTGCGCCGCTTCCGGATCGAGCGCGAGGCGGTCGCGAGGCTCGTCCACCCCGGCATCGCGACGATTCTCGACGGCGGCACGCTCGCCGATGGACGTCCCTACATTGTGCTCCAGTTCGTGGAGGGCGTGCCCGTCACCACGTACTGCACGACGAACGGGCTCTCCGTTCCCGAGCGTCTCGCGCTGTTTCTTCGCATCGTGAGCGCCGTGCAGTTCGCGCACGGCCGGCTCGTCGTCCATCGCGATCTCAAGCCGTCGAACATCTTCGTCGATCGCGACGGTTCACCGCGCCTGCTCGACTTCGGCATCGCCAAGCTCCTCGACGTCGAGGATGACGTATCGCTCGGCACGCCGACCGCGCCGGACTTTCGGCTGTTCACGCCGGACTACGCCGCGCCTGAACAGTTCCGCGGCGAGGCGCCGACGACGGCGACCGATGTGTACGCGCTCGGTGTGTTGTTGTTCGAGCTGTTGACGGGTCGTCGTCCGTTTGCATCGCCGGGCAATTCGATCGCGCACACGGAGCGTCTCGTGCTCGAGGAGACGGCGCCTGCGCCGAGCAGCGTCGTGTCCTCACGTGCCGACGCCCGCCGGCTGCGCGGCGATCTCGACACGATCGTGGCGACGGCGCTGCGCAAGGAACCGGAGCGTCGCTACGCGTCGGCGGGGCAGCTGGGTGAAGACATCGAGCGCTATCTCGCCGGCCGCCCACTCGTTGCCGTGCCCGATTCGTTCGCATATCGCGTCAGCAAGTTCGTGCGCCGGAATCGCGCGCTCGTCGTCGGCAGCGCGATCACTGCGCTGCTCGTGATCGGGTTCGCCGTCACGTCCACCGTCCAGGCGCGACGCATTGCGCGTGAACGCGATCGCGCCGAGCGAGAGCGCAACAGCGCGGAAGACGTGCTGCGCATTCTGACGGGCCTCTTCGAGCGCGCCAATCCCAACACCCATCCCGGCGGCGATACCCTGCGCGTGACCGCTCTGCTCGACAGCGCCGAGCTGGCGGTGTCCGCACTGGGCAACGACCCCGGACGGCAGGCGGCGTTGTGGCGCGCAGTGGGTCGCATGCGCCTGGCACGCGGCGAGCTCGCGCGAGGCCTGGGCCTCGAGACGAACGCGTACGAGCTGCGTCGCAAGACGTTCGGGCCCGATGACATCGAAGCGGCTCGCATCCAGCACGAGGTCGGCCAGGCGCTCGTCGACTATCGCGGAGAGACAGCCGCCCGTCCGGTGCTCGACTCCGCCTTGCGCGATCTCGAGCGATTGCTTGGCGACGACAACGAGGAAGTTCGCCAGGCGATGAACGATCTGCTCGCCGCGACTTTCGATTCCACGCTGGCGCGTCCGCTGCTCGCGCGCCTGCTCGCCCTCGAGCGCGTGTCGCCGAGCAGAAACCCGATCGCCATTGCCGAGGACCTCCATCGCCAGGCGACGGAACGTCTCGCGGCTCGCCGCTACGGTGAAGCGATCGCGCTGTTTCGGGCGGCGCTCGACATCGTGACGCGCCAGCTTCCGCCGGAGCACGACGACGTTCGCACCGTGCGGCGCAACCTCGCGGCGGCCTACTACTCCGATGGTCAGCTCGCGCAGGCGGAGGCGATGCAGCGCGCGGACGTCGCGCTCGAAACACGCCTGAACCGATCGCCCGTCGGACGCGGCATGGCTCACGAAGCCCTTGCCCTGACGTTGTTCGGCGCCCACCACGCGGACTCCGCCGAGTCTGAAGAGCGCGCGGCGGTGGAGGCGTTTCGCGCCGGTGCCGCGCCGGAGTACTGGCGCATCTGGAGCGCGCTGCGGAATCTCGCGTTCATGGCGTACGCGCGCGGCCGTGTTGCCGGCGGTCTCGCTCTACTCGACTCGGCGATCGTTCTCGCCAGGCTTGCCAATGACTCGAGCTCCACCGGCGGCTACCTGACGGCGCAGCGCGTTCCGTTCCTGCTGCGTTTGAATCGGACTGCCGAAGCGGCGCAATCCGTCGTCGACGCCGAGCGTCGTATGGGCCTGTCGGGTGCCGTCTCGGTCTCACATCGCGCCGACGTGCACCGCTACGCCGGCATGGTGTCGCTCGCCAATGGTGACAACGCCGCAGCGAGTCGCCGTTTCCAAAGTGCCGTGGACCTGACGGAGCCCGCGGGGAGTCCGGAGGGGATTGCCGAGATCAACTCGTGCCTCCTCGGCGTGAGCTTCGCGCGACTCGGCCAGAGCGAGCGTGCGACCCCGTTGCTCGCCGCGCCGTGCGATCGGTACGAACGCGGCACGCCCGATTCACTGATTGTCGGCTGGATCGAAGCCGCACGCCGCACCCTCGGGCGATCGGGAGCGAGTTTGCGCGAGAGATAGCCGCGAGCTCCTAGGGGCGGCCCGGATGGACGTAGATGCCGTCGAACGTCGTCTGCCACGTCGTTCCGCCGTCGCGCGAGATCTCGATGACTTGCCGCACGCGCCCGTCATTCATGGCCGTGAGCGTCGTGCGATCGAGAATCAGACCGCGTGGCCCCACGAGCTCACCCTGAAATCGCGCGCGTCCGGGCGCATGCCAGACGAGATGCTTCTCCTTGATGCCGCCGACGGCGAGCGCACCGGCCGTGACCCAGACCTGTTTCCACATGCGTTGCGGCGGCACGTAGTAGAAGAGGCTGCGTCCTTCGCTGCCTTCTTCGCGCCACGTTTCGGTGATCGCGCAGCCGGCGAGAATCTTCTCGATCCGATTCGTGCCGAGCTTCGCGCCCGTCGAGTCGACGACGTTCCAGTCTCCGACCCAGAAATCGAGCAGGTGAAATGCCGAGTCTGACGTGCACCTCGGCGGTTCCATCGGTGCCTGTGCAGTGGCGCGAGCACTGGACACCGCGGTCACGATCAACCCGGCGATGAGCAAGAGGCGGAAGTTTCGCATGTCGCGACGCTACCGCGATCCGCGACGCGCGTCTCCGGGAAAGTGACGAGTGCAACCGTCCATGGTGCGAACGCCACGCCACGGACTAGTCGTCGGATTGAATGCCGAAGCGCGCCTCGAACTGCTTGCGATATGACCGGCTGACCGTCAACCGCTGGCCTGTGGTGAGAATCAGAATGGCCGCTCCGGAAAACCACGGCTGGATCTCCCGTATACGCGCGATGTTCACCACGGCGCCGCGGTGCACGCGAGCGAAGGCGCCGGCATCGAGGCTCGCCTCGACCGACGCGAGCGACTCCCGCATCATCAGCGTCGTCGCGCCGCGATGCAGCCGGACATAGTTGCCCGCCGCCTCGATCCAGTCGATTTCCGTCGTCGGGATCAAGACCGAACGTCCGTCAGTCCCGACGAGCAGGCGATCGCGCGGCCGCCTGCGATCGCCGGCTGCCTGCTCGCCGCGCTGCCCCTGTCGCAGCTCCTCGATCATCCGCACGAGCCGCGCGAATTCGAGATTCGTCGCACGCGGCTCTTCCGTTCGCGGCCGCAATCGCGCGAGCGTGCCGTGCAACCGCTCGGCATCGACCGGCTTCACGAGATAATCGACGGCGTGCACCTCGAAAGCGCGCAGCGCGTACTCGTCGAAGGCGGTCACGAACAAGATGGCCGGACCGTCGTGTTCGCTGACCGCGGCCGCCACGTCCAGACCATCCGGCGCCGGCATGTGAATGTCGAGAATCGCGACGTCGGGCTTCAGCCGCCGAATGCCTTCGATCGCGGCGGCGCCGTCGGCGAACTCACCCACGATCGAGCACTCCACGCGTTCGTCGATGATCCTCTTCAGGCGCCGGCGAGCGGCCGGTTCGTCGTCGGCAATGACGATCTGCAGCATGGTCAGGCGGGGCGGAGGTTGAAGTGATGGACGACCGGAGTCGCCGGACTGCGAAAGCGCGCGACAGCCTGATACCCGCTCACCGTCGTTTCCGCGCTGAAGTGGCAGTCGAGCGCGGACGCCTGGCGCACTGATTCCTCGACGCGCCGCAGCTCGGCCTCGATACGGCCCAGAGAGGCGTGCGTCTGCGCGCACTTCATGTGGACAGTGACGTCCAGCCACCCGCGCTCCATCCGCGCGCGCATCGACAACTCGTCGGGCGCGTTCGTGACGATCATGAGAGAGCGTAGAATGGACACCAGGCTGCCGCCCGGCATCACGGCGTGCGCCGCGTCGAGCGAGATGTCCATGGCGGTCGGCGGTACCGGCGCATCGTTCGCGATGACGGAGAGGTAGCGGCGCGCGAGATCGGCCTCCAGCTCGACCGATGAATGCCCGTCTTCCGCGAGGGACAGCAGGCCGCGGATCAACTCCGAAGTTCGAAGAATCAATCGGTCGAACGCCGATGGGTCGGATGCGAAGCGCAAACGGCCGAGCGCCGAGAGCATCGCGTCACGTCCCGAGCGCAGTGCTCCGATTCGTGCGCGCGCGGTCGTCACCTGATCGTGCAGCCGCTGCGCCTCCGCGTCGCGTTCATGGAGCCAGCGACGCACGCCGTGACCTCTCCACAATACGATGGCAAACGCGAACGCGACGACTTCCATCGGAAACCACATCGCGATCGTCCCCGGTGGCGACGGAGACCCGATCGAGCGGGACGCATCCAGCCACGCCGCGGCACCGGTCAGCGTTGCCACGGCCACGGCCGCGCCGAGGACGATTCGGATCGTTCCGTGCATGGTCCACCATCGCCCCGGAATGAGGTCGCGCGAGGGTCGCCGCGAAAGTGCCGGACGCTCCGCCTGTGACGATCGCACGGGCAGCGTGATCGACACGATCGCCCCACCTGCAGGTGAACTGATCGTGGCGATTTGGTGCGCGTCGCCGAACAACGCTTGCAGGCGGCGTCGTGTGACCCCGAGCCCGAGTCCCTTCGTGACGGACTTGGCGCGAGCGGCGCCGTCGAAGCCGATGCCGTCGTCGCGCACGCTGACGTGCAGCAGGGCGGCGTCCGTGGTCACGTCGACAGTGACGCGTCCTGGACGCGCGAGCGAGCTGAGGCCGTGCTGGATGCTGTTCTCGACGAGCGGCTGGAGCAGAAGTGGCGGAAGCAGGAGGTTGCGCGTGGCGGGATCGACGTGAACGTCCATCGTCAGACGCGATCCGAACCGTTGCCGCTGGATCGCGATGTAGGACTGAAGGAAGTCGATCTCCTCGGTGACCGTCACCAGGCTTCGATCTTCGAGCTCGAAGGTCCGGCGGAGCAGGGTCTCGAGATCTCGAACGATGTGTCGCGCCGTGCCGATGTTCTCGTACGCTGCCTCGGCGGCGAGTTGCAGCGTGTTGAACAGGAAGTGCGGTTGCAGCTGGAGCGCGAGCGCGCGGAGCTCGGCGTCGACGAGCACGGATTCGAGCTCTTCACGCTGGCGGTGGCGCGCGCGCGCGTCGGCGTAGCTGTCGCTCACCCACGATGCGGCGTAGACCAGTGCGACGACCAGCACGTTGACGCCGCCGCGGTCGAGCACCGCTTCCGTCCATGGCAGCGGCTTGCCGTGAAACGCCGTCAAGACGAGCGCATACCAGACGGGCTCCGCGCAGACGGCGGCAGCTGCTCCGATCGTCAGCAAGGAATATCTCGCCGGCCGCGGGAGATCCCGACCACGCCTCCGCCACGCGCCCAGCGCCGGTCCGGTGATCAGCCAGTGCGCATTGACGGCAGCGGTGAGCGCGGTCAGCCCGAGCAGCGTGCGGGTCCCTGTCCCGACCGAGACGACGCGCGCCGCCACGCGACAGAGCACCAGCGTCGCCCAGGCCAGCGCGATGGCCGCGCTTCGATCGGCGATGGTCCGGCTACGCGGCGTCATGCCGGGAAAGTGTGGTCATGTCCTCCTGGCGTCCAATCCAGCCGGCTTGCGTCGGGAACGTCACTGACCGTCGCGAACATCGACCTCGTACCCACCGTCGTCCCACAGCATCATGAGCCGGCCGTCCGCGACAAGGATCCGGAAGCGCTCCTCTCCACGTGGCGATCCGACGTGTGCTTTGACGGGAATCGTCGCGAGATCCTGTGCCGCATCGTGCATCGGCACGCCGACCCAGCCCGAGGTCTGTCGATTCACGAGGAGGCGCGGCTGTGTGCGGCTGGGAATCAGCCACAAGCTGTACGAGCCCGCCGGCAAGAGGCTGTTGCCGATCTTCAGCGATCTGTCGGTTCGCAGAATCGTCGGTGCGTTTGCGCCGAGCCGCCACACCGTATCGAACGGCACCAGCTTGCCCCAGATCGGCCGGCCACGCCTGGCGGGACGTCCATAGTCGATCGTCACGTGCGCGTTGCCGACGCTCTCCACCACGCTGTCGCGGGTCGACAGCAATCCCATGGTGCCGGTCTGCGTCCACGCACGGGCGGTCGCCTCCAGGTCCGCGTCGCTGCCCGGCCGAATGTCGAGACGTACCGTGGTGTTGGATGCGTCGCCGTGAAGGAGATGACCATTGGCATCGAGCCGATACCCACGGATGAATCCCTGGCCCATCGAAATCTCCGCCGAGTCCGCGCCGATGAGACGAATGGGGAAGGGCGTCGTGGCTTGCGCGCCGAGTGCGATCGGCACGGCGAGAAGCTCGCTGGTGTTTCGTTTTCGCACCGCCGCGATCGCGCTTTCCTGAAAGAACGGAGACGCGCCGCCAATCATCGGGAGCACAGCGCCACTGACGGCGTCACGCCGTGTCACCAGTGTTCCATTCTGGACGATCTCCCGCACGACGCTATCGCCGGCGATCCTCACGCGCGCATCCGGCGACAATGGCGCGCCGTTCACGTCGAAGACGCGGTCGCGGTAGCTCTCGATCGTTCCGTCCGAGGCGAACCCGATCGTGTACTTCAGGAACGTGGTCGTCGGCGTGTGACGCAACACGGTGCCGCTGAGCGAATCGCCGCTGCGTGTGACGCGCTCGATCGCGACCGTGTCGGTGCCGAGCCGCACGACGAACACGCGCGCGCCGCCGGTCCGTGCGACGGTGCCGGACACGATGTACACCCGGCCCGAGCGCAGGCCGTTGATCATGCTCCACGCTGATGTGAGCAGATAGTCGGTCGTGCCGTCGTGATCGACGTCGCCGATCGCGACCGCGTCGAAGCCGAGCGTCTCGCCCGGAATCTTCCCCGTGATGGTTTGAAGCGCGTGGCCGTCCTTCCCCGAAAGAACACTCACGCGTCCGCCAGACCACGCCGCGTTGCCGTACTGCCACGACCCGATGACCAGGTCGGCGATGCCGTCGCCGTCGATGTCACCGGCGCGCGCCGCGCCGATCCCGAAGCCCGCGCCGGCGTGTTCGCCGGTGAACGTGCGAAGCACGCCGCCGTGTTTGCCGGAATACACATAGACGCGCCCGGTCGCTCGTCCTTTCGCCGTGTTGGCGAAGTCCGTGGCGTAGATGTCCGAGATGCCGTCGCCGTCGACGTCGCCGATCATCGACACGAACATGTTGCCGAGCGCGATGCCGGTGCTGTCAGCATCTTCGGTGAACGTCGGCTTCGTCGCCAGCCGGTCGAAGACGTAGATGCGTCCGTGATGGGCGTCGCCCGCGCCAGCGGCGCCGACGATGATTCGTCCGTCGCCACCACCGAGCGTCGAGCCGAACGAGTCGCCGGCATGCTCTCCGGTGAGCGTCGAAAGCACTGTTCCCGTGCGCCCGGAATAGATGTACGCGCGCCCGTTCGCGCTCCCCCCTCGGCGACTCGACGGCGCGGACGCAATGAAGTCCGCTCGGCCGTCGCCGTCGACGTCGCCGATCCCCGACACCGCCACGCCGAGATCGACGTCCGCCGAATCGCCGCTGATCTTGTAGAGTTGCTTGCCCGTCGCGCCGGAATAGACGAAGACCGTATTCATACCGGGCGCACCGGCGATCACGTCCGCCTTGCCGTCTCCGTCGACGTCGCCCGCAGACTCGACGCCGCTGCCGAGCAGCGATCCTTCCGTCCCGCTCGTCTTCCAGAGCAGATGGCCGGACTTTCCCGAGAAGACGTACAGCCTGCCGTCGCCCTTTCCATACGGCGGGTTCGCCGGCGCCGAGACGACGACGTCGGTGATGCCGTCCTGGTCGACATCGCCGATGCCACGCGCGATCCAGCCGAATTCGTCGCCGGCGCGCTCGCCGCGCCACTCCTGCAGGATCCGCGCGTCTTCGACGAAGGGCGAGGAAAACGAACCGGGTTCCGGAAAGAACATCGCAAAGCGTTTGTCGTTGCGCACCGCACGTAGGTCCGGATTCGCAGCAGTCGTCGTGAAGTCGACGCCGTTCTGCCGCAGCTGGGCGAGCATCTCCACCGCGCGATCATTCTGTCCGCTCGAGGCGTAGAGCCCGAGAACAGCCTGTCCGGCTTGCGCGGCGGCGGGCGTGCCGAATGCCTTCCGATACGCGCTGTCCGCCGCATCCAACCGATGCAAGCCGCGATATGCGTTGCCTAATGCGACCCACCCGCGCCCGAGCGTCGGTTGCCTCTTCAGGATCGGAGCGAGAACCGACACGGCCGAGTCGAACCTCTCAGCGGCGAGGAGGCGTTGTGCTTCCGCGAGCTGGGCGAGCGCGGCTTGCGCCGGCGTCGCCGCCTGCGTGACCTGACCAATTGCAGCCGGCGGAGTGGCGCACGCCAGCACGGCGACGAAGCCTCGGATCATTCGAGACACGGTGCATCCTCGGGGCGAGTGGTGACGCACCACGGATGTCGTACGGCCGTGACGACGGCCAGCGCGATGTGCCGAATGGCATTCTGCCGTCTGTGAAAGGTGGAATCCGCGCGCCGGCTGGCAGCCCACGTCGGCGGGCGCGGGTTCCCGACATCCAGCCCGCGCCTGGGGCGCCCGCGGAATGCCGTTGCCGCTCGACACGAATGCGTGGCGATGGGATCGACTGCCGCGAAGTGTGGAGTTTCTCCAACCGTGCGACGCACGAGGTCCGGATGATGATCAGAATTCGATGGACGCGTCTGGTGGCCGTCGTCGCGACGCTGCCGGCGTCGGGGGCGACGACCGTCGCCAGCCACGCGATCGAGCCCTATACCAACGCGTGGATCATGACGTTTCATCCCGACAGCGGCGCGAGCGCCGCGGGCACGCTGTGGGAAGATCGCATGGACACGGTCCGTTGGCGCGGGCGTCTCGCTATGAAACGCGAGCAGGTCGAGCATCTGCCGTCGTCGAGCGGAGACCGTCGCGTCTATTACGTGAACATCTTCGATCCGAGTACACTCGCTCCGTACGTGTCGGAGCGCCGGCGTGCCGACGGCGTCTTCATTCGCATCACGTATGTCGGCGACTCGGCGCGTGAGGTGAAATCGGTTCCCGGGTGGAATGCACCACGCGTGACGCCAGGCACTCGGCTCGACTCGACCACGCGTGCTTTTCGCCTGACTCGCTCGTTCGCCGACTTCTACAACGGCATGTATGCCACGGTCTTTGCCGGCCGGCCGATGTCAGTCGGCGAACAGGGCGCGTTTGCGGCGTTGCGGGGCGACTCGGTCGTGGACGTCCCGTATCGCGTCACAGGAAAGGAGCGTGTGCGCGGGCCCGGCGGTGATTCGACGCTGGCGTACAGGATAGACATCGGCGCGCCGCCCGGCAGCAGCGAGCGATATACCAGCTGGATCAGCGAGCGGCCACCGTACGTGCTCCGCCTCGTTTCTCCACAGAAGCAGCCGCCGGGCTACTGGTCCTGGGACGAAAAATGAAGTGACGACGCGGACGATGGCGTCGGACGGCGACTCACCCGAACTCTTTGTCGACCGCGGTGCGAATATCGGCGAGTGAGGCGTTCTGCTCCGCCAGCTTGTTCACGAACGTGGCTTCACTGGCGCACGTCTGGCACCCGGTGGGCTGCATCGTCTCATAGCACACGAGCAGCGACCGATGCGGCGTCTTCAGCCCGTAGCAACCGCAGCCACAAGCGAGGCCGTCGAATAGCTCTGGATGCCGGCGTGCCGCCTCGTACGCGGCCAGCACTTTGTCGCTTCGCGATCCGAGCGTCTCGACCGTCAGCACGCGCTCGCTCGTGATGCCCGCCCGGGGCTCTGGATGCGGAAGCGGGTGACGAGGATTGTGTCCATGCTCGAGATGTGGCAGCGGTCGGCCGAACGCGAGACCGGCGAGCATCGCCGTACATTGCCCGAGAAAGTGCGCACGCGACACCGGTGCCTCGCGGTGTGATCCTGATTGTGCCATGCCCGTTCTCCTGATGCGCCGTTGCCGGAAGGTGAGACGCGCGCCGACGGTGAACCGTTCACCGTGTGTCGCCGAACGGGGCGAATAGTCGGTGCCCGCGACCGCGAGCCGGTGACGCCGATGTAAAACCACTGTGCGAGAACTCGGCAAACTGCAAGTTCTTTTACAACTCATTCACGTTCGCCGGGCCGGTACTGCGGGTCGACGCGCTATCTCTTTCAGGGAAGTCGGCTCAGACGTAGTCTATTGCGTACCGGGGGGCGAGACCCATATGGGCGATGAACCGTCAGGGGCCGCGGGAATCTCGGGCCGAGGACAGCTACTCGTTCCGGCCGCGCTGCTTCTATTGATCGGTGTCGCGACGGCCATGCTGGTGCACGGCCGCCGCAGCGAACGGGCGCAGCAGGACATCGTGCGCAAGGCGATGCACGATTACTCGGCGGTCGTCGCCTGGCAGTTCGCGCGCCGTGCGGCTGACGCCGTCCATGCGAATGTCATGGAAAGCATGCGTCCCGTCTCCGCGCTGACCGACGCGCACGGGGCTCCCGGCGCCGACATGAAATGGCCGTCGCCGGCAATCCTGCTGCAGCCGGACAGCCTGCGTCTGCCGTGTTCTCTCATCGCGCGCGCCCAGTACGCCTTTCGCATCGACCTGCCCGAAGGGCGTATCGTCACGACGGACTCGACGCTCGATCCCGCCATGCTCGCCATTCTCGCGAAGCGCGTATCCGCGATCGCCGAGCACAACGCCGAGCCGCATCGGCTCGTCTTCGACACGATTGCCGGTCGCCGACGCGTGCTCGCCCTCGACATCGTGCGGGGCAGCGGCGCGAAGGCACCTCCACGCGTGATCTACGGCGTCGAGACGGTAGCCTCGGCGCTCGACTCGATTTTCCGAACGCTCGTCGAGCGTCCCGGTCTGCTGCCCGACGCGCTGATCAAGGGCTCGCTCGACTCGGCGCACATCCGCGTGCGTCTGCGCTCGCCCGACGGCGTCGCGCTGTTCGAGTACGGCAGACCGCTCACGCCGGCCGGCCTGGCGACGGACACGGTCGTGACCGGAGCCCAGCCCCCGGTGCTCGCCGACGTCGAGCTCAGTCCATCGCTCGCCTCGGCGCTGCTGATCGGAGGTCTGCCCGAATCCGGGCTGCCGATGTCGTCCGCGCTGCTCAGTCTCTTCGCGCTCGGCGTCGTCGTTTCGGTCGCGGCGGTCTACCAGCTGAATCGCGGTCGCGAGCTCGGACGCTTGCGCGCGCGTTTCATCGCGAATGTCTCGCACGAGCTGCGGACGCCGCTCGCGCAGATCTCGATGTTCGCCGAGACGTTGATGCTGTCGCGCGAGCGCTCGGTGTCCGAGCGGCTCCAGTTCGCGTCGATCATTCATCGCGAAGCGCGCCGACTTTCGCATCTCGTCGAAACGGTGCTGCGCTTCTCCGCCGCCGACGCGCGGCAGCCGCGTCTTCAACTCGAGCGCGTCGACCTCGGCGAGTTCGTCGACAGTGTCGTGCAGACGTTCGAGCCGATGGCGCTCGCCGCCGACACACGCCTGGTGGTCGAGCCGGCGGATCGCGTGTACGCCTCGATCGACTGCGCCGCGATGCAGCAGGTCGTCGTGAATCTTCTCGACAACGCGCTCAAGCACGGCGGTCCGGGGAAGCGTGTGTGGATCTCACTGGGCGTCGGACAGTCGGAGATCATGCTGCACATCGAGGACGAAGGACCCGGTGTTCCGGCGTCGGATCGTGCGCGCATCTTCGAGCCGTTCGTGCGCGTGGAGCCGCCGGGTGCGCGTCGTGTTCCGGGAGCAGGGATCGGCCTCGCGGTCGTGCAGGCGATCGTGGCCGCGCATGGCGGCCGCGTCGTCGTGGACCAGGGCGGCCACGGCGCGCGGTTCACCGTTTTTCTCCCGCTGACGGCGGCCGTCGCCGGCACCGCGGTACGGGCTGTTACGACGTCCGCTGAAGCCGTCGCGACGCCATGACCCACGTGCTCATCGTGGAAGACGAGCGCGACCTCGCGCTCGGCGTCCGCGCCAATCTCGAGGTGGAGGGCTACACCGTCAGCGTCGCGTCGTCCGGCGAGGAAGGTCTCGCGATGGCGACGTCGCACCGGCCGGATCTCATCCTCCTCGACATCATGCTTCCCGCGATGGACGGTTACGAGGTGCTCGCCGCGTTACGTTCCCGCGGGATCGACGCGCCGGTGCTCATCCTCAGCGCGCGTGCGGAAGAAGTCGACAAGGTCCGCGGGTTCCGCACCGGCGCCGACGACTACGTGACGAAACCGTTCGGCGTGATGGAGCTGCTCGTGCGGATCGAGTCGCTGTTGCGCCGGCGCGCGCCGGCCGCCCCGCCCGCCCGTGCGGCGCGCATGCCGGCAGTCCAATTAGGGAACGCGAATATCGATATCGAAGGTCACGTCGTCCGGCGCAATGGGGAGGAGTTGCCGCTGACGCCGAAGGCGCTCGAGCTGTTCGTTGCGCTCCTGCAGCGGCGCGACAAGGTCGTCTCCCGCCACGAGCTGCTGCGCGAAGTCTGGGGCTATGAGTCGGACGTTACCACGCGGACGGTCGACGCCCACGTCGCCGAGCTTCGCAAGAAGATCGAGGACGATCCCGCGTCGCCGCGGCACATTCTCACCGTCTGGAAGGTCGGCTACCGCCTGCGCCTCGAGTGAACGTGGTCTCTTTCGCGTCAATCGCGTAACACCGCTGCTGGTTCCACTTTCGCGGCACCGCGCGCGGGAGCGTAGGTTGCCACGAGCGCACCCGCGAGAGCGCTGGCGACCGCGAGGACCGGCGTCGTCATGTCGAGCGGCGGCACGCCGAACAGCCATTTGCCGAGCATCGGGGCGCCGGCGAGCCCGATCGCGGCGCCCGCGATGCAGCCTGCCCAGATGGGCCGCAGCCCCTGCCACACGATCATCGCCAGCACCTCGCGCGGCAGCGCGCCGACCGCGAGTCGGACGCCGATCTCGCGCTTCCGCAGCGTCACGACGAACGAAACCACTCCGAACAGACCGACCATGCTCAGGAGCAAGGCGATCATGGCGCTGCACAGCAGAATCGATCGACCGAGTCGCACTTCCGTGAAGGACGCTTGCCGTTGCGCGTGCATGGAGAGCAGTTCCGTGACCGGCACCGATCCGTCCACTTCGCTCAGGGCGCGCCGTGCATCGTTCAACACCTGGTTCACGTCCGCTTGCACCCGGACGATCACGCGCGCGTCGATCTGCTGCTCGAAGACGTTCTGCCAGAAGGAAAGGTATGCGGTTGGCGGCGGCGGCTCACCAGCTGCGTGGGTGCGATAGTCCGCGACGACGCCGACGACCGCGAATGATCTGTCGCGCAGCTGTACCTGTCGCCCGACGACGTCGACGCGCCCCCACAAACGCTTCGCAAGCGCTTCGTTCACGAGCGCGACGGCCGGCATAGAGGCGGAGTCGGCAGGTGTGAATTCCCTGCCTGACAGAAGCGGTACGCCCAGCGCGCGGAAGTAGCCGGGTCCGATGTCGAAGTAATCAGTGGTGGCATCGCGCGGATCGCGCTGCGGCAATGCGCCGGGGAGCACTGCCTGAACCTGCGCCGTCCGCTGGTGTACCAGCGATCCGCTGACCGGCGCCACGGCTATCACTCCGGGCACGTCGGCGATGGTTCGCATCGCGCGCCGCAGGTACTGCTGCGCTTTCTCCGGGGCGTAGCCGACGAGACGGGGCCGCAACCGCATGATGCCGACGCGGCGCGGATCGACCGACGTCATGCCCATCACGCGATCGAAGCTGCGCGTGAGCAGGACGGCGGCCATGAGGAGCACCACCGCGACCGCCACTTGTGCGGCGACCACGCGAGATCGGGCCCGCGCGCTCAACGACCCACCGCGACCGCCGCTTCCCGTCTTGAGCGCGTCGACGACGTTCACGCGCGACACGGACAGCGCGGGCAGCACGCCGAACAGCGCGCTCACGAGCAGACCCGCCGCCGCGATGAATGCGAGCAGCCTCCAGTCCGGCGTCACGTCGTAGGGGTGAAAATAGCCCTCATCGTCGATCGTGAAGAAACCGATCAGCAGTCGCGACGTCCATACCGAGAGCAGCGCTCCGGCGACCGCGCCCGACGCGCCGAGCAGTAATGACTCGGCGAGGAGCTGCCGGGCAATCCGGCCGCGTCCCGCGCCGAGCGAGAAGCGCAACGCGATCTCCCGCCGGCGCGCGACGCCGCGCGCGAGCAGCAGTCCGCTGAGGTTCGCGCAGGCTACGATCAGGAGCAGCGTCGCGATTCCGCTGAGCAGCATCGCGAACTTCGCGTACTGCTGCTGACGTTGATGCGGCGCGCCGCTGGCGCGCTCCATCACGATGGTGCGAATCGAATCGCCGGGATTGGTTGCTTCGCGCAGCATCGGACCGAGCGCCGACAGCTCGGCGCGCGCCTGCCGAAGCGTTGCGCCCGGCGCGAGCCTCGCCACGATGTCGGTGATCGGGCAGCGTGCCTCGAACGCGTCGCACCAGCGGTAGCCCGTGTGCAACATCATCGCCGGCATCCACAGCTCGTTCCACGAATCAGCGAGACCATGGAACTCCGGCGGTGCGACTCCGATGATCGTGAACAGTCGGCCGTTGATCGTGATTCGCTCGCCGAGCACGTGAGGATCGCCGTGAAACGCGTCACGCCAGTAGCCATATCCAATGACGACGACGGCGTCGCGATCCGGCACGCGATCTTCGTCATCGTTGAAGAAACGGCCCAGTGCCGGACGAAGGCCGAGCAGCGAGAAATAGTTGCCGGAGACGACGGCGCCGACGCGTTCGCGCGCGTCGTGGCCGGCGACGACCCACAATGGCGCAACGGAGTAGTGGGCGGCGACCGCGTCGAGCGTTCGCGTGCGCGCACGCAGCCGCAGATACGCCGGAAAGCCGAGCTGTTGATCGTACTGCGGATGGTCGGCGCCGTAGATGCTGACGAGCCGCGCCCCTTCGGGCACCGGCAGCGGCTTCACATAGATGGCGTTGACGAAGCTGAACACCGTGGATGCCGCCGCGAGCGCCAGGGCGATGGTGATCACCGAGGTTGCGGCGAAGACGCGATTGCGACGAAGCGCCGCGGCGCCATAGCGCAGATCGCGCAGGAAATCATCGAGCCATGCGCTGCGCTGCTCGTCGCGCGCCGACTCAGCCGCTTGCGTCGCACCACCAAAGGCGACGACCGCGGCTCGACGGGCGTCCGTCGGCGACATGCCGCGCGCGGTGTTGCGCTCCGTCGCTTTCTCAATGTGAAACCGAATCTCGTCGTCGAGCTCGGAATCCTGTTCGGCGCGACGGGCGAAACCGAGCAGCAGGCGAAGGCTTGCCTTCAAGGCGCGAAACATCACGTCATCCGCATCACGAGGTTGACGGCCTTGGACAACCGTTCCCACGTCTCGCGCTCCTCCGCGAGCGCGCGTCGGCCGGCGGCGGTGAGCGAGTAATAGCGCGCGCGGCGGCTGTTCTCGGTGACGCGCCAGGCCGACGTGATGTAGCCCTGTCGGGTGAGCCGGTGCAGGGCGGGGTAGAGCGACCCTTGATTCACCTGGAGCACGTCGTTCGACCACTGCTCGATGCGCTCCGTGATGCCCCAGCCGTGCATCGGCTCGAGCTGCAGCGCCTTGAGGACGAGCATGTCCAGCGTGCCCTGCAACATCTCCGAACGATCCGCCATCGTCCCTCTACTCTCGATTGCCGAGAGAAGATTGGAGGCTTACTCTCGATTGTCAAGAGTAAGGATGGGCGTCAGCGCAGGCGACGCCGCCTGTCGGGGATGCTGATTCAGCGCACGATGCGCCGGTGCGTCGACCTATTCGTAGCGCAGCGCAACGATGGGATCCAGCCTGGACGCGCGCCTCGCGGGCCAGACGCCGAAGACGATCCCGACGCCGGCCGCGAACAAGAACGCCAGCAGCACCGCCGCCCAGCTCATCGACGTATCCCATCCGAAGCTCGTGCGCAGCAGCACCGAGCCGCCGCTGCCTGCCGCGACGCCGACCGCACCTCCGGCGATGCACAACACGACCGCTTCGATGATGAACTGCAGCAGGATGTTCATCCGCGTCGCGCCGAGGGCTTTGCGGATGCCGATCTCGCGCGTGCGCTCGGTGACCGACACGAGCATGATGTTCATGATACCGATCCCGCCGACGAGTAGCGACACCGCCGCGATCCCCGCAAGCAACATCGTGAACGTCTGCGTGGTCTCGCTCAACGCCGTGAGAAAGTCGGACTGGTTGCGAATGCTGAAGTCATTCGGCTGATCCGGACGAAGCCGATGCGTTCGGCGCAGCGTCGTCTGCACCTCCACCGTCGCGTCGTTCAACGCCTCTTCGCTTTCCGCGCGCACCCAGATGTCCTGGATGCGGTCGGTCCCGAAGATCCCGAACCGCCCGGTCGAGAAGGGGATGAGTACCTGCTGATCGGCGTCACCAACGCCGCTGACGCCGCGGTTCGCCATGACTCCGATGACGATGAACTGTCGTCCGGCGATCCGAATCGGCTCGTCGAGAATGGTGATCGGATTCACGATGCCGAGCAGCGGCAGCACTTCCGCGCCGAGAACCGCGACGCGGGCCCGTGCGCGATCTTCGGCGCTGGTGAACATCCGCCCGACGGCCATGTGGAAGCCGCGCACTTCGAGAAAGTTGGGCAGCGTGCCGGTGATCTGCACGTTGGTGTTCTGATTCCGCCAGACCACCTGCAACGGCCGGTCTTGTTGCGGATTGACGCCGACGACGTGAATCGCGCGCTGGTCCAGCGCGTCACGTCGTCCATGGTGAGCTTCGCGGTCGCCGTCGTGCCGATCCCGCCCTGCACGACCCTCTGCGGATTGATCTGCAGGACCGTCGTGCCCAATCGCGCGATGCGGTCGTTGACCGCCGCCTCCGCGCCGTTGCCGAGCGCGATCATCGCGATGACGGAGGCGACGCCGATGACGATGCCGAGCATGGTCAGCAGCGATCGCAGCGTGTTGGCGCGCAGCGACGCAAGCGCGACGCGGACGATCTCACCGAGCAGCAATGCGGGCTATCCTCGTCCGCGAGTGTGGCTGGGCATCCTACACACTACGCGCTCAGTCCTGACACCGCGGTGACAACGGTGCCTTGCGCAGGGTGCCTGGATTGCGCGTCATTCATGTGCCTCCTCTCCTTCTCGCCCCACTCTACGACTGTCATGGCTCTTTCGGAAAACGCCAAAGTCCCTCCGCCGTATTACGCGGTGATCTTCGTCTCGCAGCGCACTCCAGGCGACAACGGCTACGGCGACGCATCCGCGCGCATGGTCGCGATGGTAAAGGATCAACCCGGCTTCATCGGCATGGAAAGCGCACGCGGCGCGGACGGCAAAGGCATCACCGTCGCGTTCTTCGAGACTGAAGACGCCATTCGCGAGTGGGGCCGGGTGGCCGAGCACCGCCAGGTGCAAACAGACGGGCGCGCGACGTGGTACGAGCATTACGAGATCTATTATTCGCGCGTCGACCGCGTGCGCTCCTGGACGAAGCGAGTGAGCGACTAGTGACGGCGCGCCGCGACGTCGGTCCGTGTTGATCGCGGTCCAAAACGCCACGGGCCTTCGCAGCGTGAAAGGTCATGCGTCATCTATCGTGCCCCAACCGTCGAGGGGAGGCGAGTAAGTCCCTATAGGGAACGAGGTTATTGCTCGAGACGCCTCCGCGACGTCTCTCGCCTTTTTGGGTATAACGAAGTTGTCCTGTTGTCCCTAGATTGTGCCGCTCGAGTATCGCTGCACAGAGTGTCCTCTCCCATTCCCAGCAATCGCTGGGTCGCCATCGTCGATGACGACGAGTCCATCCGGCGCGCGTTGCGCCGGTTGCTTTGTGCGCACGGTATGAATGTCGAAGCGTTCGACTCCGGCGAGGACTATCTCGCTCGTGCGACCAGCACGCCGGCGTGCATCTGTCTCGATGTGCACTTCAACAACGGCATGAATGGCTACGAGCTGAGCAAACGGCTCGAAGCGCGCGGAGATCCGCCGCCGATCATCTTCATCAGCGCGCATCCGCCCGATCTGAGTGCGGCGTCGCGCGCGGCGCATCACCGGGCCTCTCTGGCCAAACCGCTGGATGTGAACGTGCTGCTCGATCTGGTGACGGAGTGTGTCGCGCCAGACCGCGCCGACAACGTCGCGTAGCGCAGCTTAGGGTTTTTTCCCCGGCGGACCGGCGGGCTTTTTCCCCTGTCCGGGTGGTGTGGCCGGCTTGCCGCCGTTGCCGGGCACGCCCGATGGTGGACCGCCCGCCGATCCGTTCGAGTTGCCCGACCCGCCGCCCGGATGTTTCGTTTCGCCGAGCGCGCGACCCATTTCCGCGCCGCGGCCGCGGCCATTGTTCAACTCGGTGGGCACGTCGACCGCCATCTTCTCGATGTCCCGGTCCGAGGCGCGCGTCCGCAGCTTGTCCTGAACACGGCGCAGGGCGGCCTCAGACGGGAAGCCCCGATCGATCAGGCTGCCGACGACATAGAGCGGAACGGCGAGTGACCGCTCCTCGCCGACGTCCTTCGCCAGCTCGGCGACCTTCGCGCCGTCGATGCCTTTCCGCAACGCCTCTGCTCCGGCTTCGATCTCGTCATCGGCCGGCTTGCGTGAACGCGCACTCGACAACACGTCGCGCACGCGCTCCATGCGCTCCGCCTGCTCGACGACCGACTTCTCGATCGCGCTCCCTTCGACGCCCCTCGCCGCGAACTTGAGCGCCCGGTTCTCCAGCGCATCCGCCGGTAGTCCGCGACTCCGCGCGTGCTCGATCACCGCGAGCACCCTCGTGGCGACATCTCTCGGCAAAATCTGACGGAGGCGCGCGCTCGGATCGCCGGTGCTCTGCGATCGAGCGCCGGCCGCGTTCGCGACGATCATGATCGTCGCCATGCCGATGAGCCGAATTCTGAAATTCATGTTTCCTTCACCTCACCACTCGAATCTTCACCGCCGATGCAGCGTGACACAACAAACCGACTAACGCCATTCAGCGCCGCGTCACTCGATCGTCAGGATTCCGGTAATTCCACCAAATTCGTCGCGCGTCGTCAGAAGGCCCGGCGGGGCGACCCATTGCCCGCGATTTACGCGGATGTTCACCTGATACGTCCCGGGGGCAATCGTTTGCGAGAGCGTCCACCATCCGTCCGCGTCGCGCGTCAACGCCACCGGCTGCCACTGTGTGAAATCCCCCGTGAGCTCGACCATGCTCGCGGATGGAGCGAACACGCGCAGCTCGCGATGCTTCGTGCCGTCCGTCGCCGTCCGCATCTCGAAGGCGAGGCCGTCCCGCTCGTTCGTCGCCGTGTTGCCGCGCTCTGCCGCATCGATCTCGCGCTCGACCTGACGGGTGTTGCGCGACGCGACCCGAAACGCCAGCGTCACGTACCGTCCGCCCGGATAGCCCTGCGTCAGATCCACCGGATACGATCCTCCGCTGCCGACCACGGCGAGCTGGCGCGACAGCCACGCGATCACGCTGAGGCTGCCCCAGGCGCGCGACGATCCACCGATCGCCGGACTGGTCGCACCGGCGCGGACGCCGGCGGTGAATCCCAGCTCGAATACGCCCGTGGGATACCGAAGCGCCGCCTGTACGTCCGCGTAGCGAATCGTGTCCTGCACGATCACCGGCGTCACCGATGCCAGCGCCGTCGTGCTCGCGCGCGTGAGCCACGCGCCGAATTCTCCCTGGCGTACGCTGCGCCACACGACTCCGTCCCACGTGCGGCCGGCCCCGACTCCCGCCCATGCGCCGCGGGCGTCGCCGATGGCGTATAGACGCCCGATGCCGAGGAGCTGGCCGGTCCGTGTTCCGTCATCGTGCGTGCTGCCGCCGAACGCGCCCGCCAGCTCACCGGTGAACATTCCCGCGCTCGGCGTGAACACTGACGGCGCGAGGGACACCTGGACGCTCGACCCGCTCCGCGACAGCTGCGAGACCGTGGCCGATCCGCCGATCGTCGCGCGCGGCCAATCGACGCGAAACGACGGCGTCACCGCGCCGCCGCGGGTGTGGACGCTGTCCGCGTACGTCACCGCGGTGGCCGAGACGTCCACGCTCGAGATGAACCGCGGCCGCGCCAGCTGAGCGAACGCCGGCGCGCCGGCCGTCACGAGCAGCGCGCCGATCATTCCCGTCATTCCAATTCGCTGAACGCTCAATCCGTGCCGACCGTGATGACTGAGCTGTTGGTATTGAACTCGTCGGAGCTGGACGGCGCGAGCGGGTCGGCGATCCACCGTTCGCCGTCGACGATGAACGCGTATTCATGCCTGCCGTTCGGCAGCGGAACGGACGCCGTCCACGCGCCGGCTGCCGTCTGATCCAGGGCCGTCGGTTTGCCGCCCCACGCGTTGAAGTCCCCGACCAGGGCTACGCTTTTCGCGCGTCCGACGAACACGAAGCGCACAAAGGTGACCGTGTCGTGAACCGGCGCCGTGGCAACGACGGCGGGTTGCACGATGGCGGTAGGCTGGACCCGGCCGCGCGTCACCAACACGGCGATCGCCGCGATACCCGCCGCCAGCGCCAGGCTCGCGAGCGGTGAGAGACGCACCGTGCTTGCCGACCACCACGCGCCCGACAACGGCTGCACCCGTCGCGGAATGGCCGGACGCAGCGTCCGCTTCGCGCGGATCGCCTCGATGAGAGAATCCTCGAAATGATCCCGCGCTCGCTCCGGTGTGCGCAGCGGTCCCGCGATGCGCTCGGCGAATGTGTCGTCGTCTTCCCGACGGCGTTCGCGACGGTCAGTCATCGTACACCTCCTCCAACAAGTCTCTGAGGCGCGCGCACGCGCGCTTCACTCGCATCTTCAGGGCGGAGATGCCGTCCCCGGTGATCTCCGCCATCTCCTCGTAGCTCATCTGCTCGACGTGCTTCATGATGAACGCTTCGCGGTAATCGACGTCCAGCTGCATCAAGGCGTACTCGACGTCTTCCATGAAGCTCTCGTCGTCGGGCGTGTCGGCCGGCGCCGTTCTCACCGCGAGCTCGTCGCGCACGATTCGCCGCTCGCGCCGTGTGCGACGGATGGCCAGCGACCGGCATTCGTTCGCCACGATCTGGTAGAGCCAGCCGCCCACGCGCGACGGATCCCGGCAGCGGTCGATCGCGCGATATGCCCGGATGAATGCGGACTGCAGCGCGTCTTCCGCGTCGTCGTGGTTGCCGAGCATGCGGACGGCGAAGCGCATGTAGCGATCGCGGTAGCGCCGGCTCAGCTCAGCGAACGCGCTCAGGTCGCCGCGCTGGGTCGCCGCCACGAGCGTCTCGTCTGCCGGCGCGTCGGCGCGCGCGTCCGTCTGGTGCATCACAGCAGGTGGACTGCCGGACCGCGGCTCGAAGTCACATCAGCCCCCGCCGTACCGGCGGAATCCGCTCGTCCGGCCTGGGTCGCACGTCGCCCGTGACGCCCGTCACGAATGTGACTCGCTCGGGAATCGCGGCAGTCAACGCAGGCATTCGCTCAACGCCATTCGCAGGCGTCGACGCAGGATCCAACAGCAACCAGCAGGGGAACATGATGAAGCATGATCGTCTGGCCCTTCTCTCGACCGCAATGGTCGCCACCGCCCTGCTCGGCGTGGCGTGCTCGTCTTCGGATACCGTTTCTCCGACCTCCGGCTCCGGCACGATGGTCGTCCGGTTGACGGACGCGCCGTTCCTCACCGACTCCGTCAAGAGCGTTGACATCTTCGTCGTGCGCGTCGACGCACGGACTTCGGACGCCGATTCCGCGACCGCCGATCACGGCCTCAGCGATGATAGCGCCTCCGTGGGTGGATGGAAGACGATTGCGTCGCCGAACGCCGCCTTCAATCTGCTCTCGCTGCAGAACGGCGTCTCGGCCACGATCGGCCAGGCGGTGTTGCCCGCTGGAACGTACAACGGCTTTCGCTTCATCATCGATCCCGCCCGCTCCAGCGTGACGCTGAAGGGCGGGCAAGTGCTGACCGGCTCTTCGACGCCCGGCATCAAGTTCCCCAGCGCGAACCGCTCCGGTATCAAGATGGTGCTGACCCAGCCCTTTCCAGCACAGTGGGATCCGAAGCTTGGAATTCACGTGACTTGAAGTCGCGGCC
>JADMIO012757343.1_pt1 | contig 81190 bp, 68 predicted proteins | sample 8958161 | NCBI WGS metagenome assembly JADMIO01 (sample SAMN16585339, study PRJNA669376) | soil metagenome | isolation source: Crop rotation soil | place: USA: Cullars Rotation, Alabama | collected 2011
GGCCGCGACTTCAAGTCACGTGAATTCCAAGCTTCGGATCCCACTGTGCTGGAAAGATTTTTGATTACATCGCTGTCAGCGGTTCACTCGAAGATCGCGTTTGCGAATACGTCGATCACCTCCATGAACATTTTGTTGATCCCTGCATTGTGAAGGACGCGCGCTATAAGGCCCCGGTGCGCCCCGGTTACAGCATCGACATCAAACCCAGCTCCATTGCAGAGTTCGAGTTTCCCGATGGCGGTTTCTGGCGGGGAATCCGCGCATGAGTCGTCAAAGTGGAGCGAAAGCCGCGCAACAACCTCAGGTCCGTGTGGGCCGCGTTCGATGGACGATCTGTGCCCTTCTCTTCTTTGCCACGACCATCAATTACATCGATCGCTCGGTCCTCGGCCTGCTCGCACCTCTTCTTCGAACGGAAATCGGCTGGACCGATTTGCAGTACGGTCGAATCAGTGCCGCCTTCACGCTCGCGTATGCGATCGGTTTTCTCTTCGCTGGGTGGTTTATCGATCGTTTCGGGACGAGAATCGGGTACACGATCTATCTCATTATCTGGTCCCTCGCAGCAGCGGGCCATGCTCTCGCTGCAACGGCATTCGGTTTCGGGCTGGCGCGTTTCGCTCTTGGTCTTGGTGAATCGGGAAATTTCCCTGCAGCTATCAAGACGGTTGCCGAATGGTTTCCACGCAAGGAACGTGCGTTTGCAACCGGCATTTTCAACGCGGGATCGAATGTGGGAGTCATTGTCGCGCCGCTTGTGGTGCCGTGGCTGACGCTGCAATGGAGCTGGCGTGCGGCATTCGCGGTAACCGGACTCATCGGTCTTGCGTGGGTACTGTTCTGGTGGCCGCTCTATCGAAAGCCTAGCGAACATCCCGGACTTACAAAGGACGAATTGAGGCACATCGAAAGCGATCCGCCGGAGCCGCCAATGAAGGTGACGTGGCTGGAGTTGCTCCACCATCGTCAGGCCTGGGCATTTGCGGTCGGCAAGTTTTTGACCGATTCCGTCTGGTGGTTCTACCTGTTCTGGTTTCCCCTATTCATGGCGGACACTTTCGGCTTTGACTTGAAGAACATCGGCCTGCCCCTGGTCACTGTCTACCTGCTCGCAGATGCGGGGTCTGTCGGCGGCGGCTGGCTGAGCTCGAATCTTCTCAAGATGGGGTGGACGGCGAACGCGGCGCGCAAGACGGCGATGCTTGTCTGTGCGTTTCTGATTCTGCCTGTGGCGATGGCGCCCCGTGTCTCGAATCCGTGGATCGCCGTGTGGCTCGTGGGATTGGCTGCGGCGGCCCATCAAGGCTTCTCCGCCAATATCTTCACAATCACTTCCGATATGTTTCCGAAACCTGCGATTGGATCCGTGGTCGGCTTCGGCGGTTTTGCAGGAGCCATCGGCGGCTTCCTCATGAATCTCGGCGCCGGGTGGTTTCGTCAGAATCAAGGAAGCTACGTGACGATGTTCACGATTGCCGGTATGGCGTATCTAGTCGCCGTTGCCTCGATTCATCTTCTCGCGCCGCGGCTGGAACCCGCTCGCCTTCGACCTCAATCATGAAGACCTTTATTCACGACGATTTCCTCCTCGAAACTGAACTTGCCCGCTATCTCTTTCACGAAGTCGCGGAGCACCTGCCGATCATTGACTATCACTGCCATCTGCCGCCGGATCAGATTCGCCAGAATCACAAGTTTCGCTCCATAACGGAGATCTGGTTGGACGGAGATCACTACAAATGGCGCGCCATGCGAGCCAACGGTGTGAGCGAGCGGTTCTGCACGGGCGACGCCACCGATTTTGAAAAGTTTGAAGCGTGGGCGCGAACCGTGCCGGAAACGATCCGCAATCCGCTGTATCACTGGACGCACATGGAATTGAAGCGTCCTTTCGGCATAGAAGATCTTCTGAATGAAAGATCGGCCAGATCGATATATGACCGGACAAACGCCTGTCTGCAAACCGACGAGTTTACAACCCAGGGTTTGCTGAAACAGTTTAAAGTCGCTGTCGTTTGTACAACCGACGATCCTGTCGATTCGCTCGAACATCACGCGGAGTTCGCAAAACGACAGAATCCGGAAACAAGAATGTTTCCGACCTGGAGACCGGATCGTGCAATCGCGGTTGAAGATCCCCAAAGATGGAATGAATGGGTCGATACGCTCTCTGGAGCGGCCGACATCGATATCGCAAATTTTGCGACCTTCTGGTCCGCTATCGAGAAACGGCATGCCGCATTTCATGAACAGGGCTGCCGCGCTTCGGATCACGGACTGGAAAGAATGTACGCGGCACCTTTTACCGAGTCGGATCTTGCCAATGCGTTCGACGCGCTGCGTGGCGGCCGTCTCCTTGATGCGGATGCCACTGAAAAATTCAAGTGCGGTCTTCTTCACAAGATGGCCGTTCTCGATCATTCGCGGGGCTGGGTTCAACAGTTTCATCTCGGGGCCTTGAGAAACACGAATGCGCGCGCGCGCAGAACGCTCGGACCGGATAAGGGATTCGATTCTATCGGCGATTTCGATCAAGCGTCCACGCTTGCACGGTTCTTCGATGCTCTGGACGATTCGAACCAGCTGGCGAAAACAATCTTGTACAACCTCAATCCCCGGGATAACGAACTCTTTGCCTCCATGATCGGAAACTTTCAGGACGGTTCTGTTCCGGGAAAAATTCAGTACGGATCAGCGTGGTGGTTCCTGGACCAGAAGGACGGGATGGAAGCTCAAATGCGCGCGCTGTCGAACCTCGGCCTGCTCTCGCGGTTCATTGGCATGGTCACCGACTCGCGCAGCTTTCTTTCGTATTCGCGCCACGAATACTTCCGGCGCCTGTTGTGCAACCTGCTTGGCAATGATGTTCGAGCAGGTCTTCTGCCCGAAGATCGCGACTTGCTCAGTAACGTCGTCCGCAACGTTTCTTTCTTCAACGCAAAACATTATTTGAGCCTACCGCTGGGAACATCAGCTCAAGCCGTGTGATGCATATATCGAAATTCTGCCGTCTCGGGCACGGTTGTGGGTTTGAATTCAGATCTCGCTTTGGATTTGCGCAAAGGAGTTCTCTCCCAAAAGGCACGCGAAAGACGGGCTGTCCGGATTAAACTGCTCCCTCTGACGGAATACGGTCGGAAGGAGTTCCCATGAAACACGTTGCCTTAGCCGGTCTTGCCATTTTCCTGGCTCTTCCCCTGCGCGGGCAGGGCTTGACGATCACTCTAAAGGAGACGGGTCCCGCGGGGACGACGGCGCCCACGATGCAAATGGACAAGACCCACGCACGCCTCGATATTCCTTCCATGGCGTCGCAGGTGCTCTACGACTCGGGGACCAAGACGTTGCAAGTGTTGGTTCCCTTGTTAAGGGTGTATCGGGAGTACACGCCGGCAACAGTCCAGCAAAAGGCTGCGGCAGATGCGGCGAGTGGCAAGGCGCAAGTACCGACACCCATTACTTATAAAAAAGGCGGCACCGCGAAAGTGGGTAACTGGTCGTGCACGAACTACGAAGGCGTTCGGGGCAACGAGAAAGTCGTGGAGATTTGCGCCGCCGAAGGAGTTGCGATCGCGTTGACTGCTGCGGATTTCACTTTGGCGCAGCAAGCCATCGACATGATCAAAGCCATCGCACCACCGGACATCATCGAGCGGATACCGGTTTACGGAACAGCCAGAAGCCAGGGCTACACGGGCTTTCCGGTCCGGCGAGTGAGCTTTAAAAACGGAAGACCGGACGTCACGACGGAACTGGTGGATATCAAACGCGGCGTCGTGCCTGCCGCGACCTTCGCCGTGCCAGCCGGCTTCAACAAAGCTCCGTAAGATCGAAGGAGAACATATGTATTCGTTTTCGTCCGGGAGTCGCATCATCGCGCTTACCGGCGTGGCCATCTCGGTTCTCATTTTGATTCCCGGATTGTTTCTTCCGGTGCTGACGGTGAAAGGCACGCTGAATCCCGCGGGTGTTTCCGATCTTGCTCACAGGATTCTCGAGCAGAGCATGACAGATTCCGCCGTACAAACGTTCCGGCCGCTGATCAATCCTGCGATGCTTCCGATGATCGACAGCAGTCAGGGAGGCCTTAAGGGCGCGTTGGTGACGGCGATCAGCACCCAGGTGTCGTCCGCAATAAAACCGGGCACGACAGTCGAGGTTTACAGCCAGACGCGAAGCATTGTCGGCTCTGTGCGGCATCTCTACAGTGTTGGGAGCAATACGGCCGCGACGCTCATTCTGTTCTTCAGTATCGTGGTTCCGTTTACGAAATCCCTGGTCGTCTCCTGGGCGGTATTGCAGTCGAATGCGCAACGCCGCGCCAGGGCTCTCTTTTTTGTTGAGACGATTGCCAAGTGGTCGATGGCCGATGTCTTTGCGGTCGCCGTCATGATTGCTTATCTTGCGGCGCAGGCGACCCAGTCCGCATCCGGGACAGCAATCGTCGTATTCACAGCATCATTTGGAGCCGGCTTCTATTGGTTTGCCGCCTACTGTCTGAGCTCGCTTGCGGTCCAGCAATTGTCGGCGCGTTTCCTGATGAGATCTGTCTGAAGGAAGGAGCTTCCATGCGTACAAATTCTTCGCTCTCGAGGCGCCTCATGATTCAGCAGTTGGGTGTCGCAACGGCAAGCCTGGCCGCTGCGCCCCTTCTGTCGGCGCAAACCGCGTCAACATCCGATCCCTTACTGCGCCGGATCCAGAGTGACCTTGAGAAGCATGCGAGCTTCGGGAGCAAACGATCTGCAACTCCGGGCGATCTACGGACCGCAGATTGGATCGCCGAACGTCTCCGCTCCGCGGGATACAAGACGACTTCACACGAGTTCCCTGCTCCCTTCTTTGAAGAGCGCAACGTTCAATTGACCACGGACGGTATGGCACTAAAGCTTTACGCTCAAACACCAGCCGCCGTGACCGGCTCGAAGGGCGTAACTGGCCGCCTCGCTCTGATTCGAACAGCGGCGGACGCGGCGGGCACAAAGGGCAAGATTGCCTTGCTCATCTTGAACTCCGCGCGGCACGCGGCGTTGGGTAGAGGCACAGGCGGCATTGGAGGGACGATCAAGGCTGCGGCAACGGCAGGCGCTCTCGGAGTCGTCATCGTCACGACTGGACCAAGCGGGGAGGCGGTACTGCTCAATGCACCCGAAGATGAGGCAATGCCGATACCGGTCGCTATCATGGCTCCTAAAGACTCCAGGCCTTTTCAAGACGCTGCCGCAGCACAGGCGCAGGCCACGTTAACGATCGATGGAACGGCTGGGCATCGCAACAGCACGAACATCATCGGGCGTCTGGAACGCGGTCCGCGCTGGCTTGTCATTTCCACGCCGAGATCCGGTTGGTTCGACTGCGTCGGCGAACGCGGTACCGGCACCGCTGTATTTCTCGAACTCGCGCAATGGGCCGTCGACCGGTTTCCTGATCACTCGATCCATCTGGTCAATGCCGGTGCGCATGAGTACTACTTTGCCGGCTCGCACAAGGTTATGGATCTTGCCCCTCCGCCAACATCAACAGATCTCTGGACCCACATCGGAGCTTGCGTCGCTGCCCGTGATGCCGACGAATCAGGAAGCATTCTGCGGCTGCTGGACACTGCCGATCCTCAACGATCTCTAATGGCAACGCCGAACCTTAACGCTGCGGTTGCGGAAGGCTTCAAAGGCATCAAAGAACTCGAACGTGCGCAGCCTGTCCGCGCTGATGCCGGAGAGCTTTCCGTATTCACGGACCGTGGCTACTCACGATGTTTTGCGGTACTCGGTTTGCATCGGTGGCTTCATACCATCAAAGATAATCTCGAGTGCGTCGATGCAAAACTGGTCGTTCCCGTTCTTGACGGTCACAAGCGGACGATGGAGAGAACCATCAAGGAACTCTAAAAACTTTCGCCAGCCAATAGGACCTTTTGCTAGGTAGTGACTCAGTTTGAATTTTTACGACGTTCCTTTTCGATGCGCTCGTCTTCTACCTTGTCTTCGAACGAGATCATCAACGCGTTCCCTAGAAGGGCAACGAGCGCCACGCCAATTGCCATCCAGAGCGACATATCGAGAATCCACGCGGCCATAGAAGCGAGAACGCCCCAGACTATTAATGGCGCAATCCAGTCAAAAGGCTCCAACTTCTTCATGCTGTCAGTCTTTTCTTGTACGGTCCGCGCTTCGTGCTCTTCTGTTCCATGTTCTTCGCGTCCAGCAGCCGCGCCACTGAGTCGCAGTTCCAAACGTGATCCGTCAAGCCTGCTTCCATTGCCGGGGTAACCCGCAGCGTTTTGTGAATCCGGCAGAAATTGTAGTGCATATAGTGGAGCGCAATGGCTGCCGCGTGATTCGCAACCTTCTTGCTGTGGCCGTTCGTCAAGCGCGTGAAGCGTCGCATGCCCTGAGTCAGCACCTTTTGCTACTCCACCGCTTGCCTCTTATTGCTTCAACGAGGAGGCTCCGGCTTCAGCGCAAACTTCATCCTCGGCACTCGACCCGCCGGAAACACCAATCGCGCCGATCAGCTTTCCATCAACGATGATCGGGAGTCCGCCTTCGACCGGTATCGCATCTTTCAAGCGGAGGACCAGCAGTCCGTCTCCTCCTTGAGCCAGCCGCTCCTGAAACATCCTGGTCGGGCGCTTGTAGATGGCAGCGGATTTCGCCTTCGAAATCGATACTTCCACGCTCCCCACCTGGGTCTGATCGAGTTTCTCGAGATAAACGAGATGGCCTCCCGTATCCACGATTGCAACAACCATGGTCCATTGGTTGGCACGAGCCGGCGCAAGCGCCGCTGCCGCGGCTTTCTTTGCCTGCTCGTTGGTGATCGACAGGCCGTAGGGCGGAAGCTTCGGCCCGGCCGCGGGTTTGGATGAGTCCATGAGTGTCCCTTGCCTTTGCGTTCCGCAGCATGTCGGTACGCTGTTTTAATGTCAATAGAGAAGGAGCCATTGCAGGCGAGTCGTATACTTGAGGCTTTTGGGGAGATTGGATTATGAAAATGAGATCGCATCTTGGATATTTAGCCGCAGCATTGCTGTTGATCAGCGCGAGCGATGTGTCCGCTCAGACCCTGACGATCACGAATGCACGAATTCTGGACGGCACCGGTAAGGTGATCGAGCGCGGCGCGGTCGTCGTTCGGGATGGCAAGATTGTCTCTGTTTCTGCTGCGGCCCCTGGCGCAACCACAGGACGCACGATCAATGCCAACGGCAAAACTGTCATGCCGGGGTTCATCGATGCTCATCGTCACCTTGTGACTGGTGATGCGGCTCAATGGCTCGCGCAACGGGCGCCGCAACAGATGCAGGAATTCCTCGATGCCGGCTTCACCACGGTGCTAGCCGCGATCGACCCGGTGCAGGTTATCGAAGCGCGGAAAAAGATAGAGGCAGGCCAGATGAAAGGACCACGGCTCTTCGTGGGGACCTTCATTCCGGTCGCTGGGGCTTCCGGGCCACCGCCGAATGGCGATCCCGCACGTACGGATCCGGCGCGGGGGCCCCTGCCCACCACACCCGCTCCAGCAGTCCCCCGCGACGCGACGATCAAAGCGGTCGCTGCTGCCAAGCAGGCCGGATACGACTATTTGAAGGTTGTGCTTAATACCACGCAAAACGGGCCTGAGGTCGAAACGCTGAAACTGATTGTCTCCGAGGGCAAGAAGGTGAATATGCCGACTATCGTCCACGCCGTGAGTGTGCGCGATACGCTGGCAGCGATTGAGGCAAAGCCCGATCTTCTTGTTCATACCCCGCACATCGGAAATCTCGGAGACGATCCCGCTGCGGTAAAGAAGATCGTCGATGCCAGAATCCCCATGACTTCCACTCTCGCGGTCTTCGTTCCGCACTTCGATGACAAAGGTACGCCACTGTTCCGCGACAGACAGCCCTTCCCCTGGAATACCCTTTCGAGCGCCGGGCAGGGCCCCGTTAATGCGCGACTCCTCTGGGAAGCGGGACTCGTAAGCTACGGCTACGGCACCGATACCCAGTGGGCGCCAAAAGAAACCCTGGCCGATGAGTTGCGCGCGTTAAGGGTTGTGTTCTCACCTCAGGACATCATCAAGATCATCACGAAAAATGCCGCGACCGCCACGATGCATGGCTCGGAGTTCGGAACACTTGAGCCGGGTAAGCTGGCAGACCTGGTGATCATCGACGGCGATCCCACCAAAGACAGCGACGCCTTGCTGAACGTCGTCACGACGATCAAAGGTGGGCAAGTGGTATTTGAAAAGAAGTAACGGAGGCGGAGCTGCCTTCTTCAATAAGGCGGCTTCGCGCCCTCGTTCTTGATGGGACCCCTACGGGCGCTGGCGGAAAGACATCGCTGAAAGTCTTCAGGTACTTGACTCGCAACAACGATTTCCTTCGTTGTGATCGGATGAGGAAAAGTCAGCTGCGACGCGTGAAGCATCAAGCGCTGATCTCCCGGGCGCTCATCCCCGTAGAGGTCGTCGCCGATAATGGGAAGCCTGCATTCGGCCAGGTGCACGCGAATCTGGTGTGTTCGACCGGTTTTTGGAATCGCTTCGATCCATAGGCCTCGGGGATACTCACCCACGAGGCGGAACAGTGTCTCTGCGAACTCTCCTTGCTTCACTCCGCCATAGCGAGCACGTTTCCCTTTTGGTGCAATTTTGCCGAGGTGATTACGGACTATCCATTCCGGCGACGGGACTCTGCCGGGCATCGTCACGGCCTGATAGACCTTCGTCACCAGGTGGTCGGAAAAAAGCTTCCCAACCGCGGCGTTCACGCGCCGAGTTTTTGTGAACAGCATGACGCCCGAAGTGTCCCGGTCAAGCCGTTGATGTATTCCGAGGTACGGATTCGAATTGCCGTCTCGCTCCCTGAGAAACCGCGTGAGCGCGCTGGCCAGATTGTCCCGGCTTTCATCCACGGTGGGATGCGCGGGAAGCCCAGAAGGTTTGTCGAGAACGATGATGTCTGCGTCTTCGTAAAGAATGCTGCCTGCTGAAACTTCGAACGGCTTATCTCGTGAAGGCGCGTCTGCAAAGAGTTTCTCGATATCAAGAGATACGTCAATCCTTGCGTGGGACCGGAGAGTTTGTGCCGGCACCCGGACGGGCAACCCATTCACGCGAGCGACGCCGGCGATGATGAGCTTGCGTGCCTTCGCTTTGGAAACCGGCCGTCCCAGCTTCTCCGTCAACCATTCGACGACGATATCGTCAAGACGACGGCCGTGCTGCCCACGCCCGGTAATCAGTTTCAGGGATCTTAATGGCACTCGTCCTATTTTGGCAGGTTGATGAAGGGAATGCCGCCATTGCCGGTCACCTGCGGCAACACACCATTCCACTTTTCCAGGGCGCGCAATTCGAGGATCTGGGGGTTCGATCTCAAGGCGTTCGACTCGATGGTAATGGCCTCTGCCTTACCGCGAGCCTCCGCGACCTTCTGCTCCGCCTCGAACTTGATCTGTTCGAGCTTGTTCTTTGCAGCCAATGCCTGCTGCTCGGCAGTCACCTTCGCTTCAATGGCGTCATTGAAGACTTTCGAGAATTCAAAGTTCACGATATTGAATTCGTCGACCAGGATGTCGTGTTCCTTCAATCTCGCCCGAAGCTGGGTCTTGATGTCGTCCCGAACCTGTTCACGCTTGGTAATCAACTCTTCAGCGGTAAACTTCGCCGTCGATCCCTTGATTGCCTCCTGCATGGCAGGATCGATGATCCGATCCGTAAAATTCAAACCGACGCTCTGATAAATATTGGCAACACGCGCCGGATCAACATGGAAATTCAGGGCCACGGTGGAGTGAACGGTCTGCAGGTCTTTGGATGCGGCTGCCGATGTGTCCTGCACCTTTTGAATCTTGATGTCCATCATCTGGACGGATTCGATCATCGGGATGCGGAAGTACAAGCCTTCACCGAAAACCTTGCCGGTGACTGCGTTAAAACGCAGGTGAACCCCGCGCTCTCCCGCCGAGATCGTACCGAACGGATTCAATGCTGCTGCGAACACCACGAGCATCACCGCGACGAACACCCATAGGAACTTTCGTGCGCTGCGGCGGGTGAAATTCACGGAGTCAAAAACTTCAGGCATATTCAGAGTCTCCTCGGCCGGACAGATTATCGCTGACCCGATTTGACCTACATAGCGTATTCGGTGGCCTGAACGGCTCACGAAATCGCAGGCTTGCGGCACTCCCTTATAATCGTCGCGCGATGAGCCGGCTTGCTGTACAACTCGTTGCGCAAACCAATCAGGGAAAAGTGCGTCCCAATAACGAAGATGCTGTCCTGACAAACGGCCGTCTCGTTGTCATTGCCGATGGTATGGGAGGACATAAAGGTGGCGAAATCGCCAGCGGCATGGCTGTGGCAACGATCTCAGAGACCTTTGCCAAATCCACGCTCGCCGGAATCGACCGTCTCGTCGAAACCTTCAGGCTTGCGAACAAGGCCATCTTTGAGCAGAACCAGCTCGACCCCCGGGGCGGCAATATGGGTACAACGTGCACAGCGGCGTGGATCAACGACAACCGCGTAAGCATCGCTCACGTCGGAGATACACGCTGCTATTTGATCCGGCGGGGCGAATTGATGCAGCTCACCCAGGATCATTCTCTCGGGCAGGATCGTCTGCGCCGCGGACTGATCTCAAAAGAACAAGCGGAAGCCTACGATCAGAACATCCTGACACGATCGCTTGGAACCCAGCAGGAAGTGGAAATCGATGCCGATGCACACCCGTTGCTCCCCGGGGATGTCCTTTTGTTATGTTCCGATGGCTTGAACAAGGAGATGACCGATGACCAGATTCTCAAGATTGTGATCGAGACCCGGGATCCTCAGGCGGCGGTGACGCGTCTTATCGATCTGGCAAACGCTTCGGGCGGGCGTGACAACATTTCAGTCGCAGTTGCGCGCGTCGAAAAGCCCGGGATTCTCGAATCGATCCTGAGAACGCTTGGCTTGAAACAAGGATGACGATGGAGGTTTCCCATGGTTAAGCTTCAACTTCAATTTCAGGGCGCCACGATCAAGGAATACGCGGTAACAAAAAGCGAGATCTCCATCGGCCGGTTGCCGGACAACGATATCGTCATCGACTACCCGGCGGTGAGTGGGCACCATTGCAAGATCACGCTGGTGGGCGACAACTACGTTATTGAGGACTTGAATTCCACTAATGGCGTTTTTCTGAACGCCAACAAAACTCTCAAGAGCGATCTCAAGAACAACGACGTGGTCAGCATCGTGAAGCATGCGATCAAGTTCATCGACGAAAGGCCGGCCAAAGATCAGACAGCCGCGCCAGCACCCGCACGTTCCAAATTCTCCGCTGAAGCCACAATGATGATCTCGCCGGAGAAACAACAGGCGCTCGCCGCCCAGGCCGCGAACGCTGCGCAGAAAAAGCCGGCAGTGCTGCGTGTCGTGAAAGGAGCCGTTGACAAGATGGAGTACGAACTGGCGGCGCGGTCCACTTACATCGGCAAATCAAATAGTGTTCAAATCAAAATCAAGGGCACCGGGCTTTTTGGTTCTGCTCCCGAGAATGCCGCTATGGTCGCCAATAGCAGCGAAGGCTATTTTTTGATCGCCGTAAAAGAAGGCTATCCGAAACTCAATGGAAGGGCCGTAACTCAGAAGGAAGCGCTCAGCAACGGCGATACCCTTCAGGTCGGCGGCACCACTTTTGTTTTTGAGGATTCCTCAGCCGCCACATAAACAACTGGAGACGAGATGGGCGCTGTACCTCCCGATGACAATGAAACCATCCCGGTGACGCTGCCGGCTACTGTTCCGGTCACGCAACCCGCTACGCAACCCGCTACACAACCCGCTACACAACGCGTCTCCGATAGGGAAACCATCTCGGAAACCATACCCGCCACCGTTGTTAGTGAACATCGGCGCTCCGTGCTCGCGCTGGTTCGTCCGGACAACAAGACTGCGGCGGACACACACGAACCGGACGAGAAATACGAGATCGTCGGGGAGCTGGGAAGAGGCGGTGTCGGGCAGGTTTTAAAAGTCGTCGATCGCGATTTGAAGCGCGAAGTCGCCATGAAACGGCTCTTGCCCTCTGACGACGGAAGCAGCACAGCGACCCGTGACACTCTTATTCGCTTCATCGAAGAGGCTCAAGCCATCGGACAGCTCGAGCATCCCAATATCGTTCCTGTACACGATCTTGGAGTCGATCGGGACGGCCGCGTTTACTTCACTCTCAAATACGTCCAGGGGTTGTCCCTGCAAGAGGTCATACGGCAACGCGGGACGCCGAAGTTCAGCGAAACGTATTCAGCGCTACGCATGGTGAATATCCTGATCTCGATTTGTCAGGCGATGGCCTATGCCCATTCCAAAGGGATTATCCATCGGGACCTCAAACCCGCGAACGTCATGCTGGGAAAATACGGTGAAGTTCTCGTGATGGATTGGGGTCTTGCGAAAGTAGTCGTGGGGAAGGCCAGAGGCACGGCCGACTCGACGATTCGCGTTTCGACAATCCGCACGGAAGACCAGTCCCAAAACACGCTGGATGGCAGCGTCGCCGGCACCCCCGCCTATATGGCGCCGGAGCAGGCGGAAGGAAGAATCCACGATCTGGATCAGCGTACAGACGTCTATGCGCTTGGCGCCATTCTCTACGAGATACTCACTGGGGCGCCGCCGTATCGGGGTCGGGATCCGGTTCAAATCGTGAACCAGGTTATCGAGGGTCCTCCCGAGCCTCTCAAGAAACAGAAGGGAGCTCCCGGCTTTACGCCGATCCCGCGCGAGCTCGCTGCAATTTGCGAATGCGCGATGGCGCGCGAAGCGGAATCAAGGTATGCCACGGCGGCGGCGCTGCGCGACGACCTGCAGGCTTATCTGGAGAACCTTCCCGTCCGTGCAGCTCCCGACTCCACATTGCAACGCCTGGGAAAGTGGATTCGTCGCAATCGCCGCCAGGTGCAATCCGGCGCAGCCGGTGCGGCCGCAGTCCTTGCAATCATGCTGGCAGGGTGGTTTGCGTGGAACACCTGGAACATCTATCGCCTCGTGGGTCAAGGCGAGACAGCCCTGGCGACCGCGCGACAGGAGTATCAGTACAAGACCCCAATCAATGTCAGCAAGGCGGAGCTCTATGCAGGCCAGGCCTACCGGGTACAGTTCGCTCAAAAAGCCACGGTGTTTCGCCAGAATCTCCAGAAGGCGATAGACCCGCTTCGTCAGGCGATCGATTTATCACCACGCAACAACGAGGCTCGCACGCTGATGACGGAAGCGCAAATGGAGTTATGGCGCCTTGCGATCCTCGAACAAAACACGGAATTGGCTACCGTAACCCGGCGCGAAGTGGAACGGTATGCCCCGAATCCAGCGCAATACGCGGCAGAACTCAACGGTTATGGTTTTGCTGAAATTCACTTCGATGCTCCGGATGCAGAAGTCTTCCTGTTCAGCTTCGAGCCATTGAGCGTTTGTCGGCAAAGATGGAAAAGCTCTGCCGTCTCGTTTGATCCCTGTCCCCTACGACGTGAAAGCCCATCGACTCGATACCGGTTTTATTGAGGGGGAAAGAACCCGAGCTTTGAACAACCAGCCTGTTAAGGTTGACCACCACTCGATCTTCAATCTCGAACCGACGTCAAACAGTCGTGTGGGCGCTGGGAATAAGGTTCCGATTCCTTCCCTTCCGCCCGGCAGCTACATGCTCCTTGTGCGTGCACCCGGTCGCGTCGATGTTCGCATCGCATTGAGGATGGATCGCCTCGGCCACATCAAACAGCAATACACCCTTCCGAAAACCGAAGAGGCTCCACCTGGATTCTTTTATGTGGCCGGCGGCAACGTTATGGTCGGCGGCGATACGGCAGGTGCTCCGCCACTGCATTCGGTCAAGATTGCGCCGGCATGGATCTACCACGACGAGATGTCGATGGCCGACTACGAGAAATTTTTGCAATGGCTGGTTACTAACGGAAGGGGCGCCGAGGCCCGGCAACGGTTACCTAAAGACTTCGGTAAGCAACTCGCCACCTTAAGCAGGGAGGGCCACCTGCTTCCGGCTGAACAAGGGATCGATGCGGCAATGTTCGCGCAAACGCCCGTCCGCGGGGTGTCGTATGCGGACGCGCAAGCGTATGTGGATTGGCGCGCGGCGCAGGACGGTCTGCCCTACCGGCTGCCGAATGACTTCGAATGGGAAGCCGCATGCCGCGGCGCGGACGGACGCAAGTACAGCTGGGGTGAGTTCCCCGGTAAAGGTCTCGCTGTCGTTACCCAGGGTTACGGGGATAACGGCAGCAGCATGAGCTGGAAATGGGAAGACTATAAGGACGAGTCTCCGTGGGGTATTCACAATCTCGCCGGCGGTGCTGCGGAGTGGACTTCTTCTTTATTCGATCCGGAGGCGAAGCCTGCGGATCCTGTATTTGGACAATACGCCATTCGAGGCAATGCGTGGGCGCTTCCTCCAGTCGGTCTGGAATGCGCGTTCCGTACTTCCGGCCGGCCGGACTACTTCCATCCCACGATCGGATTCCGCATGGCTCTGGATCATCCTTATACGCGCACCGGTCCCGGCCAGTTATCGGACAATGCGACAACGGGCCATCAACATTAACGCGCTTAAACCGCTATTGATGCCGAGGCAGTGCGATGGTGCCGGACTTTAGCAGATAGAAGACGACAACCGCGATCGCAGCCAGCACGACCGCCACGGTCATCAGGGGAAATGATTTCTTCGGAGGCGGGGGCGGCGCTTTCCTTGGGGCCGGCGTCGCCGTGAAACCTTTTTTGTCACCGAAAATCTTTGTTGTCATCTAAGCCCTTCTATAACGGCACGTCGATCTTTAGAAAGCCACACGCGATTGGTGGAGCATTCTAGCGTCAGAACTACCAATCGGCAATTCGCATAAACTCCGCCGATGGCCGCCCGAGCCATCGCACGAGCCTCATTACTCCGGGAAATCCCACGCGTCCGCCTTTTGCGAGATTCGTGAGCATGCCTTGTGAGAACCCTCCGATATCTCGCGCCACCTCCGCCCACGTCATCCGGAGTTCGACGCGACGCGCATCCAGAGCAAGGAACAATGCCGCTGCGTTCCACCGCAGAACCTTTCCAGGCGGAACCCCGGGCAAGTGGAAACGGTCCGCATCACCATCAGGAAGATCCGAGAGGAAACTTTCGGGAGGCCGCCCGAGCCAGAGGAGCATTTGCAAAATCCCATCTCCTTCGGCAAACGGTTTGTGCTGCAAGGAGGTGATTGTGGACGCGCTGACTGCACGACTGCGGTTGCTTGCGCGACGGACTTCTCTCGCTACGGCTGCCCAGCTTAGGTTGTTCTCGCGCCGCCGCTGATCGAGCGCTTCGTAGAGAGATCGTAAATTGAAATCACTTTGAACCATTTCGCTGCGGACCTGTTCTACAGGTACGAGCGCATTTCCGCAACCCTGGAGGTTGTGAGGCTACTGAACGAGTTCGCTCAACATCTGCTTCGACCAGATCACACCATTCAGATACGCTTCGCGGATCTTTTTCTCACTCAGGTTGCGGAAGGTCGTGCATTCCCAGTCGCAGCGTTCGTACGCCTCGACGCAATTCAAGGCCTCGCCCATGACGCCTTCGCGGTGATTCAACGCGCTCGTGACTGCCCCAATGAGCGGGAGTTCCTTCAAGACGACGTCCATCGGCCGATCAAACAAGGTGTCGATTAGAGAAAGGAGCCCCACGGTGAAAAACTGATCCGCATTCGCGCTGTTTTCAGCAATGGCCAACTGCTGGCACATATGCGCACGAATGAGAGACATCACCATCAGCTCTCGCGGTTTCTCCTCGATATTGTTCAGCCAGATGACGCTCGCCCACTGGCGGATCTGGTTTGTGCCAACAAGCGAGATCGCGTGACGAACGGAACTAACCTCGCGCTTCGTCGCGTGCAGCGGCGAATTGATGTGTCGCAATATGCGATGTGTCATCGCCAGGTCTTTTGCGACCGCATGTTCCAGTTCGTCGATGGAAGCATCGGGATTATGTAGCGTCGACAACAAACTAAGGGTGGAAAGCCTGTTCGACGGCAAAGATCCCGTATCGGAGCATTGCGGTTTACAGAAGTGGTAGCCCTCGAAGTAGTCGAAACCCGCCTGTTTGCAGAATTCGTAATCGTCCACGGTGTTGACGCCCGATGCCACCACCTTCACATCCTGCGACTTAAAGCTCCCCACTCGCCTCGACAGACCGTCCCGGTCTGAATTTGAGATATCAAGCTTTACAAAATCCGCATGTTCGGCAATAGGGGAACCCTCCGCAGGGTTGTCGACGGCAATCTTGTAACCATGATGGCCCAGGTGAAAAAGAGACTTCATCAGCCGCTCATCCGTCGGCATGTCTCCAGCGAGCTGAAGCACCACGTCGCTCTTCGGCAGGAACCACGCATAGTCGTTTAGTACGAAGCCTTTGGTCACATTGATGAATGCCGTCTGAGGCTTCATCAACCTTGCGATGCCGACGTCGAGATATTCCTGGAGCACTGCCTCAGCAGTGACGGTATCTCCATTACAAAACGCGTGATGCTCGGCCTCGCTGTTCTTGCTGAACAGTTCGTACCCCATCACCTCAACGCCTTCACGGTAAATTGGCTGCCGCCCGATAAATGCTGACTGCATGGCACTCCCTGCCGCACATATCGTTCGGCCGTGTACAAATCTTTAGAAGAAAAGGCTCGGAAAAACTCGCACATAACTTTGGGTGACGTTTTTGTCGACCCAGGACAGCGGAAGTTTTATTCTGACTTTGCCAACTTGCTGCAATTTTCCGGTCGGGGGTGTGTCACAGGCACCTTTCGACTCCACACCCTGTAGTTCGTTCTCTAGGAGGAAGTGATATGAAGCGCGTGTTGCTTACTCTGCTGATGGCTCTGCTGTGCACCTTTGCAGTCCTGGAAACGTCAATCGACGCGGCTTTCGGTCAGGCCGTGATCGCTGTTGCCCAACTTAACGGAACCGTCCGAGATTCGACCGGCAGCGTCATCGCGAATGCCGGTATTAGCCTGCGTAACATCGATACGAACCGCACCTATATGTCCACATCGGATGCTTCGGGCTACTACATTGTTCCGAATCTTCCCCCGGGTATATACGAGCTAAAAGTGACGTATTCGGGTTTCGAACCCTTTGTCCAATCGAATGTCCAGGTCACGGTGGGCCAGTCGGCAACACGCGATGTGACGCTGGCCGTTCAGGGCCGGCGCGACGTCGTGAATGTCACGTTGGATGTGCCGGCGATTGAGCCCGCGCGCACGGAACTCAGCAGCGTCATTGAAACAAAACAGATCGACACGCTTCCGATAAGTGGCCGGCTGTTCACAGATTTCGCACTTCTAACACCAGGGGTTACCACGGGCCGCACCAGCGTGGGATCCACGATCACGGAATTCGAAGTTACACGGGTCTCGTTTGCCGGTATGCGCGATCTCAGCAACCAGGTAACAGTCGATGGCGCCGACAACATCAACACTGTTACAGGATCGCAACGTGCAACGCCTGCCCAGGAGGCGGTCCAGGAATTCCGCGTCGTGAACAACAGCTTCGGTGCGGAGTACGGACGCGCACTCGGGGGGATCGTCAACATCGTGACGAAGTCCGGATCGAACAGTTTTCATGGCTCCCTTTACGACTATTTCCAGAACAACAAACTGAATGCCCGTTCGCTTCTTCAGCCCGAGCCTCAAGCGAACACCCTGCGGCAGAATCAATTCGGCTTCACGCTCGGTGGGCCGATTCGCAAGGACAAGACGTTCTTCTTCTCGAACTATGAAGGGCAGCGCCGGGGGGAATCTCCAACCTATCCCACGACATTGCTGAACAATATCGGCTTGATCAATGCATCAAAGGCCGCACTGGGACTCGCCCCGGAAAATCTCGGCGTGCTGAAAACGAAAGACAACGATTACGTTATTGGGAGGCTTGATCATCAATTGACCGCCCGTCAGCAATTCATGCTCAGGTACAACATGGAAGACGGGCGCGACATGAATCAACTCGTAGGCGCGACACTGGACGGTGGAGGTATTGGCGCCCCAAGCAGTGGACATCATGTATTCGTTAACGATCAGTCCCTGGTCGGCACGTTAACCTCGCAATTCGGAAGCAACATCGTCAACACGGCGCTCGGTCAATACGCCCGCCGGCGGTATAACTTCCCAGGCGCGACCGGTGAACCGAACCTCGACATCCCAAACGAGCTTCTTCTTGGCCACAATTTCGGTGTCCTGGACAGAATCTGGGAGACGCGGATTCAGGGCTCGGACTCCCTGTCGTGGGTCCGGGGACGACATGTCGTTCGATTCGGCGCCGATGTGAATCACGTTCGCAATTATGTGTTATGGCCTGGATTCACACCGATTCGCATCGTTCTTCCGGGCATCAACTGCCTTGTCGATTTCGCCAATTTCGTCACTCCCTCGGCGAGAATCCCCTCAAACTTCGCCGCCGGTCCATGTCCGATGGCGCTGCCTCCGAACGGAGCCGCCGGTCTATCGCCGTTTCCTGCGACGCCCGGGCCCAATCCCGCGGATCTGGCGAATGGGGTTCCGATCGCCTTTCAGTCTGCCCCGCTGGGAAACGCGGTGAACTTCACGCCTGGTGTGGTTGAGACGCTGCCCGTCAACGGCTGGCCGTCCGCTTATCTGCCGGAACAGGAGAAAAACTTTTCCGTTTCGCTGAATCATGGCTACTACGGATTCTTCGCGCAAGACCAGTGGAAGGTCACACGGAAGCTGACGTTCAATTACGGATTGCGCTACGACTTCGAATCCGGACTGTCGCAACAAATGGACGTCAGTCACAAAGGGTTTCAACCTCGCATTGGACTCGCCTATTCGCCTGACGAGAAAACAGTGATCCGCTCCGGCTTCGGCATTTTCAACGACCGGTACGCCCTTTCGTTCCTTTTCATCACTTATCCTCAGCGGCCGGCAATTCTCCCCAACGCGGATCTGCCGCCGAATCGTCGAGGTGCGGAGAGCGCGGTTTACCAGCTGAATCAGTACCCATACATTCCGATACCGGGCGTGCCCACGCCCGCGCAGATTGCACGGGATTTTCTGAGGACCGGGCAGGTTGTCTCGCACAGTGTCGTTGGCACGGCAACCGCGCCAACACCTGTCGGCTACAGCTACACGGACCGGCGTAGCCCGATTCCCTATTCTGAACAGGCAAACCTGGAAATCGATCGAGAGATCGCACGGGGACTAACTGTTGGAGCGGGTTATCTCTTTGTCACTGCCCATCATCTCTTGCGCTCGACGCTTGGAAATCTTTGTCCAGTTCAGGGAATTTCGACGGGCCCTTATCCATGCCCGCCGGCCGGTACACCGCCGCCGGGCTATCCCGCAGGCAAGAACTATTACAGCGGCATTCCGCGCTACCCTGCCGGTTTGATCTGCTGCAACGACCTCACCGGAAACTCGGTGTATCACGGCGGAACGCTGCAGGTCATCAAGAGGGGGCAGAACTTCAGCCTGAATGCGAACTACACGTTGTCTCACACCCTTGATGACGGAACCTTTGCGACATTTATCAGCGTTCCGGAAGATGTGTTTCGCAGAGGACTGGAAAGGGCGACGTCCAATCAGGATGCACGCCACAGACTTGTCAGTAACTTTAGCCTCACCGGTCCATCACACACGTTCATGAGGGATTTCATTCTCAGCAACATCGTGACGTTGCAAAGCCCGCGGCCCTTCACTCTCTTTGTGGGATTCGATGCCAACAACGATCTGATCCCTGCTGCGGATCGCGTGGGAAATCTATCGCGGAACACGTACAGGGGCGACAGCTACAAATCGTGGGACATCCGTCTTGCGCGTACCTTCCGTCTGCCGCAGGAGAAAGGCAGGCTGGAACTTGCGGTGGACGCATTCAACGTGTTGAACCGTCCTAATGTCGACGAAGTTGTCGGAGTTTACGGCACCTACAACATTTGCGGCGGCCAGTTGCCGCACCGATACAAGGACGCGGCCAGCGTGGCGATCCAATCCGGCCAGGTCACGGGTTGTCCCCTTGCCGGGCCTCCTGAGCCGAATCCGCTGTTCGGAACACCCCGCACGGTCTTTAATCCGCGCCAGCTGCAATTGTCTGCAAAAGTGTCCTTCTGATCACGCGCGATGGGACGCCGTTGACAACGGCGTCCCATCGCCATCCAATGGAATAGAAAAGCCATGGCAAAGACCACTGAAACACCTGTGCTCATTGTTGGGGGCGGCGCTGTCGGCAGCGTTCTGTCGATGGAACTCGCACGCCGCGGTGTTGAGTATCGGTGCATCGATCGCATGCCCGGACCCGGCGCGGAATCTCGCGCGATTGCAATGCATGCCCGCACCGTGGAGCTCTTTGACCTCGCGGATCCGGAACTGAGCCGGCGTGTGCTGGAACGCGATCTGTGGTGCAAAGGTTACGTGATGCATTTCGTCCGCGACGGAGAACGTTCGGAGGTCCGGCCAGGTTTGGATTACACGACAGTCGATTCCCGGTACAACTGCATCTTCTCGCATTCGCAAAGTGAAACGGAAACGTTCGTCCGCGATTACACTCAATCTCATTTCGGCCGCACCATTGAATACAACACGGCGTTTCAAGACTTGACGCTCGACTCTGATGGAGTGACAGCGCGCGTCACGCATGCCGACCGCGATGAGGAAGAAGAGATCATTCGCTGCCAGTATCTGGTCGCCGCAGATGGCATTAATTCACGAGTGCGCCGAGGTCTGGGCATGTCGGTCAAAGGTAGAGACTACCAGGGAAGTTTTTTTCAAAACCTCGATATCTACCTGAATGGGTTTCCGGACTCGCGCGAATACTTTCACTACTGTGTCAGCACTGACCACTTCCTGATGGTGGCCCCGCTGCCCGGCGGCCACTTCCGTTTGCTCTTAAGCGACCGCGGCGAAGCGGCAGATCCCTCTCTCACGCCGCAACAAGCGTTCATGCGCTTGCTGGAACAACACTTTGATGGCGTCACAATGGGCGATGTCGTCTGGCACTCGCGGTGGGAAACATGGGTCCGTCTCGCCGACACGTTCCGGCAAGGCAACGTCTTTCTGGCGGGCGACGCGGCGCACGTACATTCGACCACGGGCGGTCAAGGCATGAACTGTTGCATGCAGGACGCGTTCAATCTTGGATGGAAACTTGCGATGGTTTTGAATGGCAATGCGCAACCGGGACTACTGGATACCTATGAAGCCGAACGCCGTCCCGTAGCCGAGCAGGTCATATGGGCCGCATCTTCGTTGCACGATATTTTCATGACGCACGGCAAAGACATCGCCCAACGAAAACAAACGATGTTCGACCCTGCGTACAAGGAGAAGGTCGTCAACTATTGCTCGGGTGTGGCCTACAACTATAGAGACGCTATTGAAAAACCCGACACTCTCACGCCATTGGACGGCCCGCAGATAGGCGATCGGGCTCCCGATATCGATTTCGAGGGGGGCGGCACCCTGTTCGATCGCCTTCGGCATCCTTACTTCACGCTGTTGGCGATGCCGGGCCGCGAGGCAAGCTCCCCGTTTCTATCGGAGTTGCAAGATCGCTACAAGAAGACGATCGCCGTCGAAATGTTGCCGGCTTCCGAAGCATTGGCACAACGGTACGGAACTGCCGACGGAAGACTTATCCTTGTGCGTCCCGACGGGTACATTGCATTCCAATGCCTGCAGCAGGAGTCAGAACTCCTGGAAGAGGCTCTTGGGCGGCTCTTGACCACGGCCAAGCCGGGGCCACGCGATTAACTTATCGCGCTATCGAAGACGAGGTTGCTGACCGCGGCATGTCGTGTCCTGTCTTCACAAAATGCCACAAGATCGCCGAACTCAGGACAATCACCAGAATCATGATCGCGGCGCGTTTCAGGTTAAGCGCCGGTGTTTGTGAAAACTGATATACCGCAGCTAATGTCAGCACTAGTAGAACGATGGCGAGTTCCGTTGGTCTCAGTCCGATCATGTTGCCTTCGTTGTATTTCGAGCATCTTACAATGGCTGGAAGCTGGGAAGCCAACAGTGCGAAAGTGGCCGTAACAAAAAAGAAGTGGTGAGGTAGGCTGATCCCGAAAGATCTTGAGAAGTGGAGCGGCCCGATGCGCCGTCAGGTGACTTATACGAGCCGCTCATTTGTGTTACACCTACCGTATCGGCGGCTTTTTGAAAGACTTTATGACGAATGTCTGACAAATTTTTCGTTTGATTACAATCTACTGCGCCGCGTTCGTCGCCATGCCGGACGTAATATACTAGCCTGCACGGAGAACGCGTTTCATGCCTCAGGAAACTTGCCCCAAATGCCACGGTGTGGGCTACCGACATATCGAAGAAGTGGAAGGAGTGGTCCGGTGTGACTGCCAGAACGAAAACCGTCCGGAGCGGTTGCTGCGCGCGGCATCTATCCCGAGAAAATATGCCGACTGCAGCCTCGACAACTATGTAACGCCGCCGGACAATCCGTTCATCCAGTTTGCTCATGTCAAAGCCACCGGATATGTCGAGCAATACTTCACGCAGGCGACTCCGAAAGGACTGCTGTTTCAGGGACCTCCAGGGCTCGGGAAAACCCACCTCGCGGTAGGAATCATCAAGAAGCTGATTGAGTTGAAATCGATCACGGCTTATTTCTGCAATTTCGCCGCGGAGTTGCAAAAAATCCGCGATTCCATGAGCACGTCCAAGACTCTCGTGTTGCCGCGGCTTGTTTATGAAGCAGAACTCGTCATTCTTGATGACTTCGGGGTCCAACGCTGGTCAAGCTGGGTGCAGGATCAAATGTCCAACGTGATCAGCAACCGTTATGACAATGGCCGCGCCACCATCATTACGACGAATCTTTCCGACAAGCCCTCTGAGGAGCGGCAGGCTCTTCAGATTGCGAATCTCAAGAAGCTTGGTGTCATGGATCATCAAGGTCAGATTGATGTGTTTCAAAAGGGACGCCTCGAGGAAATCGGAATTCGCTTTACCGCGGTCCGCGATGAACCCGAGACATTGGAAGATCAGCTCGGCGACAGACTAAGATCCCGCCTTTACGAAATGTGCGATGCCGTCCCCGTTTACGGAATGGACTACCGCAGGCAGGAAGCCGAAAGACGCCGGGGCCGCGATCTTCGGAGATGAACCCTTTAAACTGCTGCGATCGGTAAAGAAAAAGCCGGGATTGCTCCCGGCTTTTTGCTTGTTGATGAGCCGTGCTGGACTCGAACCGGCGACCCTCTCATTAAAAGTGAGATGCTCTACCAACTGAGCTAACGGCCCAACAGAACCAAAGAAGTTTAACACACGGAGCGGGACGGTTTAGGGGCGAGAGTTACTTGCCGCCGAAGGGTTTTCGGATCAGTGCGCGGGCGTCGCTTTTGAGGCCGGGTTCGCAATTGAGATTGAGGACGGCGCGGTAGTGTTCCAGCGCTTCGTTGCGTTTGTTCGATGTGTCGAGCATGCGGCCGATCCAAAGATGCGAGTTCGCCTTCTCGTTGGGTGTGGCGTTCGTGGATTTCGTGACGATGTCAAACGTTGCGAGAGCGTCTCCGAACTTCTGCGCTTGAAACTGCGCATTCGCGAGTTCGTAGTAAAGTTTCTCGAGGCGCATGCGGTCATAGCCGTCTTTCTTTGCGCGCTGCTTCTCGATGATTTGCGCATAAGTCTGGGCGGCGAGGTCCCACTTCTTCTCTTTGCCGTAAAGCCCGGCTTTCGTCATGTCGAACATAAAGTTCCGGGGAAACTTCGCGTGAAGTTCGTCCAGCAGTTTTCGGGCTTTGTCGAATTGCCATTCACGTCCGTAAACAACGACCAGGAGCATTTTCGAATCGGTCACCGCGCGTGAGCCCTTCATGGCGGCGAGTTCGATGTCCTTGATGCCTCCAGCTTTGTCTCCGCTGCCCAACCCGACAGTCCACACGATCATTTTCGCAATGCGTGACAAGCTGCCGACCGCATAGTTGTAAATGCCCACGGCGGCCCTTGCGTCGTGGAAGTTCGGATCCATCGCAAGCACTTTTTGATGCTCATCTCGCGCGGTCTTCGCGCGCTGAGCTGCCCTGAGCCACGCGCGGCGAATTGTCGCCTCGAAGCTGCCGAGGCTGGCGTAGCTCACCCCCAGGGAATAGTGCGCATTGATATTCTTAGGGTCCTTTTTCAGGACAGCATCGGATAATGAAATGGCCTTATCGATCGCGGCGCGGAACTGTTTCTCTTCCTCTTCGAATCCGGTGTCGTCGGAATCCTCGGTTCCAAAGCGATCCTTCTGTCCGAAGGTTTCCATGTTGAGCTTCTGCTGGCTGTAGAGAATCTTGAGCCAGTAAGTCGTGGCGAGACTGTTCCAGTAGTCCGGATTGTTTGGATACTTTGTGGTGAGGCTTCGAAACGCAGCCTCGGCTTCGGGAAAATCGAGGTTGTAAAGATGATTTGAGGCCTCGTTGTACAGACGTTCCGCTTCGGGCGGTTGTTGTTGGGCGAAGGCACAGACGGAGAGCGAGAGCAGCACTATCAGAAGTCCGCGAATTTTTGTTCGTCTGACCACCCCCACTCCCTCGCTCACCTGTTCCATCTTACTACCTGAGCACTTTAGACGCCGCGAAGAGCCACGTAGCGTAAGAGAAAAAAACGGGTAAGCTGTACGTGACCCGGCGTACCTTTGTCACCCCTGCGGAAACCACACATAAGAGGATAGGCTATCAACCCAAGGCCGGTGCGGCATTCCATCTTAATTATCAATAAAATCAACAACGTAATAATGAAAACTGAAAAATACTCCTGAGGGTCGTCCGAGGCTGGGCGGCCGGCAATTCGCATCGGCGCTATCGCCACGGAGCTATTGCTGTTTGCCGCCCACCGACAGCAATTCCGCGCGAAGCTCTTCGAGGTGGTCTTCCTCTTCCTTTGCGAAATCGAGGAAGGCCTTGCGCCCATTCGCGTCCGTCAACTGTTCGGCGAAAGTCTGGAAGAAGTCGTGAGAGCGCCGTTCGAGATCCATGGCGATGTTGAGCGCTTCAATCTCGGAGGTCTCGTCTTTCACTTGCAGTCGCATCAACTCCTTTTGCGGGAAGATCTCCTGCGCGATCTTGCGGCTGACCGGCAAACGGGTTGGTTCGCGTTTCAACCATTCGTGTTCGGCAAGCAGGGTGCGATGTTCAGCCTGAAGGCGTCGAAGATGGTCAGACTCTTCCGCGGCAAGGCGCTGGAACATCTGCCGGCCGGAGTCGTTCTTGGTTTTCTTCGAGGCGTTTGTATAAAAGGTATATCCCAGCCGTTCAACGGCGAGCGTCAATTCCAGAGCGTCGCGGACCGCTGTCTTTTCCAGCCGGATGCGCTCGGAAACATTCGAGGATTTTTCGTTCTTTTTCTGACAGGCCTTGCAAGTGCCGAAGATCATGTAACGGCTGTAGCGCTCGGTGAAGCCTTCCTGTTCAGTTACATTTCGAATCAAACCCTCCACACGCGGCGAGGGAAATTCGGTAGTTCGTTTGCACGTGTTGCAAATGAAATGCAGATGGTTGGGTTCATTCACGACAGCTTCGTATCGGGTCATGCCCGCAAGCTTCGATTGCCGGATCATTCCGGCGGCCAGGAGGATCTTCAAAGTCCGGTAAATCGTCGCGATGCCAATGCGGTGGCCCTTGGCCAAAAGCAGATCGCGAATTTCTTCAACCGAGGGATGACCTTTCGAATGTGTCAGAAGTCCCCAGATCAACTCGCGCTGCGACGTTTTCTTCAGCTTCTTGCGGGTCAGCAGATCCTGGAACTCTTTGCGCGGCTTCATCGGCCCCGATTATACTAGCTGTCGATGAAAAAGATTCTCATCCTGCTGTCGGCAGCACTTCTCGCTGGCTGTATCAACACCAGCAAGTCGAACATTCCGCTTCGAGTCCTTCAGGACGCTCCCGAATTTCAGCTCAAGAATGTGCGTGGCGGAGCGCCGCTAAACTCCAAAGACTTTAAGGGCAAGGTCGTCGTGGTGGATTTTTGGGCCACCTGGTGCGCGCCGTGCAAGGCAGAGATTCCGGAGTTCAACAGACTGCGCGAGAAATACAAGGACCGCGGCGTAGAGTTTGTCGGCGTAACGTTCGACTCCGAAAGCACAATTGAAGGCGTGCAACCTTACGTTAAGGACCTCGAGATTCAATATCCCGTCGGGATGGGCAATGACTCCGTGGACGCCGGCTTCGGCGGACATACCGGGTATCCCACGACATTTCTCGTCGGCAAGGACTGGAAGGTCTACCGGAAAGTCTTTGGCGGTAGCCAGAAAACCGTGAGCGGTCTGGAAAAAGACATCAATGACCTGTTGGCCCGATCCGCCGATTAGCTTCCAGGGCTAACCCCGCAAATTAAGCTGACTCAGAACGGCAATTGCACGTCGAAGACGAGAAACTTCGACATGAACTCGCCCAGCAGCAACACAATCACGGCTACATAAAGTAAACCCGTAGCGGCCTGAGTGTGCTTGATCTGCACGGTACTGTGAATCATCACTGCCAGAATGATCGGGGCGATGATGCCGCAGATCAGCCGCGTCCAGAAAAAGAGACCTGGAAACAAACTCACCATCAACACCGAGAGCACCGTCTTCAAGGACAAGGATGGCTCCAGCTTGATCAGTCCCAGTGTGACCACAACGGAAATCATGCGCAGCAGTACGGTTCCCATCAAAACCTTCGTCAACTTCATCAAATGGTCTATCGAAAGTTTGGGAATCACCAGATACCAGTGACCGAAAACCATTGCCAGCAAAACCGTGCCCAGGATCGCTGCTGCGGCAAGGTTATTGAAAACCAGCAGCCAGTGCTGAATTCCCGCGATGTTCAAGAGTTGATTGAATGCGAGCGAATCCCAGACGATAGATCCCAGCCCTGTCGCGACCGCTGCAATCAACAGCCCCAAGCCGGCATCGAACTTGTCGAGATTCATCACGCGGTTATAGAGAATTGTCAGGATGATCGACACGAGGAGCAGAACAACAGCGCCATAGCCGGTGCGGAATGGTGACGGGAAAAAGAAATCAAATGCCAGCGGCACTCCCATCAGGATGCCGGCTGTCAGACTCGCAAACTTGAAAAAACCGCTCCCGATGCGGCGGGCATCCAAAAACAGAAGCGCCAGCATCATGCCCACACCGAGTTGGGAAAACATGAAAAAGAAAGTGGAAGGAACCATGCGTTAAAACATCCCTGCGTATTCAGCTGCCGACCGGGCCACAGAAGCAGCGTCTGCCGACCGGTCAACCAGCACAAAGAACTTCCAGAGTGCCTTGTGCTTGTCCTTCAGTATACGGATTTCTTCGCTATTACTTCCCGAGAGAGGCAAAACCTTTCCGCCTTCCATCCGTACCAGGACGTCCGCTTCAGGCAACGCCATTCCAAAGGACGGGCAATAGACGATCACCTGATGCGGTTCCAAACCGGCCGCGCGCGCCAGGGTGCACTCGGCTTCCTCGCGTTGGCGCGGATCGCTGTGGAATCTTTCGACGATCGCGCGGCGCCTTGGTTCGCCGATATCCACCGTCAGCGTGTAGCACGGACGGTAAAGCTCACGTCGATCGATCCTGTCGAGCAGATGCAAGATCGCCTTGTTCCTGGCGAACCGCTGCCGCAACGTGAATTGCAATGTTTCATCCTTCAGCGTGCGCAATTCCGCCGGCTGGAAACCGTCCTGGAGTGCCAGTTCGACGGCCTTCGAAATCATGGCGCCCGACGCGATCTTCGTATGGTGGTAGTACACGCGCTCAGAGAGCGTGTAACGGATCCGCAACAGGTTCACCAGCTCTGAAAGCGCATCGCGCCGCAACACGCCGCGCTTCTCCAGGTTCATGACCAGCCGGCCATTCTCGACAACGAAGGATTCGAAGATGCGGGCGTCGTAGTACTGCGAAAGGCCCGTGAAGTACGTGTCGCGGCGCAGGTAGTCGAGCAGATCGGCGCTGATTGAACCTCCGGTGATATCCGCAACCAGCGATCCCGGCTGCGTCAGGGCATCAACGACGGCTTTTTGAATGCCCTCGCGCTGCAGAATTCGTCCAATACTTCCGGCTTCCAGAAATTGATGAACGCGTTCCTGATCCTTGTCATGGCGCGGCAACACACGCCGTTCGTCTTCGAGCGTGTGACCAAAAGGGATATGCGTGATGTCGTGCAGCAGCGCAGCGACCCGTGCCACTTGCTGATCATCGGCACTTAATGCATCAGAGCGGCGTACTGCCTCTACCAGCCGACGCGCCATCCACGACGTCCCGAGCGAATGCTCGAACCGTGTGTGGAGTGCCGACGGAAACACCAAATACGCCGTTCCCAGCTGCTTAATGCCCCGAAGACGCTGAAATTCCGGGGTATCGATGATCTCCACCTCAAGCGGACCGAGCTGGATGTCTCCATGGACGGCATCACGAATCAGCTTCCCATTCATAACGAGATATTGTCCTATGGGTCACGCTTCTGTTAGGCTTTTTTGCGCCGTTGTTGGGACGTCGTCCAACGGTAGGACCGCAGACTCTGGATCTGCTTATCGGGGTTCGAATCCCTGCGTCCCAGTTAGCTTTGAAATCATTAGGTTGCGGAGAGCGGGGACTTCCCCGCTTTTCGTATTTAGGGCGCGTGTGGGGACTTTTGTGGGGAACTCAACGGTGCGCATCACGCAGATTCTCCGTCAGGCTACTGTCTAGTTTGAATTCAGGTAGCTGCTTCGCGGGAGCAATCGCCATTCGACAGACCCTACGGGCAAGTATTCAAGTTTTGTTATTGTGCCGATCACCCGGTGCATTTTGCCGCAGAAGCATGGGAAGTCCATGCTGCCCGCGTCATCCTTCAGGATCGCTCGCCATTCGACACCACAGGTACACTTCCACCAAACGCGGTCAGACATCAATTTATTCCTGTGTTGTTTGAGATGAATCGAGGGGAGGGATCCATAGCTTCACATCGAAGCCAGCGCGTTTCGCCATTTCAACAAACTGCGTAACCCAATTGTGGCAGTGCGAGCAGTCGGCAAGGTGGGTACTCTCTTGGTAGTCGAATCCTTGGTTGTCGCGAATCAATCGCCAGACCCTATTCGCTTCCAAATGTTGATCTGGCATTCATTCCACAACCCGCCTCAGAAAATCGCCCACAGGGGTCGGTTCAGAAAGACTATCTAAGCGAAACTCTGATGTCGAGGGACTATCGTCCTACGATATGTTCGGTCGATACCTTATGTCATTCGGTTTCTGAATTTCCACTCGCGCAAATCCGCCTCCATGAGATCCACCGATCCAGCGTGCGCAACTGGAATAATCTCGGGGACAATTTGCCGCCACTGTGGTCGCTGCCGTTAGGCACACAGTAGTCCCCGCCCGGTCCCTTAACAATTCGGCTGACCTTCGTCTAAGATGTCTTCGGGAGGATCGACATGAAGGTCCGTGTTTGTTTAGTTCTGCTGATTATGTTCTCTTTAACCGCGCTTGCGGAGAGAACGCGCCTCGCATCCAAAGCAAAATCAAGCCCGGATGTGGACGTGAAAGAGGGGCGCGAAGCTGCAGCTGAGATTGAAAAGAAGATCAAGCTGATCAATAACGCGGATGCGGGCAGTTATCTTTCCAACTTAGGCCAAAAACTGGCATCGAAAGCAGCCAACCCGGCGAACTTCAAATTCACATTCAAGTTAGTTGACGACAAAGAGATCAACGCGTTCGCGCTACCGGGTGGCCCGATGTACGTGAACCGGGGCGCGATCGAAGCGGCAGACAACGAAGCACAAATCGCAGGCGTCATGGGACACGAGATGGGTCACGTCCTGTTGCGTCATGGTATTGCTCAGGCTGAAAAGAGTCAGAAGTTCGGGATCGTTTCCGGAATTATCGGCGCAGTCGCCGGAAAAAGCACAGCCGGTCAGATTATCGGCGGAGTCGGTAACGCCGCACTGGGTGTGAAGTTCCTCAGCTACTCGCGCGAGGCGGAGTCGGAAGCCGACCTCATCGGCACCCAACTCCTCTACGACAATGGCTACGATCCGCACGCGATGGCGGACTTCTTCGACAAACTTGCAAAAGAGCACAAAGGATCCAAGCTTGAACAGTTCTTCAGTGATCACCCGATCCCGGAAAACCGCGTCGCGAAGGTGAACGACGAAATCAAGCGCATCGGGCCGACGCTCACGAATCCCAAAGCAGACTCGGCAGACTTTCAGCGCGTCAAGAAGCTTCTCCTCGGAATGCCGGAACCTAAAAAGGCCACGCCAACCCGCGGGGCGGGTGCAGCGCCGGCAAATCAAACTGCGCCGGCCATACCCGCTGCCCCTTCGGCCCAGATGACAGACTACCGAGTTGGCGGGATTCAGCTTACGCATCCGAACAACTGGAAGCCGATCGTTAATGGCGACTCGCTGACACTGGCGCCTGATGGTGGGATCACACAAAAGGGAGATCTGGGCTACGGCATGATCATCAACTCGACGGCAGTGCAGAACGTGCGCAGCCTCGATCAGGTCACCGATCAATTCATCGCGGGACTGCAGCGCGACAATCCGTCGATGAAAGTGACGCGATCACGCCAACCCACGCGAGTGGACGGTTTGCCGGCACAGCTGACAGAGCTGACCAGCGATAGTCCGTTTGGCGGTCAGGAGACCGACGTCGTGATCACGCTGCTGCGTACGAACACGCAATTGCAGTACTTCGTCCTGGTCGTTCCGGCGAAAGACATGCCGCAGTACAACCGCACGTTTCAGAACATTTTGAATTCGGTCAAGTTTCGATAGCGATCGTCGCCCTTACGCCGGCTTATAGCGTTTGCCGTTCATCACGACAGCAAACGGGAAAAGCTTTTGCTTGCCCGGGCGTTTAGCGTGGAGATTGTCTTCGAATTCAAAGTTCCCAGTGCGCAGTTCAAGAATCGTGACATCGGCAATCGAACCCACCTTCAGCGTGCCCAGGCCTTTCAACGCTGGTATTGCATTTGCGGAGTTGAGAGTGCCTCGCGCGATCACCTGGTCGAGCGGCATGCCCAGCATGAGGAATTTCGAGAGGACGTTGGGGAAATCGAAAACCTGGTCCGTAAGGCCTGCCCCGTTCAAATCGCTGGAGATCGTATCGGGAACGAATCCCTGTTGTAGCGCTTTTTCGGCGACATCCCAGGTGATGTGACCGTTTCTGCCGTTACCCACATCAAACAACACCCCGCGGCGGCGCGCTTCGACGACAGCTGGCAGAAGCTTCCCGTTGTCGTCGAGAATGCCGTTAGGCGGCGGCGCATACATGTGGGAAACGATGTCGCCTGCCTTCATGAGTTTTAGGATTTCCGGAAGCGTGGACACCGTGTCTCCCATGTGGATCATGACGGGAATGTTGAAAGGCTTCGTGATTTCGTGGGCAAGGCGAAGTCCGTCCAGATCGTTCTGTCCGGCAATTTGTTTCGACAGCCGTGCCTTTACTCCGACGATCACATCACGGTGATGGCGAATTGCATCGCGCGCGGCCTCGACATCAACAGTCTTCAAATCGGTTAATTCGCCGGGTCCTTCCGTCACATTCCCCAGCTTCGACACATTGATCAACACGCGGACACGATTCGGCGCTTTCGCCGCGACAGTCAACATATCCTGGATGCCGGTGGCGCCGCGCGACCCACCATCCACGACAGTTGTCACTCCGGCCGCAAGACATTTCTCGGGCGGTAGCTCGTTGGGCCGCGGGTGCGCATGGATATCAATGAGCCCGGGCGTAACCAGTTTTCCGGTCGCGTCCAATACCTCCGTCGCGTCGGAGGCCGGAATGTTGGCTTGTATCGCTGCAATCTTTCCATTACGCACCGCAATGTCGGTCGTCCGATCGTATTTCTGCCCGACATCGATGACGCGCCCGCCCTTCACCAGAAGGTCATACTTCGCCGGCGGCATTGCCGGCAACCGCACGGCAGCAGCCGACAGAAGCGCTGAGGAATACAAAAAATCACGTCTGTTCATATGGGCCATGGACTTTACAACAGAACGAGCAGATTGGAGTTGCCGTTGGTGCGGCTAAGGAATCTTTACCAAAGCATCCTCGGCACGCACATTGATTCTTTGCAGGACCGTGCCATTGCTTGTGGCGACTTGAAGCTTATGTATTCCGGGCTTGATGTCGCGAAATTCGGCGAGCCCATCGGGTCCGATCGATGAACGTCCCACGATCACTCCTTGAAGGTCCATCAGCAGTGCAACGCCTCCTGCGCCGGCCGGCGTTATCGAAGCGCTCACGATTAAACCGCCGGGATGCGAAGCGTCAGTGGCAGTGACCTGCACGCGGACAACTTTCAGATTGTTGGAATTATTGGTGTAGGAGCGCGGAGAGTCGGATTCACGCAGCAAGCGGAAATCAAGGTTTGAGACTCGTAGTGTTGGCTGAATGGTGAGCAATCTCGCGCTGTCGAGTGCGGAAACCCCGGGGTAATACGTAGGAGAACTCAGAGGCCCCGCGAGAACGTAGTAGCGGCCTTGAGGAACGTTTTCGAGTGAATACCGGCCATCCTTGTCCGTCGTCGTGATGGCCGCCAACACTGGTGAGGCCGCAGCCTCCGCCGGCGAATCCGCCGCTGCCTGAACCGCAATCCGCACGTCTGCGGCGGGGCGTCCATCAAGCTGCAGAACGCGGCCGGTAACGATGTCGGTCGGGCCTGGGGTGACCACTCCCTGCAGCAACATCATGAGTAGAAGGGACATGGCTGTTTATAGACGCGCGTAGGCGCCTATCGTATGCGAGCTTTTCCCGATACGAGGCTATAAATCTTCACGAGATTGCTGACACCGCGGATCTGCACATCGCGGGAATCGACGAACTCGACCGCCTTGCTGCCACCGAGCGCCTCGCGGACCGCGTCGGAAACAATAATGGTTTCCGGCTGGGCGTAACCGCAAAGACGGGCGGCCAGGTTCACATTTGGTCCGATTGCGGAATGATCCAAATGTTGCCGCGAGCCGATATTACCAACGACGACGCGGCCGGTGTGAATGCCGATGCCGATCGGAAACTTCTCCGAGGGCCTTCCCTTCGAACGCGTCGCCTCTTCCATCACACTCAAAGCGCATAAGCAGCACTGCTCGACCATGTCGGGGCCATCGAAGATCGCCATCAGACCGTCTCCGTTAAACTTATCGACATAGCCGCCGAATCGATAGACCGTATCGATCTGAGCGCTCAAGTGACTGCTCAATGAAGCAAAGAGCTCGACGGGATCCATCGTTTCCGACAAGGCAGTGAATCCGCGGATATCGGTAAAACAGATCGAAACCAGACGCTCTTCCGGAGTCGGGATCTTTCCAGTCTCCGAATATTCCTCGGCCAGGCTGGCGACTCGCGGCGAAAGATATCGCTTCATCATCTGGCGTGCGCGTTCGAGCTTGTTGAAGTAGTCGGTTTTCTGGAGATGGATTCGCAGGCGAGTCAGAAGCGCCACGAGATTCATCGGCTTCAGGATGAAGTCATCCGCGCCGGCGCTGAAGGCGTTTACCAGGATCTCCGGGGACTCGTTGCCGGTGATGCAGATAATCGGAGTCCGATCGTACATTTCCATCGAACGGATACTCCGACACAGATCGATGCCGCTATCACCGCGGATTTCGATGTCCACGATGAACGCATCGACAGGATTTTCCCGAGCGAGTTTAAGCAGCCCTGCGGAATCAGAAGCGGTCAGGACTGAAAAATTTTCTGTTTGAAGGAATGCACTGATGACGTCACGGATGGCGGCCTCGTCGTCAACAACTGCAATATGTCCGGCCATGCAGCAAGCATCATACGACATCTCTTCTCTTTGGCCGATCTCGTTTAGACTATTCCAGTGACGACGAAGACCGTACTGGAACCCGAGATCGCCGTAGGGACCAGGACAGAGCGCGAGAAGCTCTACCATCTCATCATCCTGAACGACGAAGATCATACAATCGACTATGTCGTGGAGATGCTTCAGGCCGTGGTCGGCCTTTCGGTTCCTGCGGCTATGTCGTGCACGATGGAAGCCGACCAGACAGGCAGCAGCATCGTCTATACATGTGCGTTGGAAGAAGCGGAGCAAAAACGCGATCTGATCCACGCCTACGGGCCCGACTGGAGGCTGCCGCGCAGCCAGGGTTCCGTTACAGCGCTCGTCGAACCCGCTGCCGTTTAATTTTTTTATAGGAGAATTCATGTCAACGTTGGAACCAATCAATTTCACAAGGGGTGTCCCCGCCAACGAATCGTTTCCCCTCGTAGAATTACGAGATGCCACAGACGCCGTTTTGAAGTCCCATGGCGCCGCGATCATGCAATACGGACCCGCTGCCGGGTTCGCGCCGTTGCGCGAATGGCTCGGAGAATGGCAAGGCGTAAAGCCGGAACAGGTGCTCACCGGGAACGGCTCTCTCGAACTCGTCGAATTTCTGTGCCGCTCCATGATTAAGCCTGGCGACGTGGTCTTTACGGAATCCCCGACATACGATCGCAGCATTCTGATCTTTAAACGCCACGGGGCCGTAGTGACGGGCATTCCACTCGAGAATGACGGGCCGAACATTTCCGCGCTTGAAGCGGCGCTCCAGAAAGCGGTTCCAAAGTTTTTCTACGTCATCGCTGACTTTCAGAATCCCGCAGGAGCGACCTGTTCCGCAGAAAAGCGGAAACAAATTGCCGAGCTCGCACAGAAGCACAACTTCATCATCCTTGAAGATGCGCCTTACCGCATGCTGCGTTACCGCGGGACGGATGTGCCCACCCTGTTCTCAATGGCTCCCGATCGCACACTTCACATGAGTTCGTTTACCAAACTGATCTCCCCGGGAGTACGGCTGGGCTTCATGATCGGCGATGCGGCGAAGATTGCTGCCGTCGGTAAAGTCGCAGAAGAAACCTACATTTCTCCCGGATACTTCGCGCACGGCGTCACCTGGGAATGGTGCCGGCGAGGCCTGCTGATGCCCCAGATCGAACGATTGAAGGCGTTATATGGACCGCGATTGAACGCCTGTCTCGACGCCATCACGAAAGAAATGCCGGACGCAAAGGCAACAAGACCGGATGGCGGATTTTTTATTTCACTCACCTTGCCCGAAGGCACATCGACAACCGACGTTCGCACTGCAGCGGCGAAGAGGAATCTGAACCTTGCGGATGGCCTCGCCTTCTTTCCGAATGGTGGCGGCGAAAGATTCCTGCGCCTGCCCTTCTGTGCTTTGACTCCGGCGCAAATTTCCGAAGGCGTTAAGCGACTGGCCGACGTCGTGAAGGAAGTTCGAAAATAACTTATCTCCGCCGGTTACGCCGATTGGTCCAACGAACCACGGCGTCGCCGGCAGCGCCGTCTAATCATCGAGAATCATGAGATCCATTTGGAGCTTCGCGCGCGGCTCAACCTTTACCGGCAATCCTTTTCCGCGATACCGATCCATGAATGAAGGGTCCATCAATGCGCCATCGTACACATCAGACCATGCGTAGATCAGGTAGTCGCCCGGAATAATATCTGTCAGTTCAAACGTGCCGTTTGGGGCGCTCTGCTCAAGCCGATAGGTGTTGTGGCGGTCGGTGCGTGTTTCGAGCAGGCCCTGAGGAACGAGTGCGACGCTGGCTTGAACTGTGGCGCGGCCTCGGCGGTCCGTCACCTTTCCTGACAACGACCCCGCATCCCCTTTTACACGGACTTCGATCTCAGGCGTCGTCTCGGTGACGTTCAAACCCGTGCGCAAGAGATCGCGATCCTGGTCCATCACGCTGGCCACGTAATGACCTTTCGGAATCTCGAAAGCGCCTGAGAACTGGTAAGGCCCACTCAATAGTCCCCGAATGTTGAACGTGCCATTCTTCTGCGAAAAGCCACTTTCCGGACCTACGCCGTAGAATTCAATCTCCGCGCCGTTCATCGGTTGAGTGGCGCCAGTTGCCGTTTCGAGCAGAACGCGTCCTTTGATTTGCGCTTCCAGTCTTGCAACGATGAAATCAACATCCACATCGTTGCCCGAGTAATCCACCCGGGCATAGCCGGCCATATTTCCCGATGGCGGTACGAGGAACGCGGTGTGCAATACATACGAACCGATAAATGGCGGATAGAACAATCGATCCACTCCGGGCACGACGGAACTGCGATCATTCATGTACAGCAGTTGGGACTGTGAGCTGCCGTCGACGTCCCAGCCCAGAGGCACAACGCGGATTCGACTCGCCAGCTCGCCTGGGAGTGGAGAACTCGTAGCGTTCCGGATGTGGACACGAATGGCACCTTTCATTCGCGGACGAAGCGTCAGGTCCAGCAGATGTGTTTCTTCTTCGGGCCGCACTTCGATGCGTTGAGCGCGCGCGATTTCGATTTCACCCGGATAGAGCGTCACACCGTCCGTAATATTCCCTTGTGGCGGACCCGCTTGCACAAAATACATTCCCGATGGAACGCCGAAAAAACGAAACTCGCCTTTGTCGTTCGTCGTTTGGGAACCCAGAGAACTTACTCCGGCAGGCTCGCGTTGAAATTCATGGTAGACGGAACGGGAAACCTGCACGAGGCCGCCGGTAACCGGCCTGCCGCTCGAGTCGAGCAACCGCCCGCTCAATGTGCCGGTGCCCTGCATGCGAAGGATCAGGTCGGATCGTAACTCTCCAGGCGCAATCATGATTCGCCGTGCGCCCCAGCGCGCGCTGTTCGCCAGAACATATCCATCTTTCCGGACTGTTAACATCCAGTCCCCCGGCGGCACCTCTTCGAAACGAAAACGGCCGTCGGCTTCGGTCGTCACGGCGATGGGTGCCGTTCCTACATACATTGCGACTTCCGCACCTTTGACCGGTCTCCCCGTGCTGGTTTCGTAGACGTAACCCGTCACACTGGCAGGCCTCGCGGCCTGAAAAACGAATATCGCAAGAAGAAGGCTGAGTGCGAATTTCACGGGGCGGAATCCAGTGCGCTGAGGTCGAGTTTCACGACACCGGCGACGGGAAGGTCAATCGTGGTGCCTTTGCCGGCGAAGGCTTTCATGAAGGTATCGTTTCTGAAAGCCGCGGCCGGAGCATCCGTCCATGCATAGGCGGTATACGTACCGGGCGTGATGCCGTGGATATCAAACGCTCCATTCTGGTCCGTGTGCGTGCTTTGATACGCGCCATAATAGTCGACCCGCTGTTTCAACACACCTTCTGGAATCAGGGCCACAAAAGCGTTGTGTATGGGCTTGCCGCCGGCGTTCCTCACAGTGCCTTGCAGAACTGCCGCGCCCGTGCTCACGAGAACGTCCAGTTGCACTTCGCCTTTCTTTACGTCCATGTCCTGGGTCATTACATCGCGGGATCCCTGCAAGACCGCCTTGACGTAGGTGTCGGCAGGAAGATTTCGAACTGCACCGAGTTTGTATCGACCGGCATAGAGCATTGGCAGAGTGAGCATTCCCATAGGACCACTTCGAATGAAGTACGGAATCTCCGGACCGATCGCCACCTCCACGCCCTGCAATGGTATAGGCGCGCTACCATCATTTCTCTGCAGCAGCACACTGCCGCTCAAACTGCTTTCAGGCTTGCGAAGCATCACGTTCGACATCACGTCCGCGCCCGAATAGTTCATGCGTATTCTCGCAACGAGCGGTCCCTTGATAGTGGACCACGTCGCGGTGATGTCATACGTGCCGGGAATATCTGGACGGATCTCGTGATAGTTATTCACGATACGCTGTTCGACGAAGGGATAGTCCGAACCAATCCATCCCTGCGGTCTCACTTGCCAGCTACCGAATCCTTCCAACGGTTCGCCGGTTTGGTTAACAAGGCCAAGCCGAATCCAGCCGCGTGTTTCCTCAGGAATTTTGACGTCTTTGAGCAGCGTCTCCATTCCGGGCTTCACCTGGATGACAGTGGCCCTGGTGATCTCGCGGACTCCGGGATAAAGCATTGGAGTCGTGGCTTTGCCTCCTCGAAGTACACCTGCGACAGAGGGTTCGTGGGGAACAAAGCGAAGCGCATATTCCCCTGGATCCACGCCGATGAGGCGGAATTCGCCGCCGGCATTTGTCTCGACGAGCGTTTCCCGGGCAACCCCGCCACGATTCACCGGACTCCACTGCAATCGTCCCAAGAGGTAACGGTTTTGAAGAAGCTGCACTTCCACGCGGTTCATTGGCGAACCGTCGACGCCGACGACACGTCCGGAAATTGTGCCCGCAGGTTGAAGATGAAAAACGACCTGTGAAAGTTTCTGACCTTCAGTCAAACGAAATGGGTAGCCGGAAGTGTCGAGCCGGCCGGGAACCACGTATCCATCCCGCACGAGTGCGACAAAGTGCCGACCCGCGGGGAGTCCCTGCAGAACGAAATGCCCATCGGCGTCGGTCGTGGTCTGGATCGGCGATTCATTCGAAGAACGCACGAGAAAAACTTTAACGCTGGAAATCGGAACGTCGGTTCCCTGTTCCCGCACGGTGCCTTCAATAGAACCGCCCACAGCCGCGGATGGCTTCACATCAGAACTGTCATTCGTGGACTTGCCGGCACAGGAAATCAGAAGAAAGACGCACGCCAGCGCTGTAACCGATCGCATCAACATCGCGCGCAATGAACCCCTCCACGCGACGGATTATATGCGATGCTCTCCGGGGTATGGGACGACGGTTGCTGGCGAGCCTCATCAGCGCGGTATTGCTACTGTGGGCTGTTCCTGCATGGGCGGGAACGGTCGAGGTGCATCAATTAAGCACGTACCTGCTCGAAGTAAGCGGCGGCAACGGCCCGCACGCCTGGCACATTCGCTACGCCACGCGTTTCCGCCCGGCAGTTTTCGCGACGCTTGAAGATCGGGGAAACGTCGCGTGGTTCAGCCATTACAACTGGCTACGCCGCATCGACACCGAAAAAGGCATTGTCACCGGACGTTGGATGCTGCCCGGCCTCATCAAGAAACTTCAATTCCGGAATGGCAGGCTCCAGGCAACGGTCTCAAGCGGCAACAGCTACTTCAATCAAGGAATCATCGAGGTCATCGATTTTGATCCCGAGCACCCGCCGGAAGTGCAGGCCTTCAATTCGGAGTGGTCCCAAGCAGAAACGCTGGTGAAGTTCCGGGCCGATGGGAAAGTCGATCCCGCAGAGGCGGGAAAAGCTCTCACCGAACAACAGAACACCTATGAACGCGATCGATTCTCGCCCTGGTTCGGCGTGGCTCTGGCCGCGATCTACGATGCGCTGGACATAGCCGGCGGCGTGAAGCTGCTCGATGCAGCGACCAGTCTGAACACGGCGCACTATTCGGAATCTCTCGACATGGCGGCCGTTTTGGTCTGGTCTCATCTGGACTTCTCCCGTCGTGCGTTTGACCGCGGTTACGCCGGCATCTGGCAGCACGATCAGGATCCGCGATTGACGACCACCCCGATCATCGAGACACGTTTGCAACGAAACACGCCGGAGCTTGTGCAGCGCGAATTGATGGACCGCGTTTACAAGTTGAATCCCTGGATCTTTGGCGCAGAGAATGCGTGGCGCCTCTACGGAAACTTTCTCATAAATGCCGGCAACCGCGATGAAGGGGCGCTCTGGCTCGCCCGCGCGGACGAGGCGCACACGAACTGGCTGCTCGAAAGGCCCGATCGGCGCGAGTATGAATACCTCGCAAGTTCCCTGCTGGGCACAAGTTTTCTTGCAGGCGCGGTGCTTTATGGAGCCGTCCTCTTCATCCGATATCGCCCGCAACGCAAGGCTCGTCTTGAGGCTGAAAGGGCCGCCGGCGTTTCCAGACCAGGCTGTCTAAACGTCGAGTATTGGCGCAAGACGGAGCGCATCGCGTTTTTCTCCATGATTGCGGTGGCCTGGTTCGCCGACGGATATGCAAATGCATGCCTGCAGCTCAATGCTTCGCGGTCCATCGGTTTCTTTTCGCAGATGCAGGCGGGCGCATTGCTTGGGCCGAGTTCCATCGCGATGCTGGAAAACGATGTTCCCCAATCTCCAGAACGTGAGTTGTTTCTTGCGATGGCGCTCCAACGCAACAATCAACCCCGGGAGGCTGAGCGCCACTACCGCGCCGTCCCGCAATTCGCCGAAGCATGGAACAACCTCGGGGTGCTGCTCAAGAATGCAGGCGATGATGCCGGCAGTCGCGCGGCGTTCATGCGCGCGCTTGCCATTCGACCAGATTTTCCGGAAGCGGAATGGAACCTGGGAGGCCCGCCACGCGGTGAATGGGTGAAGTTCCACGCGCAGTTCGTTCCGGAAAAACCAATGCCCGCTGTTCCTACGCGCACTCAGCTATCGAAGGTGTACGGAATTCAGGAAGGCGGGCCGTCGCTGGCCGCGACCGCGAAAGGGCCACTGGGCTTCCAGCCGGATGACGACATGGATTTCGTCTATCGAGGACGTACCGCGAAAGGACTGTTGATTTTCGGCGTCTGTGGCGGCCTCGTACTCCTGTGTCTCCGTCCCCGTGAAGTGTTCAGTCCCCCGCCGCGCTACCAGGCGATTCTGGATCTCCTCATTCCGGGTACCGCAAGAGTCTGGAACGTTTTCGGCGGACTTCTTTTGGGCGCCACATGCATGGCATCCTCGAAAATATGGCCAGTCCGGTGGGCCCGGATGTACTCCTTCTACAGCTACTCTGGCGATTACCGACGCTTCCCGCTTCCCTGGTCGATGATCTTCAGCAACAATGTCCGCGCCTTCGAAAGCCCCATTCCCTCTTTTCGGTGGTTCGCCGGGTTATTCATGCTGAATGTCGCCGTGGTTCTCTTCTGGAAGTGGAAGACGAAATAGCCGATAATTCCGAAGTTCGCGGCTCCATCGTCTAGCGGTTAGGACGTGGCCCTCTCAAGGCCGAAACACGGGTTCGATTCCCGTTGGAGCTACTTCCCGGGGTAAGACTTTGTTATCGCCGCGGATTACGCCGATTACGCGGATCAAGACACAAATTTTGGAGGACTGAATGAATCAAATAATTCGAAGAGTAGCGACATGTGCGATTGCCGGCATGTTGTTGGCAGGTGGAGCAATCGCGCAGGCGCCGCAGGGTGGAGCGCCCGGAGGCGCACCCGGTGCCGGTGGACCAGGCGGTGGCGGCGCACGCGGTGGTGGCGGTGGACGCGGACAGGCTGCGCTCGCCTCTCCGAATCCGATCTACATGACGATCAAACTCGAAGTCGATGTGAACAAGCCGGCAGCAGAAGTCTGGGCACGCGTCGGCAAGTATTGCGACATCGGCGAATGGTTTGGACTGGGTCCCGGCGGCTGCACCTATCTCTCCGGCAAGGATAATGATCTCGGCGCAGTGCGTTCGATCGGAAACGAGATTCTTGTCGCAAAAACAGATCTCTCCTATTCCTATACGCAGCCTCCTCGCGTCGGCCAGTTCTACGACCTCTATCACGGAAATGTCGAAGCGAAACCGGTGACGGCGACGACATCCAAAATCGTCTACACACTCATCTGGGATGCGTCGAACCTCGCGGATGATGCGGCACGTGAAGCCGATAAGATGCGACGTATAAACATGTTCCAGCCTGCAGTAAATAACATGAAGATCCTTGCGGAAGGCGGCACGTTGCCTGCTGGTGGTGGCCGCGGTGGCCGTGGTGGTGGCGGTGGCGGCGCTCCCGGTGCCGGCGGTGCTCCCGGCGGCGGACAGCGGCGCGGTCAGTAAATTAACCTTCATCGCCGCGGATTCAATCCGCGTCATCCGCGAAATCCGCGGCGATGATTCTCTTCTTTCTACTTCAGCTTCAGCATCGCGGTATTGTTCCGCTTCGGAGTCTTGCCAACCGGAATCGTCCCCACCTGCTTCTTCTTCGCAATATCGACAATGGAAACGCTATCGGTTCCGGCGCTCGCGACATACGCAAACTTGCTATCCGGCGTGAATGTGATCCAGTCGGGATCGTGGCCAACTTCGATGTCTGCAACAAGCTTCATGTCCGGGATCGAATAAACGTAGACATGACTGTTCAGGCGGCTGCATGAAAAAAGGAGCTTATTGTCGGGGCTGACGCCAAGGCCGTGCGTCGGCGCGTTGTTGATCTGACCTTTGTTGCGAAGGTCAGGCGCAACTTCCGGCATCGGAACTCGCTGCAATTCCTTTCGCTTCGCAAAATCGACAACGACCACGCCATGATAGTCGGAAAGCTGAACATACATGTTGCGCGTTGAACCATCCGGGTTCGTGTCGAAGGCGATCGGCCGCACGCCCTGATCGAAGATCGACCAAAGGAATTCATCAGTCTTCGCATCAAACACGGAGACGTTCTTGCCGCCGACAGAGCCGGCGACGATGTATTTACCATCCGGCGTGACGTAAACGTTGTGCTCGGACCCATTCGTAGGAATCAACTTCACACTCGTTAACGTCGTTGCGTCGATCACCTCGACGTAGCCCGGGAGGGCCGCGATTGCGACGTAAACTTTCTTTCCGTCCTTCGAAACCGCGATGTTGTTCGGACGTGCCTTCAGTGGAATGCTCTTGATCACTTCGAGCGTTTTGGCATCCACGACTGCAAGCGTGTTGTTCCCTTCCACGCTCACGTAAATGCGCGTGCCGTCCGGAGACCCGGTCGCTCCGTGATTCGCGGGCAAACCTTTGATCTCGCCCACGACTTTGTTGGTTGCAGGATCGATCAGGTGAACGTTATCTCCACCAGAGTTGGTCTGTAGAATCCTCAATTGACCGAAAGCTGAAGTTGTTGCCAAAGCGGCAATCAAGACCGAACGGAGAACGACAGAGCGCATGGCGTAAAAGCCTCCTCGTGAAGTGAAGTCACTGTAGTGGCAGCGGCCGCCTAAGTCAATGTTGACAGCCGGTCGCGTCGATCGACCGCCTGATGCTCCATTGGGCTGGCGCTATTCGGGGTGAAACAAGCGCGCACAACGCCCGCAAGCATGCGACCGCATATAAGTATTTTTTGATAGTCGACTTGGAAGGTTCGACGGCTCCGAAAGCTCTCTGAAATACTATCTAGTTTATATACATACACTTAACAAGCAGATGCATCTCATAAACACGTATCAACAAAATTGTTGCTTTATGTCCTTTTAGTCCCTATTATTCCCGAGACTGCACAAGTTCCTGCCTCAGGTACAACGACGTACCGAATTCCGACGCCGACGTCCCGTCGAGCGATAGCGCTCCACCGAACAACAAAACTAAACAGCCTTTTCGCAGGCAATTTCGTCGGGAAGAAGGATTATGAAAAGACTACTTGCATTGCTTTTTCTAATAGCGCTTTCGTGTTCTGTAGCGTTTGGCCAGGATCCTGTGCCTGATCCCAGTGGCGCCAATACGGGCGCCTCAGTTGATGTCGGGGCAAAAGACCCCAAGGCACCCACGTCGGAAGAACTCCTCAATGCAATCGGACACAACAAAGTCGCCATCAACATGATGTGGGTGTTGATCACCGGATTTCTCGTCATGTTCATGCAAACCGGTTTCGCCATGGTGGAAACCGGATTGACGCAAGCCAAGAACGTTGCGCACACCTTTGCGATGAACTTCATGGTTTATCCGCTGGGCATGTTGGGATTCTACGTTTGCGGTTTTGCCATCATGTTCGGTGGACTGGGACCTATCGCTACCCTGGGTGGCTACGCCGGTTTGAATCACGAGATCAGCGTCACTCTGGCCGGAAAAACGTTCGGTCTGTTTGGCGGCACAGGCTTTTTCCTGACTGGCGGGTCCTATGATGTCGCCGTCTTTGCGCTCTTCCTGTTCCAGATGGTTTTCATGGACACAACGGCAACGATCCCCACTGGCGCCATGGCCGAACGATGGAAGTACTCCTCTTTCGTTGTTTATGGTTTCCTTGTTGGCGCGATTATCTATCCGCTTTATGGCAATTGGGTGTGGGGCGGTGGATGGCTGGCTCAACTCGGAGCAAACTTCGGACTCGGGCACGGACACGTGGATTTCGCCGGCTCGTCAGTCGTGCACTTGACCGGCGGCGTACTCGCACTCGTTGGGGCATGGATCATCGGGCCTCGCCAGGGCAAGTACAAGAAGGACGGTACGCCTGTACCGATACCCGGCCACAGCATCCCGATGGCGATGATCGGCACGTTCATTCTGGCCTTCGGCTGGTTTGGATTTAACCCGGGCTCCACCCTGGCGGGCGGCGATCTCCGAATTTCGGTTGTGGCCGTGAATACCATGCTTGCCGGATCTACGGGCGCTCTTGCTGCGATGTTGTGGATGTGGTTTGTTCGTACGGGCAAGCCCGATCCGAGCATGATGTGCAACGGTCTGCTTGCGGGCCTGGTGGCGATCACAGCTCCTTGTGCGTTCGTGAATGCACCAGTAGCGTGCCTGATCGGGCTGATCGCGGGTGTTCTCGTTATCGAAGCCGCGTTCTTTGTGGAAGGCACGTTGAAAATCGACGATCCTGTAGGCGCGGTGGCCGTCCACGGTGCGAATGGCGCGTGGGGCTGTCTGGCCCTGGGCCTTTTTGCTGACGGTACCTACGGTGATGGATGGAACGCGGTTCCCGGCAAGGTGACAGGATTGTTCTACGGCAATTCGTCTCAGTTCGTTGCCGAAGTGGTCGGAATCGGCGCAAACGTCGTTGCGATCGGCATTCTCGGATTCATCGTCTTCAAGTTGATCGACGTCGTGATTGGTCTCCGTGCCGATCCTCAGGCTGAACTCGAGGGTCTGGACGTTCCCGAAATGGGAGTTCCTGGCTATGTTGGTGTGAGCGACGGACTGATCGTTCCCGAAGGGCATATGAAGAGTGCGTTCGCTTCGAACGCTCAGACCGCCGGCAACAAGTAGTATTCTTCCGAAGCAGACAGAGCGGACTTTGTCCGCTCTGTCTCACTACAATCGAAACAGTACCGTTTACTTAAACAAAGCTGGATCAAGACACCACGCATGACGTTCCCACTCTGGAGCATCCTTCCCTTTGTTTGCATGCTGGCTTCTATCGCGATCGTACCGCTGGTCTTCGGCAGCTGGTGGGATAAGAACCTCAACAAACTGCTACTGAGTGCCGGGTTGTCTCTGCCGGTTCTTGCGGTCGTTTTACCCAACGCCACGCATCTCCTTCTGGAATCGGCAACGGACTATTTTTCGTTCATCGTATTGTTGGGTGCGTTGTTCATCATCTCCGGCGGCATCTATATCAAAGGTGAATTTGCCGGGACGCCCCTTGTCAACACGCTGTTTCTTGCTGTCGGAGCCATCCTCGCGAATGTGATCGGCACAACCGGAGCGTCGATGCTGTTGATTCGGCCCTTTCTTCGGGCGAATCACGCAAGGCAACACACGGCACACCTGGGAGTGTTTTTCATTTTTGTGGTGAGCAACACCGCCGGCCTGCTCACTCCACTTGGCGATCCCCCGCTGTTCCTGGGGTTTCTGCGCGGCGTACCATTTCAGTGGACTCTGAACCTCTTTCCGATTTGGGCGGCCGTCGTCGGACTGCTGCTGATTATTTTTAATCTGTACGACCAATACATTTTCAATCGCGAAGATGTCGAAACGCCGGGAGCGCTGACAGAGGATGTGCAATCGCACAAGAAGTTTCATGTTCAAGGCTCGCTGAACGCCGTTTATCTGCTCGGGGTAATGGGCGCTGCCATTGCCAGCGGCTACTTTGGCTGGCCTCGTGGCATTCAGGAAGCGATCATGATCGCGATGGCGTTATTGTCGTGGTTTACAACGCCACGCTCCGTTCACAACCTCAATCACTTCCATTTTCATCCGATCCTGGAAGTGGCTGCCGTATTCTCCGGAATCTTTGTCACGATGATTCCCGCGCTGGCAATTCTTGAACACAGTGCCCCGTCCCTCAATCTGCAAGAGCCGTGGCAGTATTTCTGGATGGCGGGAACGCTATCCAGCTTCCTGGATAACGCACCAACCTATCTGACTTTTTGCGCCATGGCGGCGGGTATCACGGGAGGAACACTCGAGAACCTCGGAACACTGCTGCATACACCATTGGGGGTGTCCTTGCTGCGAGCGATCTCGTGCGGCGCAGTGTTCATGGGGGCGAACACGTACATCGGCAACGGCCCGAATTTCATGGTCAAGAGCATTGCGGAGCGCGCCGGAGTACAAATGCCCTCCTTCGGCCGCTACATGATCTACTCGGTTACTGTTCTGATTCCTATTTTTGTCGTTGTGACGTTTGTCTTCTTCCGCTAACGCGCCGCTGCGGTTACACCTTCCCACAAGCGGCGATCTCCGCTAGGCTCACCTTGGATGGCCACTCCGATCAAGAGCTCGAAGGCGTTCGAATATCTCCTGAGCCTTGTTGTGCTGGGGTTATGCAGCATCGTCTCGGTCGGGTTAAGAAACGAGCTGGCGCTGGAAAACTTCGCCATTATTTATCTGTTTGGCGTGATGGCGGTCTCTCTGCGCTGCAGCCTTGGACCTTCAATCCTGAATGCGGTTCTTGCGGTCGCTTCCTTTCATTATTTCTGCGTTCCACCGTTCGACAGTTTTGCGATTGAAGACCCGTCCTACGTCGTCACGCTCGCCGGAATGCTTGTTGTCGCGCTTGTTACGACCACACTCGCTGTGAAGATCCGGAGACAGGCAGCAGAGGCTTTGCAGCGGGAAACCCAGACCAGAGAGCTTTATCGGCTTCGGGAAGAAGCCGAAGTGGAGATTCAGAAGGAGCGAACCCGTAATTCCCTTCTCAGCGCCGTCTCACACGATCTCAAGACTCCTCTTGCGACAATCTATGGCGCGGCGACAAGCCTGCTGGAGGAGGAGGACCGGCTAGCCGCCAGCGAACGGCGCGACCTGGCTCAGAGCATCTATGCTGAAGCCGAACGCCTCAATCGGGTGCTCACAAACATTCTGGAAATGACACGTCTCGATTCCGGCCGCAGACTTCAGCTCGGCTGGTATCCCCTGGAAGAAATTGTCGGTGCCGCCTTGACGCGTTTGGACCGGCCTCTGCGCGGCCGCAGCGTGGTCACGAATATTCCTGCGGACTTACCGTTAGTGAGGGTGGACGAAGTTCTTCTCGAGCAGGTCTTTATCAATCTGCTGGAGAATGCGCTGAAGTACACGCCCGCAGGCACTCCGATACACATTTCCGCGCGTCACGCTCAAGACAGGGTGGAAGTGAGTGTCGAAGATCAGGGCCCTGGGTTTCAAAAGGGAGATGAGGCGCATGTCTTTGAGAAGTTCTTTCGCGGTAAAGTCGAGGGGGTGCGCGGTGTTGGATTGGGCCTGGCTATCTGCAAGGCGATTATCGACCGCCATGACGGCGCCATCACTGCGGCAAATCGGCGAGCCGGGGGAGCCATAATCTGGTTTTCGTTGCCGGTCGGAGGAGTACCGCCGGAAATGCGCGAGGTCTCAGAAAACAGTACGATATGACAGACAAGAGTCCTACTTTGCACGAAATTCTCATCATCGAAGACGACGCCGAGATACGCCGATTTCTCCGAACCGCCCTGGGCGCGGAGCAATATCGCCTGCGGGAAGCCACCACTGCGGCCGAAGGTTTGCTCCAGACAACGATTCCTCCGGATGTGATCGTGCTCGATCTCGGATTGCCCGACAGGGACGGCATCGAAGTCATTCGCCAGGTCCGCAAGAAGGATACGAGAACGCCGATAATCGTCCTTTCCGTTCGTGGAGGAGAAGAAGACAAGATCAGTGCTCTCGATGCCGGCGCCGACGATTTTGTGACAAAGCCCTTCGCTGTCGGGGAGTTGTTCGCGCGGCTGCGCGTGGCCCTTCGACGATCAAATGCGGTGCCGTTAGACAATATCTTCCGGACTGGGAAGCTCGAAATCGATCCCTCGCGACATCGCGTCACCGTTGATGGCAAGGAAGTCCACCTGACGCGCACGGAATTTAAGCTTCTCGCGGTCATGGCGCGTCACGCGGATCGCGTGCTCACTCATAGTCAGTTATTGAACGAAGTCTGGGGGGAGCATCAGGAAGATCAGGCGCACTACGTGCGTGTCTACATGGCGCAGTTGCGCAGGAAACTGGAAGTGGACCCCACGCGGCCGAAGTATCTGATGACCGAACCAGGAATCGGCTATCGGCTGACGACCGAATAACGCGGGTTACGCGGACTTCAATCCGCGTAACCCGCATAATCCACGGCGATAAACTTTCCGTTTATGCTTTGCTCTTCGCCGACGACGTCGCAGCGGACATCGCGCTTTCCAGATGCACCATTCCCTCCGGACGGCCCGATGCCGTAATCACATATTCCGGATAAGCGGAAATGCCGTGCTCGTGCAAGTCGATGCCGTAGGCTTCGCCTTCCGCCGTTACGCGGAGTTCGCCGATCATGTGCACGCCATACATCACTGCCATGCCCACGACGAAAGTCGCAACGGTCACGATGGCGCTACCGACAACCTGAGCCATCAATACCTGCGTACCGCCGCCGTACAGCAACCCTTTCAAGGGAGCGGAATTGTCCGGAGCCAGAACACCGGTCACACCAAACTGCCCGGTCGCGAACAATCCGAGAGAAAGCGTTCCCCAGATACCGTTGACGCAGTGGACAGGAACGGCACCGATGGGATCATCGATGCGGGCATACTCGAGCGCTTCCGCAGCAATCACAGCAAGCACACCGCCAATGATGCCGATGATGATCGATCCACCGGGACTGACCCAGTAGCAGGGGCAGGTGATCGCCACGAGTCCGGCCAGGAAACCGTTAACCGTAAAGCTGACGTCCCACTTCTTGCTCATCATGTACGCAACGAGCATCGCAGAGAGGCCGCCGCCGCAAGCTGCCAGCGTGGTGTTCGCCGCAACGCGTCCGATACCTTCAAAGTCCATTGCCGACAATGTGGAACCAGGGTTGAATCCATACCAGCCGAACCACAGCAGCAATCCCCCGCAAGCCGCGATCGTCAAATCGTGGGGCATCATGGGGCCGCCGCCATCGCGCTTAAACCGCCGCCCGATCCGCGGACCGAGAACCAGCGCACCGCAGAGTGCGACCACTCCACCAATCGTATGCACCACGGTTGAGCCGGCAAAATCGTGGAAGTTCATTCCGAGAGATTCCAGGAAACCGCCCTTGGTGCCCATCGTGGCGAGGAAACCATCCGGTCCCCATGCCCAATGGCCGATGATCGGATAGATGAAACCCGATACGAAGAAGCTGTAGATCAGGTCGCCAACAAAACCCGTACGGCCGATCATCGCGCCAGAGGTGATGGTCGAGCAGGTATCCGCGAATGCAAACTGGAACAGCCAGAACGCGAGGAAGGACACGCCCGAGGCTTCATAGGTTGCCGGCGCACCGTTCAGGAAGAACCAGTTCAGGCCGATCAGGCCATTGCCGTGGCTGAACATGAACGCAAAGCCGAAGGCATAGAACAGAATTCCGCACAGACACGTATCGACGATACATTCCATCAGGACGTTTACAGTTTCACGCGAGCGACAGAAGCCGGCTTCAAGCATCGTGAATCCGACCTGCATGCCAAAGACGAGAAACGCAGCGAGCAGCGTCCAGACGGTATTCAGAGGGTTGATGATATCGCTGGCTTTCGGACCGGCGGCTGCCGCTGCCGCATCCTGGGCATGCGTCGCCAGTCCGAACAGACCGGGATTCGTGAACAACGCGAGAACGAGAATCAGCGCGATGCCCGTGCCCTTTCCAATCAGAAGCAGTGTGCCGAAACGGCGCCACTCTCTGTCCTGCAGGCGGTCCTTCAGGCGCGTTATCTTTTCCGACAGGGTTAGTTTTTTCATGGACACTCCTTGAAGCCAAAATCAGAATTTCGTTATTGCCCCAAACAAAAAAGGCCCACAGCAATCGCTCCGATTGCCATGGACCACTTCGTCCGGGAAAGATTCTTTTCTTTTTAAAAAACAAAAAGGTCCTCGGGGGATCGCCCCGAAGACCTCACTGTCTCAACACGCCATTGTGTCGCTGGGACATATTTGTAACTTCCCGATCAATAACCGGCAACCAAAGCTTTTGTAAATGCATATCAAGATTTATTTATGAGTGTGGCCTGAACTACAACTTCAGGCCAATGAACCCTTTACGTTATCCGATTAAACCGAATCGCCGGTTCTTTCGTCTATGTTCAGTGAGTATGTTAAAAGCGGTGGCCCCCTTATTTATTGGACTGGCACTCAGTATTTCCCCTGCATTGGCGCAGCAACCCAAGCCAAAACCGGAGCAGCAAACACCGCGGGAACGTCCTCCCAAACCCGAAAAGCTCCCGAAGCCGGAAAAGCCCCCGAGACAAGCGCCAAACCAGAACCCTGATGCCACGATTGAACGCATTCGCAAGGCTCTAAAACTCTCGGATCAGCAGGCGTTCCAGCTTCGCCCGATCGTTTACAACCGCAACAGCGAGATCACGCAAGCCTACGAAGACGACGGCAACGCCACTTCCCGCCGGCGCATTCTCGACGACATTCAAAAACGCTTTGAAAGCGACCTTCGCGCCATCCTCACTACCAGCCAGGCGGACCGGTTCGATCACGAAGTCCTGGCGCATCCCGGAACGTTTCGCTAACAGGGACTCACGTTTCATGCTGTAATTCGCTTCATGCGAACTTTCAAACACCTGCGCTGTCTGTGTGCTTTGTTGCTAATCTGCGGGGCCTTTGGTTCATGCGGAAGCACAACTCAAGGTTCGGGAAAAATCGTTACCGAAACCCGGCCTGTCAGCGAGTTCAAGAGTGTCTCGCTCAGCGGCAATGCGGAAATCGAGATCGAGCAGAATGGCAAGGAATCTCTCTCGATTACTGCAGACGACAACCTGATGTCCTTCCTGAAATCCGAAGTGCGTGGCGGCCAGTTGATGCTGAATGTTAAAGACTCTGGCAACATCAAACCGTCGATGCCGATTCGCTATCAACTGTCGGTCAAGAACCTCGACGAGATCGCCATTTCAGGGGATGCGACAGGCAACGCCAAGAACATCGTCAGCGAACATTTGAAGGTTGTCCTGACCGGCGAATGCAAGTTCAGCATCAGCGGCAGTACGGACCATCAGGAACTTCTGATCACTGGAGACGGTAGCTACGACGCGGAAAGTCTACCAAGCAAGAACGCCAACGTCATGATCACCGGAGATGGAAAGGTTAAGCTGGCGGTGGCCGGCAAGCTCGACGTCAAGATCATCGGCAACGGATCGGTGGAGTACACCGGGGATCCCGAGGTCAGTCAGAGCGTCATCGGTGACGGGCACATCCGAAAGAAGTAAAATCCACCCAGCGAGGGAATCATGATCGGGATCGTGTTGACGGCGGTTCTGTTTCTCCAGGGTGTTCAGACGCAGCAGATCCAGCCTGGAACGATAACGGGACGCCTATCGCAAAGGGATGGAACTCCCGCGTCCGCCATACGCATCGCCGCGGTTCCGATCGAAGAAGCCGAAGGCGACGCCGGCACCCCGGTTATGATGGGAATCAGTCTCACAGACGCCGAAGGCCGGTATCGCATCGAAAACATTCCTCCGGGCCGCTATTTCATCGTCGCCGGATTGATCAGTTTCCCCAGTTACTATCCGAACGCCACATCCATAAAAACCGCGACGCCTGTCACCGTTGGCGAAGGCGCAACTCTTGCCGGCGTCGATTTCATCATGGCACGGTCTGCGGGGCTGACCATATCGGGACGGCTCGGCATTCCCTCGACGATGCAGTTTCGCGGGGCAACGGTAATGTTGAATTCACAGAATCCTGTCGGTGCTCCTTCAATCAACGTCTCCGTTCAAGCGGGCCCGAACGGAAAATTCGAGTTTCCGCGGCTATCTCCGGGCTCTTATCGATTGTCCTCAACACTTCTCGGCGCGACATCGGCAACGGTCACACTCGACGACACGGATGCGTTGGATGTTGTCTTGCCCGTTATCGATTGCAATGCCGGGGCAAAAGTCAGCGGGCGCCTTGTGGGTTCCGCGGCGGCAGCAATACGCACGATCTCGCTGTCGAGGAACAGCGCGGCTTGCAGCGCAAGCGCGTCCATCGACAGCGACGGCTCATTCGTTTTTGACCATGTCCCTGAAGGTACTTACCGCGTTCAACTGACGCCCGCTCCCTTTGGCTGGTCTGCCGAGAATCTCACCGTGGGGACTTCCGACTCGTCCGGAATCGAGTTCAAACTTCCGGAGGCCATCGTCTTCACCGGACGCGCCGTCGTCGAAGATGGCAGTCCATTCCCGCGCACGGCCCGAGGAACTCCCATTTCAATTCAGGCAAGACGGTCCGGTATCCCGGAGGTTGTGGCCTCGATTCTTGACGACGGAACCTTTGTGCTGCCTCTTCCGCCGGGAAATTATCGACTGGCAGTATCGGGCATACCGGGCGGTACCCACTATTTGAAGTCGCTCCGAAACGGCGACTGGGATCTTCAGGTCTCGCCGCTTGAAGTAAGTGAAGCAGCGAACAAAGACATTCAGCTGAGCCTGGGACTGGTGCAGCGTCAACGTGACCGCGGCGTTCGCGTTTCAGGGCGCCTGACATTCGCGACCACTGGCGTGCTTCCAAAATCGGATGGCGTCCTGCTCGTGGATGCCTCGTCGGATCGCACCAAACCCATCCGCCAGGCGAATCTCGGTACTGATGGTTCTTTCGAATTTACAAACGTGCCGCCCGGAACCTACAACCTCGAAACATTTCCAGACAATCCTGCGGCTTTGTATGGCATCGCGGTCGATGCCTTTGATGTTTCGGGGATCGATTTTGCCATTCCTCCGTTGGTTCAGATCAAAGGCGGCATCGAATGGGCGAGCTCCCGAGGGGCCGCGCCGGCAGCAAACGTGTCCGTGCAGTTCACACGGAAGCTCGGCAATCGCCTGCTGGCGTGGGGCACGCTCACTCAGGCAGACGCTTTTCATTTCTATTTGCCGGAAGGCGAATACCGTTTCTCTGTGACCAACGTGCCGGCAAATTACGACGTCGCGGGAGCCATGGCCGGCGACGTCAATATCCTAAACAGCGTTCTGCTTGTGAAGTCGGACCGGGATCCGCCAGTTCTGCGCGTGACTCTCCGCCAGAAATAAGTCTCAGCGCCGGAGCCGGGAGACAACTGCCGAGATTTCAGGAATACGGAACGCTGCCGTCATTCCCAAATAGACCACCCCGTACGCTCCCATGACGAGCACAGCTGCGGGAATAGGATGCATCGCAGGAAGAACCACCTTCACTCCCCATGCCGCCGCCGCTGCCGCAAGCGCACAAATTCCAAGTTTCAACGTATAACTCGGAGCAAGACCCGTGCGTCCTATTCTTGAATTCAATTTGGCGCGAAGCAGAAGCATCTCAATCCAGCCGGCGATTCCGGCAGAGGACGTCAAACCGACCGCACCCCAGACCGGATCAATCGCTAGCAATCGAGGTAGCGGTATCGCGAACACATATCCAAGAACAGTCGTCAGTGCCACGCGGACCAGCGCAAAGTTTAACGGTGTGCGCGTATCGCGGAGTGCATAGTAGGTGGACGAATAGAGCCTGCCCAGCGTAGACGCCAGCAATCCAACAGCAGAGCCGGCCAGAATTCCCCAAACGTAAAGAGAATCTTCATGACGAAATCGTCCTGTCTGCAGAATGCCTGCGGCGATCACGTCTCCCAGCGCGAGAAACGCAACAGCCGACGGCAGGACGAAGAAAGCGATCTGACGCAATCCCGCATCCAGCCGGCGCCGCACGGCTTCTGTCGCGGCCGCATCGGTTCCCGCGACTCCGGACATGGCCGGCAACTCTGCCGCCGATACGGACATACCGAAGAGACTCACCGGAAGCGTGTAGAGCAACTGCGCATTGGCGAGTCCGGTTACCGCGCCTGTCGGAAGCAAAGTGGCGAGGAGCGTATCAATGTACGCGCTCAGCTGAACCACACCGCGGCTGATGAATACCGGAACGAAGTTTCGCGCAACCGTTTTCACGTGATCTGAAACCGCAAGCCCCAGCCGCAGCTGCGGGGCGACCCGCAAAACAACAGGCACTTGAATCGCAAACTGCAGCGCGCTTCCGGCAACGGAGCCCCACGCCAGCAGAACTGCGAGATGAGACAGTTCGGAGCGTCCGTAAAGCACCAACGTGCCGATCATCGCCGCATTCCACAGAACCGGCGCCGTGTAGGAGAGCAGAAACTTGTAATGGCTGTTCAGGACGCCGAGGCACCAGGCGGAAAGAACCAGCAGTCCTGCGCCCGGAAACAACACGCGAACAATCTGAATCGTGAGCTCCTTCTTCTCGGCGGCAAAACCGGGAGCAATCACGCCGATCAGGAACGGCGTCGCGAGCGTACCAAGAAGAACGATGACGGCTACGATCAGCGCTAGAAAAGACGCAACGATGCCGGCGACCTTGTCGGCTTCACGCCGATCGCCTTTCGCCACCAATGCGGCATAGACGGGAATAAAAGACGCAGACAGCGCGCCTTCTCCAAAAAGATTCTGAAGAAAATTAGGGATGCGAAACGCGGCATTGAACGCATCCGCCGCATCGGACTCCAATCCGAAGTAATAGGCGAAGGCGCGCAACCGCACGAATCCGGCTATCCGACTTAGAAGAATTCCGGCGGCAACGTAGGCGGCAGACCGGCCGGTTCTGGGCAATGGCTTAGAACGACTCAAGCCCTGAAAGTTTGACACGCTTGCATGAAATTCCTATTGCGAATATAGTGCGCCCGTACCTTCATGGGACAGGACAAGCCGATAGGTAGGCGCGAACTTCTGGGGATTTTGGGAGCCGGCGCGCTGGCAGCGCACCGCCCTGCAGATTTGCTCGCGCAGGACCAGCCCATTCCCTTCACCGGCATCGACCACTTCGAGTTCTACGTTTCCAATGTCGAAAAATCGCGGGATTTCTATGTGCGGCTCTTTGGGAACAATCTGCTCAGCCGCAATAATAAACGCTATCTGAAACTGGGATCCTGCTACATGGCCTTTGAAACACCGCGAGGAAATACGGCAGCGGGCCAGGTGGATCACGTGTCGATCGCCATCAAAAACCTCGATATGGCGAAACTGCACAGCGAGCTGCAACACCGCGGCATCACCTATCAGGACTATCCCAGCGGACGCGACACGGGTGTCCTCGATCCTGACGGCATACGCTTGCAGCTCTCGCCCGAAAACGGTTGGGGGCTGCTGAATCCCGCAACGTTCCTGCCTGAAACGGTGGCCTTCGTGGAGCCGGCGATTTTCAATCCCATCACCATCGATCGCGTCTTTTTTAATGTCACGGATATCGAAAAGGCTGTCGCGCATTATCGAAATCTGCTCGGACCGCCGTCGAGCCGTGGCGCGGATGGGACTTGGTTTCAGATCGGCAGCGCGCGTATTGGTTTTTCTTCAAATCAAAAACCCGGCGTTCAATACATCGCCCTGTCTGCAAAAGTCAGCAAACTTCAAGATGTAGGAACAAAGGCTGAACCAACCATTCCCGGCGCAATAGCTTTCCGGGATCCTGACGGACTCCTAATCCAAATCGTTCCTGTTTCTTAATCGCGCAATCCGCACCATCCGCGGCGATAAATCTTTCTTCTTTGACTACCGTACAAGTGTTCGTATATAACTTAAATCCTCGGTCAGAGAGTCCGAAGACTCTATGCGTTCGGTATTGCTTCGCGCCCAGTTGGAATCCGCGCTCGGAGAGCGGGCTTCGTCGCCCTTCACCGACATCGAGAGACGTGTATGGGAATGTACTTCCTCCGGCATTCCCTCTCTCGATGCGGCGATTGGCGGCTTGCCCCGTGGTTCGATTGTGGAAATCTGTGGAGCGCCTTCGTCTGGAAGAACGAGCCTGGTGCTTACCATCCTTGCGACGATGTCGCAGAACGATGAGGTTTGCGCGCTCGTCGATGGGATGGATGCGTTCGATCCGGAATCCGGTGAAGCCGCCGGCATCGATATGCGACGGCTGCTCTGGATACGGTGTCACAACATCGATCAGGTGTTGCGCAGTACGGATTTGCTGCTGCAAGGCGGAGGGTTTGGCATTGTCGCGCTGGATTTGAGCGATCTTCCGCAGAAAGCGTTACACGCTGTGCCTCTTGCCACGTGGTTCCGCTTTCAACGGACCATTGAAAATACGCCGACGATTCTTCTGTTGCTGGGACGCGAAAGCGCAGCAAAGTCTGCCGCCACGCTCGTGTTGCGAACACATCGGAAAAAGGCGGCTTGGAAATATTCTTCAAACAACACTCCGTCTCACGGACTGCTGCTCGCTCACGCTCAACTGGAAATCGAAGTTCTCCGCATCCGTCATTCGGAAAAACGAAACCCGAAAGTGCAACACCATGTTCGCCTGCATTCATGTCCCTGACCCGCGAGCTGCTGCTTTCGCCCATGCTTCCCTTCTCGATTGCGCCAGTGCGTTCTCGCCGCGCGTGGAAGACACGAAAACGGGAACCGTCGTGCTCGACATCGAAGGGCTGCAGCAGCTGTTTGGATCGATTAAAGAACTTGCCGAACATTTAAAATCCTATCTTTCTCCCATCGGCATCGAATGTCATATCGGGGTGGCCTCGAACCCGGATGCCGCAGTCTGCGCGGCCCGGGGGTGGCCCGGCATCACGATCATCGAACGCGGGACAGAAGCTGCTCGACTGCAGAATCTCGGCATTGCCTTTCTGCCGCTGGAGCCGGATACCTACCGCACGTTGTTGTTGTGGGGGATCCGCACCTTCGGGGCACTCGCAAAACTTCCAGCCAGGGAATTGTCGTCACGGCTTGGCAAACAGAGCGTTCATCTGCATCGTCTCGCGCGGGGATGCGCGACCCGGCCGCTGGTTCCACGCAAGGAAGCGCTGCAGTTTGTCGAAACCATCGAACTCGATGATGCGCTTGTCACACTCGAACCGCTGACATTCATCCTGAGTCGCATGTGCGAAGTGCTCCTCCTGCGTCTGCGCAGCCGTGGGCTGGCCGCACTGGAGTTAACACTCACCCTGCAACGCGAACGTCCAAATGCCCCGTTTGTGCTGCCCTTGCGGCTGCCTGTTCCAGCACGCAATGCGCGCGTGATTACCAGGCTTTTCCTGTTGTCCCTGGAGGCGAAATCACCGGGAGCGGGAGTCATTGGCGTTCGGCTCGAGGCCAAACCGTCGAAGCCCCGCGTCATTCAAAGCGGATTGTTCGTGCCTCTATCTCCTGAACCGGAAAAACTCGAGCTCACACTGGCCCGAATTGCCGCAATTGTCGGCAAGGAAAATGTCGGATCGCCGGAACTCGCCGATACGTTCGCGCATCATCGTTTCTCTATGCGTCATTTCGGAGAAGGAGGAATTCGTGACAGTTCCCTTCGTTTCCGTAGTTCTTCGGCGACATTCCGCTTATTCCGGCCAGCTCCGGAAGCCACAGTGAAACTTCACGATGGCGTTCCCGCATGGATCGCTTTCTCCGGAATGCATGGCGATATCGCCGCGGCAAGCGGTCCATGGCACAGTTCGGGAGATTGGTGGAGCGCCGACAACCGCTGGAGCCGCGAAGAATGGGACATCGCTGTCGATCATGCGCTGCTTCGAATTTATCGCGCAAACGACAAAAGCCGCTGGTATGCGGAAGGGATTTACGATTGAGATCTACCCCGTAATCCGCGGCGATAAATCTCATTAACAATATGAACTATATCGAGCTTCATGCCGCCTCGGCATTCAGTTTTCTGGACGGCGCTTCCCTTCCCGAAGCTCTGATCGAAGCCTGCCACAATTTCGAAATGCCCTCGATGGCCTTGCTCGATCGCGATGGCATCTACGGCAGTGCGCGGTTCCATCTTTCGGCAAAGAAAGCCGGCATTCAGGCCCACGTTGGCGCCGAGCTTTCGTTGGGACCGGACTGCCTTCTGCCTGTCCTTGTGTTGAATCGCACGGGTTATCAGAATCTTTGCCGCCTGCTGACACAGATGAAGCTCACGGCGCCCAAAGGAATGGCGACGGTCTCCGAAGATGCCTTGCTTCCCTATGCTGAAGGGCTTGTCTGTCTGACAGGAGGAGAACGCGGGCCGTTGCCGCAGGCATTACATCGAGGAGGCCTAAGCGAGGGACGGCGAACCGTTGAAAGACTTCAAAGGATTTTCGGTCGTGACGGCGTTTATGTCGAATTGCAACGCCATTTCCTGCGAGACGAAGAAGCCGCCAATCAATGCGCGGTCCAGATTGCCCGCGAACTGCACCTTCCTCTTCTTGCGACCAACGGTGTGCGCTATGCGTCTCCGGCCGAACGGCAAATTCTCGACGTCTTTACCTGCCTTCGCAATCATCGAACTCTCGGAACTGCCGGCCGTCTGCTTGCACGCAACTCCGAGTGCCGTGTGAAATCGCCGAAGGAAATGACCACACTCTTTGCAGATCTTCCTGAAGCGCTCTTTCAGACACTCGAGTTGTCATCACGGCTGAAGTTCACTCTTAAAGACCTCGGATACGAGTTCCCACGCTACCCCGTGCCGCCAGGCGAAACAATGACGTCGTTTCTGCGAAAACGCGTGGAAGAAGGCGCGCATCACTACTACCGCCCTTATGAAGAACGGCACCGGCGGCAAATCGAACGCGAATTGCGGCTGATCGAAAAGCTTTCCCTTGAAGGCTACTTTCTCATCGTTTGGGATATCGTGCAGTTCTGCCGCAAGAACGACATCCTCGTTCAAGGACGCGGATCGGCCGCGAACAGCGCCGTGTGTTATGTGCTGGGGATTACGGCTGTCGATCCTATCGGCATGGAACTGCTTTTCGAACGCTTTCTTTCCGAAGAGCGCGGAGAATGGCCCGACATCGATCTTGATTTGCCGAGCGGCGACAAACGCGAACGCGCCATTCAGTATGTCTATCAACGTTATGGCCCCCGCGGCGCCGCCATGACCGCCAACGTCATCACGTATCGAGGGCGCTCGGCAGCCCGTGAAGCCGGCAAAGTTCTGGGATTTGATGAAGCCGATATCGCCAAACTCAGCCGGCTGGCCGGCCATTGGGAATACAAGGATTCCCTCGACACACTACAGGGACAATTCGCTGCCAGCGGTTTCGACATTGCCAATGCCAGGGTTCGCAAGTTTCTGGATCTGTGTCTCGGATTGCAGGATCTGCCGCGGCATCTCGGACAACATTCCGGCGGCATGATCGTCTGCCAGGGGCAACTCGATTCCGTCGTGCCCCTGGAGCCCGCAACCATGCCGGGCCGCACTGTTGTGCAATGGGACAAGGACGACTGTGCCGATATGGGCCTGATCAAAGTCGATCTTCTTGGACTTGGGATGATGGCCGTGCTCGAAGACTCGATTCAACTTATCCGCGATCACTATCAGGAGGAAGTCGATCTCGCGCATCTCCCGCCCGACGATCCCGTCACATATGCCGCGATTCAGAAAGCGGACACCGTCGGCATGTTTCAGATCGAAAGCCGCGCGCAAATGGCATGCCTGCCGCGAATGAAACCGGATCATTTCTATGATCTGGTCGTGGAGGTTGCGATCATCCGTCCCGGCCCAATCGTGGGGAAGATGGTTCATCCTTATTTAAATCGACGGCAGCGACGTGAACCGGTCACCTACGCCTGGCCCACGCTGGAGCCTGTGCTCAAGCGCACTCTCGGCGTGCCGCTGTTTCAAGAACAACTGCTGCGTATGGCCATGATCACGGCGGGATTTTCCGGGGGTCAAGCCGAGGAGTTGCGGCGCGCCTTCGGCTTCAAGCGCTCCGAACGCCGCATGGCGGAAATCGAAACAAAACTGCGCGCGGGAATGACAGCGAATGGAATCGTGGGCGCCGTCCAGGACGAGATCATTCAATCGATCACCTCGTTTGCTCTCTATGGATTCCCGGAATCGCACGCGGCGAGCTTCGCCTTGATTGCGTATGCGAGCGCCTTTCTTAAGTGCAACTACCTCGCAGCATTCACGGCCGCAATTCTGAACAATCAGCCGATGGGATTTTACAGCCCGGCCACGCTGGTAAAAGATGCGCAACGGCACGGACTGAAGGTGCGTCCGATTGATGTAACGAAATCGGACTGGCTCTGCACGCTGGAAAACAAATGCCTCCGGATTGGCCTGCGTTACGTTCGGGGACTGCGTGAAATTGCTGGACGCGCGCTGGTCCGCGCACGAGGTGAAAAACCTTTCTCTTCCATCGACGACCTGGCGCTCCGCGTTCCCGAACTTCAAAAATCCGAACTGGTCGCACTGGCCGAGATCGGCGCGATCAATTTTTTGAATCCTTCACAGCGGCTGCATCGCCGCGACGCACTCTGGCAGGTTGAGCGCGCGGCACAACGCACCGGGCCGTTACTTGAACGTATCGAATCTTCAGACGAACCTTCACCGCTCGATATCATGACCGACGAAGAACGTCTCGTCGCAGACTATACCGGCACCGGAATGACCGTCGGACCACATCCCATGGCCTACTGCCGTAATAAACTCGACGCTCTTCACATTCTTCGTGCTGCCGATCTTGCGCGTACCCCGCATGGCCGTCACGTTCGCGTCGCCGGTTGTGTGATCGCGCGCCAACGTCCGGGAACTGCTAAAGGCTTTGTCTTTCTGAGCCTTGAAGACGAAACCGGAATAGCCAACATCATCGTCACTCCCGACGTTCTCGACCTTTTTCGCGCCACCATTGTTCAGGGAAAGTTCCTGCTCTTCGAAGGCCCCTTGCAAAATGTGGACAATGTCATCCATGTAAAAGCCGCACACGTCGAGGAGATCGAGATCCTTCAAACTGCGCCTCCTTCCCGCGATTTCCATTAGAAAGGTCATCGCCGCCGGATTACCTCAGATTCCGCCGATAAAACCCGGTAAGATGCAGACATGGAAAACGAAAACCAAACAACAATCAAAAGCTGGCGACTCGCGCTAGAGCAGGGAATCCTGAGCAAGCAGCAGATGGCAACGCTGGAAGAAATGGTTACCAAGGGAGAAGCGGATAGCGTTGAACGCGCAGCAGAGATGTTGGACTGGCAGGATGCCATCATCAACAAACCGGAGCACATGTACGGGTTCTAGTGTGCCCCGCGAAAATGCCGTACCTTTTCTGAACGGCGTTCGGATAGCCAATCGGGCGCGGTGTTCAACTTCCGAAACGAAAACTACGACACCCCGAACGCGCGGAGAGTCTGGACGGTGAGAACGGCGAGCGTATAGCCGAGGCCGGTATAGAACAGAAGCTGTAATCCCGCCAGTTTCCAGGAATCCATTTCCTTGCGAACGACAGCCACTGTCGAGAAGCACTGCAGCGAAAAAAAGAAGAAAACGATCAGACCCACGATGCTGGCGGGCGTGAATATGCGCTTGCCGCTATCGGGGAAGGTTGCCGTCGCCATTTGCTTCAGAAGTCCTTCCTGCTGCGACGCGTCGTCATCGCTGTCGATATGGAACACGATAGCCATCGAACTGACGAACACTTCACGCGCGGCGAACGCGGAAATCAATCCCACGCCGACGCGCCAGTCGGCGCCCATGGGGCGCAATACCGGTTCCATCTTCTGGCCGAGTTCTGCAGCGAAAGAACTTTCCATCGGTGTGGTGGCGACAAATCTGCCCGGGATGTATCCGAAGTTCGAAATAATCCACAACACTGCCGAGACAATCAGGATCGGCACCGCCGCCCGTTTCAGATATGCCGAGCCCCGGGCCCAGGTCATGCGCAGGATCGGCCACCAGCGCGGCACACGATATGCGGGCAGTTCCATCGCAAGCAGCGATGGATTCCGATACTTCAAAAAGATGCGGGCAGCCAGCCCGGCGACGACAGACCCGATCAGCAAACTCGAAATATAAATCGCGGCGAGACTTAATCCCTGTTGCCACGCGGCACCCGGCAGGAGGGCGGCTAACAACAACGAATACACCGGAAGCCTGGCGCTGCAGCTCATGAGCGGAAGGATCCAGATCGTCAGCATTCGCTCGCGTCGTGCGGGAATTGCACGAGCGGCAAAGACAGCCGGGATGGCACATGCAAAACCGGAAAGCATCGGGACGAAGGATCGGCCATGCAACCCCAGATACGATAACGGACGGTCCACAAGCGTTGCGCCGCGTGCGAGATATCCGGAGTCCTCAAGCAAAGTCATCAGAAAGAAAAGGATGAGTATCTGCGGGAAGAACACCGCAACCGCGCCCACGCCTCCGATCACGCCATCCGCGATGAACTGCACCATGACGGAATTCGGCGCAATATCCTTCACCGCATTACCGGCTGCCGCAAAGCCGCCGTCAATCAGGTCGACAAAAGGCTGTGCGGCCCAAAAGATGGACGCAAACAGCGAGACAAGTACGAGAAAGAAAATGGGGAATCCGAAATATTTGTGAAGGACGAATCGATCGATACGCGAAGAGAGCGTATCCACATGCGCGGTGTGGGTGACGGCGCCGCTGCGGCGGAGCAACTCCGCCACGTGTTTGAACCCTTCAACGGGTTCCGCAGGAATACCGGCGAGCGCATTCCCCATCCACACCATTCCACGAAGCGAATCCAGCGCCGTGAAGAGCTCTTTCACTCCCTTGCCGGTGCGCGGATCGACTTCAACAACGGGAACGCCCACAGCATCCGACAATTTCGCTGCATTGACGTTTTGCCCGGTGCGTGAAAGCAGGTCCACCATCGTGAGCGCAATTACCGTCGGCTTGGCCTGCCTTCCAACGAGTCCGGCAAACTTCAAATGCCGTTCGAGCTGAGTCGCATCGACGACAAGGATGAACGCATCGGGTTTGACCCGGGCGTGCCGTCCTTCGATGACCTGAACCGCGAGTTCTTCTTCGGGAGAGGGCTCGATGCTGCTGTGAACGCCGGGCAGATCGACAATATTACGAGGTGAACCGAATTCAGGTTTGCTGCTGCCGCGCAGCAGAGAGACCGTGACGCCGGGGTAATTCGCGGTCTTGAAGTTGCCGCCGGTAAGCGCATTCATCAACGTGGTCTTGCCGGCATTCGGCATTCCCACCAGACAGATGGTCTGATCTTTTGCGGGACTCGAAGGAACGTCTGTTGCGGCCTGGCTCATTCCACGAAGATCCACGCTGCTTCACGTTTTCGCAGAGCCAGCAAGGCTCCGCGTACGCGAATAACGAGAGGATCACCGAGAGGAGCCAGATGCGTAACGGAAATCACTTCGCCAGGTGTGAAGCCTAAATCGAGGAGGCGTGCGCAATCTTTCTGGGGTCCATCGAGGCGCTCGATGCGGACCGGTTGATTGAGAGGCACTGTCGAGAGAGGTTTTGCCACGGGAACGTCTACAACGCTGACGAGGTCGAAATGAAAACGACTATCATTTTCAACTTTCACGAACCTAATACTGCCGGAAGAATGAGTATCCTGCAAGCGGAAATATCACGAGGGTCAGGGCGCCTCCAGGAAGGCCCCGGACTTCACGATTTTAAAGATCTTCTGGGTGTTGCGAATATCGCGAACGGGATCATCATCCAGCAGAACGATATCGGCGACTTTGCCGATCTGAAGCGTTCCCACCTCACTTCCCTTTCCCAGCACGTCGGCCGCATTGCGGGTTGCAGCCGTCAGGACATCAAAGGGCCGCATGCCCGCCTGTTCCATCAATTCCATCTCACGATGAAGGGCTGGCCCGTGCAGCGTTCCAATATTTCCTGCGTCGGTGCCAGCGGCAATCTTCACATCCGCGGCACTGAGAAGTTGCAAATTTAGAAACTCGACCGGCCGGCTCTCGAGCAGGATTGGCGGGGGAACTCCACCGGGAATGCGGTTCGCGGGAATGCGATCCAATTCGCTCCAGGACTGAATGACCTCGGGATCACCCAGCCGTTTCTCGATGGCTGAAAGCTTCACCGCGTGCCCAAAGACCTCGTCGTAACCCTCGGTCACAAGCAGCGTGGGAATATAAATAATGTTGCGCGCCTTCAGCAGATTCAGGAACTCGGTATCCACACGGCGATCCTCCACGCTGTGGACGAGAATGTCGGCGCCGGCGCGCAACACTGCTTTGGCGGTATCGAGTTCGGTTGCGTGAGCCGCGACACGAATTCCGCGTTTGTGCGCTTCATTGATCGCAATCTGTACCAGCGCTGCCTGCTGATCGAGATCCTGGTTGGGGTGATGAATGAAGAGGATCTTGATAAGGTCGGGTTTGCGTTCTGCAATGCGGCGCACAGTGCCTATTGCGTCGTCCGGAGTCTGGATGAGAATGACCGGAGAGTCGGAGCTTTCCAATTCCGGATCGGCTTCCGTCGAAACCAGAGGCCCGGCGGCAGCAATACGAGGCCCCATACCCGAGGCATTCGTCGCATCGCGCAGATCGAGAGTCCACATCGGGCCGCCCATATCGACCACGCTCGTGACGCCCGATCGAAGGTACCGCATCAATGTTTCCGGCAGGCGGCGTTTTGTCCAGCCGATCTCTTCTTCGTAAGACCGGATGGAGCGAAGATCAACCGCATCGGGCCGCGCAAAAATTCCGGCGGATTGGTCGAAGTGCACATGCGCGTCGATAAGCCCGGGAATAGCGAACTTGCCACGTGCATCGACGATTGTGATGCCGCGGCCGCTCTGTATCCGGCCTCGCGGGCCGATCTGCTGGATGCGCCCGTTTTCGACCACGATCGCCCCGTTCTTGATGACGGGGCTGCCCGTACCATCGAATATCGTGACGTGATCAATAACCAGTAGCTGTCTCGGAGGGGCCTGCGCGGCCGAAAGGGCGAGCGTCGTACACAACAGAATAGAGAAAACGAAAATCCGATAAGGAGACGCTTGAGAGCGGCGCCCGTCAACGGGCGGGTGAGCAGAAGCTATGGGGCGATTGTTCAAGGTCGGTCGGTTGCTTCGCGTCATGTGGTTACTACAACCGTTCCGAACCGGTTGCCGGCGAATTCGTGCCTGCTTGAGCTGACTGTGCAAGCGATGGTGGACGGTTCACCCCATCGGCTGCTGCTTTTCGTCCTCCACATATTCCTGCTTACCCTCGTCGATCAGAATCTGCAGACCCTTTTGCACAAGGAATGGCAGCATCACAAGGCCTCCCACGGCATCACCCCACGCGTATCCCATTCCGCGGTGAATCAGCAATGCAACGAGGAGAACCATCGATAAATACGAATTCCCGAAAGTAAAAATCGCGGCAGCCTTCAGCGGCTGATTCCGTAGTTCCATGGCAAGCAACTTCATATAGGAACCGATGATCGGAATCACCAGCATCGACACCGCCGCAAGAACAATACCAAGAATGAGGCCGATCTGCCCGTGAGACCAGTTCTTTGTCCAGAGTTGTGTCCCCGCAACAACCAGCACAACAAGCGATGCCGCCAGATATCCGATGGCGACACCGCGAGAACGCCAGTTGTCCCCCAACGTTTCAAAAGACCGCTGGATGCGGACGGCCAATACCAACGAAGCTGCAGCACTGACGACCGCGTCCAGACCATAGGCGGCAAATGCAGACGACCCGGTAAAACGCCACAGAAGCAGCGACGCCACGAACTGCAGAACATGGAATACGGCCGTAACCATCGCCATCTGAAAACTGTGACGAATCCAAGTCGAGCGGTCGTCCGGCATCAGTAAGCTCGCGCGAAAATTACACGTCCCTCGGACGGATTACCGCAAACGATACATTTGCCGGATTCCTTCGGCCGTTCCGAAGGAATACACCGGATCGTCGCCTTCGTTTCATTCTTCACGCGCTCTTCGCAGGCGTCGGCGTTGCACCAGTGCGACCACAGGAAACCGCCGGCATCGAGCATCTCGGGGTATTTGCCGTAATCATCAACCTGGTGAGTGTTCTTCTCGCGGAAGCTGAGAGCTTTCTCGAAAAGACTTTTCTGAATCGTATCCAGCATGGCCTTGACGGTTTCCGCGATGCCGTCCTGCGAGACAAAGGTTTTCTCGCCGGTGTCCCGTCGCGCCAGCACCACCTGATTCTTCTCCAGATCCTTGGGTCCGAGCTCGACACGCAACGGCACGCCGCGCTTTTCCCATTCGTTGAACTTCCATCCCGGGCTGTGCTGTTCGCGATCATCGACTTTTATTCCGATACCGAGTGCCTTGAAACTTTCCGCAATCCGGCCAGCCGCTTCGAGAACGCGCTCGCGTTCCTCAGGCTTGCGCGCAATGGGAATGATGGCAACCTGGGTCGTCGCGAGCTTCGGAGGAATGATGATGCCGTTGTCATCCCCGTGAGCCATGATCAACGCGCCGATCATGCGTGTTGAAAGTCCCCAGCTCGTAGCGTAGACGAACTCACGCGTTCCCTGTTGCGTTTGAAACGTGACATCGAACGCTTTGGCAAAATTCTGTCCGAGATGATGCGACGTGCCGGCCTGCAGCGCTTTGCCATCGCCCATCATGGCTTCGATCGAGTAGGTGTGATCCGCGCCCGCAAATTTCTCGCGCTCCGTCTTGCGGCCCGGGATAACGGGCAAGGCCATGTAGTCTTCGGCGAACGTCTTGTAGACGTTCAGCATCTTCAACGTTTCCTCTTCGGCCTCTTCGTAAGTCGCATGTGCCGTGTGGCCTTCCTGCCACAGAAACTCCGTCGTGCGCAGAAACAGACGCGTGCGCATTTCCCAACGCACCACGTTCGCCCACTGATTCAGCAGCAATGGCAAATCGCGATACGACTGGATCCAGTTGCGGTAGGTGTTCCAGATAATGGTTTCCGACGTCGGACGGACAATCAGAGGCTCTTCGAGCTTCGCACCGCCACCATGCGTGACGACAGCCACTTCGGGTGCAAAACCTTCCACGTGCTTCGCTTCCTTTTGAAGAAAGCTTTCCGGGATGAACAGCGGGAAATAGGCGTTCTGATGCCCCGTGTCCTTGAACATCCGGTCCAGGGCCTGCTGCATCTTTTCCCAGATCGCATAACCATTAGGCCGGATGATCATGCAGCCTTTTACAGGCGCATAATCCGCCAGTTCTGCGGCTGCAATAACGTCGGTGTACCAACGGGAATAGTCGTCAACTCGCTTTGTGATTTTCACTTCTGCCATAGGGTTAAGGATGATAGCAGACGCCGGATAGCGTAATCTCCGCCTGTTGACGGGAGCCGTCACACGTGTCACATTACGACTGTGACACTATTCAAAATCTCGTTGCAGCCGGGAGAATCGATCTTTGACCAGATCGTCTACGCAGCGACCCGGGCATTCATCAGTGGCGAGATGAGTCCGGGACAGCCGTTCCCGTCCGTTAGAGCACTGGCTGCGGATTTGAAGATTCATCCGAATACCGCGCACAAGGTAGTTCAGCACCTCATTCGCGAACGCTTTCTCGAAGTGCGTCCGGGAGTGGGAACTGTGGTCGCAGAACCGCCGGAAGCGCGATCAGGCGATCGAAAGCGGCTCCTCCAGAAAGAAGTCGAGGAGCTGGTCGTTCAAGCCAAGCGCGTCGGCCTTGAATTACAGGATGTCTTCGATGCCATCGAAAACCATTGGACCCGACTTGAACGGCCACAAGAGGTGAAGAAAAAGTGATCCACGCGGAAAATCTTTGGAAAAAATTCGGCCGGCACGAAGCACTCCGCGGGCTGAACATGAACGTCCCTGAGGGCAGCGCCTACGCGCTTATCGGCGTCAATGGCGCAGGCAAAACAACGACGATCAAAACGATCCTGAATTTTCACGAACCCACGAGCGGCGTCGTGAAGGCGCTGGGCGTCGATTCCAGGCAACTCTCTCCGAGGGAACTGGCACAAATCGGTTACGTCTCCGTGACCCAGGATTTGCCGGGCGGTCTGACGGTGCGGCAGTACACCGATTACCTGAGGCCGTTTTATCCGACCTGGGACCGGGATCTCGAACACGAACTCCATAAGAAACTCCTCCTGCCCCCCGATTCAAAGATCCGCGATCTCTCTCACGGCATGCGCATAAAGATGGCCCTCGCTTCCGCACTTCCCTACCGGCCGAAATTGTTGGTCCTGGATGAGCCGTTCAGCGGGCTCGACACGCTTGTTCGTGATGAATTCATGGACGAACTCCTGAGGCAGGCCGGCGACATGACCATCTTCGTCTCGACCCACGAACTCGGAGAAATCGAAACGGTCGCAACCCACATCGGCTTTATTGATAAAGGTCAGATGCTGTTCGAAGAACCGATCGAAGACCTGACCCAGCGGTTTCGAGAAATTCGCATCACGTTCGATCACGAAGCGGTGGTTCCTGCCCAAACACGAGGCGAGTGGATTCAGGGCAAAGCCACGGGCAACGTTCTGGTGTTTGTCGATACGCGTTTCTCAAGAGAAACCATCGGGGAACAGGTTCGAGGCGCATTTCCCGGCGTCACGAATATCGACGTTGAACCGATGTCGCTACGAGCCATATTCACCACTCTGGCGCGTGAAGCGCGCAAGGAGAGCCTATGATCTGGAGCATCTTCAAGAAAGATTTCTGTCTTCTGTGGCGGCGCGCCGCGGTTGTAGGCGCCTTACAGGTAATGTCAGCGGTCTTCCTCGCGATTACACAGCAAACCTCCGAAATCGACAGGTGGGAACTCTCAACAACGCTTCTGTTCATCGGGATAGGCGGAGGGATGGCGTTGCTGATCTCCAGTCTGGTGCATCACGACGTCGTGCCCGGCAACCGGCAGGACTGGCTGGTACGTCCCATTCCGCGACCGGCACTGGTGGCGGCCAAGATACTCGGAGTGCTTCTTCTCGTTCACGCGCCGATGTTGTTGGCAGACATCACGTACGGCATGTTGGGCCATTTTTCGCTCGGATCAACTCTTGCCGCAGCGTTTTCTCGAAATGTCTTTGTCTTCCTGGTGTTCTCGTTTCCATTGCTCGCAATTGCATCTCTTGCCCGAAACTTTATCGGGACCATGGCCGCCCTGCTCGCTTTGCTGATGGCAAGCGCCGGAATGCGATTACTCATGGACGAGTTTCATTGGGAGCTTCTCAATTTCACAGACGTGCGGCTTCTGCGCGGTGGGCCGACATGGGTTGCCGAAGCAAGCTCGCTGGTAGTCGTGACGATCGGCGCCGCAGTGGTTCTTTGTTTCCAGTACAGACGACGCAAAACTGCCATTTCCCGGATGATCGTCTTCGGAACTTGGGCTTTGGCATTCGCCCTTGCGTTCTTTCTGCCATGGAACGTCATGTTCGCCGTGCAGCAAAAAATCTCTTCCAGTAATAACAATGCAAGCAGGGTGACCGTTACATTTGATCCGGCACTTGGAAAGCGCAAGGTTGCCGCCAGAGCGTCTAACGTGGACTGGCGTCAGCACATCCCGGTTCGCATCTCCGGCCTGCCTCCGAACACGGCGCTTCGAATCGATCTGGCACGGGCGCGCTCAATTTCGGCCTCCGCAGCGGAAAAGCCATACAGCATCGATACAAGGCTCGACTTCACAGAGAACGGACCGTCGTATCTCACCCTGGAGATGGCGGCAGTATCCCGCTTGGCCAGGGACGAGCCACGGAACGACCAGGAATTGAGGAGCAAGCCGTTTCGTCTTGAAGTAGAGCTGTATGCGACCTTGCTGCACGCGACCGGAGAGACATCCATCGACAAGTACACTTTGCGCGCGGATGAGAGGAGACATTCGGATTCTCCCTGTTTCATCTGGCTTACGTCCGTTGATGAAGCCCCCTATTCCAGCGAGGACGATGCGACTTTCGGTGTGAGTTGCAGACCTCTGATTTCCCAGCCGCCTTGCGTTTCACTCGTTGTGAAGGACCTGCCTTCCCCCTGGACTCAACGACAGACGCTCTCCTGTCCCAATGGCTACAGGCCATACGAAGGGCATCTGTTACCAGGAGGAGACGATGTTCGAATCGGCGCGCTGATCCTGGACGGGTCCAACACTCGCCATTTCGCGGGCAACAACGACGCGGGGATGATGCTTGCCAACGCGACAAAGTCGCTGCGCTGGTATGAGCCTGTCGCGCACTTCAAGCAAACGCTCGTTGTACCTTCCATGAATTTCGAAGATTGGACGGGGCAGGGTCCGGCTTTTCCGCGATCGGAGCAACAGTGATCTGGCACATCTTCAAAAAAGATCTGCGGCTGTCGTGGCGGCGGGCCGCGCTGGTCGCGGTGCTGCAACTGATGCTCACCGCGCTTTGGTTAACAAACCCGGACATTGCCATGCTGGCTCAAAGTCCCACCTTTCCTCGATCGATGAGCAATGTTTTGGCGATCGCGGTTGTACTGGGAATGGCTTTTGTTATCTCTTCGATCTCGCATCAGGATCCGGTTCCGGGAAATGGGCAAGACTGGCTCGTGCGGCCAATCCGGCGAAGAGACCTACTGGCGGCGAAACTGCTAGGCGTCATGCTGCTCCTGCAGATGCCGATGCTGATGGCAGACCTTGCCTACGCCGTGATGTCGGGTTTCTCGCTCGGGACGTCGCTGACTTTCGCCGTATCGCGGAACCTTTTGATATTTCTTGTCGTTTCTCTGCCCATGCTGGCATTGTCCTCGCTCGCGAAACATTTGATGGAGTTGCTCGGTCTGTCTCTGTCTGTTCTTGTCGTCGCGGCAGTGGTTCTCATCGGCTCGAGCTTGAGCGGCGATCGGTTCGGAAGGATCAATCCGACAGAACTGACCGGGCTGCAATGGATATCCGGCAGCGGCGTCATCCTCGCCCTTGCGCTCGGCGCGATCGCCGTCCTCTATTCGCAATACAATCGCCGGAACCAGAAAGTCGGATATCTGCTGGTCGCTGCGACAATGGGCGCGTTTCTGAGCGTCATCTTCTTCCTGCCCTGGAATACGGCCTTTGCCATTCAGAAGTATTTTTCCCGAGGGACGTCCGGTGCATCCGCCGTGAGCGTGACCTTTAATCCTGCGATCGGCGCACGCCGCGTAAAAACACTCGACGGCGAGTCTTATGACTACCTGGAACATATTCCAATCCAGATTTCCGGCCTGCCTCCAAATACAGCGCTGGTTATTGATAGAGCGGATGCGAAATCCGTTTCGAGTTCGGGAAAGGTGAAGCGCTTTAGTGAAGATACCGGTCTTAATTTTGCGGGCAATGGCTCAGGTTATCTGACGCTTGAGATGGCCGCGGCATCAGAAGCGGCCGCGGACCAGCCGTTGAACGATGCCGAACTCATGGTGAAACCGTTTCGGCTGGAAATCGATCTTTGGCTGACGGTTCTTCACGGCGCAGGAGAAACACCATTGCGAGGCGTACTCGGGTCATTCCGCGGTTCGCGCCCGCCCATGTCGCAGTGCGCAAACTGGCGTTCGACCATCACGATGGGTGATCCGGACTCAAACGGGGGCATGCTGGTCCTCGATTGCTATCCCGTGCTGTCCGGTCCGCCGTGCCTTTCCCTTGTTCTAAAAAACTTGCCATCTCCGTGGGTGCAGAGCCCCACTATCCATTGCTATCGTAGTTACAGCCCCTATACCAGCCGTCTTTGGCCTGGTGGTGATTCCGCTCACGCGATAGCAGTATTTGAAGATCCGAACAACGGGCCAGGTACCTCCGATGCAAAGGCGGATACCTTCGAACACACCGACGTCGCGCTTCATTGGTATGAGCCCGTCGAGCATTTCAAACAAACCCTCGTCGTTCCGTCCATGACTCTGAAGGAATGGATGGGCCACGCCTCGCCTACTCCATGATCGGAGATCTTATGAATACTCACGTGAATACGGTGCACCATCGAATTCTGCAGGCGGTCCTGTTTGCGGCCTTCACATTGACGCTGTCTGCGCAAATGCCGTCAGGCAGCGCCAGGCTTAGCGGCCGGGTCGTGACTCTCGGAGGCGATCCTGTTCGGAATGCGCGAATCATTCTGAACACGGAGCCTGTTTCCAATTCTCCTTTGATTGCCGCGAGCGACGACAGCGGTCAGTTTGAAATTCAAAAGATCCCTGCGGGCAAGTATCAGCTCACGGCCGCGCGAGACGGGTACGTACGCGGAATCTACGGTCAGAAGACGAGCAGTGGCCCAGGCGCCACAATCACTATCGTCGATGGGCAAAGTCTGGAGGCAATGGTAGTCACACTGACCCCCATGGGATCGATCTCCGGTACGATTCGCAATCGTTCTGGAGAACCCGCAGCCAATGTCGCCGTGCGCGCGTTGCGGATCGCTTACCGCGACGGAACCCGCACGTTGTTGCCTGCGCAGGTTGCGCGGACGAATGATCTCGGGGAGTACCGGTTGTATTACCTCCAGCCCGCGCGATATATCGTCAGCGCTATGCCATTTGACGGGCCAACGGTGGGGCCCGATGGAGTCTTCGCGTCGCTCACGGTACTGCCGGGAAGCCCCTTCCCTTCGGCATCGCCAGGCGGCGTGAGCACTGCGATTTCATCCTTTCTCACTCAGGGCATTCTTTCGCCGGCCGAAACGGGCGTGACTTATCTCCCGTTGTATTTCCCAGGCGTCGCCGATTTGAGCACGGCAACACCGATCGACTTGCAAGCCGGAGCCGCAGTGAAGTCTGCAGACTTTGTAGTTTCCGAAGTTCGAGCAGCAAGAATCCGCGGACAGATCCGAAACGAAATGGGGCAACCGGTCAAAGCCACGTCCCTTGCGTTGTTGCCACCGGCAAATGTTCCCAACGTGGCGGAACGCTTCGGAGTTTCTACCGATGCCGGAACTCTCGACTTCAAGGGAGTCGGTCCTGGCGCCTACGAGCTGATTGCCACCAGCGGGAACTTGCCACAGGGAGTGCCGTCGACGGCGCCTGTCGGCGCAGGAGGAGTTTTTATCGATAGAGCCGTGGCGGCCGCGCCGACAACCGCAGCGGACACCCGTCTGTTCGCGCGCGCGTCCGTGACGGTCGCCGATCGAGACATCGAGAATCTTGCGCTGACAATGCGGCCCGGATACCGCATCAAAGGGAAGCTTACATTCGACGATGTTTCCCCAGCAGAAGCTCAGACGCTAATCTCAGGGCTGGCCATCCAGTTGATTGCCAGCTCCGTCCTCCAGCAGGACAACAGCTCCGATATCACCGCGTCACGACGAGCGCGAGCCTTCTCGATGACGGGTCCTGTCGCAGCCGACGGTTCCTTCACGATTACGGGAGCTTTCCCGGGCACTTATCGACTGGCCATTCGCGGAGGTTCAAAGCTCCCCGCGAATGTTTATGTGAAGTCCGCCATCCTGGAACAAGTGGACGTGATCAATCCACGATTCACTCTCGATCACGAACCCGCCGGTCAGTTGGAACTCGTTCTCGGAATCGCGACCGCTCAGGTTACGGCGACGGTCACGGACGACAAGCAAATGCCGACGGTCGCAACAGTCATCCTCGTTCCAGACGCCGCGCGGCGTCAACACTTCGAGATGTTTTTCAAGGCCGCTGCGGATAGCGCCGGCAAGGCGCGCCTGGAAAACATTCCGCCCGGAGATTACACGGCGTACGCGTCGGAAGGGGTGGAAGACGGCGCGTGGTGGGAGCCGGAGTTTTTGCGCAAGTTCGACGGACAAGGAAAGGCGGTCCGCATTCAGGCTGGCCGCACGTCAGACATTTCGTTGAAATCCGTTCGGTAGAGATCCGGAGGCCCTATGAGCTACATTTCGACTTTCAGTCTTTCGCTGTTGCTCGCTGTATTGCCGCAACAGATTCCGCAGCAGGCGAATCCGCAGGCAGCAACTCAAAGTCCGGCGTCTGTAGGAGGCGTGGTCCTTCGGGCGGGTTCCGCGCCGCCTGCACCGCTTGCGCGGGCGCGCGTCGTGTTGTCCACACCTATCCGTGGCGTCGCAGCACCAACCGTGTTTACCATGCTGACCGACGATGCCGGCCGTTTCGAACTTAAAGGTGTTCCGCCTGGTCCCTACAACTTGATCGCGACCCGCGAAGGTTTCGTGCAGGCAACAAAGCCGCTGACGCTTGAGGCCGGAGCCGCTGTCACCAATACGACGCTTGATATGACACCGACGGGCGCCATTGCCGGCCATCTTCGCGACCGTGCGGGAAATCCCGTCGTCAACGCTTCGGTTCAGGCTCAGCGCTACACGTACCAGGATGGACGTCGCGCACTGACGAATGTCCAAGGAGCCATCACCAACGATCTCGGCGAGTTCCGATTTTTTTTCCTTCCGCCCGGACAGTATGTGCTGAGCGCTGTCGCCAACGCCGGCCCGGCGGTTTCGCCAGGACCCAATAACACGACAACAATGACGACGCGTGCCTTGCCGGGAGTCCCCGTCATTGGACAACTTGTTGGCGGCCGTGATGAACCGGGGCAAGGCTTCGTCCGCGCAAGTCTCACCGAGTTTCTGTCCGCGGGTATAGTTCCCGCTTCGATGACTGGCGCGACAGAAACTGCCATCTTTTTCCCCGGAACTCCGGACGCCTCGGCCGCGATGCCGATCGACCTGGCTGCGGGCATGGATTTTCGCAACGCAGACTTCGTTTTATCGGACGTCCGGCCCGGGCGCATTCAAGGCCGCGTCATCAATGGCGTTACCGGTCTCCCGGCAGGTGGCGCCCAGGTCTTGTTGATCGCCAAGGCGAATAGCGGCGGCCTTGTCCCGGGACAACGCCGCGCTGTGGCAAATGCAGAGGGCGTCTTTGAATTTGCCGGAATCTCTCCGGGCTCTTACGATCTGGCAACCGTCGTCGGAAACCTGCCTCAGAACATTTCATCCGGAGGCGTCGGCTTTCCGGGCGGCGCCGGTATCAATCCTATTCCGCAGCGTAATGTGCGCGATTACTCGACCGATCCCAGTGGGATGCGTCTTGGGGCGCGCGTACCAGTAGATGTTGCGGGCGATGATATTGACAACGTCGTGCTGACCGCCGGGCGCGGCTACACCATCAAAGGACACCTTACTATTGAAGGTGTGTCCCTTGAGGAAAGTCAGCGGCAGATCAATGGTGTCGTCGTCCAGTTGATGCCGACATCTCAGGACTTCGAAACGGCCGCGATGCCCGCCCCGGTTCGTCCGGATGGCAGCTTCACGATTGTCGGTGTCTTGCCTGGCACCTATCAGATGTGGCTCATGGGTGCGACAAACATGCGCAGTGGTCTGGTTTACGTTAAGTCGGCGACGCTGGGAACAGTCGATGTGATCAATCCTCGCTTCGTCATCGACAAAGAGCCCGTGGGAGACCTGGAAATCGTCGTCAGCACGGCAACCGGCGGCGTTGGCGCAACGGTGGCCGACGAAAAGGGCGCGCCTGTTTCGGGAGCGACCGTTGTGCTGGTTCCAGATCTTGCACGCCGCCAGCACTATGACGACTATTCCATGACCCAAAGCAGAGCGGGCGGCGCCGCCGGACTTGGCGCACGGCCTGGTGATTACACCGCGTATGCCTTCGAGCGCATCGAGCCGAACTCCTGGTGGGATCCGATCGTGATGCAGAAGTACGCCGGTCAAGGCACGCCGGTGCATGTGGACGAGGGCAAGACAGCCCAACTCCGTTTGCGGGTTATTCGTTAACTAACGCGTCAACGGTTCCTCCTTGTACAAACGGATGGTGTGCTGAATCGAAGACACCACCGTAATGACAATGAAAATGCTGATTGCCACTACCGCGCTCACGTCGCACAGCAGATAGGTGTGCCCCCATAGGCGAGCGGTCTTATGAGTCAGCAAGAACAGGTTGCCTATGGCCACCGCCAGACGCAATTCCGTGGGGCCAAGAATTCCGTACGAGAGCTTGAATACGCCTAATGTATAGGTGGCCAGATAGATCTCGATGTTCATCAGGAAATACGCCGCCAGAAATGCCAGAGCCAGAATAGGCGACATATAGCCGGACACGGCTAATCCCGTTATGACAAACGCAATGCCGAACGCATCGACGATGTGATCCACATAGAAGCCATAACGCGGACGCTGGCGGTTGCGGTGCCGCGCTAATGTGCCATCCAGGCTGTCGCCAAACCAATTCATCGCAAGGAACAGATTCGCCACGATGAAAAATAACGGCTGTCTCGATGCAACACAGTAGCTTAGGCCCGTCATAAACATAGCGCCGAAACCTAAAAGCGTTAGTTGATCCGATGTGACCCAGGGCGGCAAACGCTCTACAAGCCACTTGAGGGCACGCTTTTCTACGGGGGTCAGGATGCTTTCCTGAAAGCGTTGAGCATTGCGAAAACTCTGAACAACGGTACTCATATGAAGCGACTCCTCCGTGATCGGTCTCACTTCATAATGCGAGAAACTGGAGGCAAACCTGTAAGCGCGAGATCATTGCAGGCCCAAACTTAAAGAAACGGGATCCTTCTCGAGCTGGAAAAATGTCAGCACATATGCGAGGGCAGCGATCCTCGGTAGGTTTTCCTCTTCCCTGAACAGATCGGGCGAAGCTCGGTCTGGAGTACCTTATTCCAAAGTCGGGACACCCGACTCGGCACGACGGACACCGCTGTCGGAAACCGAGACGCGCCCGCCGTGCTCTGGGACACGGAGTTCGGAACGACGGACGCGCGAATCGGAATGAGGGACCCGCAATTCGCGACACGGGACACGTGATCCGGCACGCGGGAGACGGCTAGCGGCAGACAGAATCCGCAATTCGGCACGCAAGACACGCAAATCGGAGACTTTGAAAAATCTCAGATTTCCGCGAATCGCAAAAGTGGGTTCCCTTCTGCCAAATCACGTGGCCGTGCCGGCGAAACGAGCCTCCCGTGTTTGGAAAACCGGATCCCGGCTGCCGATTTTCGTGTCTCTCCGTTCGCCTGGAAGAGCCCTCATTCCGACTCTTGATTCCCTGACTCCGTTGCGCGTGTCCCTGAACCCGACGCGGGTTTCCCAGCGGCCGAATCGCGTTTCCCACTCCAGGAATTGTCCAAACCGGTAACGGAATCGATCAACGCGGCGGCGGAATGGTCAGATGTGCAACGGTTAACGGAGAAGTTCCAGTTCAACCTCTAATATTGTTTTGGCGCCTACTTCCACGTGCGCCTGGCGGTCCGAATACTTTGCAGGAACTCCGCATTCACCACGGTTCAGGTGTCCGGAAAGTGCAATGGCAAGGGCATGCGGTCTCCATTGGCGGGGGATGCGGAGCGCGATTTCTAGAATCCGTGAAACGACGATACAGGTACGCGACAAAGATTCGCCGCAACCGGATCCACTATTGGCTACCAACTCTGTTATTAATCTTATTTATATCAACTCGATACTTTCTACTTGACGAGTAGAGGGCGGTATAGACTATAAACTACAAACAAATATACCTCAGTAATTCCTGGCAATACCTGTCATCTATGACTTTGGCAGAAAGGATGGGGCAAAGCACTGGAGGCTTATGACGAGTCCCATACGCGTTTGGGCATACCTCATTACATTGTCTAGCTTGATCTTGCTTGTGAGTGTGCCTGCAACCGCTGGTCAAATTTCGCGCCCAACTCAAGGAGACGCAGTGTCGGCTCCGGCTCCAACTTGGCTTGCATGGAAAGTCTTTCACGATGGTTTGGCCTATTACGACCAGAAGTCCCACGCCGATCTTCAAAAGATGCTCAACAAGGAATTCGGATTATCCGCTGCTCAGACGGCGACATTGATGAATGCGGGAAAATCCTTCAATGGGGCCATCCAGAAGATTGACGACGAGACGACGGCGGAAGTAAAAAGACGATACGGCAAGCCGGTTCAGGCAGGGAAATCCATTATGGGATCATCGGGGCAGCCGGAAAAGTCTCCGAAGGAACGCGCCAAGGAAGACGGGCTGTACGGCGAAGTCGAAGCGAAAAAAGCTAACGCGTTCACGTCGCATCGCGCCGAGATCTTGAAGAGTCTCGGCATCTTCAAGCTGGCCAGAATCACCGACTTTGTGAATAAGTCCATCGCTCCGAACATCCGAGAGGTGGACGCAAAGGATGCAATCACCAAACCAGTTCCGGGAACACCGCCGGGAATTCCACCTCATGAGGCAAAAGCGCCGGGAGCGCGGAGGTGAGCATGTTCAGAAACTTGCTGAAGGGACTATGGGTTGTGTTGGCTGCGGCGTCTTTGCTGTCATGGGTGGCGCCGGACGCGTCGGCATACTATGTGGCGTCCGACATCTATTATTTCAGCGGAGACATTGGCGGATTTGGGGAGACCTACCGCGATTCTTTCGATCCGACTGAAGAATGTGTCGTTACCGTCGTGAACGAATCGATTACCAAGTCGTGCAAGGAATATTGGGTTTCCGTGGGTTTGCACGTCCAACCCCCACACGGCTCGCCATTGCTTGGCGGAAATTGGGGTTGGGACGAGGCTTACCTCGATTACGATCTATCCTCTCCTGAGACCGGCGACTGGGTCCAGTCGAGCGATCATTATCTTGGCTGGGATACCTGGCTTGGTACGTCGTGCTTCCCGCTGGGTGAGGGCGGGAACGACGTTGAGTGCGAGTCGTGGGTGTCTATCGGGCCGGATTGGCAACTTCTGGATACGCTGTACCGCTTCGCGGAAGTGCCGCCGCCCTTTATCCCGTCGGAACTCACCTATCTTTATTACGATCCGCCCGAGGTTTACGCTCCCGCTTGCCTCGGCCTCGTCTTCGACGCGGAGGTTTCGTATGTGGATTTCACGTGGGTGAAGGACGATACCAACGAGAGCGGTTCCGAAGTGTACTGGCCGCATGATCAAATGGCCTGCGTCACAGCGGAAGATGTGGCTGCTTTCGGCCCGTACCACATCAGCGTAGCGCGGCGATCCTGTGTGATGGTGAACGGGGTTGAGAATTGTGGTGTACCGATTTATCCCAATGCACCCGCGACTATCTATCCGCCGGCGAATTTCGCCGTTATCGTTTCACCGGAGACTAGCATTGACGAGGTCGAATATGGCGATTCAATCACTTACACAGTTTCGATCAATGCATCGCTCGGATTTTCACAATCGGTTGCCTTAAGTGTTGGCAATCTGCCTCTGGGTGCTACTGCTTCATTCAATCCAACTCAGGTCATTCCGGGGCAGCAATCCCTAATGACCATCGCCACCTCTGCTGTCAGTGGCGCTCATGGAGTCTTTACGTTAGTAGTAACCGGATCTGCCGCCGCACTTGTACGTACTGCTAGCCCGGTTCTCAAAGTGACGCCTAAGATCGTCGCGACGGCAACCACGGTGTGGTATTTCGGCGGCGAGAACCCGGCGGGATGGGTTACATCGACTACATTGACATCTTCCGCAGGCGGAGCCACTGATTGGAGTCTAGCAGCCGGGACAAACAAGGTGAACCTGTCAACATTTGCAGGGGCGACGACGGTTGTCACGAGTTCCGGACTTCTCTTTAGTGAGGGCCTCGGGGATATCAAGATCAAAGCGAGCGTTGCCGGAACGGATTCCAAGCCGATTTCGCTTACGACCCGCACACCTCACTCGTTGCGTATCTTTCGAGTGGAAAACAGGTGCGACTTCGTTGATTCACAAAACCGTTCATGGAAATACGCTTCGTATGTGGACTACGAAGTCCTTGATAACTTGAACACCCGGATTCCTTCGGTGGCTATTGGGGCTAACGAACAGTTTCTAGGCCGGGAAAATGATCCGGCCTTTCCCATGAATAATTGGCCATCTCCAGCAGCAACTCACGCCTCTATCGATACTGGTGCGCTCGGAGACACCTTGGCTATCTCTCCAGTTGGAGGCAATCCGACTCCGAGCTGCGGCACGGGGGCGGGAGCACGGGTGTTCAGAATCGGGCAGGTTTGGAGAATTGGTAGCGAAGTGATTGGCAACGGAAGAGCCGTACAGTCGGCGTTCTTAACGTACTATACCGATTTTGGCGACGTCACCGATATACAGAGCCCAGTACCCTAAAAGGAGGGTCGAAATGTCTCGAAGCTTTACCAATCCATTATGCTGCTTGTTTCTGGTTTTGAGCTTGGCATCGCTAGACGCTACCGCTGAAATCAGACAACTGCCTGAAATGGATCGGCTACTCAGTTTGTCCGACGTCATCGTGCAATGCGAGCTCATTAAAGTCGAACGAATTGACGATCGAACAGTGGAAGTCGTGAATGATCGGGCAAATCCGGCACAGTCGAGGACCCTGCCAGTGCGCGCGTATCATGCGGAGGCGCTCGTGTATGACGTCGTCAAGGGTTCGCCCCAATTACCGTTTCACTTTGACATCCTCGTACCTACGGACCGGGAAGATGGCTGGCTTCGTCCGAGCAAGCCCTATGGCCTTTTCTTTCTAGAACGCAGCGTCAATGGCGAGCTGACCACCTTTCCCGAGATGCCCTCATTTGTTTCCATGCCGCGGGGCTTCACCGCGGTAGGGAAAACCCCCATGGACCGATTGGTCAGCACCTTCCAACAGCTGCTCACCCTTCCTGGCGACCGTAACGCCAACGGGTCTGCGCTGGAGTACCTTATGTTTAGCCAAGGCAAGGAATCCAATGCTGTTCTTCGCGCGGCTCTGGATACTGTGCGGAATTTTGAACTTCAATCCGACATTGCAAACGCGCTTTTGTTTCAGGGTGACGCGTTCGCGTTGAAATTCGTCAAGCAGGTATTTCTATCGGAACCGCGATTATCGCTGAATGGGCTCCAGCTACTGGCGATGGGAAATAATCTCGGTCGGATTCGTGATCCCATAGCCATCCGTGACCTGACCGATTTGCTTAGTGCTCCTGCTTCGCCTGTACGAAGTGGAGCGGCACGTGCGCTGGGACAAACGGCTTCGCCTCAAGCTGTTCAGCCGCTCGCGAAAGCTCTAGACGATCCAGATGCTGAAGTGCGGTATTGGGGGGTAGTGGGATTGGCGGAGATCACCGGTCAGGGCGAGTGGCGGCCGACCGATTCGGCGTTCAAATCTGACGAGCATAAGTATATCGAACACTGGAGAACGTGGTTATCTCCGGCAGGCGCAAAGCAGCGATAGTGCCTGCGTGAGTTTCCAGAACTGCGCTGACGGAGATCCAGGGACGGACTCCGAATTCGTAAGAATTCGCGTCGCGCGTGCTGGCTGCATCGTGCGGGTTCTTTGTCGATTACATAAACGACATCTGCCGAAAAACGGGCGCCGTCGTGGACACTACCTCGTCGTTTGTGTCAACGAGGACCAACTCTGGACGCTTACGAAGGTAACAGAAGCAGACAACACGATACTTTGGGCTGACGACCGAACTGTCCGCTAGGCGATAAATCAACGTCCCTCGAACTCAAAACCCCGTCCACCATCAGCGTCCGGAAAACGCATCGATTGCCATGAATTGCCACCGAGTGCCGGTGGCCGGTTTTGATGTGACCATCATTGGCCGGTTTTGCAGTGACCACCGAGGCCGCTCGTCCCGAAAACCCGGCTGTCCGCCTTCACGACCAAACGCTTAGTGTAAATCTCGGGAAATCTGGTCTCGTCGCGATTTCCTTCAAATTTTCTTCCAGCCCGGCGTGGCTCCCTTCGCCGAGGGCATTGGCCGCTTGAAAATCGTTCATCTTCAAAACTTATGTGGAGTCGAGATGTGGCGCGGTGATTTAGGACGAGCCTAACCGTTAGCCGCCT